>Ga0308157_10000111_pt1 | contig 337313 bp, 299 predicted proteins | sample PhyBR1_FD_201035 | JGI IMG/M metagenome (GOLD analysis project Ga0308157, IMG submission 201035) | Phyllosphere microbial communities from UC Gill Tract Community Farm, Albany, California, United States - DLSLB.R1 | ecosystem: Host-associated > Plants > Phyllosphere > Unclassified | place... | reverse complement strand
AAATTTTATTCATGTTCCAAATCCAATCATTTAGTCATACTTGAATCATGATAGGAAAAATTAAATAATAAAATTGTCCTTAGGGACAATCATCGAAACTATTGGGACAACATGCTATATTTATTATTTTAGAGAGGTAGATCGAATGACTATACCAGTGATTGGATTGTTTGTTTATCCCAATATAAATCCATTTCACTTCTCTATCCCCCATATCATTTTCAATATCAAGATTGAAGATAAATGCTTATTTGATCTAAAAATTTTTTCTATAGATGGGCAACCGGTAACAACAGAACAGTCTATGATAATTATCCCGGATGGTGGGATCGAACTCATGAAAGAGTCGGATCTTATTATTATTCCTGGATGGGATGATTTTAATCATGAGCCTGAACAAGTGCTTATCGATGCCCTAAATTGTGCATATCAGACTGGAATTAGAATTGTAGGGTTATGCTATGGAACTTATGCATTGGCATATGCTGGTTTACTTAACCATAAAAAAGCAGCTACGCACTGGTTGGCTGAACAAGATTTTAGTGAGCGATTTCCACAGGTTCAGCTTGATCATGACGCCCTATATGTAGAAGACCAAAGGATCATAACCTCTGCAGGAACAGGCGCAGCGTTGGACTGCTGCTTGTACTTGGTACGTGAAATCTATAATGCACAAATTGCGAATAAAGTCTCTAGAGTAATGGTAATTCCACCTCACCGTGAAGGTGGGCAAGCTCAGTTTATTGAACAGCCAGTCGCAGAATCGAGCCAAGATGCACAAATTAACCTCTTACTTGATTTTTTAAGAAAGAATTTAGCTTTACCACATAATATTGAAAGCCTAGCTGAACGGACACATATGACACGTAGGACGTTCACACGGCATTTTAAGAAGGCTACAGGTATGACCTTAGTCGATTGGCTGAATACTGAAAGAATCAGATTAAGTTGTGAACTTTTAGAAACGACGAACTTGTCTATCGAAAAGATAACCGAGCTTTCAGGTTTTAATAATACCGTATCATTCAGAAAAAATTTTCGTGAAAAATATGGTACCAGCCCTCAGGCATGGAGAAAAGCTTTTGGGATCATTAATGAGGATAATCTTTCCCATTTAACATAATGGCTGTTATACGAAATATTTTAGGTAAAAACCTTTTAAATCAATTAATTATATATTTTAAATAACTTCAGAATAGACTCAATCAGCATTTCTGAAATAACTTGACGATTTATTATTCAAATCAGTAACTTATTACCACAAAAATTAATTAGAAAATAATCAATTCTAGGTTTTTGGTCCTGTTTACCGGGCTTTAAGTATTAAAATTATTCCCCTTTGTTGGGGATAAAATTTAAGCGTTTTTGTAGGTGAAAGCGTACAACAATATTGGACCTTTGCGGCTGACCAAGATAGGAAAAACTCCTTATGATAGTAATACAGGAACAGGATGTTCCAGAACATAAAACAATAATGATAGGTTCAGGCACCAGGATCGTGAGGTACAACAGGAGTTATACCTAGTTACCCGATACGAAAACCCCCGGCAGGACGCCAGGGGTTTTACTTTTAAACAATGATCTTATTAAATTATCACTAATTCTTATTTCCACTGAAAACCAACAGAAATACCTCCACCAAAGTTTCCGCGACTATTACCAGTGCCAGCTGCTTTGTATACCCATTTATTATTTTCAGTAATTCCACTTACTCCAACTGCATAACCTTGTTCACTTTCCCATTGACCAAGAGCGAAAATTGCCATACTTCCGCCTGGTTGAGTTGGTTGTGGTAAAGAGGCTATAGCGATACTAGATGCAACTGCTGCTTGATATTTAGTTTGAATATTATTAAAACGACGATCTGTATAAGTATTTGCTGACGCGAGAGTAGCGACATCGCCATCAATACGCGCAGTATCTACAGCATCCATACGGGTATTTAATGTAGCATCTGCCAATACACGGGCATTACGTTCCGTATTCAAACCAGTATCTGTATAAGTATTTGCCGATGCGAGAGTAGCGACACGCCATCAATACGCGCAGTATCTGCAGCATCCATACGGGTATTTAATGTAGCATCTGCCAATATACGGGCATTACGTTCCGTATTCAAACCAGTATCTGTATAAGTATTTGCCGATGCGAGAGTGATGGCATTTGTTTGAGTAACTGTATTAGATAATTGTGAATAGTTAACAGCATCAGTAGCTCTTGTTCCAGCAGCTACACCCGATAAAGTCAATACGCCGTTATTTGAATTAGCTAGGGAAACACCATCATTATTCAAAGTAAGTTGGTTTCCACTATATGTACGAATAAAAGTAGATTCTTTGCCTGAGCTAAATGTTTCTATCATCGTATTGGTACCATTATAAACGCTAAAAGTACCAATACGTCCATCATCAGTATTGACATTAACTGAAACATTATTTTGATCTGTTCCAATAAGTACATCAGCATAAGAGTTTAGGGAAATAGCAATAGCTAAAGTAGATAAAGAGAATTTTAACTTTTTTTTCATGAGAGACCCCAATTATGAAAATAATACTTTTAATACGAATTAGATACAAAAAAACACTCGCTTTATATCAAATAAAAACTGACAAATAAATATTATTGATTTTAAAATTAAGTATTTGATATATAATGTAAAAATAATTTTTATTTATATTTCTATTAATAAGTAATTGAAAATATAGGTTTTTTAATTAACGTTTTTTGTAAAAAATGTGAATTATTTCACAGAAAAATTTCTATTAATTTATATAGGTTAGTTATTCTTAAGTGTTTTTTTACATAAAGTTATTATTTATAATTTCTACTAATCTACCTTATAGAAAATAAAGCAAGCGATGGAAGATGAGATTGCTATGCTTTTAGAAAAAATTAATATGTTTGATTAACTGGTGTTAATAACAGCTGTGATTATATCGAAAAATATCAATATTAATTAATTTATAAACCGGAACTAGCAAAATGAAAAATAGTCTATTTTATTATCTTGGTTTATTTCTAATTTTATAGTGCTAATTATTTAAAAAAATTATTTTTTGTATTAAATATCGGAACGATTATCCCAATACAAAGATCAAAATAACTTTTAATAGGAAGCAAAAAAATTATAGTTTAGATACTTTTATTTTAATTCAAACTATAAGTATTATATTAATTATAAACAGCAAAATGAAGACTCGATGAATTTTTCATATCTAGATAAAAGCTATAAAAAAGTTAATTATAAAATAGCAATTTTTAGAAAAGGAACTCGCAATTATTGCAGGATGGGTAACAGTAAAGCTGATTTTAATATTGGTAAGGACAGTAATGATGGAAAAATTTAAGACCTATTTTAACTTGATCTTTGTCTTCATATTCGGACTCCTCCTTTCAAGCTGTCAATCTAATACAAAAAATACAGAGAACAATACAATGAATCAGCAACCTTGTTCACTACATTTTGGTCCACAAGGTTTTAAAGATTTTGCTCACTACAATCAAGGGACGGTAGATAATCACCCAGTAGCGAGTTTTCGAGAATTAGATTTTTCACTACCAAACTTAGGCCAAATTAAAATCGAGAATAGTACAAGTAGCTTGACCATTAATCATGTTTTTTCAGTACTTGGAGCATCTTTTCATGGGAAAGAAGGTATTGAGGTGATGACTATCAATGCAGGTTTAAACAAAGAAGAGTTTGTACGTCCTGAACAAGCCTATCAAGCTTATGTTGATTTAATGAAAAAAATTAATCAGGCCGAGTGGAAAAATTATTTCTATCGTTTTTCTGCACGAATAGCAAAAGAAGATAATATTCGATATCTAATGGAATCAGGTGATGTCATTGATCCGACTTATATCTTTAATTATGAAGATTGGAAAAAAATAATAAATACAGTTGGAGGAAACTCGATCGGCTACCGCTTATATGGCAATGGTATCCTTTTGGATCTGAGTATAAAACAAACTAAAAAAACTGAAGATGGTAAAGAACAATATATGGTTCATTATACTTTCAATACAATTCGCTATGATGAAAGAAATTCAATGGATGATTCAGAGAATAATATTGATACTTATAAAATGACATCAAAAGAGTTAGAACAAGCATTTACAAATGAGTTGAGAAGAAATAAAAAATCAAGGGAAATTGATGAAAAAGAAGTTATGGCACAGGGCTACCATATTGATGAAGATTATGTTGATCTTGTCGTTTGGCAGTATGTTAAATAGATCAGTTATGGTTATTTGATTTTAAGAAATTCTAAAATTAACATGATGGGTGTTATACGAAGTTGACAATGGGAGCCTAAAGCTCCCATTTGTATTGTTAAACATTGAATTTTATATATTTTCCTATTAGAAGTTCTACATCAATATGTAGCTTTCCTCCCATTGCTTCAATATAGTTTTTCTTGGTCGAAATTTTCAAATCATTCCCACGATTTTTAATTCCTAAAAGCGATAGCTGTTTTATTCCTAGGGTTTCAGCAAACTCTTTTTGTTAGATTTTAAGTTCTTCACGAATAAGGTAAAGCTGATTTTCTAGTAGCAATTCACCAGCTTCTTTAATAAAAGCAACCAGATCATCAAATAAGTTGTTTTTATGAAATTACTCCTTAACTAATTGACACAGGATCATGATATTTTATCTAAGACCTTATCTTTCAAAAAAAATGGAAAATCGGTTATTAATATGGGTAAGTTTTTATAAATTCTGAGCTTGAACAGGGTTTAAATAATCAAGTTATTGTTCACCAATACAGTATTAATTTTTTAATTTAGTAACAAAGATTTTATAAGTAAAAATGTGAAATTTTTTTATTGTTATTTAAAGTATATAGAATAGAGCTATAATAAATACTTTCAAGTCTTAAGATTATATTAGGTATTTTACGCAACTTTTTCTTAAATTAAACCATCATCTCATAATTTTATATAAACTTTTTTAATTATATATAAAATATAAACAATGAAAAAATTATTGATCCAAATTAGATTTAGTATTTTGGGTCACTTTAAAACCTTGTCCTAATACAAGATTATAAAATCGAATTTCTATTTTCGTAATAGTAAAATTATTTCTTCTATTTTAGTGTAGTGTACTCTCCAACCTCATACTAAGCTGTGTAATCCAGCTTTCACCCTTTATACTTCATAATTAAAATATTATCATCTGTTATTGATTTATAACCTAGTCAGGGAACAGAGAGATAGATACTCCACTGATCAGTTCTGGAGATTATTACAAAGTATTAAGAATAATAGGGGTACTACTATTGTTCTAATATATTTGAATATGAGCAATTTTTAAGAAAATTAAAGATATCACTTAATATTTTTCTACATTTATATAAAAAATATTACAATTAAAATATTATCTGGACATGCGTAATATATTACTAATAAATGTGAAAAAACAATTAATAGCTATAGCAGAGCTTATATTAATATAGTGGTCTTAAGCATTTGATGTCTCTATGAGAATAAGAAATAGCTGTATGATGTACTATAAAATTTTAAAAACTTCCTCGAAAGGAAGCATTTAATGCTTTCATTTAAAAGTAATGCAGCATGATCTTAAAAAGACTCTTGAATGCAAAAATGTTGTTATAGAAATACTTTAAATAAATAGATTAATACCCAACTGAAAATTTGAAAGATTTGGTTCCAATTGGGCATTGCTATTTAAGCTTGGTATTTTATCGTTGCTTTAGGGAAATTGCATATTGATTCCTTTGCGCATAAAACCAGCACGTTTATAAGCGTTGGTAATCATATTCGTATTACAAGACTGAATTCCTTCTAACTGGCCCAATTTTTCGGTAGTCAAATACCATAAATCTGCTAGATCATTACACAATACATGCCAGAAAAATTGTGATTCACCACTAATCCCAAATAAACAACGGGTATTTTTAAGTTCGCAGAGTGCTTTTACAATTTCATTAACAGAGTCAGGACGGGCTTTAATTAGTACAATTGCCTCAGTATCATAGCCCAGTAGTTTTGGTTCAAAGTCTAACCGCAATGAAAATATTTCTTCTGCTAGCAGATCATTCATCATTTTCTGGGTTTTATGTTCACTCATCTGAATAGCTTCCGAAAGGCTTTTCATTGAAATTCGGCCATCTTTTGCTAATACTTGGATCAGTTTTAATTCATCTGAAGATAATAAGTGTTGAACAGGCATAGATGAAGCTACAGGATTATTCTTTAGCTTGCTGGCCCAAGTAAAGGGTTTTAAAACCACCTGTGTTTCCACTGTTTTAACATCCGGAAGCTGAGTAACGAAATCATGCATCCAGGGATATAAATCGGTAGCTTTTTCCAAGCCAATTTCTAAAAAAATATCAGCTAATCCTGTAGTTAAAAAAACAATTCGCACTTCAGGCCTTTCAGAGAAAAAATGTGCAATCTCTTTTACCTTTCCCGGTTTAACGCTTAGCCAGACATGTACAGTAAATCCTTTATTAACCACCAAAGGATTCAGTTCAACTACGGTACGAATGATTTGCTCATCAAAAAGCTTGCTAATGCGCCTGGATAATTTTTTTTCAGGAATTTCACTCGCCAAGCTTAGTTCCCGCCATGAACCTCTTGGGTTCTCTAACAAAGCATTAATACACGCTTTATCAATATCGTCCATTTTAAAAGATTCATTCATAATAATTGACTTGTCTAAAAATTAAATATAATCTAAATTTGAGTCTGAAAAATAAAATTAAATGGAATTATTTGTCTAAAATCAAATTTAAGGAAATCATGGATGAACCAAATATGAAAAATTCAACCTCTAAGCTTGAAAATGTATCACAAAAGAAAGTCATTCTTGCAGGAACAGTTGGAAATGCTGTTGAATGGTTTGACTGGACTATCTATGCAACATTTGCGGTTTTTTTTGCCAAACAGTTTTTTCCCTCTACAGATCCAACAGCATCTTTATTAGCGACTTTCGCTATCTTTGCAGTAGGCTTTTTTATGCGTCCGTTAGGCGGAATTGTATTGGGAATCTTTTCAGATCGATATGGCAGAAAAGCAGCACTTGCAGCCACCATTATGATGATGGCGGGTGGTTCGTTAATGATTGGTCTGTCTCCCACTTATGAAGTAATTGGTATTTTTGCCCCTATTATTTTAGTTTTGGCCCGGTTATTACAAGGCTTATCTTTAGGCGGAGAGTTTGCTTCAGCAGCTACGTATCTATCAGAAATGGCACCAAAAGAAAAAAGAGGCTTTTATTCAAGTTTTATGTTCTTTAGTGCAGCCATTGGTATATTAATGGCATCGAGTTTGGCATGGTTATTAACCACTATTTTAACCGAACAGCAGATGAGTGATTACGGGTGGCGTATTCCTTTTCTCTTGGGTGCTTTAGGTGGACTGGTCGGAATGTGGATACGCCGCTCTGTACCTGATAGTGAAATGACTCATGCCAAGGAAAAAGTTAAAAATCCATTAATTTTCTTAATTAAAAATCATCCTAAAGAAACCTTGCGAATAGTTGGTATTTCAATTTTAACTACTTTTGCATTCTATATATTTATTGTGTATGTCCCAAGCTACGCAATTAAGGCTTTGGGTGCGGAACCGAAAGTTGCCTTTGCTGCCAATACTATTGCTTTGGTGGTATTTATGCTATGCCAGCCTGTATTTGGATGGTTATCCGATAAAATTGGACGTAAGCCGCAGTTAATTGTTTTCGCTGTAGGGTACTTACTTTTTTTCTATCCCATAATTAAGTGGATGGATAGCTCATTTAGCTCAATTTTATTGGTCGAAATATTTGGTCTATTGCTTTACGCATTATATACATCTATAGGTCCTACGCTTATGTCTGAACAATTTCCGACAGAAGTTCGAGCTGTGGGAATTGGTGCACCGTATAACTTAATGGTCGCATTGTTGGGTGGCACAACACCTTATATGCTTACTTGGTTGCAAAGCATTGGAAAACAGGACTATTTTTATTTTCTGGTGATTATTGGGGCCGCTTTAACACTGCTTACTTTTATTAAAATGCCTGAGACTGTGGGTAAAAAACTGGAAGATATTTAATGAACTTACTTAATATTTCAGCACTTGAGATTGCAAGAAAAATTTCAAGTAAAGAAGTGACAGTAGTTGATGTGGTTGAGTTTTATATTCATCGTATTAAAACGTATAAAGACTTAAATTGTATTTCAGCGCTATTTGAAACTGAGGCACTTGAGCACGCCAGACAACTGGACACATTAAATATAACCTCTAAGCGTTTAAGTCAGTTTCATGGTATACCCATTCTTTTAAAAGATAATTTAGATGTAAAAGGCTATGTGACCAAAGCGGGTACTGTTTATTTAGACCAAATTGCACAAGAAAGCTGCGCCTTGGTACGACAACTTGAAAGTTTAGGCTTTGTGATTCTTGGTAAAGTAAAAATGACAGAGTTAGCCTTTGGACTTTCAGGACAAAATCCACTGCAAGGCACACCTCATAATCCCTGGTCTAAAAAACAGTTAGCACCTGGCGGCTCTTCTTCTGGGTCGAGTGTTGCTGTTGCTGCTGGTTTGTGTCCTCTGTCTATTGGTGGTGATACGGGCGGGTCTATTCGTACACCTGCTGCATTGAATGGTATTTTTGGATTCAAGCCCTCAAGTGATCAGATTGATGCTTCAGGGGGAGTTCCTCTGTCAAAGACCTTAGATACATTGGGTCCAATTGCCTTAAGAAGTGAAGATATTCTTGAGCTGTATGCATTACTTGCTAAGACACATGTTCCCCACCTGCGATCCGATCTTAATCAACTATACTATCTAGCCGAAGAGGATTTTCCATATCCATTAAATGATGAAGTTTTAAGTTTATGGAATAAGTTATTAGCGCAATTAAAAGAGCAGGGCTTTACACTTAAAAAATGGCAGCCTCCTGCAGGTTTTAACTTTGAAGAATTATCTACCAGAACATCAAAAATTATTGCTTATGAAAGTTATTTATATCATGGCAAAGATGCTGAAAATGAACAGACTAAAATGTGGCAGGTGATACGAGACCGCGTATTGCATGGTAAAACAATTACAGCAGATGACTACCAGCAAACCATCAGAGAGCGCAGTATATTTCAAGATATATTTAAAAAATCTTTAGTTGAGAATCTATGTTTACTGCTGCCTGTTAGTCCAATCTTTGCTGTTGAACTGGACGTACAGGATACCCAGTTTATTCATGTAGGTGATTATACGAGACCTTTTAATTATCTCGACGCACCATCTTTTACCTTCCCGATCGGTACTAGTTCCACTCATATGCCTATGGGTGTACAGTTAGTTTCTCATCAAGCTAATGATCATCTCGTGTTAGAACAAGCTCAGGCAATTATTTCTAAGCTTAATATTCAACCTAAAGTTGCTAATATTTAATCCAATAATATAAGATTGAAATAAAGAACTACTATTTTAATAGCAGTTTTTTGCCTGATAACTTAAATATCATTCATTAATATTTAAGTTATCATAATTGAAATTTTTATATTGTAGGCAGTTTTTAATTGGCTTAAGATCTTAAAAAAATTATTACTTAAGGAATTAAAATTAGAGGTATAAGTTAAGCTACTATTTATGTAATTATAATTTTATAGGAATACCTAATAGCATATTTAAATTAAATTTTTATAACAGATTTATAATATATATTTTTATAATTATTAAAAAATTAGTACTATAATTAACTAAAGCCTCTATCTAATTATTAAGCTGTTAATTTAATTAGATATTATTTTAGCTCATTGATATAATAGATAAAAAAGATGAATCCTGATAATAGATATCACTCCCAAAGGCTCTTTATACTACCTTCTATACAGCTTAAATATTAAGATATAAAAATTTTAATCTACTATATTAGTTTTTAATTGATTTTATATTTTTATAATGGCTGATTAATTAATTTTAGACTATAATTTTAATTTCAATGCCTATTATATTAACCTTAATTTAATCGAATAAATTGAGATCGAGAATTTAAAAAATATCTTATAAATTAAAAGATTTAATGACTTAAAATAATTAGCCAAGTACTAAGAATAATAAAGATAGCAATTAGCTGAGCTGCACTTCCCATATCCTTCGCATTTTTAGAAAGAATATGTCTTTCAAGAGAGATCCTGTCAACTACAGCTTCAAGCGCCGAGTTAAATAGCTCAATCACAATTGCTAATAAACATACAGCAATCATGAGTGCACGTTCTATACTGGTAACATTGATAAAAAAACTTAAAGGAACCAGTATCAGGTTCATCAGTATAATCTGACGAAAAGCAGCTTCATGCTGATAAGCTATGATGAGGCCTGTTATCGAATAATAAAAAGCATTTATAATACGTTTGACACCTTTCTTACCTTTATATGGGGAATATAAGCTCATAACCTGATCACATAAACATACTATCTGGATTATGGTTTTTCTTGCTTAAAATAAAATTAAAAGAGTTATAAGGGTACAATATATTTATATGATTTATTACCTAAACAGCTGTGACATTAAATAATGAACCCACCCATGCGCTAAACAGCATCGCAATAATTCCCCATATCATAATACGTATGGCACCTTTCCAGATAGAATTGCCACCGGCATAGCTTGCCAGCGCACCCAGAACTCCCAGACTTAATATACCAATTATAATAATGCCTGATTGGAGTATAGATTCAGGAAGAAAAATAATTGCAGCAACAGGAAACAAAGACCCCACTGAAAAAGCCAGAGCTGATGCGACTGCTGCAAGAACAGGATTTGCTGAAGTCTGTTCTGAAATACCAATTTCATCTCTTGCATGGGCGTCCAGAGCATTATGTGCAGTCAGCTGTTGAGCAGCCTGACGGGCAAGGTCAAAGTCTAAACCGCGACGTATATAGATATCTTGGAGCTCCTTTAATTCATGGGCCGGATGAAGATCTAATTCTCGTGCTTCCATATTCAAATCACTCTGCTCGATATCCTGCTGGGATTTAACTGATATATATTCGCCGGCTGCCATTGAGGCAGCGCCAGAAATCAGTCCGGCTATACAGGTAATTAACAGGGTATGAGTGGAGGCCCCACTTGCCGCTACGCCAATGACAAGGCTGGTAACAGAGATAATCCCATCGTTTGCACCCAGTACAGCAGCACGTAACCATCCCGCACGCTCCATATAGTGCTGTTCAGCATGATAAGAATGACGCATAGAACACTCTTTTATTGTTAAGGTTGTTAAAATAGAGGGAATTTATTTTAGCTATATATTAGGGCTTATAACTTCTAAATTGAATATATTTTTAACTTATTGATTTTAATAAAAACTAAAATAACAAGACAATTTCTATTATAGTCAGCCTTAAAAATCTTATTTTATAGAAATATTTTTTAAATATTGAGAATTTTAACATCTAAATAATATGGTATCAGAGAAGGTTAAATATTAAAAAATAGAAGATCGATACTTAAGATGCTATCTATTCTCATGATCAGGCTAGAGCAAGTTTTTAGTGACCAGTTTAAGGGAGTTATCCCTGAAGAAGTAGTGCTAAATTATAAATCAAGTGATAAATGGAGTAATAAGCACATCCGTCTTATAAGGAAAAACCGTGTTGATGCCGATCTGTAGAGATCTGAACAGGCAGTTGCTGTAGGTTATCAGCGGATTGTTGATAACAATAATAGCCTGAGCATAAGTGGGGCATTTACTCGAAAAGAAAGTTCTGCTGGTATAGGGGGAGATTTTAGCTGGTAAATTTATATAAAGTGTTTAGTTTTGATATATTATTTAAGTAAATAAAATAATAAGTAAAAAAGTACCTATATAATAGATATATTCATTAAAAATAAATGGTTAATTAAAATTAATATTTGGGGTAGGTGTGATCTGCTATAGATTTGAGGTTTCTATTTTAAAAAAAAGCTGCTTGAGATAGCCATTTCACTTTAAGGTGATAAAGAAATTCAGTTAAGCAAACAAAATAATCATAAAGTTGCATTTCTCATAAAGGACATCAACATTGGTATAAGCTAGAAGTATTAAGCTAATTCCTGAAATGAGATTTTCGGAGTTATCAAAATGATTTATGACGTTGCAATTATTGGCGGAAGTTATGCCGGCTTATCTGCGGCAGTACCTTTGGCAAGGGCACGTCGAAATATTATAGTAATTGATGCAGGGCAGAGACGAAATCGATTCGCCGAAAACTCTCATGGTTTTCTTGCACAAGATGGAATTCAGGCGCTGGAAATTATAAAAAAGGCACGGGAACAATTACAGCGCTATAAGACAGTCAACTGGCAACAGGGCACAGTCCACCGGGTAGAAAAAAATAATCAGGATTTTTATTTGTGTCTAGATACTCAACAGTCAATTTATGCCAAAAAAATAATTATAGCCTCGGGGGTCACTGACCGCTTACCGGATATTTCAGGTCTAAACGAACGCTGGGGAAAATCTGTATTTCATTGCCCGTATTGCCATGGCTATGAACTCAATCAGGGAAATATTGCACTTTTAGCTAGTTCTGCCCATGTTACCCATCTGGCCATGATGCTTCCAGACTGGGGTAAGACTACACTCTTATTAAATGGTCAGCCAGACCTGTTGAATCTGAAAGCCAAACAGCAATTACAAGAAAGAGGCATAACCATAGATGACCGTTCAATTAAGCAGATGGATTCTCATGCTGATGTAATATTTACAGATCAGAGCATCACACACTTTGATGGATTGTTTATACAAACTAAAACCTTTTTAGAGCAAGGCTGGATCAAGGATTTGGGTTGTAAAATTGAAAAAGATGAAACAGGGGAATTCATTTATACAAATGACCTAAAAGCAACTTCAGTTGATGGGGTGTTTGCCTGTGGAGACGCAGCTCGGCCCGGCGGTTCAGTGTCTTTAGCCGTAGGTGATGGGGCACTGGCAGGAGTAAGCGCACATAATGCTTTAATTTTTGATTAAATTAAAAATATAAAATAGAGAAAGTTATCAGTCAAAACCTAATCTGCTACGACTATAGTCAGAAATGAAAGAAAGGGAAAATAATAAATGCCTGAAAATACTATAATTCCAGTTCTTTATTTAATGTGTGGATTACCAGGCTCAGGAAAGACTACATTGGCTAGAATTCTAGAAAAAGAATATGGGGCTATTCGCTTTTCACCAGATGAGTGGTTGTATGATCTCGGTTTAAGTTTTTATGATGATCAGGCAAGGATTAAGGTAGAGCAGCTTCAGTGGCAGCTCGCCCTGCAGTTACTTAAACAGGGCCACAGTGTCATTCTTGAATATGGATTCTGGTTAAGGACGGAGCGTGATCATTATCGCGCTGTAGCCAAGGAGCTCGGTGTTATAGCCAAAGTGTGCTATTTGAAGGTATCTATAGATGAGCTGAAGTCACGACTGAAAAAACGTAACCAATTGGGCATCGATAGTATACCTGTGGTTGACTTGGAAAAACTGGATCAATGGATAAACCGCTTTGAGGAGCCTGCTCAAGAAGAGCTGAATTAATTCTGGTTGGATCATTTATTTTTTGTAAGAATATAAAAGATGGCTAGTGAGCAGTTCTCTCTATGCTTTAAAAAGATCTTAAATCTTTAGACTGCTGAATATTATTGCTTGGGTATTGGGTCAGCAGTTTCTAGTCAAGTAAAAATCAGCTTTACTCAGGATTTTTATCTCAGGCATTGTTTTTCTGACTATATAAATAGCCTCTAAAAATGAAATATAGAAAGCTAAATGAATAATAATTATTTATATGTACAAGGCTGTACTCATGCTATTTAAATCGCTCCTTATTCGTATAACCTGTTGAGTGATGATCCTGAATTATTTTAGATAAAATAACAGCAGAAGGTTTGATTTGAGCTACAGCTTTTTCTGAATCATGAAGAAGGTGAGAAAAGTCATATTGAACAATCAGTATGCCGGGACTCGGCAGTTTTTACCTAAAGGAAAAGGAATGTTATCTAAGTGACCTACAGCAATAGTGGGAGTAGTGCAATCGATTGAAGATGGATCGGGATCTAAGGTATTCATCAGAACCGATATCTTAGAAAGTCATGTGAGGAAAATGAGCTGAATAGTCTTTAAAACTGTCTAGGCTTATTTTCCTCTCCTGACCTGAGATTCAAATGCAATTACAAATGCAATTAACAGGTCAAATAATTATTGTTTGATGATCATGACTGGTAAATGTGTTGCTGCCAATACACTCTGGGCTACACTTCCGAGAAAGATTTTCTTGATGCCTTTACGGCCATGTGAACCCATAATAATCAGGTCAGCATTTATCTCTTCTGCGGTATTAATAATTTCTTTATAAATTTCCTGTCCTTCAGTCAGACGGGTTTCTACTTCTACTCCTTCTGCGGCAAAAAGGGCTTTGGCCTGATCCAGAGTTTTCTGTATTTCCTGTTTAGCTTTGTTACGATAGTCTTCTACCAGCGTCTGGGTATCGACAAATTCAACAGCAATAAAAGGTTCAACTGAAAGTACACAAACTGCTGTAACCTTACTGCCAAAAGCCTTGGCAATATCAGCTGCCTGTTTGACTGCAGCGAGAGAAGTTGGTGAACCATCTACGGGAACTAAAATATGTTGATAAGTCATGGTGCTGACTCCTTAGGGAATAGTTCTTAAAAGGATACTTATTATTAGATGTCTTAATATTATACGCTGTTCATCAGTTAAATATATGAGGAAAACTTAATTTATATAACTGATGTCCATTAATTTCAAAGCTAAGCCATCAACTTAAGGCTAACACACTTCCAGCAAACAAAATGCTTTTCTAGCACTAAAGTTTAAATAATAACCATAAAATATTTATATTAATAAAAATAAAAAATGCAGGTTAAAGGCCTGCACTTTATAAAATTTTACGAATTATGGTAGTCATTAATCACTTCAAGCGCAGCCCGGAAAGCTTCTTGGGCTGCTGGTGCTCCACAATAAGGTAGGCTGTGCAATAAAACTTCCTGAATCTCTTCAACTGTGGCACCGTTATTGAGTGCACCACGAACATGTCCCTTTAGTTCGGTAGGGCTCTTCTGGGCAACCAGAAATGCAAGCGTAATCAGAGAACGGTATTTGCGTGGCAGTATATCTTCACGTTGCCAAGTCGACCCCCATGCATGTTCATTAATCCAGTCTTGCAGCGGCTGGGTAAATGGAACGGTGTTGTTTTGGGCACGCTGTACAAATGCCTCACCCATAACTTCAGTGCGGACTTTCAGGCCATTTTCGTGATCTTGCTGAGACATGATTGTTTCCAGAGTCAGAATATGAAAAAGGATATACCACACTCGATGGTATATCCTGAAGAAAATTGACAATACTCAGATCAGGCCATGATTTCAATCGCTATTGCAGTGGCTTCTCCACCACCGATACAAAGTGCTGCAATACCTTTACGCTTGCCAGTGCGTTTAAGTGCATAGATCAGTGACAAAATAATACGTGAACCTGATGAACCCAATGGATGACCTAGGGCGCAGGCACCTCCATGTATATTAACTTTTTCAACATCCAGCTCAAAGGCATCAATCGCGGCCATCGTTACCATGGCAAAGGCTTCGTTAATTTCCCATAAATCAACTTCTGCTGCATTCCAGCCGGCTTTCTTCAGAGCTTTTTCAATTGCACCCACTGGAGCAATTGTGAATTCAGAGGGATGTTGTGAATGTGAAGCATACGCTACAATTTTTGCTAGTGGTGTCAGACCACGCTGCTGTGCATTTTCTTCAGTCATGACCAGCATGGCTGAAGCGCCGTCACTAATTGAGCTAGCATTAGCTGCCGTAATTGTTCCATCCTTGGCAAAAGCTGGACGCAAGGTAGCGATCTTGTCAATTTTAGCATTAAATGGATTCTCATCCTGAGCCACAATGACCTCACCTTTACGACTGCTGACAGTTACTGGCACAATTTCATCTTTTAAATAACCTTCGCTAATAGCCTTTTGCGCGCGGGTTAAAGAACGGATCGCAAACTCATCCATCTGTTCACGGGTATAACCTTTCTGGTTAGCCATATCCTGTGCCAGTGAACCCATCGAACGGCCGGTTTCTGCGTCTTCAAGACCTTCTAAAAACATGTGGTCCTTGACCTCACCATGACCCATGCGAAATCCTGCACGTGCTTTGGGCATCAGATATGGAGCATTACTCATTGATTCCATCCCGCCTGCCACTACAATATCAGCACTACCTGCCTTAATTGCATCTGCTGCCTGCATGACAGCTTTCATGCCTGAACCACAGATTTTATTGATAGTGGTGGCGCCAACATGGTCAGGCAAGTCCGCCAAACGCATTGCCTGACGGGCCGGACCCTGTTTTAACCCGGCAGGGAGTACACAGCCCATAATCACTTCATCAACCTGATCGGCTTGAACACCAGCGCGTTGTAGAGATTCCCGGATGACGGCTGCTCCCAGCTCAGGTGCAGTTAAACTGGATAAACCACCCTGAAAACTTCCCATAGCAGTACGGCTACCAGAAACAATAACAATCGGTTGCATATTTGAATTCCTATTCAGACCATAACGAAAAAACGCAGTACAGTGTTGGTAAAAATGAAAGGCTCTTTTGTTCTTGAAAAAGCCAGTACTATTAAAATACAGGTGGGGTATAAGCCAGAGTACGTCCCAGTATCCACAATAAAAAAAGAACCAGCGGAAAATGCACGATCAGCTGGGTTACGGTAAAACCAATCACATCTTTAGGTTTAAGTTTCAAAATACCCAGCATCGGCAACATAAAAAATGGATTGATCAGGTTCGGTAAAGCCTCAGCAGCATTATAAATCTGCACTGACCAGCCCAAATGTACTTTCAGGTCATTGGCAGCTTGCATAACATATGGGGCCTCTATGATCCATTTTCCACCACCTGAGGGTACAAAAAAGCCAAGAATAGCTGAATAAATTCCCATCACTACAGCAAAACTTTCCTTGGAAGCAATAGAAACAAAAAACTCGGCAATATAGTGAGATAAAGAAAGATCATTGCTGTTCATGGCATGAGTCATGATAAAAGCAATACTGCCGTATAAAGGAAACTGGATTAATACGCCAGAGACCGCAGGTACTGCCTTGGACACGGCATTAAGAAAATTACGTGGTGTCCCATGCAGAGCCAGACCCAGCATCAGAAAGACAAAGTTATAGGTATTTAAACTGGAAATAGCCAGAATTGGATTCTGCTGGGTAAATTCGAGAATCATCCAGCCTATACCAATCGCCACCACTAGTATGGTTAAGATTGGTGAATTTTCTAGCCAGTCTCCCGGGCGGCTAGACTTTGATTCCGGCTTTTTCTCAGTTTCAAAGTCCAGTTTAAAATCCTGCATGGTCTTGACGTTTTCACCTTTAGGGGCAGACCAGTAGGCAATTGCAATTGAGACAATGATCAGTACCAAAGTCATAACGATGGATTGCCACAGAAAAATTGTTTCAGTGAAGGGAATAACCCCGGTAAGCTGATAAATAGATTCAGGTAAACTGTCTTTATTGGCTTGTAGCTGGGCAGCAGATGAACTGATACCCAGTGCCCAAGTCGCACCCATACCAATAATAGCTGCAGCTGCCGCGGCCCGGTAGTCCATTCGCAGTTCAGTACGTTTTGCCAGTGCAATCACTAAAAGAGCCGTCAAAATAGTACTCACGGCCCAATTGACAAGGGAAATCAGCAGACTGACGGTAGCAACCAGTACAATTGCTCCACGACCGGAACTGGGTATAAGAGCCATTTTCTGAATAAGGAGTTCGACGGGTCTGGAAACCGAAACCACATAGCCGACAATAATCAGCATGGTCATTTGTAGGGTAAATGGAATGAGACTCCAGAATCCATCACCAAAAGCTTCAGCTACAGCTTGGGCCGGAGCACCGATCGTCATCGCGGCAATTGAAACAATGATGACTCCCAGTAAAGCGAAGATATAAGAGTCAGGAAACCATTTTTCTGACCAGTTACTGATACGAAGAGCGAACCGCTCAAGTAATCCTTGATGTTTATACATAGTTTTTGAAATCCATTTGTCTGTTTATTCTTAGATATGGTATCTAGCTGCCCATAGCCTGTTTTATTATTTATTTAGGACACACAAAGCAGCCGAAGCTGCTTTTTTATTCACATGATTTTTATAGTATTGGATCAGGCTGCATCATTCTCTAGCTGTACATTTAGCTGTACGCCTGTAACCGCCTGAATCTGCTCTAGCGTCACCTCTTTGGCCAGTTCTATCAGTTTCACCCCTGCGGCGTCAATATCCATCACACCAAGGTCAGTAATAATCCGGTGGACTACACCTTTACCTGTAAGTGGCAGGCTACACTGTTTTACAATTTTTGGTGTTCCGTCTTTCGCACAGTGTTCCATCAACACCACGACTTTTTGTACACCTGCAACCAGATCCATGGCTCCGCCCATGCCCTTGACTTTCTTGCCCGGAATCATCCAGTTGGCCAGATCTCCCTGTTCGGAAACTTCCATTGCTCCTAAAATCGCAATATTGACGTGTCCACCACGAATCATGGCAAAGGATTCAGCACTTGAGAAAAATGCAGCGCCGGGCCGGGCTGTTACGGTCTGCTTACCCGCATTGATCAGATCAGCATCCACCGTTTCTTCAGTCGGAAACTCCCCAATCCCCAGTAAACCGTTTTCAGACTGGAGCCAGACATTGACCTGTTCTGGAATATAGTTGGCGACCAGGGTCGGCAATCCAATACCCAGGTTGACATAGAATCCGTCTTCGAGTTCCTGTGCGGCACGCTGTGCCATTTCATTACGTGACCAGGCCATATTTATCCCTCCGCCGTTTTCAGTGTCATCTGTTCAATCCGTTTTTCAGGTGTGGCATTGAGTATAATACGGTTAACATAGATTCCCGGCAGGTGAATAGCATCCGGATCCAGCTCACCAATCTCGACAATCTGTTCAACTTCAGCCACGGTAATTTTTCCGGCCATGGCACAGACCGGATTAAAGTTCTGTGCAGTTTTGCGAAAGACCAGATTTCCGGCTTTATCGGCTTTATAGGCTTTAACCAGCGATATATCGGCTGTCAGTGATTCTTCCAGAATATAGGTTTTGCCGTTGAACTCTCGCTCTTCCTTCCCTTCAGCAATGAGAGTGCCTACGCCGGTCTGGGTAAAAAAAGCGGGAATACCAGCACCGCCGGCCCGCAGTTTTTCGGCCAGCGTACCTTGAGGGGTAAGTTCAACTTCAAGTTCACCACTCAGGTATTGACGCTCAAATTCTTTATTTTCTCCAACATAGGATGAAATCATTTTCTTGATCTGACGGGTAGTCAGAAGCTTTCCTAAGCCGAAGTCATCTACTCCTGCATTATTGGAAATACAGGTCAGGTCTTTCACTCCGGTTTCTTTTAGAGCTGAAATCAGAGCTTCAGGAATACCACACAGGCCAAAACCACCGACTGCCAGAGTTTGTCCATTTGCGACTACATCCTGAAGAGCAGCAGTTGCACTTTCATAGACTTTATTCATAAGTTGAATTCCTATGGTTTAAGCGGTAGTCTGATCCAGTTCGTCAGCATGCAGAAAATGAGTATGATGAGGCGCACGCTTGGTTTTACTCCATTCTTCTAGCATCTCATATTTCATTTCTTCAGTAATCATGGCAATTTTCTGCGGGGCTTTTTCATCATCATAGGCCAGCTCCAGACGGTGACCGTTTGGATCAAAGAAATAAATTGAATGGAAAATGCCGTGGTTAGTAATACCGAGTACATCTACACCATTTGCCTCTAGATGTGCTTTGGCGGCTTCAAGAGCTGTACGGTCTTTAACTTTCAATGCAATATGCTGGACCCATTTTGGTGTATTTTCGTCGCGGCCCATTTCTGGCTGGGTTGGCAGTTCAAAAAAAGCAAGAACATTACCATTCCCGGCATCTAAAAACAGGTGCATATAAGGGTCAAAAGCTTTGGTAGAAGGTACATGGTCTTCGGCAAATGCCAGAATAAAATCCATGTTCAGGTTTTTCTTATACCATTCGACGGTTTCTTTAGCATCTTTACAGCGGTAGGCCACATGGTGAATTTTTTCGATTTGAATAGTCATGAACAAATATCCTTATTTTTTATGCGGCATCCGACTGCGCTTCTGGCGCAGCATTCTGGAATGCACTCAATGTTGAGCAGTGTGTATAAATACTTTCAATTTTGGGGAAAGCTGTCAGGTCAATATTAAAACGCTTGGCGTTATAGACCTGAGGAATCAGGCAGCAGTCTGCCAGTGTAGGAGTATCGTTAAAACAGTAGCTGCCATTTGAGTCGTGTAATAAAGCTTCAAGTGCTTTAAAACCTTCAGTCACCCAATGGGCGTACCATTCAGATTTTGCTGTTTCACCAATTTGCAGGGTTTGACTTAAATACTGTAATACCCGCAGATTGTTCACCGGATGAATATCACAAGCAATACTCTGACAAAATGCCCGAATTCTTGCTCGCGAATGTGCATCTTTGGGTAAGAGGGGCGTTTCAGGATGAGTTTCTTCAAGATACTCTAAGATACTCATGGACTGGCCCAGATTGAAGTCTCCATCTGTGAGCGTAGGTACCAGTGCAGTTGGGTTCATGCGGCAGTAAGCTTCAGAACGCTGTTCGCCTCCATTTTTCAGCAGATGTACAGGCACAAGTTCGTAGTGCAGTCCTTTAAGATTCAGGGCAATACGCACCCGGTAAGCCGCGGAACTACGGAAGTAACTATACAGCTTCACGTTGCTCTACCTCTGATTCATCAGTATTAAAATCAAACTGGACAGCTGGCAGTACCTTGCCGCTTACCTCACCAAAACCGATACGCAGACCATCTTTTTCACAGTAGCCTTTCATGACCAGGGTATCGCCATCTTGTAAGAAACTGCGCTGTTCGCCATTTGAGAGTGTAAGTGGCTTGGTCGTATTCCAGGTAAGCTCCAGCAGGGAGCCATAAGAATCGGGAGTAGGGCCAGAAATGGTACCTGATCCCATCAAGTCACCGACCTGAACGTTACAGCCAGAAATCGTATGGTGAGTCAGTTGCTGGGCCATTGACCAGTACATATATTTAAAGTTGGTTTGGCAGATCACATCGGCCTGTACCTGTCCGGCTGCCTGAAGTTCAACAGAAAGCTGGATATCGTAACTGTTGGCACTGTTGTCTTCACGCAGATAAGCCAATGGACGTGGTTCCTGTTCCGGACTGTTGGTCTTGAAAGGTTGCAGGGCGTCTAGCGTGACAATCCACGGTGAAATAGAGGAAGCAAACGTTTTGGCATTAAATGGACCAAGTGGTACATATTCCCATTGCTGAATATCACGTGCTGACCAGTCATTAAACAGTACCATTCCAAAAATATGGTCCCAGGCATTTTCAATGGAGATCGGTTCGCCCAGCTGGTTTGGTTTGCCAATAATAAAACCGGTTTCCAGTTCAAAGTCGAGCTTGCGACAGGCAGTGAATACAGGGCGTTCTTCACTTGGCAGTTTAACCTGGCCCGACGGGCGAACTATATCTGTACCACTAACTACTACTGAGCTGGCACGACCATTATAGCCGACCGGAAGTTCTGACCAGTTAGGAAGCAAGGCATTCTTGGGATCACGGAACATACAGCCAACATTGGTAGCATGCTCTTTTGAAGAATAGAAGTCGGTATAGCCGGGAATATGGACTGGTAAATGTAGCACTACTTCTGAGCGTTTAAAGAAGGCTTTTTCACGCAATTCGCTATTATCACGCAGTTCTGGATTTGTACTGGAAAGAAGCAATTGCAGGGTAGAGCGAACTTGAGTCCACTGATCACGTCCAGACTCAATAAACTGATTTAAGGTTGACTGATCAAAATAGTTTCTGCCTGCTTCAATCGTGAGTAAGCCAGCCTGTTCAAGTAGTGCCAGATCTACTACATACTCACCTAGTGCAACACCGGCGCGACGTTTTCCATGAGCTGTTTCACTAAAAATACCATAAGGCAGGTTCTGAATCGGGAAATCTGAATCTGGTGCAACATCGATGAATGATTTAAGTTGTGTCGTCATTTAACTGTTCCTTTTGTCCGAATGAAGGCAGCCTGCCGCTTTTATCTGACCTGATGTATCTATGGAAATCAGGCTACTTGCTTAAAGTTAGTTCATGTCCAGAAATTAAAATGTCTGCAAATTTTCCAAAGCTTAAGACAGCTGTTTTTATCTTAGTTCTATCATACTTATTTTTATATATTACACAATATATAATTTAATTATGAATATCGTAATAAGCGCAAATTAAAATAATACTCAGCCATTATTTTTCAGTTTTTATATGGAATGACCTATTGAAATCCGCTTGCACCCCGGCAAAAATCCGTTATGCTGATATAGCTAATATACGATTTGTGGACCTGAACGTGCGCCTTGGCAGACTTTTAAAACAGTCTTGGCTTATCTGTTTTCTTGTTTTTCTAACAGGATGGTCTACTGTGTCTGCTCATCTGCTAAGTCATTCCGGCGGATCTCAACCTACGCAGCGAGTGAACCAGCATGTTGGCCATGCAGGCTGTCACGAAGTGTCTCATGCTGCATCACAATCTGCGCATCATTCTTGTATCAATGGTGATAACCATCAGACAGTGCAGCAGGTTCATTGCCAGGATTGCAGCTCATTACATTGCAATACACTGCAAGTGGTTTTAGCAGCAGCTGATAACGTGCCTGAATCTTTACCGAATCTTTCTTTACCCGAAACAAGCCACAGCCATTATTTTGCCCGTTACTTGCCAGGATACTGGCAGGAAATTCTGCGCCCTCCTAAAGCCTGACCTTAATTTCACGATTAAAAATTATTTTTAATTATCAAGGTCAAATCATGTCTATAAAACTAAGTCAAGCCCTGTTACTGGGTGCCTGTCTGTCCTCATCCACCTGGTTAATGGCGGCAGTCAAGGAATATCATCTTACTATTGATGAACAGCTGGTGAATGTAACCGGCAAGCCACTAAAACGTATTACTGTAAATGGAAAATTTCCAGCTCCTTTACTCGAGTTTGAAGAAGGCGATGAAGCCATAATTCATGTTTATAACAAGCTTAAAAATGAAGACTCTTCCTTACACTGGCATGGATTGTTATTGCCGGCTTTAATGGATGGTGTACCTGGCTTTAATGGATTTCAGGGTATTAAACCGGGTGGTCATTTTGAATACCGTTTCAAAATTCGTCAGAATGGAACTTATTGGTACCATGCACACAGTAAGGGACAGGAGCAGGATGGCCTCTATGGAGCATTTGTAGTCTATCCCAAAGATCACCAGCCTGCTGCCAAGCATGAACAGGCAGAGCGTGATTACGTAGTGATGCTATCCGACTTTCACCAGAGCAAGAGTGACCAGATTCTAAATAACCTGAAGAAATCAGCAGAATATTATCAGAACCGGCGTGAAACCCTAGGTGATGTCTGGCAGCAGGTAAAACGTGAAGGTTGGTCAGCTACCTGGAAAGACCGTTCTATGTGGAACCGGATGCGCATGCTAAAAACCGATTTATCGGATGTCACAGGTTATACTTTTCTGGTTAACGGCAAGACACCAAAGCAGAACTGGACAGGTCTGTTCAAATCAGGCGAGAAGATCCGCTTACGTTTTATCAATGCCTCAGCCATGTCCTTTTTTGATGTCCGAATCCCGGGCCTGAAAATGCATGTAGTGAGTGCAGATGGGCAGCCAGTTCAGCCAGTACCTGTAGATGAGTTCCGGATTGGTACAGCCGAAACCTATGATGCAATTGTCGAGCCCAAAGATAGTCATTACCAGATTGAGGCCGAATCAATTGATCGTACCGGCTTTGCACTTGCCTCATTGCATGATCAGGCGGATTCTGCCCGGCCCGCAACCCGGCAGCCTGATGCCAGACCACGTGCCTTGCTGACCATGGCTGATATGGGGATGCAACATGGCGGCCATAATAATGATATGGCCAATCAGCATGCCGGACATATGAGCAATAGCGACGCTCAGGGTGAGATACATTCCCAAATGCCCGTACCGGGCACAGACCATGCTGCCATGGATCATTCCAAAATGATGACTTCATCAAAAAAACAGGAAGCAGCAGAACAGCGGACTATGTCGGATATAACGGAGCAAAGATTATCACAAAGTACCACTACACCGGTCTATGGCTGGGCTAATGCCTCGACCCCTGCAGGACATAAAGCACTCACTTATGCAGACTTAAAATCCTTAAATCCTCAATCTGACCAGCGTCAGCCTGAACAGGAGCTGGTCATCCGTCTGGGGGGAAATATGGAGCGCTATGTCTGGACTATGAATGGTAAGAAATTTACTGAGGCTGAGCCTTTACAGGTGAAATATGGTGAGCGTATCCGGCTAAAATTTATCAATGACAGCATGATGGCCCATCCGATGCATTTGCATGGCATGTTTATGCAGTTGGAAAATGGTCAGCCGCTGGCAAACATGCCGAATAAGCACACTGTGATTGTACCGCCAGGCCAGACCGTCACGGCTTTACTCACCGCCGATGAGTTGGGTGAATGGGCGATTCATTGTCATCTGCTTTATCACATGAGTGCCGGCATGATGAATAAACTGGTAGTAGCCCAAGTTGGATCAGCAGCTCATATGCCAGCAGCAAGTCACTCGTCACAAGGAGCTGGGCATGCACATCACTAAGTTATGTAATCGTCTGCTAATTGGTAGTAGTATTTTGCTTTTAAGCAACATAAGCCTTGCTGAAACTTTGCATGACCATCAGGACAAGTTACAGCAGCAATCTGTTACAACGCAGAAAACCATGATGGTAACTTCAGAAACACAAGCTCATGCCAACCATATACGTGAACATGGTGGACAAATTTTTCAACGTACTGAACTTGAGCATCGTTGGATCTGGAATCCGGATGGACAGGGAATATTAAAAACCGAACTTGAAAGCCGAATCGGAACAGATGAGAACAGGCTGTTTATAAAAGGTCATATTCATAAGACTGAGTCAGAACAGGCAGATTATGATATTGCCGCTTTGTATAGCCGGGCTATTTCCGACTTTTGGGATGTACAGGCCGGTGTGCGTTATCGCTACACAGAACGGCAACCAGAACAGCAGGAGCAGCTAGACGCCATGCTTGGATTGCATGGTCTGGCGCCCTATTTCTTTGAAACAGATGCCTACCTGTATGCTGGAAAAGACCAGCAATTCTCTTTTAACTTGAAGAGTGAGCGTGATCTGCTAGTAACGCAAAAGCTGATTTTACAGCCTTATATTGAGTCAGAGCTGGTGTTAAGTGATGATTCAAAGTATGCGCGTAAAAAAGGTTTATCCAGTTTGCAACTGGGTGTGCAGACCCGTTATGAAATTAATAAGCGAGTCATGCCTTTTATTGATGTGGCTTATGCCTATGAGAAAGGGCGTGAAGCTACAGTTTGGCAGCAAGAAACCTCGTCAGAAAAAGACTGGCAGTACGGACTCGGTCTGAAACTGATTTTTTAAATAGATAGAAGTTTATGCACTTGTAATATTTATAAAAAAGGAAGGGCAAGCCCTTCCTTTTTGTTAATTATGACTTTAAAAAGTTAAGGTAAATCAAACCAGATCATGCGGCTGTCTGCTAGGGCTTTAACTTCAGTTTCAGCTTCGAAGACTAAAGCATCACCCGCATTTACGGTATATTCACCAATTTGCACACAGCCTTCAATTACATGAACATAGTTGATCTTATGCTTTGCAGCAATCTCTAAAGAAGCATCTTTTTGCAAGACAGCAGTTTTAACCTCTGCATCTTGGCGTATGTGCATTGGTGCATTTGCTTCTGGTCCGGCAATCAGATGCCACTGGTCCGGATGTTTGCCCGGGTCCAGACTGATCTGTTGATAATTTGGCTCAGCATTTTTGATATTAGGATGAACCCAGATCTGGAGCAGATGTACGGGCTCATCATGATTATTGATTTCACTGTGCTGAACGCCATGGCCTGCACTCATGAGTTGCCATTCACCGGCATGAATCTGGCCTTCATTACCCATACTGTCGCGATGAGAAATAGTTCCAGACAGGACACAGGTCAAAATTTCCATATTGTCATGGGAATGCGTACCAAAGCCGTTATGGGCCGCAATCCGGTCGTCATTGATAACACGTAATGCACTGACACCCATGTATTTTGGATCATACCACTGACCAAAGGAAAAGCTGTGTTTTGTGTCGAGCCAGCCTGCCTGCACATGACCCCGGTTTTCACTGCGGTGTAAATAAGCATTCATTTTGACACCTCTATATAACTGTTCTATCTGTTATCTATTTTATTGTTTTTAGCGGCGCGATAAACCCGTATAGCTATAACGAAACGTAGCATTTTTGGAACGATAAGAGCTGATCTGTATTTTTCCATACACCCGATTAAAAATTCTGGTTTCTCTATTAAAAGGCACAGTAAATTAGCTGAAAATTACCTGCCAAAATAATTGGTATTTAAACCATGTCTGTCCAGATTCCTACTACACCAGTAATCACCATATCAATTGCAATTGTACCAATGAGTAAGGCAGCCAGCCGTCCGACAATTGCAGTGTACATATCTACATAACGGGTCGAGCGTTTCTGTAAATGATCATGTGCATATTTCATCAGGATCAGCAGGCTACAACTGAGTAACAGGGTAAATGCAATGACTGCCGCTGTCTCTAGTATAGACATTTTCATACCGGTAATGACTGCTGCACTGATGGTCCCTGGCCCGATCATGAAGGGCATGGCAATTGTGCCGGCCAAATGCTCGGGTGCTCCACGCATAACGCCGATAGTTTCTGCACCTTCAAAAACATACCGATAGCCAATTACTAAGAAGATCAGGCCACCAAAAATCTGGAAAGATTCAAAACGCACATGTAGGTACTGGTTAAATACCGTTTCACCACCCCAGGCAAAAAGCAGAAAAACCATGAAACTGATCAGACTGCCTGTAATCAGCGCTGTATTGAATGTTTTTGCCTCAGAGGTGCGGATAATTCCCAGCATATAAATGCTCATCAGGAAAGGATTAAGCAGTGAAAAGAACAGGGCAAATGAATGGATTGCATCTGGGTTCATTGGAGTCATCCGTATTGAGTTTAAGCATCTGGATCGGGGAAAAGTGGCCGTGTACCCGGACTAATCCGGTTAATGTGCAGGAACATCATATGACGTTCATATTTATCCAGAATATCGTTAATCACCTGTTCGCGACTGTAACCAACCAGGTCATTTCCTTGGGAACCTTCATAGAGATAGCTTTCCAGACGGTAATAGTGGCGTTTACCACGTTTGCCACGTTCACTAAAGTTGGGTGTGATGTAGCGTATCGGCCAGATCTGATAAATAAAATTCTGTTCTTGTTCTAAATGAATAATAATATCCAGATGATAAAGCGGCAGTTCATCTTCAAGCAGTTTCTGTTCTACACTGGCTTCAATACCCCGCTTCATCAGTTCATCTGCTACAGCCTGCGTGGCGGGCAAACAGACTTCATCCAGCATACGTTTGGTTTCCGTAGTTCCCGGATGGTGCATAACCCGGTTCAGGCGTTTTTTCCAGTTAAAAATATCGACATTGCCTACCACAGGAGCGGCGTTCATACTGGTACTGGCTTGCCGGAAATCTTCCAGACGTAATGATTTATATAAACCAGCCATAACCAGAAAAATTACAAAGCTAAAGGGCAGTCCCATAATAATAGTGGCATTTTGTAGGGCTGTAATACCGTTTGCCATCAGCATTGCCAGCGTAAGCAGGCCAATCGCAACTGACCAGAAAATGCTGAGCCAGCGGGGTGAATCATGGTCAATGTGGGTAAATTTCGTTGTAAAGTTCCCCAGCACCAGTGCTCCTGAATCGGCTGAAGTCACATAGAACAAGAGACCAGTAATAGTGGCCACTGAAGCAATAAATGGAAAGCCCGGATACTGGGCCAGCAAATCATAAAAACCATGGGCCGGGTTGGCAATTACTGTCTCGGCAAGCTGAATATTGCCTTCAAAAATTACACTATGAAGAGCGCTGTTACCAAAGATGGATAGCCATGTCATGGTAAACAGCAAAGGAATGATTAGGGTGCCACAGACGAATTCACGAATGGTGCGCCCTCGGGAAATACGTGCCAGAAACAGACCTACAAAAGGAGACCATGCCACCCACCAGGCCCAGAAAAACAGTGTCCAGCTCTGCATCCACTCTGTTGGCTGTTCAAAGGCAAAACTCTCCAAAGTAAGTTTTGGAAATTGGCTAAGATAATCGCCGAAATTTTGAATCAGGGCATTCAGCAGGAACTGCGTATTACCTAACAGCAATATAAAAATAAGCAAACCTACTGATACATAAATGTTGACTTCAGAAAGTATCCGCAGACCTTTATTTACACCAGACGTGACCGAGATAATACAGATAATTACAGCCACTAGAATTAGCAGAGTTTGGACCCATAAATTCTCTGGCAGGCCAAGAAGTACGTGTAAGCCATAGTTAAGCTGTACAACACCAATACCACAAGTGGTAGCTATACCAAAAATTGTTCCCAGTACCGCAGCCGTATCGACCGTATGACCCAAGGCGCCATTAATTCTTTTACCAAAGATGGGATAAAGCGCAGAGCGAATGGTTAAAGGCAAATTATAGCGATAGCTGAAATACGCCAGTGACATACCGATCAGGGCATACATACACCAGCCAGTCAAGCCATAGTGAAACATGGTCCAGACCATACTCTGCCGCGCAGCTGCATAAGTTTCGCCCGTACCTACTGGTGGATTAATATAGTGTGACAGTGGTTCAGCCACCGAAAAAAACATCAGATCGATACCGATTCCGGCAGAGAACAGCATTGCTGACCAGCTGAGCAGACTAAATTCCGGCTTTGAATGCTTGGGTCCGAGTTTAATATTGCCATAACGTGAACAGGCAATAAAAATAACAAAGACCATATACAGGGTAGCTGCGAGGAGGTAATACCAGCTAAATGTACTGGATACCCAATTTAGTACAGCTGTAATGACATAATTTGCCTGTTCATTAAATAAAATAGTAATAGTAGAGAACAGTAGAATGAGTGAAGCAGAAACGTAAAAGACCACCTTGTTCAGGCTGTCCCTCGGCTGCCCGACTGTTTTATTCGCCATAAATCTCGAGATTCCAAAGAATATGTAAATTTCGGATTTACAGTACACTTTATTATTTTTTAAACAGTTTTTTTAAGTAAATAGCTTGGTTTTAAAGCTACAACGAGTCCAAAAATAAAGTGTGCTGTACATCTTTGCTATAAAACTATAGGTTTTTTTAATTGAACGTTCAATAAAAATAAAGATAAAATATGTAGCAGTTCACATTTGTTCTGTATTTTGGAAGATAAGACCGATGCCTAAAGTTGGAATGCAACCGATTCGTCGCCAACAACTGATTGATGCCACACTGGAAGCTATTAACGAGTTAGGCCTTGCTGAGGCTTCAATCTCCCAGATTGCCAAAAGAGCAGGTGTATCGACCGGTATTATCAGTCATTACTTTAAAGACAAGCATGGTCTTATTTTTGCCACCATGCAGTATTTGCTGGCGCAGTTGGAAACTGCAGTGGCACAGGCATTAAGCCAGACAGAAGCTTCTCCCAAAGCCCGGCTCATGGCCATCGTGCGGGGCAATTTTTCGCCCTCACAGATAAATCAGGCTGCCATGAAAACTTGGCTAGCTTTTTGGTCGGTTAGCTTATATCAACCGGATTTACATGAATTACAGCAAGTCAATGAGCAATGGCTGTATTCCAGCCTTAAACACGAATTTTGCAAGTGTCTGGATGAAAAACAGGCCGAAGATGCAGCTCTTGGACTTGCTGCACTGATCGATGGTTTTTGGTTACGCGGCGCATTAAGCCAAACACCGCTCATGATCGATGAAACCATCCGGATCTGTGAGCAATACATCGATCACAAGCTTGCATATTAAAAATCACAACAAAAGGAGATTTCTCATGTCGAAGTTCAATCTGCAACGTCCCTACATCCACGGACAATTTACAGACAGTTCTTCTCCTGATGTTTTTAAGACCATTAACCCGGCCAATGGTGAAGTTCTGGCAGAGGTTCAAGTCTGTACCAAAGATGATATTGACCGGGCAGTTGTTTCTGCACAAAACGGTCAGAAAATCTGGGCAGCTATGAGCTTGATTGAACGTTCACGTATTTTGGCAAGAGCAGTCAGCATCTTACGTGAACGTAATGATGAGCTTGCAGTGCTTGAGAGCCTCGACAGTGGCAAGGCATATAGTGAAACTTCAACGGTCGATATCGTGACTGGAGCTGATGTACTTGAATATTATGCTGGAATTTTACCGATGCTTGAAGGGCAGCAGATTCCATTGCGTGAGGGTTCATTTGCCTACACCCGCCGTGAACCATTAGGGGTGGTAGCAGGGATTGGGGCCTGGAATTATCCAATTCAAATCGCTTTATGGAAATCTGCCCCAGCTTTAGCTGCCGGAAATGCAATGGTATTCAAGGCCAGTGAAACTACACCACTGACGACCCTGAAACTGGCTGAAATTTATACCGAGGCTGGCGTGCCAGCCGGTGTCTTTAATGTTGTAACTGGTGGGGGAGAAATCGGGCAGTATCTGACGGAACATCCCGATATTCAGAAAATCTCGTTTACCGGTGGAGTAGAAACCGGCAAGAAAGTTATGGCATCAGCAGCAGGTTCTTCTTTAAAAGATGTAACGATGGAACTGGGTGGGAAATCACCTCTGATTATTTGTGAAAATGCCGATTTGAATCTGGCTGCCGATATCGCGATGATGGCAAACTTTTTCAGTTCAGGTCAGGTGTGTACTAATGGTACTCGGGTATTTATTCCTAAAAAATTACAGTCAGCTTTTGAAACAAAGCTTCTGGAGCGGATTCCATATATCCGGATAGGAGATCCCTTAAAACTTGATACCAATTTTGGTCCGCTTGCCAGTTTTCCTCATATGCAAAAAGTCTTGGACTTTATTGAGCGCAGTAAGCAGCAGGGTGCACGTGTATTAACCGGGGGGCATCGGCTTACTGCAAATGAACTGGCCAAGGGTGCTTTCGTTGCACCCACTATTTTTACTGACTGTCATGACGAGATGGAGATTGTGCAGCAGGAAATTTTCGGGCCGGTCATGAGTATCTTGAATTATGAGAATGAAGAAGAAGTCATTCAGCGCGCTAACGATACCCATTACGGACTTGCCGCGGGAGTAGTAAGTTCAGATCTGGCACAGGCACATCGAATGATTCATCAACTTGAAGCCGGAATCTGCTGGATCAATACGTGGGGAGAATCGCCTGCACAAATGCCTGTTGGAGGATACAAACAGTCTGGTGTAGGGCGTGAGAATGGTATCCAGACCCTGCAAAATTATACCCAGCTCAAATCGGTACAGGTAGAACTGCAACCATTTCAGTCTATTTTCAAAGCCTGATCAGGAGAGGATACTGTGCAGAAAAAATATGACTACATCATTATCGGTGCCGGCTCCGCAGGTAACGTACTGGCAGCACGCTTAACTGAAGATGCGCAGACCAGTGTTCTTTTGCTAGAGGCAGGTGGACCGGATCACCGTCTGGATTTTCGTACCCAGATGCCGGCTGCTCTGGCTTACCCTTTGCAGGGTCGTCGTTACAACTGGGCTTATCAGACTGACCCTGAACCTCATATGAATAACCGCCGTATGGAATGTGGCCGCGGTAAAGGTCTAGGTGGCTCTTCACTTATTAATGGCATGTGTTATATCCGGGGTAATGCCATGGATCTGGAACAGTGGGCCAGCTTTAAAGGTTTAGAAGACTGGAGCTATGCAGACTGTCTGCCCTACTATAAAAAAGCAGAGACACGTGATATTGGTGGCAATGATTATCATGGAGATTCGGGTCCCGTTTCTGTAGCCACCCCTAAACAGGGCAATAATGAGTTATTTCATGCTATGGTTGAGGCAGGGGTACAGGCTGGTTATCCACGTACTGATGATTTGAACGGCTACCAGCAGGAAGGTTTTGGTCCTATGGATCGTACTGTAACACCGCAAGGCCGACGTTCCAGTACAGCGCGTGGCTACCTGGATATGGCGAAGGGCCGTCCGAACCTCACGATCCTGACTCATGCCACGACTAACAAAATTTTATTTCAGGGCAAACGTGCTATTGGCGTTGAATATATTCAAGGTGCAAATACTGCTCAACTACATCAGGTATATGCTAGAAATGAAGTGTTACTGTGTGCAGGAGCTATTGCTTCACCGCAAATCTTACAGCGCTCAGGCATCGGACAGAGTACTTTCTTGAAGTCAATGGATATACCGGTAGTACATGACCTGCCGGGGGTGGGCGAGAACTTGCAGGACCATCTGGAAATGTATCTGCAATACAGATGCAAAAAACCGGTCTCACTTTATCCTGCGTTAAAGTGGCATAATCAGCCGGCAATTGGTGCCGAGTGGCTGTTTTTAGGAAAAGGTATTGGAGCCAGCAATCAGTTTGAAGCAGGTGGTTTCATTCGCAGTTCAGATGAATTTACATGGCCCAATATCCAGTATCATTTCTTGCCGGTTGCTATTAACTATAATGGTTCTAATCCGGTGAAAGAACATGGCTTTCAGGCCCATGTTGGCTCTATGCGTTCACCTTCACGAGGCCGGATCAAGCTTAAATCCAGAGACCCATTTGAGCATCCGAGTATCCTGTTCAATTACATGAGTACTGAGCAGGACTGGCGAGAATTTCGTGATGCAACCCGTATCACCCGAGAAATTATGCATCAGCCGGCATTAGATGCATATCGTGGGGAAGAGATTAGCCCAGGTAAAAACTTACAATCTGATGCTGAACTGGATGAATTTGTGCGTAATCATGCAGAAACAGCTTATCATCCCTCCTGTAGCTGTAAAATGGGTGAAGATGATATGGCTGTAGTTGATGGTCAGGGCCGTGTTCACGGCATAAATGGTTTAAGGGTAGTTGATGCGTCTATCATGCCCGTGATTATGACCGGGAATCTGAATGCAACCACCATCATGATTGCAGAAAAACTGGCTGACCGGATTCGTAACCGGCCCCCTTTACCCAAATCACAGGCCCCATTTTATCGGGCAAGTTAAACAAAAGCCGGCATCTGCCGGCTTTTCTATTCAGGCAGATGTACTCATTAAAAGCCTCAAAGCGTCTATTAATATGTTTTTAAATAACTTATTTTATTGTTACAGGTGATTTGCCGCTTTGAACATGTTTTTTCAGTGAAAAGCGATATAATAATGTCCCTTAAATATCCCAGTTATAGATGAGACAAAGAGACAATGTCACCATTAGATCAAGTCGTTCCTGCTACAGATGATCAATCTGAACTTACAATGTCTGTCCTGATGACGCCTGATATGGCTAACTTTTCAGGTAATGTCCACGGAGGAACGATTCTGAAGCTACTGGATCAGGTGGCATATGCTTGTGCCAGCCGCTATTCAGGAAGTTATGTGGTGACGCTGTCTGTAGATAAGGTAAATTTTAAAGAACCCATTCATGTTGGTGAGCTAGTGACTTTTCTGGCCAGCGTAAACCATGTAGGCCGTACTTCAATGGAAATTGGCATACGGGTAGAAGCACAGAATATTCAAAAGCGTACAGTGCGCCATACCAATAGCTGTTATTTTACTATGGTTGCCGTAGATGAGCAGGGTAAACCACGTCAGGTTCCTCCACTGAATTTGAACAATGACTGGAAACGTTGCCGCTTTGAAGCTGCTGAACAGCGTAAGGTGTTACGCCTGCAAGAGCATCATCATCCTTCTTGCAGTATTTATAAAAAGACAACATCCCCAAGTTAAGTCAATATATTTACCAGATGATCGCTCCGGCGATCATTTTTTTATATCTCTTATTTAAACTTAAATAAATATATTTCAATCATAATGTACTAAAAAGCAAAAGGCCAAGCCGCAGCAAGGCTTGACCTATTTCTTTAAAACTTTTATACAGCTTTAAAAAAATGATGTCACTAAAATATAAAATTACTGTGGCTGAGCAACAGAATCTTTAGCTTCTTCAGCAGCACTTTCAGATGCAGGCTGAGCAGTTGTAGGTTGAGCAGCTGCACTTTCTGTACCAGCAGCAGTTGGTTGTTCCTGAGTTGAAACAACCACTTTTTCTTCAGTAGCTGACTGATCTTTAGCAGTTGCAGCAAAGCTGGTAGCAGCAGTTAGAGCAAGAGTAGTAGCAAGTAATGTTTTAACAAGTTTCATATTGGCATCCTTTTATTTGTAAACAATAAAGAACCCAGTACATATCCCTCAACAGTGTAGATGTTCAGGACTTCTGGGTTGGATGTCATGCTATGTTCCCTTTTATGAGCCTGCAATAATTCATACAAAGCGTAACTTTACGGTTACACTCAAAACACAATTAAGGATTTAGTGTAAGTTTAATGTAAAAAATTAAATAATAAATCATATTAAAATGTATAAAATTATGTAAAATAGAATAATATTTGATCAATAAATTAACCTAAATACACAATAGAAGTGATATATTTTTATATCAATGATTGGTTATTTCTTATATTTTTTATAAATCAATAAAATTTAACAATCATAAAAATTAAATTTATTAAACAATTCAATAATTTGCTTAATTTAAGGTTCTTTCTTTATTTTTCTAAAAATTATTATAAAAATCCAGTAAAAATCTTATATCTTGAGAAAATGAATTATATTTAAAATAAATTGATTAAAAATTAATCTTAAATGTAAGCAAATAAAAATTATTATGTTCATCATTTATATTTAATATGAGCCTAAAACTCTTAAAATCACATAAATCTGGTCAACAAAACACAGCTATAGAATGGTTCAGAATTTTTAAAACAGCAGTACGGTGTTTTTGAAAATTATTTTTCCATCTGTATATAGTAAAGAAAAATAAATTTGAAAGAGGGTTATTTGAATAGATACATGGCGGAGAGTAGTTAAAAAGTAAAAACTTAAATTAAAAAGATTTCGCAAGCTTTATAAGAGTAAGATTAAGCCTGAATAATTTTTTTATGTTCAGATTTCAATGCAAGTCCAAGTAAAAACTAAACCTATGGCATGAATAGGTCACCAGTATAAAATTGAGATCCCTTGTCTACTATTTTCATTAAGCAGAGTAATTTTCGTGAAGTTGATTCAGACGCCAGCCGCAATACCAACCCACATTATTTCCGGTTTTCTAGGTGCAGGAAAAACCACACTGTTACAACATCTGTTGAGGCAGAAACCAAAGCATGAAACCTGGGCTATTTTAATGAACGAATTTGGTCAGATCGGAGTTGACCAACAACTGTTACCTCAGCAGCAGGGGTACGCAATAAAGGAGCTGCTGGGAGGGTGTTTATGCTGTAGCAGCCAGCTTCCTATGCAGATTGCTCTTTCAAGACTATTATCTGAAACCAAGTCAGACCGGCTATTTATTGAACCTACCGGGCTTGGACATCCGGCCCAGTTACTCGAACAGCTTACTGAGCCTCATTGGCAACAGACGCTTGCCGTTCGTGCTCTGGTGACAGTGCTGGATGGTTCACGTTTACACGAACAGGAGTGGGTAAGCCAAAACCTTTATCAGGATCAGCTTAAAGCCGCACAAATTATAGTGGTTTCACATGGTGATCTGATGAGTTTTGCTGATGGTGAGGCTTTAGAACAGCTCAAAAAGGAATATGCGGCCTACGGCCAAGACTGGATAATGACCGAACAGGGGCAGCTTGATCTGGCAGAAATTGATTTGCTGTATCAGGGTATAGATCGCAAGTTACAGCCCTTACTTAAAGTACAGCGTTTACAAACAGCACTGCTGAGTGAAGAACCAATTAAAAAGTTACCTTATCATTATGTAGAAACTGCACAAGGTTATAGTGTAGCGGGCTGGAAATTACCTAAGCGCTGGCAATTTGATTTTTATGCTTTGCTGGATCTGTTTTGTACAACCGAAAACTGGCTGAGAATCAAAGGGATCTTTAATACTGATCAGGGCTGGATCTATTTTAACTTCAATCCGCAACAGCTGAATTACAAGTCAGGTGAAGAAGGGATAGATAACCGGATAGAGATAATTACAGATGAAAAGCGTAATTGGGAAAATTTTGAGATGAGCCTTTTGGCTGCACAGTTAAATATAGCCGAGGAAAATAGCCAGATTTAAAATTTTCCTTGAGATGGCCATTACTTAAAATAAATAGACCTATTTTTTTGCTATGCTTGGCGCCATTTATACTTTTATGATGAAGATACCGTTATGGCGTTAAAAGCAACAATATATAAGGCAGACCTGAATATTGCCAATATGGATACACACCAGTATAGTGACCATCAGCTGACTCTGGCTTTGCATCCATCTGAAACCATTGAACGCTTGATGGTACGTATTGCTGCTTTTGCTCGGTTTGCTGATGAGCAGCTTGAGTTTACCAAAGACCTGTTTGAGACCAATGAGCCAGCCTTGTGGCAAAAGGACTTAACGGGGCAATTGGAAAAATGGATTGAAGTAGGCTGTCCGGATGAAGATAAAGTTAAAAAAGCCAGTTCACGCTGCAAGCAGGTCGCCATTATAGCCTATGGCAGCCAGGTGTCGGACTGGTGGAAAAAGAACAGCAAGATAAAAACTTTGGATAATGTCGAAGTATGGCAGATTTCTGAGGCATCTACTGAGGCGTTACAAGCCTTGTGTGAACGAACCATGCAACTACAGCTCAATGTAATGGATGGTGAATGGACCTCAATTGGTAACCATGCACAAGCTGTAATTGAGTGGCAACAACTCAAGTAATAGAAGTGTTTTATTCATGATGGAAAATTATTAAAAAGGCTTGCCTCATTCAGGACCTGTTGTTTAGATCATGTTTAATATAAAAGCAAGATTCTTCGCGCTATGGACAGTGAACTCTATTATTTGTTATGTGCCGCAGCAATAGGCGCAGTCATCGGGCTGGAACGGGAATATAAAAACAAGACCGCCGGCCTACGTACCATGATTATGGTCAGTATGGCTTCCTGCCTGTTTACCATATTGTCTCGGCAAATTGGGGAGGTTAGTGATGACCGTATTGCTGCAAATATTTTGACTGGACTGGGTTTTCTCTGTGCTGGCGTTATTTTTAAAGATGAAAACCGTATTTCGGGTATTACTACCGCGACCACTATCTGGATGGTCGCGGCTTTAGGCATGGCAATTGGCGCAGGCTATATTGCTTTAGGCCTGTATGGCACCATACTGGTACTAGTGATCTTAAGCCTGTTAACCTACCTTGAAAAACTGGTAGAAGAATTCAATTTAATCCGTGACTATAAAATGATTTGTCATTATGAGCAGGGATTATCACATTATTATGAGCAACTCTTTAAGCAGTATGGCTTGAAGGCCAAGCATGTATTGCAGGTTCTAAAGTCCGATGAAATTATTTTGCACTGGAATATAAGTGGTAAACGCCAGCGACATGATTTATTGGTTGAAGAACTGAGTCAGGACCCGCGGATTAAACGTTTAAGTTTCTAGATAAAATTCTAGCCTTTCAAAATATTCTGAATCCCAACTTGTCTTCAAAAAGCATGAACTTGGAAAAGACTGACCAAGTTTCAGTTATAATAAATGCAATATGATGATTTAGAGAGTATTAAATGTCCAATGAACTGGAAATTATAGATTTGAAAGTGGGCTCTGGTAAGGAAGCAGTAAAAGGTGCACTGATTACCACCCATTATACCGGTTGGCTGGAAGACGGAACAAAATTTGACTCATCGATTGATCGTGGTAATTACTTTGAATGTGTGATTGGTACGGGCCGCGTCATTAAAGGCTGGGATCAAGGTATTATGGGTATGAAGGTAGGTGGAAAACGTAAATTGCTAGTTCCCGCACATTTAGCCTATGGAGAGCGAAAAATGGGCAAAATTATTCCGGCTAATTCAAACCTGATATTCGAAATTGAATTATTTGATGTGAAAACCCGTGATGAATAACTGCGGTCTTTAAGAGCTTTTAAAAAGCCCGGTAGCGGGCTTTTTATTTGGTTGTGCTTAAACAGATGATTTGCGGATTTTACCGTGTTAAATAAAAATAGTCCTTTTCCTATAGGAAAAATACCATGACCCCCTTAGAAATCTTTGCTGTTCTGATGAGTGTGATGGGAGTAGCTCTTACCATTCAGCGAAATATACTCTGTTGGGGCTTTAATATTGTGGCATGTGCCTTATATGCTTACCTGTTTTTTGAATTTAAACTGTACGGAGAAACCCTTTTACAGGGAATATTTATAATTATGAATTTTTATGGTTTGTACCATTGGTGGACAGATCATCAGCAGAGTCATGAAATCAAGATCATTTCTATTGCCAGGCAGCTAGTAATATTACAGCTTTTACTCTCAGCAGTTTTAGGGCTGCTACTCGGACTGACTTTAAAATACTGGACAGATGCTGCTGTTCCATTGCTAGATGCGCAGCTGGCTGCTTTTAGTTTGCTTGCTACATACTGGACCAGTCGTAGATATATTGCTACCTGGATGCTCTGGGTGTGGATTGATATTATTTATGTTGGAATGTTTATCTATAAAGATTTGCTGCTGACAGCAGGTTTATATGCAGGATTTGTCGGGCTGGCTTTATTTGGCTGGTGGCAATGGAAACAGATTGAATATAAACAGCTACAAGCCAGCTAAGTACTGTTTGACTGTTAAACTCTTGTCTAGCTGCTAATCTTTTCCAGCTGAAAATCTGGATAAGCTGCATAGGGCTGGCCGGATTTAGTATCTATAATTTCGGTATAATCTGCACCCAATACCAGAATATTACGGTCTTTTACTTCATTTAGCTGAATTTTAAGTTTATCACCATCTAAAAATTCAAAATGTCCGGTGTAGACCTCGGCAGCACTTTGAATGCTATAGCTGGTGCGCACCAGTTTAAAACTCATATCAGGATGCAGTTCAAGGTCTACGCCCATACTGTCACAGCCTTCACAACGTGAAATACAAGTAGCGCAGGGGATTATTCCTTCATATTTCCCAACCCAAGCTTGCAGTTTGGGATCGCTTGTCTGGCCTTGGTCGGTTTTAACCGCAGAGGTTTTCTGTTCAGGTTTAGTCGTCTGGTTGGAACAGCCAAAAGAAATACTTGCTGCAACAAAAGAGGTCAGAAGTGCTTTTTTCATGGCTTACCGGAAAGAAGTATTAAATTGTTATAATGTTACATAAATTCTTTTTAAACTTCACCTGTTAAATCATTTTAACAGCACAATTATGCAGTCTAGCTTAAAGAAGGTTTATATAATAAGTACTAGGCTCATTTAATGTCGTAAGTAGAAGTAATATGCTAATTGATTTTATTCAGACTCAGGAACAGCAATTTTTTCGGGTTGCAGAGAAAATCATGACTGAGCCTGAGCGTTATCTGCAATTTGATTCAATTTCTGATTTTTACAAGGCAGTATGGCTAGCAGAGTTTCCTAAAGGTACGGTCTGGTTTGCAAGCGGGCTTGACGATGGAGCCGAAGAATTTTATGCCATAATTGAATACCGGCAATATACTTTAAATATGACCTGTAGCGGACAAAATACAGTATGTTCTGGCATCAGTCGGAAAGATCAGTATTAGTAAAGTCAATGACAGATCTGAAGAATCAGGATTTAATCGAACTATTATAATGTTTTAACCCTGTTTAATAATTAAAAGGGTTTAACAGCGCAATTTGAATGGATCACTTTGCGACAGAGTCTACAATAAAAAAGAAAGGATTAAATTATGGCACATCGTTTTACTGTTTATGCCACTATTCCAGGTGTTTCTCTGAGTGATTTTAAACGGCTGAGTGCCGATACTTCACTGCATGAAAAAGTCTGTAGACGTATTCCGGGGGATAAGCTGGAAATTCTGGAATCCAGGATTGATCAGGGGGTTTATACACTCAAACGTGCTTATAATCTGGATGTCAATATTCCAGACATTGCCAAAAAATTATTAAAAGATGCTTTTCGTCTGAGACGTACAGATATTACCAATCTTGAAGCACTAACCTCGACAGTGGCACTTGGCGCCAACCTGCCACTGGAGGCAAGTTGTGACCGTAGTGTAACTGGTGATGACCAGCAGATTCATATAAAACTGGACTGGCAGGTCAAAGTAAAAGTGCCATTAATCGGCGGAATGCTGGAGAAGCATGCTGAAGGTGAAATCCGCAAGTTTAGCGATATCGAAATAGAAATTGTAGAAGATGAGCTCAGAAAGAACTTGCAGGCCTAGGGGTGCTTGTCCCTCATTCATTTAACTTAAAAAGAATGAGGGACAACAGACTTATTCAAATTTTGATCTGTAAATTATGGCAGTAAAAAATGCCACCAGACATACCACCCAAATATAGTACATTGCACCAATTTTACTGTAGAGGCTCAGCCACTGTACCAATGGTAGGGTCAGACCACCCGCAATTGCATAAGCGACATTATAAGAAAATGAAATTCCCGAAAAACGAATCTGGGCAGGGAACATTCTGACCATGCTGTAAGACACCATACCGACCGTACCTGAGAACAGCCCAAGCAGCATATACAATATAAAAATGGTTGAATGTGATACATGACCCAGACTGGTATAAAAAATTCCTGCAATCGCAGCGACGCAGAATGAACCGATCAGAATAACTTTCCCGGCACCAAAACGGTCAGCCAAAAGTCCCGCCAGAATACAGCCTGCCATCTGCATGACAATAGCAGCACTTTGCATGGTAAAGGCATCTGAGCGTTCAATACCGAAAGCACCGGTAAGCAAGTTAGGCATTGCTAAAATCAGTACCACTACACAACCAGTTAAAAACCAGGTAAACATCATGCCAATAACAACTGCTGTCTTGTGGCGAGCGAGTACCTGCTTGACCGGTAACTCTTTAGACAGTTCTTTGCGTGCCTGCATGGCTTTAAAAATGGGTGTCTCTTTCAAGTAAGACCGTAGATATAAAGCAACCAGTCCGAATACACCACCAATAATAAATGGAATGCGCCATGCCCAGTCATGAATCTGCGCTTCACTAAATTTAAGGGAAATAAATAGTGACATCAGGGCACCAAGTAGAATTCCCAGTGAAAGTCCGGCGGTTAACAGGCCATTAGCAAAGCCAATCTTTTTCTCAGGCACATGTTCTGATACAAAAGTCCAGGCAGCCGGTATTTCTCCACCAATTGCAATACCTTGTACTACCCTCATTAGAAGTAATAATAAAGGAGCAGCATAGCCAATACTTTCAAAAGTAGGCATCAGGCCAATGACTAAAGTTGGCAATGCCATCAGCAAGATAGATAAACTAAAGAGACGTTTGCGTCCTACCAGATCGCCAAAATGAGCCATAACCACGCCCCCTAAGGGCCTGAAAAAATAACCGGCTGCAAAAATTCCATAAGTATTCAGCATAGCCCAAAAAGGACTCAGGCCACTTGGAAAGAATAGCTCTGAAATAATTTTGGCGTAAAAAACATAAATGACAAAATCATAAAATTCGAGTGCGCCCCCCAAAGATGATAATCCAAGGGTACGTTTATCCTGTGCACTTAAACCTGAATGTGCTTCCATGCATTGAATTCCATAAAATATATTAAATTTAACTGATTGTAATAAAATGTTAATTAGATGATTAATCAATCTTTTTTAAAGCATAGTTAACAAAATTTTATATGCCAGCTCCATGGGCCAAGAGTAATTTTAGTTTACTTTTCTATTAAGTCGAACACTGTGAGCATAGCATCTTTATTTTTAACTTTAGCCTGCTAACGAAAATTATTAAAATATTCTTTAAGCCAGCTTCTGGGTAAAATAAATAAAGATAATACTCTGCTTGAACAAGAGGGGCTCAGTTTAAAGCCCGTACCGCATCATTTAAAGCCTCTAAAACGGCTTCTTTATTAACTTCCCCAATACTGACAATTCCAATCGCCATATGCCGCTCTGGAATTGGCATAAACAGGCCTATGGCTCCAGATTGCAGCCGACCTTCAGAATAACCATAACCAAGCTGGCGGGCTAGCTTGATTTCTTCTTTTTCCTCCGGTTGAGACGGATAGGTGGTAGCAATTGCAATACCAGCTGCAGCTGTACCAATCGGATGCCGTGAACCCAGCTGATAATTAATACGTAAATAAGAGGAACCAGTCGATGCAGTTTTAACTACTACACAGTCTGATCCTTCAGCAATTACTAGCGAAGCGCTGGCTTGAGTCCGATTAGACAGACTATTCAGAATCTGCTGGCTATTAGATGGAATCGTCATTTCATAGCAGTGATATAAATCCTGGATCTTGCTGCTGAGCTCCAGCCCCAGATTTTCATTGGTTTTAATATAACCTAAATGAGTTAAGGTCCGGGTAATACGGTAGGCAATAGTCCGGTTAATCTCTAATAGTTCAGCCAGCTGCGCTACGGTCAACTGGCCTTGATGTCTGGCAATCAGTTCTAATGCATGAATGCCCCGTTCCAGCGTCTGTAAGGTCTCCAATTCTTTTTCTACTCCGCTTGGTCAACCCGGATTTGGGTCTGTCTTAAATAGTAAACAATTGCAAAAAGACATTTTAGCCAATTGACAACATGTCTGCTCATTATTTATTCTTTTACTATATTAGAACATAATGTACGATAATAGAACAGGAAGTTCAGGATGAACGTAAAAGTACCTATGCATGGGCAATGCCCTTTTCATGCCGAGTTACAACAGAAGGGTAAAAACTTTGACATGTTTGCAGTGCCATATCAGCAAGACCCTGCATTGGCTCTGAAGGAATTTCGTGCACAGCTCCCGATTTTTTTCTCTGAAGCGATGGGTTACTGGATTGTGACCCGTTATGAAGATGTCAAAGCAATTTTTCGTGATCCTATTACCTTTTCTGCCTGTAATGCACTCGAGAAACTGACGCCTTCTTGCCCTGAAGCGTTAAAAATTCTTGAAAAATATAATTATGGTATGAACCGTACACTGGTAAATGAAGATGAACCGGTTCACATGGAACGGCGTCGTGCCTTAATGGATGCTTTTACACCACAGAATCTTGAAGAGCACCAACATTTCGTTAGAGAACTGGTCAGGAAGAAAGTCGACGGATTTATTTATAAGGGGCGGGCAGATCTGGTACAGGAAATGCTCTGGGAAATACCTTTAATGGTAGCGTTACACTTTTTGGGCGTACCTGAAGATGACATGCAGGAACTACGTAAATTTGCAGTTGCTCATACCGTTAATACCTGGGGAAGACCAACATTAGAACAGCAGTTGGAGGTTGCCGAGGGAGTAGGACAATTCTGGGAGTACTCTGGCCGTGTGCTGGAGAAAATGAAAAATAATCCAGAAGGTAAAGGCTGGATGTATGACATGATTTCTAAAAATCGTGTAATGCCAGAGGTGGTGACAGACAATTATCTGCATTCAATGATGATGGCTATTATGGTTGCCGCCCATGAAACTACCGCACTAGCCTCTGCCAATGCATTAAAACTACTTTTAGCTGACCGGAAAGTGTGGAAAAATATCTGTGATAACCCGCAGCTGATTCCGGGTGCAGTCGAGGAGTGTTTACGGCATTCAGGTTCTGTAGTGGCTTGGCGCAGACAGGTCACTACCGAGAGTGAAGTCAGTGGAGTCAAGTTTAAGAAAGGCGATAAATTGTTTTTGGTGTTGGCTTCTGCTAACCATGATGAACTTCATTTTGAAAATGCCGATGAGCTGGATATTTATCGTGATAATGCTATTGAACATCTGACATTCGGTTATGGTGCACACCAGTGTATGGGTAAGAATATCGGCCGTATGGAAATGTGTATTTTCATTGAAGAACTGTCACGCCGTATACCAGACCTGAAACTCTGCGAGCAGGAATTTACCTATCTGGCTAATACCTCGTTCAGAGGACCAGAGGCCTTGTGGACTGAGTGGCAAGCCCAGCCAGAACAAACTGCCAGACAAATTACCAGTTTTCCTATTGGAGCGCCTGATCTTAAAGCCATGACCCGTCCGGTACGTGTTCAGGCAGTTTATCCTGAAGCAGAAGATATTATACGTATTGAGCTGGCTGCTATACACGGTGAAGAATTACCACGCTGGAGTGCCGGTTCACATATTGAACTGGTATTGCCTAATGGCCTGAGCCGTAAGTACTCTCTATGCGGTTTAGCGACTGATCAATTTTATACGATTGCTGTAAAGAGAGAGCCAGAAAGCCGGGGTGGTTCACAATGGATTCATCAGTATTTAAAAGCAGGAGAACAGATCTACATTAAGGGACCCAAAAACTTTTTTAAATTAAATTTACAGGCGAGCCAGTATGTGCTGATCGCAGGGGGGATAGGTATTACTCCTATTCTGAGCATGGCCAACAGCTTACGTGAACAGGGGCGCCCTTACCGGCTAATTTATCTTTCACGCCAGCGGGCTAGTATGGCATTACTTAAGGAAGTTGCTGCACATGGTAGTGCTGCCGAACTCTACATTTCTTCTGAAGGTAAACGGATAAATCTGCAACAGCTCTTGTCAGCGCTGCCTGCCGGTACACAGGTATGCGCCTGTGGACCGGAAGCATTACTTGATACCTTGACCAACTATACCGAAGACTTGTCACAGGTTCAGCTCACGGTCGAGCATTTTGGTTCAGGGAAGAACCACTTTTTATATGAAAATGATACCGACTTTGAAGTTGAACTACTGGATAGCGGTTTAACACTGACAGTAGCCCGGGACCAGACCTTATTGGACTGTTTGCTGGACAAAGGAATTGATGTCAGCTTTGACTGTACCGAGGGTTTATGTGGAAGCTGCCAGCTTCCGGTTGAAGAAGGTGAAATTGATCATCGCGACAAGGTATTGACCCGAGCCGAGCGTGACGGAATGAAATCGGTAATCAGTTGCTGTTCACGAGGAAAAGGAAAACTCAAACTCAAGCTTTAAATGGTAATAACAACAAATCCAGGGAAAATGATAAAAGGAAAACTAAAATGGATCAGATTAAATCTGTAGCGCTGACGGATGTCAGTGCTATACCTCAACAGGTTCATACACAGGCTGACAAAAAAGTTGCCTATGCCACTATTATTGGAACCACAATCGAGTGGTATGACTATTTTATTTATGCAGCAGTGGCAGGCCTGGTCTTTAACCAGCTATTCTTTGCACCTGCCGGACCAGTGGTTGCCAATTTGCTGGTATTTGCCTCTATTGGAATCAGCTTTTTATTTCGTCCTTTAGGTGCATTTATTGCCGGCCATTATGGGGATAAACTCGGGCGTCGTGCCATGCTGGTAATTACCCTTATATTGATGGGTGGCGCTACAGCATTGATCGGTCTGCTTCCTACCTATGCCTCAATCGGTATTGCAGCTCCTATTATCCTGATCATCTTACGGATTCTACAAGGAATTTCAGCTGGTGGAGAATGGGGCGGAGCGGTATTGATGGCTGTTGAGCATGCACCAGAAAACAAGCGCGGGCGTTTTGGTTCATTTCCGCAGCTAGGTATTCCATTCGGGCTATTGCTGGCTTCTCTGGTATTAGTGATTATGACAGCTTGGGTCTCACCAGGGGATGCCTTTGTTGAGTGGGGCTGGCGCATTCCATTTCTGCTTAGCTTGTTGCTACTGCTGATTGGCCACTGGATACGTCGTTCTATTGGTGAAAGTCCAGTATTTGAAGAAATCAAGCAGCGTAAGTCTGCCAATCCGCATCCGATTAAAACCCTATTTAAGCATCATAAGCTTTCAGTACTGCTTGCGGCACTACTATGTGCTGGAACAACCGCACTGGGTTATATGACGACTGGAGGTTTCATCCAGAACTATACAACGAATCCGGCCGGACCAATTGCACTGGAACGTTCCACCATTCTAACGCTCGTAACGTTATCTGCGATTGTGTGGGCTGCATTTACCTGGATTTCTGCCAGCCTGTCTGACCGGTTTGGGCGCAAGAAAATGTATATTCTAGGGGCATTACTACAGCTGGGTGCGGCATTTGTAGTATTCCCTCTGGTCGATACAGCAACCTACTCTGGTATTGCTATCGCCCTGTTTTTGCTGTCAATGGGCGTTGGCTTTACCCATGGTATCAATGCAATTGTTTATACCGAATTATTCCCTGCCTCGATTCGTTTCTCGGGAATCTCAATTACTTATGCACTTGGTTCTATCATCGGCGGCGCATTCGCACCCCTGATTGCAGCCTGGCTCATCAGTGTTTCGAATTCGACCACATTAGTAACTGTTTACTTAATGATGATGGCGAGTTTTGCCCTTATAGCCATCTGTTTACTCAAGGACCGTACCGGCATGCCACTAGGTGCAGATCATGAGGCAGAACAGAATCAGTCACCATTTATTTGGCATAAATAATAGCAAGCTATATAGCCCCCTATGGGGGGCTTTTTATATTTTATTGATCTAAACCATAAATTTTTGTACTAGATGTCTACTCTATGCTTAGTCAATTTTACTGTCTGATAAACCGGATTGTTCAGTTCTAAAAATGCCATATTATTTTTGGTAATTAAAATGAGAGTGGTCAGTTCAATATAAAATTAACGGGAGAATGAGCAAGGAATCTGAATCTTAGCTATGTTTTATGGGAAATCATGTGGCCTGAAAGACTTATTTATTTATATCGGTCATCAAATAATACTTATAATATTTTTTCTTTTATATAAATGAAAAATCAACCAATAAAAACAGATTTCGATTGTTAGAATTTAAAAAATAGTATATTAAATTTATGATAAATATATATTTTTATAGATTTTCATAGTAGGCCTGATTGACTTTTAAAATGCTTGATTTTTACTCTAAAACTTAGCATACTAAAAATTATATTTTACGGTAAAAGTAATTTAATTATGCTTATCGTAATTTATTGAGATCTTGAAGATGCTATAAATCGCATAAAAATGCTATAGGAATAAAAAGCAGAAACTATTAGAAGAAAGCACGCAGTTTGAGCAATGCTGCGTTAAAAAACATGACAAGGAGTCAAATATGCATTTCCCCGAAACGCAGCCAAGAAAGTCACTCTATTATCCTTATCAGGTTTATCCCTACTTTCATAGTCCGCAAAAGACTGTGGCCCAAACAGGTACAGTAACTATTGTGGGAGCAGGACCAATTGGTATGGCAACAGCATTACTGCTAGCCAGACAAGGTATACGGGTCGTTCTGCTGTCTGCTGAACAGCAGTTATCTGAAGGCAGCCGGGCACTGGTATACACCAAGCGCTCTATGGAAATCTTACAGTCTGCTGGCGCTGCCCAACGTATCATGCAAAAAGCTCTACCGTGGACACATGGCAACTCTATTTATAAAGGACAGGTTGTCTTTCGCATGGCTTCACCATCTGACCCACATGATCAGTTCGCGCCATTAAATAATCTGCAGCAGAACTGGCTGGAAAGTTACTTGCTTGAGACCATACATGAGCAGGATAATATTGAGATTCGCTGGGGTAATAAGGTCATTGCACATGAACAGAATGATGAAACAGTCACTTTAACCATCCATACCCCAGAAGGTGAATATCAGCATGAAAGTAGCTGGGTGGTTGCAGCCGATGGAGGACGCTCTGCATTACGCGAACAGATGAAGCTGCGGATGCAAGGCGCCAGTTATGAAGGCCGCTTTGTTATTGCGGATATTCGCATCAAGCTGGACTATCCGACCGAACGTCTGGCCTTTTTCTCACCGGACTGGAACCCGGGCAATACCATTCTCATGCACCGCGAACCAGATCATATCTGGCGTTTTGACTATCAGCTTGATCCAAGTATCAGTCCAGAAGAAGCACTCAAACCGGAAAATCTGAGCAAGGCTGTCAATGACCAGCTCAAAATGATTGGACAGGAACATTTACAGTGGGAAATGGACTGGAGTACAGTCTATTCGGCACGTGCGTTAACACTCGACAATTATGTGCATAACCGCATTATATTTGTTGGTGATGCTGCGCATCTGTTACCAATTTTTGGCGTGCGCGGTGCCAATACCGGCTTTCAGGATGCCAAAGATCTGTCATGGAAACTGGCCGGTGTAATTCAAGGCTGGGCATCCCGCGAGCTTTTAGAAAGTTATACCTTCGACCGGGTTGGAGCAGTGCGGGAGATTATTGCTGAGGCCGGGAAATCTACCCGCTTTATGGCACCACCCACCCAAGGCTACCGCTTGCTACGTAACGCAGTACTGTCTTTATCGCTAGAACACGAATTTGTACGTCCACTCTATCATTGGCGTACATCACGGCCACATGCCTATAGCTATTCACCTTTGAACAGTCAAAATGATGACAATGCCAGCATGAAGGAAATGACTGAAAATGGTGCCTTGATTCCTAATCTTAAAACTGTAGATGGTTCATTTTTGTATGACCGGATCGATGGTAAGTTCAACGTTCTGGTTTTCACAGAGCAGGGTGAACTTCCTGCCGGACTTTATACTGAAATTAAAGCATTACAAGCCTGTGCTATTCCTGTGCAGATTATTGCACTTGCGCTGGATGGCCAGACAGTACATAACGCAGAGATGACTTTAAAGACCACTGCAGAACTTGCAGCAGAACATTTTTTTGCACAAAGTGGTTCAATTTACCTGATACGTCCTGATCATCATATTCATGGCCGCTGGCTGCATTATAGGAACTCTGCCATTACCCAAACTTTTGAGCAGTTTTGTCAGCTAACAAAAGGAGTAGCAGCATGAGTAATATTCGGATTGAAGACCTAGAACAGGTATATGACCATCTGGCAGAAAGTATTGATCATCTGGATGCAGGAAAACGTGAGCTGTTTCTGGTCAAGCTGGTTTTACTCAGCGCAAACCAGATTCAAGACAGCACCATATTTTTAAGACTGATTAACCAAGCGAAAGTATTTGAAGACTAATATCTGACTCTATAAGTGTTTTAAAATACGGAAAAAAATGAAAAGTACTTGTATTTCGTATTGAAAATATTTTTCATTTTGAATGATATAACTCTGCCGGTAAAGTTTAAAGCAAGCTAGTACAAGAAAAGAGTTTAAAATAAAAATCCCCTCAATAGAGGGGATTTTTTAAACCGGATATTTACTTAGACAATTGAATCATCCAGATTTGGTGCTAGCCAGCGTTTGGCCTCATCCAGCGTCCAGCCTTTACGTTTTGCATAATCTTCTAACTGATCCAGAGAAATCTTGCCAACATTGAAATACTGAGATTCGGGATGAGCATAATAGAAGCCGCTCACCGATGAAGGGGGCCACATTGCAAAGCTGGAAGTGAGCTGTGTACCAATCTTGTCAGTAGAACCCAGCCAGTCGAATAGAACCGCTTTTTCAGAATGCTCAGGGCAGGCCGGGTAACCCGGTGCCGGACGAATACCGATATATTTCTCTTTAATCAGTTCCTCATTGCTTAGCTGCTCACTGGCCTGATAGCCCCAGAACTCTTTACGGATACGTTCATGCAGGTGCTCGGCAAAAGCTTCGGCAAAACGGTCACCCAAAGACTGAACCAGAATAGCACTATAGTCATCACCTTTAACTTTGTATTGATTGGCAAGTTCTTCAGCACCAAAAATTGAAACTGTAAAACCCCCCAGATAGTCCTGCGCCTGGTTCTCTTCGGTGACAATAAAATCTGCCAGAGATAAATTTGGCTTACCGGTAACTTTGTCTGACTGCTGGCGTAAATGCTCAAAATGATGTGTCGCAGTACCTTGTTCATCGTATACCGTGACAGTATCGGCAGCCGTACGTTTAGCAGGATATAAACCAAATACGGCCCGGGCATCAAAACGTTTATTCTCAATAATATCTTTGAGCATAATCTGTGCCTGCTGATACAAATCAGTTGCTGCTTCACCGACTACTTCATCTTCCAGAATTTTCGGGAATTTGCCTGCCAAGCTCCATGAAATAAAGAATGGAGTCCAGTCAAAATACTCAACCAGTGTTTCTAGCGGATACTGGGTAATGGTTTGAACACCGATAAAATTTGGTTGTGGTGGTACGTAGCCCAGAGCGATCTTGAAACCGTGCTTAACCGACTCGGCATAAGACAGTTTAGCTGCTTTTGGCTGCTTGTTCGCCAGGCGCTCGCGTACCTTAACATATTCATCACGGTGACCCTGTACAAAAGCAGGCTTCATTTCCGGCGAGAGCAGGGAAGTGGCGACCCCTACCGCACGTGATGCATCGGCAACATAAATGACGGCATCATTTGAATATTGCGGATCAATTTTTACAGCAGTATGGGCTTTTGATGTAGTTGCCCCGCCAATCATTAAAGGAATTTTAAAGCCTTTACGCTGCATCTCTTTAGCTACAAAGACCATTTCATCCAGACTTGGCGTAATCAGGCCGGACAGCCCGATAATATCAACTTTTTCATCAATTGCAGTTTGCAGAATTTTCTCTGCCGGCACCATTACGCCTAAATCTACAATGTCATAACCGTTACAGCCAAGTACTACACCGACAATATTCTTGCCAATATCATGTACGTCACCTTTGACTGTTGCCATCAGGATTTTCCCTTTGGCTTCACCAGCAGTTTTTTCAGCTTCAATATACGGGTTAAGCCAGGCTACAGCCTGTTTCATAACCCGAGCCGATTTTACAACCTGTGGCAAGAACATCTTGCCTGAACCAAACAGGTCGCCTACGACATTCATTCCGGCCATAAGCGGGCCTTCAATAACATCCAGCGGACGGGCAGACTTTAGCCGTGCTTCTTCGGTATCTTCATTAATAAAGGCAGTAATACCTTTCACTAACGCATACTCAAGACGTTTTTCTACCGGTTCGTTGCGCCATTCCAGATTTTCAGCTTCACGTTGGGTTCCGCCCTGACCACGATATTTCTCAGCAATACTCAGTAACTTTTCAGTGGCTTCCTGTCCGCTTTCTCCCTGATTGCGGTTCATCACTACGTCTTCAACCGCGTCTTTTAGCTCAGCCGGAATGTCATCATAAATTGCCAGCTGTCCGGCATTTACAATTCCCATGGTCAAGCCCTGCTTGATGGCGTAATAAAGAAAAACTGCATGGATTGCTTCACGTACCGGCTCATTACCGCGGAACGAGAAAGAAACGTTAGAAATACCGCCCGAGATCATGGCATTTGGCAGGTTCTGCTTGATCCACCCAGTAGCTTCAATAAAGTCCACACCATAGTTGTTGTGTTCTTCAATACCTGTCGCTACCGCAAAGACATTCGGGTCAAAAATAATATCTTCAGAAGGAAAGCCAACTTCATTGACCAGCACATCATAAGATCGTTTACAGATTTCTTTCTTGCGCTCAACCGTATCGGCCTGACCTTTTTCATCAAAAGCCATAACAATGACAGCCGCACCATACTGACGGCATAAACGTGCTTTCTCTACAAACTCATCATAACCTTCTTTCAGCGAGATTGAGTTTACTACGGCTTTACCTTGTACACATTTCAGTCCTGCCTCGATAATTTCCCATTTTGATGAGTCAATCATGATCGGTACACGGGAAATATCAGGCTCAGAAGCAATCAGGTTCAGGAATGTCACCATCGCATTTTGCGAATCAAGCATCCCTTCGTCCATATTGATATCGATAATCTGGGCACCGCCTTCGACCTGTTGACGGGCAACATCCAATGCTTCTGCATAATTCTCTTCACGGATCAGACGTGCAAATTTCTTTGAACCGGTTACGTTGGTTCGTTCACCTACGTTTACAAATAGTGATTCATCGTAAATATTAAATGGCTCCAGACCACTCAGTCGGCAGGCTGGTTTAATCTGGGGAATCTGGCGGGGAGCGATATCTTTTACAGCATTATAAATGGCTCGTATATGGTCCGGAGTCGTACCACAGCAGCCACCAGTAATATTGATTAAGCCACTTTCTGCAAATTCTTTCAGAAATGCAGCAGTTTCTTCCGGTGTTTCATCATAACCGCCAAAAGCATTGGGCAAACCGGCATTCGGATGAGCAGAAACAAATACATCAGCAACATCAGCCACTGTTTTAACATGTGGGCGCATGGCGTCTGCGCCCAAGGCACAGTTAAAGCCGATTGAAAGCAGATCGCCGTGGCGCACCGAATTCCAGAAGGCTTCAGCAGTTTGTCCGGTCAGCGTACGTCCGGAAGCATCTGTGATCGTGCCGGAAATCATTAAGGGTAATTCATAACCTAATTCTTTAAAGACTTCCTTTACCGCAAAAATAGCTGCCTTACAGTTCAGGGTATCGAACACGGTTTCAATCAGAATAATATCTGCACCGCCTTCAATGAGGGCATGAGTCGCCTCTATATAATTTTCTTTTAGGGCATCAAAAGTAATATTACGAAACGCCGGGTTATTAACATCCGGTGATATAGAACAAGTACGTGAAGTAGGGCCAAGTACACCGGCCACAAAGCGCGGTTTATCAGGGGTTGAATATTTTTCACAAGCTGCTTTGGCCAGCCGTGCAGCTTCACGATTAATTTCTGGTACCAGATCTTCCATATGGTAGTCTGACATGGAAACGCGGGTACCATTAAAACTGTTGGTCTCGATAATATCTGCACCAGCATCCAGGTAAGCTTCATGTATGCCCTGAATAATTTGTGGCTGAGTCAATACCAGCAGGTCGTTATTACCCTTCAGGTCATGGGCCCAGTCTGCAAAACGTTCACCACGATAATCTGCTTCCTCAAGCCTATGACGCTGGATCATGGTTCCCATCGCACCGTCAATAATCAGGATGCGTTTGGCAAGAAGCTCTTTTAGGGTGGCAAGCGTAGACATGAAGAGACCCCCAATGCGGATAACTGTAAAATGGGCGCTATTGTAACAGATTCAACTTATATAGTTATGCCTTTGCATGTTAAGCATTTCCTATAAGGATTGTGGCTATTCCTGATATAGCCGGCTACTTTTACCTGATTGGTCCTATATTTTTTTCATGAAATTGCAATATCTTTGCAGCATAGTTATTAACTGAACATGAAACAGACAATTGGTGACTTATAGCTGTAATAATTCAATGAAAGTAATTTATTAGCCCGTAGCTTGTTCTTTTTTATTATTTTAAATATAAGTTATTGAATTTATAAATATAAAAAATAGTAGGAATAGAATAAGAACAAAGATATGGGTTCTAAGGATGACCTGAATAAGCTCAATTAGATGAAAATTGGCTTTATATGACACCCTTTTGTCATATAATTGTCACAATTTAAATAAAGAATAAGGGGATTTTATTATCCTCTTAAACCATCTAGATGAATTCGAATATTCCTCCCGATTCAGATCCAGTACTTCCTGTGGCATCCAGTAATGTACACGTGCCAACACCGAAGTTTTTTATGCCGGTGTTCCTGACGGTAATTGTTGCCACGCTAATCTACATTGGCTTTCAGGTAAATGCTGATCTGGCTCATGTTCCGCCGCTTGGTTTATATTCTATTATTCTGCTAGCCACTGCTTTATTGATTGCTTTAGGCTTTGAATTTGTTAATGGTTTTCATGATACAGCTAATGCTGTAGCGACGGTCATCTATACCAATGCCTTACCAGCACCTGTGGCTGTGATGTGGGCAGGCTTTTGTAATTTTCTTGGGGTAATGGTAGCAAGTGGCGCAGTCGCGTACGGTATTATTGCGCTGCTTCCGGTTGAGCTGATTATGAATGTCAGTAGCGGTGCCGGTTTTGCGATGGTATTTGCTTTACTGATTGCCGCAATCATCTGGAACCTCGGTACCTGGTTTCTTGGTATACCTGCCTCAAGTTCGCATACCCTGATCGGTTCAATCTTGGGGGTGGGTATCATGAACCATCTTCTAAATGCCGCGACCGGTGCCAGTGGTATCGATATGGATCAGGTCATCAAGGTGGGTAAGGCCTTACTGTTTTCACCACTAATTGGTTTCGCATTTGCTGCGGTATTGTTCCTGCTGGTTAAAAAGATCTTTAAGAAACAAATGGAACTGTTTCAGCCGCCAGAAGGGAACAAGCCGCCTCCACCACTGATCCGTGCCATCCTGATTTTTACCTGTACTGGTGTTAGCTTTGCTCATGGATCAAATGATGGGCAAAAGGGCATGGGCCTGATCATGCTGATTCTGATTGGTCTGGTACCTTTAGCGTACTCTCTGAATAAAAATCTGGATCAGGCACATTTACAGTCATTTGAACAGTTATCTACTCAAACTGCTTCTGCTATTTATGCTAATTATCAGGATATCCCGGATGAGCAGGCACGGACTGTACTGACCCGTTATATCCAGACCAAGGAAATTAGCCCTGAAGTAGTGCCAGCATTGGCAAGCCTGACTGACCATCTGGGTGAGCGTGTCGCAGCCTATGATAATTTAAGAGACATGCCTGAAGCAGTAGTCAGCGAAATTCGTAATGACATGTACCTGAGTACCACTACATTTAAGCGTCTAGATAAGGCAGAGGCGTTACCTGCGTTACCTGAAGCTCAGAATAAACTGGTAGATGAATATCGTGATAACCTGGATTCATTCCTGCAATATATTCCGACTTGGGTCAAAGTGGCGGTAGCCCTGGCACTGGGCCTTGGAACTATGGTGGGCTGGAAGCGAATTGTCGTGACAGTAGGTGAGCGTATTGGTAAGCATCATATGACTTATGGTCAGGGAATGTCTGCCGAGCTGGTAGCTATGTCTACAATTGCTGCAGCAGATGGCCTGGGTATGCCTGTATCGACTACACATGTTTTAAACAGTGCAGTTGCAGGTACCATGGTGGCCAATAAATCTGGCCTGAACTTTAATACTGTCAAAACCATTCTGTCCGCATGGGTATTTACACTGCCAGCAACCATTTGCTTATCCGGCGGTTTATATTGGCTGTTTCTCAAGCTATTTGTTTAATTAAAATAGACACTAAAAAAGCTTTGCCTCGGCAAAGCTTTCTTTGTATCTGCTGTTGTTTGTTCAGAAAAAGCTTCAGCTTTTCTTTTTGAATTTTGAAAGAAGTTTTTCTACTGGCAGTTTATCTGAAGCCAGGCCATATAAGGCAGCAAAAGGTAGTGCAGTTCGTGCCAGATAAGCGACACGCCACAGACCGCCATGGTTAGCACCTTCCATCATCAGCTCTAAAGGATGTTCTAGTGCAGTGTCTGGATGTGCTGCTGAATCAGGATTGCGCAGATCGTGGATCCATAGGGCTGCCATGATGGCATTGGTAGTTTCAGGTGCAAAAGCTTCTACATCAAATAAGCTGGCGCCAGTAAATGCAGCCTTTAGTAATGGATTCTTGGTGACAGAATGCGTCGTGGTTGACGGGGCAATATTAATACTGACCTGTTGACCCTGATGGCGTGCGAGTACAGCGCGCCATTGTTGTAGGCGCTTGGCTAGTGCATAATTCGGGCCTTGTTCCAAGACCAGACAGTCGGTAATGCCGTAATGTTTACCATTATCTGACTTTACAAGTATTTGCTGGTTCTTCTGGAAAAAATGTTTCAAAGAAGCGGTTGAAATACCCTTGGTTAGAAGCTTTTGTAACTGCGAGCGATGTTTAAACTTGTCAGATGCAGCTTGAGCAACTTCTTCCGGCACCGCATATACATCGGTCGGAGTACACATAAACATCAGGCTGGTATCCGGTTTATGCTGGCTGACATATTGCATGATAGCATCCATTGCCATAGAAACCCGTACATGTTTTTCACCATCCAGATAGGCGATAGCTGCCAAATCCAGTTGCTGCTTAAAGGTCACCAGCCACTGGCCAATCTCTGGTAACTGGGTCAACAGATTGGCTCCCAGATGCTCTTTTAGCTCGGAAATACTGGCCTGTTCGGGAAAAGGCTGATCGCTGGGTGCGATAAGCGTGGCATTTCCTGCTTCAATAATGTTTAAAATTCTTTCCCATACCTGAGTCCGCGGCAAGTCAATAGCAACAATATTGGCTTTCCATTTGGCCAGCCAGGTTAATGGGCCGGCTTCAGAACCCGCACCAAGCAAAACCAGTGTCCGGTCAGACAGGTCAAACCATTCTGGATGTGCTACAGCCTGCTGCAAAGCTTCAGCATGACTTGCCTCAATGATGCCAGCTGCCAGCCATTTTTCTATCTGGCTGAGCAAACTCTGGCCCTGAAGGTTCTGGCCATGATAAGGCACATACCATTCAGGAGTGTTATCGCTCTTGCCTTGGAACTTGACTGTATAAAGCTGTTTTTCTACAGGAATCTGCATCACATCCTTGAGTAAACAGGATTCACCTGCACGGTAAAATACAAAGCTATGATGTGCCTTATGTAAACCCTGCTTGGCAATAGTAATCGGATGATTAACCTGCCGGATACCCTGATACACCAGCGCTTTAAAATATTTTGGATATGTCTTGCGCCAATTTTTTTCTTTAGATGCCTGCTGTGAGCTGTCGGAATCGACCAGTGATAATGCTTCAGCAATAATTTCTTTACCGGTACGGGTCGTACTTGGCTTGTTAGAGCCTTCCTGTACAGGAAATTGTAAACCTTCAAGTGGGTTAGACATGCAAAATATCTCTTCGGATCATTGATTTAATATACAGTTGTATACATTATCTATGCCAGATTGGATTAAGGGGTGGCATTATGTGACAAAATTGCAAGAAAATAAGAAAACTGATCTGGTGAGTAAAGAGATTAAAACCGTCTAACAGTAGAATGCTTTTCTCTATAAATAGATCAACCGTGAATCTGCCTGATCTGTTTTGATGAGTAGAAACCGTCTGGATAATAATAAAAGCCACGCCGGTTCAAACATAATACTTGCTTGTTCAGTATGGGCTTTACAGCTATTTAAACCTATTCAGCAGTTTACCGAAAAATAATAAAACTTCTTTTATAACTCAATCTTGGATTTTGTTTTTATAGTATTTATTTTTAACTATTTACTATGATGGTTGCTTTATGCTCTTGTGACTCAAGCAATGAATTAAAGCTTATAAAACAATATATGGTCTTTACTCTGTTCAGTTTTTTCTTTGTAAAATGAGCCAGTGAAGGTAGTTATTTACCACGGTCAATAGTACGGAACCCGGTATGAGTCGTAGCCAGGTTAAATTCTTGTGGATGACGGCTACTTTTTCTATAACGGGCACAGTATTGACTGGCACAAAGAAAGGAGCCTCCCTTAATCACAAAGGATTGTGGGATATGCTGCGAAGTTCTTAACGCTGAATAATTTCCCATATGCTCATCATGAGCACCGGTATATACAGAACTGGTCCATTCCCAGACGTTACCAATCATATCGTAAAGTCCAAAGGCATTCGGGCTGAAACAGCCCACAGGGGCTATACCTTTAAAATGGTCTTCTTGGCTATTATGAAAGGGAAAATCACCTTGCCAGTAATTTGCATCAGGCCGGTGCTGATGATTACGCGGTTCATGTTTTAAGGGCACATCTGTCTCGTCATTACCTTTGGCTGCGTATTCCCATTCAACTTCAGAAGGTAAATCATGGCCGAGCCAGAGCGCGTAATGTTCAGCATCGTTTTTGGTAATATACCGTACTGCTTCGTTAGCGCGGGCAGGTGGACCCTCTGGCCCTTCAGGCAAGCGCCAGTTATAACCTGATTTAAGCTTCCACCACTGTTGTGGTGACTGCTCATCTGCTTCAAATACGGCAGCTTCATTCTGTTTTTCGGCATCGGTAATATAGTGTGTAGCTGCTATAAAACTTGCAAACTGAGCCACAGTCACTTCAGTCTGATCAATCCAGAATCCTTTCACTTTCCTTTTTTGAGCCCCAAAATTGATCTCATCTGGATAAGCCAGTTCCGATCCTAATTTCACTTCGCCTTTAGGAATATATAACATCCCGGCATGTGCCTGTTCTAACCAGCCTGAAGGCAGTCCAGAATATGACTGACAGTATGTTATATTTCCCAGATTTAAATTTTTTTTATTTGTGGGGAGGCTATTTTGTTCGGTGTTATGGCAGCCTGCAAAAAGCAGACTGTACAGCCCTAATCTTAAAGCTAATTTCATTTGCGGTATTCCAGTACACCATGCTGCTGTGCATACTGCTGATAAATTTGACTCAGCTTTTGAACCTGATCGGGATACTGCTCGGCAAGATTCTGATTTTCGCCGCGGTCATTTTTCAGATTATAAAGTTCCCACTGGCCTGTACCAAGTTCAGGTTTCGCCTGCAAGGCTATTTTCCATTCACCTGAACGTAGATATTTGTTGCCATGTAATTCATCCCCGAATATGAAATCGGCAGGGCGAACCGAGGCAGCTTTATTTTGTAGGAGTGCTTTCCATGAATAGCCATTTGGTGTGTTAATTTTTCTTCCCTTATATTCACTTTGCGGTACAGGAATGCTGGCGAAATCCAGTACAGTAGGCAGTACATCAAGTACTGAAGTAAACCCATGATATTTTTGCGAATTTGATAATACATTAGGGACTTTTATTATTGCAGGTGCAATAGTTGCGCCTTCACCAGCGGTTTCTTTCCATAGATGAAAAGGAGCAGCACTGACCTCTGCCCAACGTGGACCAATATAATGATAGGACTGTGCTGTACCGACAGCATTCAGAGAAGCATCGAAACTCGGATCGCTTACTCCGCGAATAGTACCTTCTGCACCATTATCAGAAACAAAAAAGATAAGGGTGTTATCATAAAGACGGTTAGCTTTTAAGTACTGGATAATTTTGCCAATATTAGCATCCAGGTTTTCTACCATACCCGCATAAACTTCCATTTTACGGGCTTCTATAGCTCTTTGTTCTGGACTCAGTTCAGCCCATTGGCCATAACCTAATTTATCAGTTGCCAACGGTGTGGCTGACTGAAAGTCAGGAGGAATGATACCCAGCTGTTTCTGGCGTTTAATCCGGTTTTCGCGGATGACCTCATATCCTGCATCATAAATGCCTTTATATTTATTGCTATAAGCTTCAGGCGCCTGTATGGGCCAGTGGGGTGCGGTGTAAGCTGCATAAGCAAAGAAAGGTTTGCCACTATTTTTGCCACTTTCCAGATATTCCAGTAATTTATCAGTAAAATAATTTGTTGAAAAAAAGTCATCAGGTAAATCTGCGATAGAAATAATTTTCCCGTCTTCTGTATAAATCGCTGTGCGTTTAAATGCAGCAGGTGCGTCTTTAAAATGTAAATCCAAGCCCTGAAGCAAGGTGAAAGAGTGGTCAAATCCTTTGACATGAGCATTACTCTCAGGCGTCAAGCCTAAATGCCATTTTCCACTGATATAAGTACGGTAACCATAATCACGCAAGACTTCTGCAATTGATAAAGATCGCTCGTTCAGATAGCCCTCATAACCTGGTTGACCCTTTAAATGGGCAGGAGTGAGTTCTGCCATTGCACCAATTCCGGCCAGATGATGATCTGTACCTGAAATCAATTGGGAACGGGTAGGAGAGCAGGTTGCGGCTGTATGATAATCGGTAAGAATTTTACCCGCTTGCGCCAATGCATCCAGATTAGGCGTGTGTATTTCACTGCCAAATGCTCCCAGATCTGAATAGCCTAAGTCATCTGCCATAATAAACAATATATTAGGTTGCTGTATTTTATTCTGTTTATTATCTTCGTTTTTATCATCATTACAGCCAGACAGAGAAAAACTGAGTGCCAAACTGGTAAGGGTAAAAAATAGTTTAATTTTTTTCATAATCTAATCAAGTGGCAATAAACTTGCTGCCAAGCCTAAAACAAAGCCACTCGTTGAAAAATGAATAAATTTTGCTTTGGTAAGTAAGAAAATTGCTTAGAACAATTGTCACTATACTAAGCAATTTTTTTAAGAAGAAATTTAATCAATTACTACATTCAGATTATTAAAAAGAAGGCAGTTGAGATAGTTTGTTCAAAAAGTGTGGAATCAGGCGTGGCTCAAGAATAACAGTCATTATCACCCCGTAAGCAGCACCCCATAAGTGAGCACTATGGTTAATATTACTGTTGCCTCGCTTACCGGACCAGATACTGTACGCTATATATAAAACTGCAAAAATAATAGCGGGTACCGGAATAAAAAATACAAAAATCAGTTTCCAGGGCTCAAACAGGATGTATGCAAACAAAACAGCAGAAACTGCGCCGGATGCGCCTAAGCTGGCCCAACGGCTATCATTTTTATGTTTAAGGTAACTTGGCAGAATTGCAATGATTAATCCACCCAGATAAAACAGAACGAAGCCCAGATCATAAAAGTACTGTCGATAAAAGCTTTCAATAATACTGCCAAAGAAAAACAGGGTAATCATATTGAACAGCAGATGAGCGCCATCTGCATGCACAAAACCATGAGTAATAAAACGGTCATACTGACCTTTCTGCATGGCTGGTGGCCAGAAAATCAGGCGATTCATCAGGGCCTGATTGGAAAATGCCAGCAGTGAAACGATCACTGTGATAATAATCAGGGTAACGGTATGATTAAAAGGTAGACCTAGCATAAAATCTCGTATTCATTTGGATCTGTTTAAAGTCATCATGCCATTAAAACAGATCGTGGATGGGAGTTTCATAATAATTCCGACAATTTTAGTTGATTTTTTCGAAATCCCCCGCATCTTCAGTTAAAATACTTGCAATAGCTTGAGGAATAATTGTTATGTCGACTGAGACCAACAGCACTGCAGTAGCAGAAGAGATCCCGAACCTGTTAATTACTCCAAATGCACAAGAGTATTTGCATGATTTGCTAGAAAAGCAGAATACTCCGGGAATTGGTGTTCGTATTTTTGTAGAAAATCCGGGAACACCACGTGCTGAATGCTGTATGGCGTATAGTGCTCCGGAAGAGATTATTCCTACTGACTACAAACAGGATTATCCAGATTTTCCTGCATTTATCGATGCCCCGTCTATTCCATATCTACGTGATGCGGTTATTGACTACAATAAAGACCGTTTCGGCGGGCAGCTGACATTCCGTGCTCCAAACTCTAAAGTACCACGTGTCGGTCCAGATGCGTCAATCGAAGAGCGTATTACCTATGTACTCCAGTCAGAGATTAATCCGGGACTGGCAGGACATGGGGGTAACTGTGCCTTGGTGGAAGTGGTAGAAGATGAAGAACATGGCCTAACAGCTGTACTTAAATTTGGTGGAGGCTGCCAGGGCTGTTCAGCAATTGATGTAACCCTAAAACAGGGTGTAGAAACTACGTTGAAACAGCATATTCCCGAGTTGTCACGCGTAGTCGACCAGACTGACCATAGTCAGGCGGAAGGTGCTTACTTTAAGTAAGTTTTACTTTAGGTCAGATATCTATCTAGAAACCTCCTTCGGGAGGTTTTTTTATAACCATAAGAAAATATAAATAATGAGAATTGTTATCAATATCATTCCTAATTTAAAAGTTTTTTGTTACACTGCGCAACATTAAATTTCATTTTTCTCCATAAATCCGTAATTTGGGGGCAGTAATGTCTAACCGTATGATGAAGTCTGTACTTACCGTTTCGATTCTCTCAGCTATGTTATCTGTAGCCAATGCAGCTGAAACAGACAAGGCTCAGCAGCAGGAAAATGAGAGCCAGCCACAGGATGCTGTCAAATTAGAAACTATGGTTCTTACCGCAGAAGAACAGGTAAAACAGTCTTTGGGCGTTTCTATCATTACAGAAGAAGATTTAGATAAGTTACCCGTAACCAATGATATCTCGGAATATGTACGTCGTATGCCAGGTGTAAACTTAACCGGTAACAGTGCTACTGGCCAACGTGGCAATAACCGTCAGATCGATATTCGCGGAATGGGTCCTGAAAATACCTTAATTCTGATCGATGGCAAGCCGGTAAATTCACGTAATTCTGTACGTTATGGCTGGCGAGGTGAACGTGATACGCGTGGAGATTCTAACTGGGTACCAGTCAATGCAATCGAGTCAATTGAAGTGTTGCGAGGCCCTGCTGCTGCCCGTTACGGTTCTGGCGCTATGGGGGGAGTGGTCAATATTAAAACTAAAAAAGTGTCCAATGAATTACATGGTTCTATTGAAACTTATACCAACCAGCCAGAAAATAGTAAAGAAGGTGATACTAATCGTGTAAGTGTCAATTTGAGTGGACCGATTATTCAGGATGTTCTGTCTTATCGGATCTATGGAAACTATAATAAAACCGATAATGATGCGCCAGATATCAATCCTGTGGTGGGGTCAAACGGTTATCGTGCCGCAGGCCGTGAAGGGGTAGAAAATAAAGATATTAATGCCCGCTTGGCCTGGAAAATGACTGATCATCAACATTTGCTTTTTGATATAGGTTCGGGCCGGCAGGGTAACCTGTATGCAGGTGATTCACAGAACAGTAATCTTGACCCGACTACTAATGATATCTTGTCTCAATTATTTGGTAAAGAAACTAATACCTTGTATCGCGATAACTATGCTCTGACTCATGAAGGGGAATGGAGTTGGGGGGATAGCAAGCTTATTGCTCAATTTGACCGTACCAAAAACAAGCGACTACCCGAAGGAACAGCAGGAGCAAGTGAAGGCCGTATTAACAGTCTGGAAGACCGGGTGACTTCTACCCTCGATACATTGCGTTTTAATGGAGAAGTCACCGTCCCTCTTGAACTATATGTCCCGCAAAACCTGACGATAGGTGCTGAATGGGTTGAAGATGATTTTAGCGATCAGGAAAATACCAAGCAGGGTGATGGCTCGTACGGTGAAAATTTAACTACGGGAGACCGTAGCAAGATGAAGTCGCGCATAGCTTCTGGATATTTTGAAAACAATATGAAAATTACTGATGCGACAGATATGGTGGTCGGTATACGTTTCGATGACCATAACCGGTCAGGTTCCAATTGGAGCCCAAGTTTAAACCTCAGCCACAAACTGGGTGATTACTTCACTTTAAAAGGTGGTATTGCCAAAGCCTATAAGGCACCGAACCTTTATCAAAATGCGGAAGGATATTTGCTGGGTACAAGAGGAAATGGCTGTCCGATTGGTCTGAGTCAGTGTGTACTGCAAGGAAATGCCAATCTAAAACCTGAAACTTCAATCAATAAAGAGATTGGTTTCGAATTTCAGAAAGATATTGTAAATGCCAGCCTGGCATGGTTCCGTAATGATTATGAAGACAAAATTACTTCTGGAGATGAAGTAACGCAGCAGGTAGTTATTGGGGATACAACCTATAATGTATTGCAATGGACCAATATTTCTAAAGCACTTATTCAAGGTCTTGAAGGAAGTATCAGTCTGGATTGGGGGGATGTAACCTGGACTAACAACTTTACTTACATGATTGACTCGGTAAACAAAAAGACAGGAAATCCTCTCTCGGTGGTGCCAAATTATACAATTAACTCTATTTTCAATTATGACATTACTGATGCATGGGATGTAAATTTTGTTTATACCCAGTATGGCCGTCAAAAACCGCGCCAATATAAAGAAACTTCGCTTGAAGATAAACAGGGTATAATTACTGAGAGTGTTAAAAGTTATGGTCTGGCCGGTATCAATACAGGCTATAAATTTAATGACAATTTCAGTGGCCGGATTGGTATTAGCAACCTGTTTGATGAGCAAAAACTGCGTGACAATACAGTAAATCAGACTTATAACGAACCTGGCCGTGCATATTATGCAAGCTTGAAGTACGAATTCTAAAATCTCTAAAAAAGCCGCTTTCAAAGCGGCTCTTTCAATTTATCCGTTTAAAATATTTTGAGCAGATTCGGAAGTATAAAACCGTTCCAGATATACTCTAGCTCGCTTACGCAGATATTCGGAACTGCACATCGTCTGAATTACTGGCTGTAACAGTTGTTGTAACTCATGCTGGATCAGTGACTCATCAATATTCAGATCACGGAGTAAAAGATCAAAATTACGTTCCTGATTGCGGACGTACCAGGCATGTACACCATCATGGATCTGCTGTTTCAAGTACTCGCTCTGGCGCATAAAGTCCCAGATTTCATGCCCCAGCTTCACAGTATTGGGTAAGTCCTCAACTTCAATATATTGCCGTAAAACACTTAAAGGCTGTTTTTTAATTTTATGCCAGAGATTGGCCTGAAAATGATAGAGCTTGTCATTATCGAAATGCTGGTTCAGCACATGTTCACTCATCTGGCTGAGTTTCAATATATTTTTTTGCAAATAATGGTGGATTGTATCATCTAGACTGCTATCAGTAACAGTTTCCAGGACTGATTTTCCCATTTTCATAAAACGGCTTACACCCGGCACCTTTTTTGAGACTATAGAGTTATCCAGATAATCCTGAATGGCATGCTGAATGAGCTGGGTAATCATGGCAGAAAAAGCCGGACTATTTACGACGCTTTTAATGAGGCGTTCACGATGCTTACTTTTGCTGGCTACATATTGGGCAATACGATCAATTGTCAGTACTGGAATAACGTCTTCTATCCTAGTCGAATCATTACACGGATGAATCAGTGCAAAACGGATATGTTCAGCAATCTGTTCAATCAAGAAACTGCTGGCGGGTGTGGCCAGAATCTGCTTTTGTAATAAATAATTAATCTCTTCAAAAGACCAGAGATCCTGTAAACGCTGCTTTCTGAACCATTGATAAAAACTGCTAAATTCCAACGCAATAGTTTCAGGCAAACTAAATTCATGTTGTAAAAAATCAAGATGAGCTTCGATCAGCTGTTCGGTTTTTGTGGCTATTGTCATAATCGTTTTTCTATGGCCTAAGGTTGAGTGGGCAGAGTATTTAACGGTTTTTTCAGGTTCCGGGTCTTTGCCAGAAAAGGCAGGTAGTGCTGGATGACCAGCTGTTCTGCCTCCATGATGGGCATATGGCCGACCTGGTCCAGAATTACGGGCGGTTCCGCGTGTTTTAATAGTGTTTTTAACTCTTCGGCAACCTCAACATTAATGATTCTGTCCTGCTTGCCCCAAATAATCAAACTCGGTGCATCAATAGTTCGGGCTAAGAGTGCAAAAGACTGCGGTGTATAGGTACGATTTAAAGCCACCAGCTGGTCTACCATTTTTGCTGTTTGTGGTGCCTGAGCAATCATAATCTGTTCTTGCGCCTGCTTGTAACGGCGTGGCAAGAAGGGAGGGTTCTGCATTACAGTTTTGAGCAGATAGTTAAAATCTCCAGGTTTAGAAACCACCAGCTGTTTAAGGTAAGCCGGATTATGCAGATAAGGCGTTCTGGCATTTCGAAATACGCCACCACTACTGACCAAAAATAGGCTCTGGGTTTCAAAAGGATATTGGGCTGCATATAGCATGGCAATTGCACCACCCAATGAATGCCCAGCAAGATGCACCTGGTTTGGAATATTAGCTGCCTCGACAAAACGGCGTAACTGCTCGGTAATGTGCGGAACAGACATATCAAAATCTGCTGGGGTCCGGGTTTCACCTCCTGTAGGCAAATCTGGAATGACTACATGATAATGCGGCGTTAAATAATGAGCCAGCCGGTTCCAGTTGTCACGGCTTCCGGAAAGACCGTGCAGGAGGAGTAGCGTGGGCTTGTCAACCGGCCCGCCTTCACTGTAGGACCAGGTCACTTCACCGACTTTCAGGGTTTTGCTGCGTAGCCCGGCCCAGCTCCGTTCTTCCTGTAAGGCCTGCTGAAATTCTTTCTGTAATTCTTCATTTTGGGCAATTGCAGTTGGACTTAATATACTTAAACAGCTTCCGAGCAAAATCATGGCAACTGTAGAGAAAAATTTAAAAGTACGCTGCATGCTTGAGCCTGTCATTTATCGGACTTCCCTGAAAAGTTACTCATTATATAAAAAAATCGCTATTGTTATCGGCTCTGGCACAGATAGCATACCTGACTGACAACTAATCAGATAAAATGCAGTCAATTCTGTCAGCAGGAAAATAGCGGGTCTGATCATACAGTGTCTTTTATTTTGACAAAGTATTGATACGTAACTATATGAATCAATCATTATAAAAACGTTTCATTCATGAAGTTCGATAAAAAAGTACGCGATACTCTATTTTTTGTCAGTGACATTCAAAAATTGCAGGATTAAAATATTTTTTAACATTTAAAACAGATGGGAAATAGAATGCTAACTGCCCAAGAAGCTTTAGAACGCCTCAAACAGGGAAATCAACGTTTTGTGAAGGGAGAGACGACTCACCCCAAGCTTCTGTCACATCAGGAACGTGCAGAGATGGCAGAAGACCAGAATCCGTTCGCCATTATTCTGGGCTGTTCTGACTCACGTGTTCCGGCAGAAATGGTATTCGATCAGGGCCTCGGTGACCTGTTTGTTATTCGTGTAGCTGGTAATATTGTTGCACCTTCACAGGTAGGAAGTGTCGAATTTGCTGCAGAGCGTTATGACTGTGCTGTAGTTGTGGTACTAGGCCACAGTCATTGTGGTGCAATTCAGGCTACTATTAATGCCCTGAATAATCCGGATCAGGAACCTTCCATGAACCTGATGTCAATTGTGAACCGTGTACGGCCTTCAGTTGAAATCCTGATGCAGACCGAACTTAAAAATGATGTTAAGAAACTGTCCAAGCATGCAGTACGTTCTAACGTGTTCGCATCAGTTAATCAGTTGCGTCATGGTTCAGCCGTACTGGAAAGCCTGATTGCTAAAGGTAAGATGATTGTTGTAGGGGCAGAATATTCACTCGAGACAGGTGAAGTAGAGTTTTTGGATTTCTAACACAGAAAAATATGTAATCAGGCCTGGTATGTAATGACATACCAGGCCTTTAATTTATAGTGCGCCCTTAATATAAGGGTAAGCATTGTTGAGTAGCCTCATTTGGGCCTTGCTATTGGGGTGTACCAGATCTGCCTGCATCAAGGTTTTATTGCCAGCAATTCCTTCCATAAAAAATGGCATCAATTTTACCTGATACTGCTGGCTGACTCTTTTATAAGTATTTTCAAAACTCTGACTATAAGCCGCGCCATAGTTTGGGGGTATCTTCATGCCAAATAGCAGCACTTTGGCTTTTGAAGCTTTTGCCTGCTGTACAAGTTGTCCAAGATTTTTCTCAATCATCTGTGGTGGCTGTCCACGCAGACCATCGTTCCCGCCCAGCTCAATCACGACCACATGGGGTTTATACGTTTGTAAAAGCTTTGGAAAACGGGCTAGGGCACCACTAGTGGTTTCACCGCTGACGCTTGCATTGACCACTTTGTGCTGTTTCGGGTACTGTTGTTCAAGGCGCTTTTGCAATAATTGAACCCATCCCTGTTCCGGTTTCATACCATAACCGGCACTGATACTATCGCCTAAAACCATAATAGTTTTAGCTGACGCCATTAGCGGAATTGCAGCCAAGCCTGCAATAGCCAGACGTTTAAGAATTAAAGACCACAATTTTCGATTTTGCATATCAGGAATTTTATGACTCAGGCCAATTTGCGATCTTCCATCATGCCACAACCGATTATTTCTGCCCAGCAGATCACACAAAGCATCCAACTACCGCATCAAAATTTAACAATTCTAAAAGAGGTTAATTTACAGATTATGCCGGGAGAGCAGGTGGCTATTACAGGTCGATCTGGTTCGGGTAAATCGACATTGCTGGGTATTCTGGCAACACTGGATCAGGCCAGTTCTGGTGAACTGATTATCTGCGAAGAAGAAGTTCATCGGTTAAATGAAGAGCAGCGTGCTCAGGTGCGCCTGAAATACATTGGCTTTATTTTTCAGTCTTTTCAGTTATTGCCAGCCTTAACTGCTGTCGAGAATGTGATGTTACCACTCAGGTTGCAGCCAGACTTCCATTACCAGACAGCTGAGCAAAGGGCTTTAAAACTTCTGAAAAGGGTAGGGCTTGAGCGACAGGCCGGTCAGACTCCAAAAGTACTTTCGGGCGGCGAGCAGCAGCGTGTTGCCATTGCACGGGCACTCATCAGTGAGCCTGCGATCATTTTTGCCGATGAGCCAACAGGCAACCTCGACGGCCAGACAGCTGAAGAAATTGAGCAGTTACTGTTTGAACTGAACCATGAACTGGGCACTACACTAGTACTGGTTACTCACGACCCTGAACTTGCCCGACAGTGCCAGCGTCACTTCGAACTGGTGAATGGCCATCTGATTGAAAAGACTTCAGGAGATACCCATGTTAAGTCCGGTGCTTAAGCCACTATTAACACAGAGCTTTCGTAGCAGTGGTATCTATCTGTTGATCATTGCACTGGTTCTGGCCATCAGTGCCACAACCGCAGTTAAATTCAGTAATCAGCAGGTACAGCAGGCAGTTGCCTTACAGGCAGCGGAAATGCTTGCCGCTGATCTGGTGCTAAGTGACACCGCTCCGCTCGAGCAAAAATGGTTCCAGCAGGCCCGGCAGCTGGGTTTGGCACAGTCAAAGGTTACTGTATTTAGCTCAATGGCCCATACGGATGACCAGTTTGTTATGGTTAATGTTAAGGCCATAGATCAGGCCTTTCCTTTGAGAGGAGAACTGCAGAGTACCTCTGCTGCTCAAACTCCCAATCCGGGAGAAGTCTGGCTTAGCCCACGTGCCTTGGAACTATTAAAGGTAAAAGTAGGTGACCAGATCCAGATTGCAGATGGCAGTTTTAACGTTGCAGCAGAAGTTGTTAAAGACAGCAATCAGGAGTTAGGTTTTTCAGGATTTTCACCTACTGTCATTATTCACCAGCAAGATATCGCACGTACAGGAGCTATTCAGGTGGGTAGCCGGGTAGAGTACCGTTTATTGATGGCCGGATCACCGCAACAGGTACAAGGTTTTGAACAGCTCACCGGACAAAAGCAGAAAAATAAAATTGATACAGAACAGGAAGGGGAAACTACCAGCCTACAGTTGCGTAATGCGGGTGAAGCCAATACGCGTCTGATGAAACCGCTTGAGAATCTGGATACCTTTTTGCAACTGGCAAATATTCTTACCATTTTACTCTGCGGTATTGCTATCGCGCTCACTAGCCAACGCTACGTCATGCAAAACCAGGACCATCTGGCGCTGCTGCGCTGCCTGGGTGCTTCCAAACATAGTATTTTATGGGCTTATCTTATACTGCTGGTGATTATCATGCTGATTGCCATCAGTTTTGGTGCAATACTGGGAATTGGACTTGGTTATGGCTTGCTTCAGTTGATGCTGCAGCTCATCCCTAATTTGAACATCCAGTTTTCGGCACTGGCCATGCTACAGGGCCCGTTGCCTGTAGCCATGTTTACCAGTGCCATTGTGTTGTTGGGTTTTATCGGACCCAGCTTATGGCAACTCTTAAATACGCCCCCTATTCGGGTGATTCGTCAGCAGGAAAAATCGGTTATTTCTATTCTGGTCATGCTTTCCACCGGGCTATTAAGTCTGGTGATTTTTAGTGTAGTACTCACAGAAAATCTGCGACTGACAGCATGGGTAATGCTGGCGATTATCCTGTTATGTACAGTACTTTACGGCTTAGTCTGGCTTATTCTGAAAATATTAAAAGCAGCAAAAGGCCGGATTTCAGCTTATGTGCGTACACCCTATCAGACTGCTTTACAAATAACAGCGCTGGCCTTGGGTTTAAGCCTGATCACGGTGCTGGCCGTATTGCGTACCGATATGCTGGAGCGCTGGCAGCAGCAACTCCCTGTAGATACACCGAACCAGTTCGTTTATGGCTTGCCTCCTTTTGACCTTGAACCATTTCAGCAACAGGTTCGACAAAATGGTTGGGCTGGAACAGCACTTTATCCAAATATCCGGGGACGTTTGACTGAGAAAAATGGTCAGCCTTTCTCAAGTGAACTTATTCAGAAAAGTAACTCCTTGCAACGTGAGCTTAATCTTACCCAGACAAAACAATATCCGGCAGATAACCGGATTATTGAGGGAGCTGCTTCATTTAGCCGGATTGGACAGGTTTCAGTTGAAGCAAAAACAGCAGAAGAGTTAGGAATCAGGGTCGGGGACGAGCTGGGTTTTAGTTTGCCAGAAGGCCTGTTAAAAGCCCGGGTCATTAATCTGAGAACCGTTGAGTGGGAAAGTTTCAGTCCTAATTTCTTCTTTATTTTTTCATCAGACACAATAGATGAAAATGCAGGCAGTTATCTGGGCAGTTTTTATGTACCTGAAGAAGACAGGCCTAAACTGGTTAATCTGATTCAACAATTTCCGAATACGGTTTTTATTGATGTCAGTATGATTCTGGAACAGGTTAAACAGCTGGTAAATGTTCTGGTACAGATTATTACTGTACTGGCAGTACTGGTGAGTATCTCCGGTTTTCTGGTACTGCTGGCATGTCTAAACCTACTGATGGACGAACGTAAGCAGGAAGTTGCGCTATTACGTTCTTTTGGCAGTTCAAAACATAAATTAAAACAGATGCTGAGTCTGGAAATTGGATTAATCGGTTTTATTTCCGGAGCGGTCGCTTGTCTGTTTGCAGAGGTGATCAGTGCAATTGCCAGTTACCGTATGGAGTTGCCGATACAGTTACATGCTGAAATCTGGCTATTTCTACCACTTGTCATGACAGTCGTATGTGCCATCATTGGCCGATATCGCTTGAGCTATCTCTGTGATATTCCACCATTAGAGAGTCTGCGCTCGATTAATCAGTAAAAGTTTTTAGATAAATGCCAGCCTGGTTTAAAAGCCAAGCTGGTTTTTCATCTGGCTTAAAATTTCCTGCCAGAGGGGCTGAATCTGCTGTATCTGCTCCAGATTATACTGATACAAGGCCAGACAGCATGCTGCACCTATCAATAGGCCAGCCATTCCCCCTATAACGCTGACACGTAAACGCTGGCTGAGATACCAGAGCAGTGCTAACAGTATACCCATCAACATGCCGCCGATATGGGCTGCGTTATTAATGCCACTAATCATAAAACCCATGCCCAGATTAAGCCCCATAACCAGCAATAATGATTTTCGGTCCAGAATAAACTGCTGTCGGGGCAGTACTGGTAATAAAGATAGTATAGCCAAGGCTGCCCCCAGACCCATGACTGCGCCCGATGCGCCTGCCCCTACACGTGGCAATAGCTCGGGTTCAAACTGATTCAGCAGGCTATATGTATTTTGAACATCAATATAGCCACTGAGCAGACTTCCCATAAGACCGGCCAGTACATATAAACCTATAAAATAGGACCGTCCAAACAGCTGTTCAACCACACTGCCAAAGATATAGAGGGCCCACATGTTTAACATAAGATGGATCAGACCAAAATGAAAAAACATGCTGGTGAATAGCCGTTGAGGTTCCTCTAAATAGGTTAAAGGTGCATAATCAGCACCCCAGCGGATTGCATCAATGATCTCAGGCTGGGTAATATCAACACCAGCGAAAATCTGCCAGGCGAACAACCCGACATTGATTGCAATCAGAAGCGCTGTACACCACCAAAGCTGCGTATTGGATTGAACCGGAAAAGGTGAATAGTTCGACATGCTTTTTTAAAAACAGATACGATATGGTCGAAGACAGCTTAACACGAAAAAAAATGAATACAGGAGTAACTCTCTGACATGAAAGCTATTATTGTTCGCACTTTGTTAATTCTTGTCAGTCTGTTTCTTTTAGTACAACTCTGGATTTTTAGCAGTCTGGTGTGGTGGCGTACCCATCCGGTTGAAACCACCATGTTTATGCGACTAGATTACTGGGCAGATCGAAGTCAGCCTATCCAGCATGAGTGGCGTGACTATGACCAGATCAGCGATTACTTTAAACATGCAATTGTCGCTGCAGAAGATGGCAAATTTCTTCAGCATCATGGATTTGACTGGGATGGCATCCAACACGCTATTGAACGTAACGGAGAAAAGGGGCAAGTGGTGGCCGGTGGTTCGACTATCTCCCAGCAGCTCGCTAAAAATCTGTTTTTATACAATAAACGCTCTTTTTTACGCAAAGGTCAGGAGGCTATCGCGACCTGGATGATGGAGCGTATGTGGACCAAACAGCGTATTTTAGAAGTTTATATGAATTCGGTTGAGTTCGGGGAAAATATCTATGGGGTAGAAGCTGCGACCCAGCATTACTTTGGTAAAAGCTCGCATAGTCTAAGCCGTGAACAGGCCGCTTTTCTGGCTGCACTTTTACCAAATCCGAAATACTATGATGAAAACCGGAATGACCGGAAATTACAGTACCGCAAGCGTATGATCAGTAAATATATGCGTTATAGCCATATTCCTTAATAATTTTTTAAAGATAAGCCCATTTTTTGGGCTTTTTTTTATGAAATTGTCAAAATTTTAACGCATACTTGAATGAAATATATCAGTTCTCATTCGTATAGGTTGCAGCATGAATAGTATAGTTCCAGCCAGTCCTTCAGAATATACATATAATGACCGCTACATTAACCGTGAACTGTCCATTCTGGACTTTCACCTGCGGGTACTGGAACAGGCTGTTGACCCGATACATCCCTTGCTGGAGCGTATGAATTTTCTGCTGATTTTTTCCCGTAATATGGATGAGTTTTTTGAAATCCGTGTTGCTGGAGTTATGGAGCAGCTGTACTTGGGAAATGAAAGCCGCAGTCCTGACGGTTTAACTCCCAAACAGGTCCTGGAAAGCATTTCCAAAACTGCACATGAGGCCATTGCCCGCCAATACCGGATATTAAATCAGGAAATTTTACCCAAGCTGCGTGAAGAAGATATCTGTTTTCTGCGCCGTGGTGATTTAACACCTGCCCAATCCGCCTGGGTCAAAAAGTATTTTCAGGAGCAGGTTGCTCCAGTACTTACACCTATCAGTTTAGATCCAGCGCATCCATTCCCAAGACTGGTAAATAAAAGCTTAAATTTTATTGTCACCTTGGAAGGTAAAGATGCGTTTGGCCGGCAGATTGATCTGGCTGTTGTTCCTGCCCCCCGTTCATTACCGCGTGTAGTTCGCTTACCCGATGAACTGACTGGTGGTAAAGAGCATCATGTCATGCTGTCTGCGATTATTCACGAACACGTTTCAGACCTGTTTCCGGGTATGACAGCTACCGGCTGTTACCAGTTCCGTGTGACCCGAAATGCCGATCTGGCACTCAATGAGGATGTGGAAGATCTGGCTAAAGCTCTTAAAGGCGAATTAAGCTCGCGACGGTTTGGCCGTGCAGTACGTCTGGAGGTAACTGAAAACTGTCCACAACATATTTATGAGTACCTGCTAAATGAGTTTGATCTGGATGAGGAGCAGTTATATAAAGTGGATGGTCCGGTCAATCTGGCCCGGCTGCTGTCAAACTTTAAACGTCCTCATCTACGCTATAACTCGCATACCCCGGTAATTCCTAAAGTCCTAAAAAAATCGGAAAATATTTTCTCTGCCATGCAGAAACAGGACATTTTACTGCACCATCCATTTGAATCTTTTGCACCGGTAATTAATCTGCTGCGTGAAGCAGCGCGAGATCCGCAGGTATTGGCCATCAAGCAGACTCTATACCGTTCTGGACCGGATTCTGAAATTGTACAGGTTCTGGCAGAAGCTGCACGTAATGGCAAAGAAGTAACCGCAGTGATCGAGCTGCGTGCCCGTTTTGATGAAGAATCCAATATTGAGGTAGCCAATGTCCTGCAGGAGGCAGGTGCGGTAGTGGTATACGGCATTGTAGGCTATAAAACTCATGCCAAAATGATTCTGGTTATTCGCCGTGAAAATAACAAGCTGGTGCGTTATGTACATCTGGGTACAGGTAACTACCATGCAGCCAATGCACGGATTTATACTGACTATGGCCTGATGACCACTGACAAAGAGCTTTGTGAAGATGTACACCGTATTTTCCAGGAATTAACTGGAATGGGTAAAATGGCCAAGCTGAAAAAGCTGCTGCATGCCCCATTTACACTTCATCAGCAGTTGATTCACTATATTGAAGAAGAAATTGCCAATGCCAAAGCTGGGAAAAAAGCCCGTATTATCGTAAAGGTCAATGCCTTAACTGAAATGCAGCTTATTAACAAACTGTATGAGGCTTCACAGGCTGGGGTCAAGATCGACCTGATTATTCGCTCTATCTGCTGCTTGCGTCCGGGGCTGCCAGGCCTTTCGGAGAATATTCAGGTCCGTTCTATTGTAGGCCGTTTTCTGGAGCATACACGGGTTTATTATTTCTCAAATAATGGTAATCCGCGTATTTACTGTTCCAGTGCCGACTGGATGGACCGTAATTTGTTTAATCGGGTAGAAGCCTGTTTCCCTATCGAAGATCCGGCATTGAAAAAACGTATCTATGAACAGGGGCTGGCAACCTATCTTAAAGATAACCAGCAGGCATGGATATTACAGGGCAACGGGCAGTGGCATCGTGCCCAGCTGGCTGAAGGTGAGGTACCTTACAATGCCCAGCAGACGCTACTGGAGATTTTTCAATCATGATAAAAAGGAGCCTTAAGGCTCCTTTTTACACTAAATAAAATAGTCAGACATGAGCCTGAGCTTGTAACTCACTGCTAATTTTCTGAAAAATCTGTAACAGGACGTCGAACTCGCTCTGTAACGGTGTACTTTTACGGGTAACCAGTGCAAGCGTACGGTTTGGCGCCGCCTCAATCGATTTCACCATCAACTCTTCATTGCACTTAATCATATTATTATGAATGGCAATTTCAGGAAGCAAAGTAAAACCCAAGTTAGAAGATACCATTTCTACCAATGTAGGTAATGAGCTGGCTTTCAGGCGACTATCATTTTTACGCTCACCAATTGGGCAGGCACTCAAAGCATGGTCACGTAAGCAGTGGCCTTCTTCAAGCAGCATCAGTCGCGACAGATCCAGATCTTGCAGACTGTTTGCATTAGCTGCTTTCTGGTCAGCCTTATGATAAACCAGATACAGATCTTCTTTTGCGATTTCAGCCACTTTCAAATTACGTGTATCAAACGGTAGAGCCAGAGCAACCATATCCAGATTACCATGTTCAAGCTTTTCTACAATTTTCTCGCTTTGAGCTTCATGCAGATGTAGCTGAATCTTGGGTAACTGTTTATGCACTTCTTCAAGTAGCTGTGACAATAGAAAAGGTGCCATGGTTGGGATAATGCCCAGATGCAGGTCACCAGTCAACGGCTCGCTCATTTCACGGCTTAAACGCATTAAATCCTGAGCATCGGCCAGCAATACACGCGCTCGTGCGACCACCTGTTCACCCAGGGGAGTTAAACGTACATTCTGGCGGTCACGTTCTACCAGAACCCCACCAAGCAAACGTTCCAGCTCCATAATTCCGCCCGATAAAGTGGACTGAGTTACGAATGAACGGCGCGCTGCTTCAGTGAAATGCAACGTTTCAGACAGTGTTACAAGATATGACAGCTGTCTTAAAGAGGGTAATGCAGCCATAGTGTCCTAATGTGTATGATTAAAATGATGAGCAAATAAACTGCTAAGTTTAGGAATAAAATGCGGCGGAATATCATGCCCCATTCCATGAATCAATTCAAACTTAGCGCCTGGGATTGCTTTCGCAACAGCTTTGCCGTGGCTCGGTGGAAGTAAACGATCACGTGATCCATGGATCACTAATGTGGGCTGATGGATCTGTTTATCCAGCTTTAGCAATGAACCTGTACATAATATTGCTAAAAACTGTTGAAGTACACCCGCTGGATAATAACTCCGTTGATATAGTTTACGTGCACTCTGTATGGCTTCAACCTGATTAATATAGCCGGGAGATCCTATAATCTCAAATAACTTCAAACTATGACTAATAATTCCTTCTTCATCATTGCTTTCAGGCTTGCCAATCAGGCTAAACAGCTGTTTTGGAAAAGGAGGGGGAAGCAAAGGCTGATTATTGCTGGTAAACATCAAGCCTAACTTTTCGACCTTATCCGGATAGCGTGCTGCAAGAATCTGCGCAATCATACCACCCATTGAAGCACCGATAACATAGGTTTTTTCCAGCCCCATTCTTTCAAGCAGTAAAGCTACATCATCAGCCATGTCATAGAGGGTATAAGGTGCTCCCTGATTCTGTAAACCAAGCGCAAAACGTCCCATCAGCTTAAAAGTATTTAAACGTGGTCCTTTATGACGTATCTTTGATGAAAGTCCAATATCGCGATTATCAAAACGAATTACCCGATAACCCTGGTCAATTAATGATTTACAAAAGAAATCCGGCCAATATAAAAGCTGCGCACCTAGTCCCATGATTAACAGAATAGTTGGATGTTCAGGTTTACCGCCAATTTCTACATGAAGTTCGATTCCGTTGCCTAAATCGACCCGAGTTTCATGCATAAAAGAAGAATAAGGTGAAACTTTAAGTTGAAAATTACTATTCATAAAACCACTTATCTCCCGAAACAGCGGTATTGACTGAAAATCACTCTGCTTATTTATGCGCTAAACCTGAGGCGGAATCAAGTCAGGGACCTGTTTTGCCAGGTTCAGACGCTGCTTGCCTGCTGTTGGACCAAGTAAAACAAAACCACGTAATGTTCCTGAAGCATCTACAGCTTTGGCAATCAGACCATCTTCAAACTCTTCATTTTCCCAGGAGACTTCAATATCTAAAGGAGCAGGAAGAACAGTAAGAGGGGCAGCCGGAGTTTTTACTGCAACGGGCATAGCCGGATAATGGACGTGAGTATGCTCGCCATTTAAGGTTTTAGCCAGAGCCCGTGCCTGTTGCATAATCGGCATGACATAAGGGAGCAAAGTTCCATTTACCTCGGCACAGTCACCTACGGCATAAATATCAGGCTGACTGGTTTCCAGCAGGCCATTTGTAACTATACCGCGACTGGTCTGAATCTGGGCTGCTTTCGCCAGTTCAAGGTTTGGCTGCAAGCCAATTGCAGAAAGCACGATATCAGCCTCCAATACTTTTCCGTTTGCAAGACTCACAACATAGTCATCATTTTCAATTTTATTAACCTGCTCTACAGTGGTATTAAACACAAACTTGATACCGACCTGTTCCAGTTTATGCTGGAATGAACTGGCCACATGCTGAGGTAACAAACGGCCAAGCGGTTGTGAGGACAGATCAATCACAGTAACGTCGTGTCCGGTATGCTGCAAGTCATTGGCAAATTCACAGCCAATCAAGCCCGCACCTAAAATCACAACACGCTTATCTTTACGCGATGACAGATTTTCACGGAATGTACGGTAGTCGATTAATGAATTTACGACATGAATATCTTCACTGGCGTTCCCGGCAATATTCAGGCGAACCGGATTAGCCCCAACGGCCAGAATCAGCTTGGAATATTTCTGCTTTCGGGACTGCTGATCTTTTTCAATGAGCAGTTCATGCTGCTCAGGATGAATTTCTTTTACCCAAGTAAAGGTCTCAATCTGCATATTGAGCTGGGCCGCCATTTTCTGTGCATCACCCAATGGAATCTGTTCAGGTGATTTATTACCTGCCAAGGCGTTTGAAAGAGTCGGTTTAGCATAATTTACTGCATCATCGGCACAAATCATCACAAGTTCCTGTTCAGTATTTAATTTACGGAACTCCCGTGCAAGGGTATAGCCTGCCATCCCTGAGCCGATAATGACGATAGGGTCCATATTTTTCTCCATGTTCAATAAATTATGCTCGATGTAAAAAAGACCATGTCGGACATGGTCTTGGTATTCTTTAAACTTCGATCATCTCGAAATCTGCTTTAGATACCCCACAATCCGGGCAGGTCCAGTCATCCGGAATATCTTCCCATTTTGTTCCCGGTGCGATGCCATCTTGTGGCCAACCTTGAGCTTCGTCATAAATCCAACCACAAACGATGCATTGGTACTTCTTCATCTGTATCTCCAAAACTGCTGGGCCAAAAGACCTGGCAGGAAAAACAAGCAGCTATTGTTAAATCTTTAAAATTATAAACATTCAGGAATGTTCATCTTGCCATAAATTTTTACGCTGTTCAGCAGTCAAAGTAAAGCAAATAACGGAGTTTAACCAGTTTGAAAACTGAGGTAATGGCAGAGTAGGTCAAAAGGAGGGGCAAACAGGCAATATTTTGTACTATCTATTCCTAAATAACTGAATCTTTAAGGATATAAAAATATTAATTGTTTTAAAATTATCAAATATCAAATATCAAATATCAAATATCAAATATCAAATATCAAATATCAAATATCAAATATCAAATATCAAATATCAAATATCAAATATCAAATATCAAATATCAAATATAGGATCAGTCATTATTTTTAATAAAATATCTGATAACAGACATGAGACTAAAAAAGGAGAAGCCTAGATAATAAGACCATAGTCTACTAGCTGGGCAGCGATGATTCATTTATTTTAAAGATAGGTAAAATTTTATTTAGAAATACCTTTAATTAAAATTAATTAAATTCAGACACTTATATTTTTTATTTTTTTGATTACTGAATACTCTGCATTAGATAACTGGCTATAACCTGAATAAAAGCATAAAATTCATGCATTCTTTTTCGTTTTTTCAGATCCTCTCCCATGACCAGTTTGCATACAACATTGTGGACTCATATCCGCACGGTACAAGATTTCCCTAAGCCCGGTATATGTTTTTACGACCTGACACCTTTATTCATGCAGAATATTGCCGCTTTAACAGATGCTTTAATTGCTAGCATTCCGGCTGAAGCACTAAATGAAGTCGACAGTTTCCTGGCGGTAGAAGCACGTGGTTTTGTTTTGGCCAGTCTTTTAGCCCAGCGTTTAAATAAAGGTTTATTACTGGTGCGTAAAGCTGGCAAATTGCCGCCTCCAGTAGTGGGTGTTGGTTATAGTCTTGAGTATGGGGTAGACCGTCTGGAAATGGCTGATGGTATTGCACCACAGAAAGTTATTATTGTTGATGACGTACTGGCTACAGGTGGTACTTTAAAAGCTGTAAAACAGCTTGCTGAAAAATGTCAGCATCATATTCTTGGAGCAAGTATTTTACTTGACCTGCCAGATTTACATAGTGATTTAGGGGTTAATATCTGGTCTGTTCTGGATGAACGTACCCAGCCTGAAGCACAAGTCGCCTAAAATTTATTCTTATAAAGCCGGATAATTCAGATAGGTTGCAAAAAATGGTTCTCCAGATGATGCAGCAGCTGATTTAAGTTATCCGGATTAGACAGGCGGTGACAACCGCCTTCTACTGCTTCAACCAGCATAAACTGTTCCAGATATTCTTGTGCTTCCAGCATATTCAGCTCTTCATCACCCAGTTCAAGATATGCAATTTTGGGTGCATCAGAATCCAGATCTGTCTCATTAATAGATGGATAATCTGTCCGGAATTGTGGTTTCAAACTGGGGTTGGCAACCAGTGCCGGTAACTTGAATAAGGCCGACATCTTTAATGCCCAGTACGCACCCAGGCTATGTCCTACCAGCACATCAGGCTGAATTTTCTGGATTATTTCCTGGTAAAAGTGAGCAACTGTCTGATAGTTCAGATTACGATAGTCCACTGTAATACAGCATTTATTTTCTGACTGAAGTGCATGGAACTTGGTGGATTCCCGTGAGGAATCCAGCCCATGCATAAATAATATCTTTAATGTGCACTTATTCATTTAATTTACTTCAAATCGCCATCCAGAAATATCCAAGATATCCGTTATCTTTTCTTGTCCCTTCCGGTAGGTAGTTTAATTTTGTGCCTGTCGCTTGGCTGTTAGCTATTGGTCTAGATTAGATCAAAGTCTAAGTAAAATGCATTGATGAAATTATTTTGCTTTAGCGTGATGCAAGGCATACGAAAAATGTAACCAATCTGCTATGCTATGTGACTTCTTTTTATACTTGAATCGAGGCAGAGATGACGCAACATAACGCTCAATCGACTTCTGAACACACTATTTCCGAAAACGATTTAATTGCACAGCGTCATGCCAAACTAAAACAGATCAAAGAGCAGGCCGAAGAGACTGGTAAGAGTCCTTGGCCAAATACCTTTAAACGTGAGCATTATGCGCAGGATCTACAGGATCTTTTTGCTGGCAAAACCAAAGAAGAAATTGAAGCTGGTGAAAAAGTTTATGTGTCTGTAGCAGGGCGCGTGATGCTGAATCGTGGGTCCTTTATTGTCATTCAGGATATGACTGGCCGTATTCAGCTTTATGTTGCACGTAAAGAATTAGATGAACAGACTCTTGCAAGCATTAAGGGCTTGGATCTTGGTGATATTATTGCTGTAAAAGGTTACATTGGGCGTTCAGGTAAAGGGGATCTTTATGTTCATATCGAACATTTTGAATTACTCACCAAATCGCTCCGTCCATTGCCTGATAAGTTTCATGGTTTAAACGATACTGAAGTTAAGTATCGTAAACGTTATCTGGATTTAATTGTTAACGAAGAAACCCGTAAAACATTTGAAATTCGTGCCAAAGTTGTTGCAGGCATCCGTAGTTACCTGAACAGTGAGCGTTTCATGGAAGTTGAGACGCCGATGATGCATGTCATTCCTGGTGGTGCTTCAGCACGTCCTTTTGAAACTCACCATAATGCGCTGGATATGCCACTCTTTTTGCGTATTGCGCCTGAGCTTTACCTAAAACGTTTGGTTGTGGGCGGCTTTGAACGAGTATTTGAGATTAACCGTAACTTTCGTAATGAAGGGGTATCGACCCGACATAATCCGGAATTTACCATGATCGAGTTTTATCAGGCTTACGCAGATTATAAAGACCTGATGCAACTGACCGAGAATATGCTAGAAAAACTGGCGCTCGATATTCTGGGAACAACCGATGTGCCTTATCAGGGAGAAGTTTTTAACTTCAAAGGGCCATACAAGAAAATCTCGATGTTTGATGCCATTCTTGAGCATAATCCGGAATTTACACCAGAAAATGTTAATGACCGGGAATGCTTGGCAAAATTTGTTCGGGAAGAACTTAAAGAACAGGTGAAAGCTGGTTTTGGTTTAGGTAAGCTGCAAACAATCGTTTTTGAAGAAACAGTAGAAACCAAACTGCGCCAGCCGACTTTTATTACTGAGTACCCGGCAGAAACCTCTCCATTGGCACGCCGTAATAATGATAACCCCCATATTACAGACCGTTTCGAATTTTTTATCGGTGGTCGTGAACTTGCCAATGGCTTTTCAGAGCTGAATGACCCGATTGATCAGGCAGAGCGTTTTCAGGCTCAGGTTGAAGAGAAAGATGCAGGTGATGATGAAGCAATGCACTATGATGCAGAGTTCATTGAAGCTTTAGAATATGGTCTGCCACCAACCGCCGGAGAGGGAATTGGTATTGACCGTCTGGTAATGATTTTTGCAGATGCGCCAAGTATTCGTGATGTAATTTTATTCCCACACATGCGTCGTAAAGATGTCTGATTACTAAAATAAAGAGAAGCCTGCTGAATGCAGGCTTTTTTATATTCCAAGATTTAGTTATAGATATGTAAATAGCCGAATTTACAATGTTGAAAAACCTAAACGAAATCTTTAAGGTTGGTAACAATAATTACACCTGAGCATGACACTACAATGTTTTTAAAAAAAGTTTTGGGCCTTTCCCTTTTATCGGTCCTGTCTTCTCCTGTCTGGGCACAAGGTCTGGTCCTCAATAACCAAGATTTGCGTACTGATCTGAACTGGTTAAACCAACAAGGTGTAATTCAGATCAGTACTTCAACTTGGCCGCTGAGTGGAGATGAAATTCAACGCGCTCTTGCACAAGCTAATATCAAAAATACTACTCAGCAAAAAGTAATTGATTCTGTACTCAATACTCTAAAAGCTGACAATAATATGCTAAAAGCCGGGCTATTTGCTGAAACTGACCAGAAGGTTCTACCACAAGCTTTCGGCGACAAACAGAAAACCCAGTATCAGGCCGCGCTTGAATTCAATGCAGGAGGAGAAAACTGGGATGCGAAAGTCCGGGTGAATGCAGAGAAAGATCCGCAAATTGACAATGGACAGGATGTTAATGTCGAAGGTTCCTATATTGCTGGTAAACTCTGGAATCAGTGGGTAATTGCCGGTCAGATCCCAAGCTGGTGGGGACCAGGACATGATGGCAGTCTGATTCGTGGTGATGCTAGTCGTCCTGTTATTGGTGTTACTGCTCAGCGTGCAGTACAAGATTCTTTTGAAACACCATTACTTTCATGGATTGGGCCTTGGCAGTATCAGGCTTTCGCAGGTCAACTTAATGATTACTCTGCAGTACCAGATGCGAAACTGATTGGACTGCGTCTGACAGCTCAGCCTTTACCTTATCTCGAATTGGGGGCATCCCGAATGATCCAGTGGGGAGGAGAGGGCCGTCCAGAAAGTTTAAGTTCGCTTTGGGATGCTTTCGTTGGTAATAAAGATAATGGGGGAACAGGTGAGCCTGATCCTTCTAACCAACTTGCAGGATTTGATGCACGTCTGAATCTTATACCACTTTTAAATACACCGGTAGGTATTTACGGTCAGTATGTGGGTGAGGATGAAGCTGGAGGCTTGCCATCAAAGAAAATGTATTTAGCTGGTGTAGACTACTCATCCGTCTATAAAAACCTGCCATTTCAACTTTATGCCGAGTGGGCAGATACTCGAACCAACGGCGAGGTTCGAGGTGTTTCTTATACTCATAGTACTTATACTGACGGTTACTATCAGCATGGCTATCCTTTAGGACACGCATTGGGAGGCGATGCTCAAATGGTCTCTATTGGTGGAGATATTCGCTTTGATATTATGAACCGTTTAAGTGGACGCGCCCTGGTTGCAAAAGTTAATCAATCTGAACGAGGTGCGAAAAATAATTTAGCTTTTGCACAGGATGATGAAATTAAGGCAGTCGATTTAACCTGGACCCATTATATGCAGCCTGATATTCCTTTAAAACTGAATGGCTGGCTAAGTGATTCAGATGCGAATGGTAATGATGCCGGTGTATCAGTCGGAATCGAGTTTTCGTTGGATCGTGCTTGGGCAGCATTTCACTAGTTGTGTCTAAAAGAAAAGCCTGCTAAATGCAGGCTTTTTTATTGTTCGCTATTCTAAATAACTGATGAACCCAGTTAGTTCATTGTATAGGTTTTATTTAATGCACAATTTATAACTTCTTATATGAAAACCAAGAATATACATATCATAAAAGAAGCAATAGCCCAGACTGGCAAATCACTATAATGAATATAGTTCGTCAGATGCGTAATAAGCATCGATCCAAGTTTTAATCAAGATAGACATCCGGAGTTGTTATGGCAATCGTTCCTCCAACTGAGGAAAGACTTACACATCTAAAACAGCTTGAAGCTGAAAGCATTCACATCATTCGTGAAGTTGCTGCCGAATTTGAAAATCCGGTGATGTTGTATTCTATTGGTAAAGATTCTGCGGTAATGCTTCATCTGGCTATGAAAGCATTTTATCCAGCTAAGCTTCCTTTTCCGTTACTGCATGTAGATACCGGCTGGAAATTCCGTGCCATGATCAAGTTCCGTGATGAGATGGCGAAGAAACTGGGTCTGGATCTGATTGTTCATCAGAATAAAGAAGGCCGCGATGCCGGAATCAATCCGTTTGACCAAGGCAGCTCAAAATATACTGATATCATGAAGACCCAAGGTTTAAAGCAAGCTTTGGACAAATACCAGTTTGATGCAGCTTTTGGTGGTGCACGTCGTGATGAAGAAAAATCACGTGCTAAAGAACGCGTCTATTCATTCCGTGATTCTAAACACCGCTGGGACCCAAAAAACCAGCGACCAGAACTCTGGAATATTTATAACGGTAAAGTAAATAAAGGTGAAAGTATTCGTGTCTTTCCTTTATCAAACTGGACCGAGCTTGATATCTGGCAATATATTTTCCTTGAAAATATAGAACTTGTACCTTTGTATTTCTCTGCTGTACGTCCAGTGGTAGAACGTGATGGTACACTGATTATGGTAGATGATGAGCGTATGCGCCTAAAAGAGGGCGAAGTTCCACAAATGAAATCTGTACGTTTCCGTACATTAGGCTGTTATCCGCTTACAGGGGCTGTGGAATCTACAGCAGCAACCTTGCCGGATATCATTCAGGAAATGCTTTTAACCACCAGCTCCGAACGTCAGGGTCGTATGATTGACCATGATGAAGCAGGTTCGATGGAAAAGAAAAAGCAAGAAGGTTATTTCTAAAAATTTGTGGAGCGTGATGTATGTCTCATCAGTCTGAACTGATTAGCCAGGATATTCTGGCTTACCTTAAACAGCACGAGCAAAAAGACCTTCTACGCTTTTTGACGTGCGGTAATGTTGACGATGGTAAAAGTACCTTAATTGGCCGCCTATTATTTGATTCAAAGCTGATCTATGAAGATCAGTTACAGGCAGTAACCCGCGACAGTAAAAAAGTCGGCACTACAGGGGATGCACCGGATCTGGCTCTTCTGGTTGACGGTCTACAAGCAGAACGCGAACAGGGCATTACGATTGATGTCGCTTACCGTTATTTCTCAACAGAAAAGCGCAAATTCATTATTGCCGATACACCGGGACATGAGCAGTATACTCGGAATATGGCAACCGGAGCCTCGACCTGTGACCTTGCTATTATTCTGATTGATGCGCGTTATGGGGTACAGACCCAAACCCGTCGTCACAGCTATATCGCCAGCCTGTTAGGTATTAAAAATATTATTGTTGCCATTAACAAGATGGACCTGGTGGACTTTTCTGAAGCCCGTTTTAACGAGATCCAGGCTGAGTACAATGATTTTGTTAATCAGCTGGGCGACCGTAAACCGGCTAATATTATCTTTACGCCGATTTCAGCATTAAATGGTGACAATGTAGTCAACCCATCAGCCAATACCCCATGGTATAAGGGCCAGACCCTGATGGCGACGCTGGAAAATGTAGAGATCAACCGTAATTCTGCTAAGCAGGAATTCCGTTTTCCAGTGCAGTACGTAAACCGTCCAAATCTGGATTTTCGTGGATTTGCTGGTACGATTGCATTAGGCACGGTAAATGTGGGTGATGAAATCATTGCCTTACCATCAGGTAAACGATCAACGGTTAAAGAAATCGTGACCTATGATGGTAATCTTGAGCAGGCAGTTGCAGGACAGGCAGTCACTTTAACCTTGAATGATGAGATTGATATTTCTCGCGGTAACCTGATTGTTAAAGCAGGTGACCAGCCAGAAATCTCACGTTCTGTACGTGCTACTGTCGTATGGATGACTGACCAGCCTCTTGTAAAAGGCAAGCTTTATAATATTAAGCTAGGCACACAAACTGTTCCAGCCAAAGTCACCGAGATTAATTACCGCGTCAATGTGAATACGCTTGAGCAAACTCAGGTGGAACAGCTTGAACTTAATGCAATTGCCAATGTAATAGTTGAATTTGATGCACCTGTAGTCTTTGACTGCTACCAGGACAGCCGCTATACCGGCGCATTTATTTTTATTGACCGTCTGAGCAATGTGACAGTTGGCGCAGGTATGGTTGAATCTGCTGTTGAATGGAGTGCCAATGCCAAGCCAGTTACTGCAGAAGACCGTGCTGCACGTTTAGGTCAAAAACCTGCGGTTGTGAGTGTAAATACACAAGTACTTGAACATGCTCAAGGGCTGGAAAGTCTACTCATGCAGCAGGGCATAGTTGCACTTGCTAAGGTTGGCTTAACGGCAGAGCAGGCAATCCTGTTACGTGAAACAGGTATTGTAGTGATTACAGATATTACAGAAGGTGCTGATGTTAAGCTCAATTTAGATACGGTTGAAGAGCTGGCTGATAAAATTGTTGAATTAGTTCGTCTATAAGACTCAACTATTTTAAAAAAACCCGTCTTAATGGCGGGTTTTTTTATTAAAAGCATACTTATAAAAATATTAAATTTCCGTGTTGAAAACTTTTATTTTAATCGATGGATTTCTAATTTGATTACTTTTACTTATACATCAGAAAAACCAAACCGGCGAACCAGTCTGGTTTTTAATTTAAAAAAAAGATTACTGAACATTTACCTGTACAGGTGGCGCATAAATTGTATATTGACTGGTTGTGTCAATGTTATAGGTATAGCTCGGCATAACGTAAGCTGTCCCTTTCTCAGAGAAACTCAGTTGCCCTTGCGCATTCTGGCTGTATTTTCCGGAAGTAGGTAATAGCAGCATCTGACTAAAAGTAATATTGCTAACTTGGCCTTTCTGCGTAATCTTTTCACCCTTAATACTGACAGGCTTGCCAATACTGGCATTAACCTGAGCAGGGACTTTGAGTTTTACCACAAAGTCTGATGCATCATGAGCGTAGTCAGTGGTTAAACCATGGGTTCCTGCAATATACATCCGGTTGAAATCGGCCTTATTTGTACGGAAAGTCCATGGCCAGAATGTTACACCCCGGTCTTTGGCCATGTTCATTAAATTGGTAGACAACCCATTATAGGATGGATTGAAGGTAGAGGAATACTGCTGCGTTGCATCTAGGATACGACGTGTATTGACTATATCGCTTTCTGCGGTAGGAGTGTTGGTTAGAAAACCGGTAGACACACCTGGTAAAATATTTTTCATCTTTAAAAGTTGAGGCCCATTAAAACTGATCACCACGACTTGATCATAAACATCATGTTTATCTAACAAAGCTTTTAATGCAGGTACAATTTCTGGTTTGGAACTCTTGATTTCAATAAAATGCATCACATTCTTATGAGGTTTTAAAGCGTCCAGAAATTCCTCTAAAGTAGGTACAGTACGGTTATAGCCTAGAGTACGAAGCTGACGTACTTCGGCTAAGGTCATATCTTCAATATTACGGTCTACACCAGTTGTGCGTTTCGCTGAACCATCATGCATAATGACAATATGACCGTCAGTAGTCAGATAGATATCGTTTTCAACTGCATCTGCTCCTACTTCAACGGCCTTTAATGCACCTTCTAGAGTATTTTCATCATCAAGTGCCGGTATACCACGATGACCGGTAATAAGCGGTTTACGAAGCAGAGTATTTGGTTTCATACTTCTCATGATGTTCTGAAATACATCAGGAGAGGTAGCAATAATTCCATGAACCCCGCTTGTAAGAATCCTGGCAGCCTTTACCGGATCAGTAGTGGTGCTATAAGCCCACGGTGTAAGCAATAACCGTTGTAAATGGCTAACAGTGATATCATTCACAAGCTGCTCAGGTAAAATTATAATTTTTGCCAAAGCCGTATTGGTGTTATGAGTAATAGTGACAATATCTTTTACGCTATTGGTCAGGTTTAGCTGTTTTGAATAATCCAGTGCAGTCCGTACTGTGGGTAGGCTGATACGGGCTTTACGTAGTAGCTCAACGTTGTCTGAACTTAACGTAATGTCTGCAATATCAACTGAATCTGAAAATACCTTTAAATGTTCAATTGTTGACTCGTTTTTAATGCTGAACAGGGGCATGGTGTTACGTTTAGGATCACCTAAATAATCTTTTAGAGAAGTGATTTTTTTATTGGATGTATCAAGAATATTTAACTGATCGTCCAGCTGATAATAGACTTGGCTTACAGCATTTGAAATCACTCCTTGAGTTGAGGCGGGTTGAATCAAAGTGGGTGCCATAGAAACCGGCAAGCTCTGCTCGGCTATAGGCGTAACTTTATTTGATTCAGGCAAGGCATCCAACTGTTGGGTAACCCTGATACTATCTACCCGCATCAAGAGACCCGCAGTTGAGAGTCCTATTCCGCCCTGGTTCAGGTTGTAAGGTAAAGTGGTATCGTGAATCAGATTATTATCCAGATAATGGCGTACCCGGTTGCCGGATACGACTACCGTGGCTTTATAGGTTTTATTACCTTCAATATTTTCTTTATAGGCCCCTTTTTGTAAAACATTCCATGCATTGGTAGGCTGTCGTAATGCCAGTTCTACACCACTTGCTCCAGTTGCCTCGGCACGGATTGCAAACTGGTAATAAGGTGTAAATGCCGGTTCACTTAAAGCATCAGCTGCACGATACATAATACTGCCCCAGCGGGTAGCATTATTTTTTTCGGGGTAGCTAAACTCAATATCGATCCGATAGTCGCGTAATTTCTGCAATTCTTCAGGCAAGATAACCGAAGTCATCTGGGTATCATTAGCCCGGCCATCAATAAATAGGCTGCCATTTTCTATATAAACTTTTCCCGCATTTGCTTTAGGGGCAATCCAGCCTGCCGGAAGTGCGGACAGCTGGTCAAAAGTTTCATCAATGTAAATTTTGGGTTGTGGTACTTCTTCACTTGGGTCGGTGGGAGTTGGAGCTGGAGGAGTCACTACTGGCGTATCATTCGAGCCGTTATTTCCACTTGAGTCGTGATCATCATTACAGGCGACAAGGCCCAGAACCAGCAAGATAGTAAAGCTCAACTTGGCAAATTTCATGAGTAACCTCAGTTTTAGTTATAGTTCGGGCCAGAAGGCTAGAGCACTAAAATGACAAGTAGATGGATTCAGCAGTTATTTAAAAAATTCTTACATATTAAAGTTTTATTAATTTCATATGGATGAGACACAAGTATGCTGATAGCTAATGTTTTATGCGGGGAATGTAAATAAGTGGAGTGAAAACCGGTAATCTGCCGGTTACTGTTTAAATGTATACATAAGTCCGGCTAAGCTTCATTGTGGCAAATTTATATGTTCAAATAGCAGCTAGAAACTTGAACAGTAACAGATAGGGAAAGATCATGTCACAGCAAACCACCATGCAACAGGTCATTATTACTGAACCGGGCGGCCCAGAAAAGCTGGCCTATGAAAGTGTTGCTATTCCAGTACCAAAAGCTGATGAAGTTTTAGTCAAGGTTCATGCTTTCGGAATTAACCGGCCAGATATCCTGCAACGTCAGGGGCTTTATCCGATGCCTGCAGGAGTTACTCCGGTTCCTGGTCTGGAAGTGGCTGGCGTGGTCGAAGCAGTAGGTACAGACGTAACTCAGTTTAAAGTAGGTGATCCGGTCTGTGGACTAACCAATGGCGGCGGCTATGCCGAATATTGTGTAGTACCTGAAACCCAGACCCTGATGGTTCCAGAAGGAGTCAGCCTAGTTCAGGCTGCTGCTATTCCAGAAACATTTTTTACGGTTTGGGCTAACCTGTTTCAGATGGGTAAAGCCAAAGCAGGAGAAACTGTACTGATTCATGGTGGCACCAGTGGTATTGGTACTACAGCCTTAATGTTATGTAAGGCACTAGGCATTAAAACTTTCGCCACAGTGGGCAGTGATGAAAAAGTTGCAGCAATTGCGCATCTGACAGATGCAATTAATTATAAAACCCAAGACTTTGAAAGCTACATTACTGAGAAGACTGACAAGAGCGGCATAGACGTGATACTGGATATTGTTGGGGCACCCTATCTTGAACGTAACTTGAACTTGCTACGTAAAGATGGTCGTTTGGTTTATCTGGCCTTTTTAGGTGGACGTAAAGCCAAAGAAATAAACCTTGGCCATATTATGATGAAACGTCTGACTATTACTGGTTCGACCATGCGTGCACGCAATACTGCAGAAAAACAGACCATTACTGAAGGTCTAAAACAGCATGTCTGGCCTTTATTGGCAAAAGGTGAGTGTTCGCCAATGATTTATCAGACCTTTAAGTTCGATCAGATACAAGATGCTCATGCAGCAATGGATACGGGCGAACATGTAGGCAAAGTTGTAGTAGAAATACTCTAATCTGTATTTCTGTTATTAAAAAGCCGCCCGTTAGGCGGTTTTTTCTCTCCATCGGATTTAAAATAGAGAGAAACATGAATTTAAATACGGTCCCATATCTAAAATCACATTTTCAGAAGTCATTTTATGTCAAAATAAGCGTTTAGTATATTGTCCAAGGACTTTCCATGACTGAACACTCTTCCGAACAGCTTAGCGATATTGAAAAACTGGATATTCTAAATGCCATGAAAAATGATGCCTTAGATACACAGGCAAAAGAAATCATTCGTTCCGGTGGCAAGGCTGGACGTCAGGAAAGTCATCGGGATGCTCTGATTGCACTGAATCAGGCTTTTGAAAATAATTTTGTTGAAGCGGTAACCCTTGCACTAAACCTAAATGAGGCCCAGGCCAAAAAAATTCGCTATAAGAAAGATCGTATTCGTATTCTTAAAGCACACGGAATCGATTACATGGCAATTGATGGGGCACAAACTGCTCAGGTATTGGCACAAGTAGCTCAGGCAATTACCCGCGAAGAAGCAGTAGTGACTCATGACCTGCATAATATCTTTCCATTCTGGAAAGAAGGCTGGCCAATGGTACAGTTTGACAATGCCTATAAAATCTTATCAGAAGATATTCAGATTCATTATGAGGCAGTACTCGATACTTTGCTGAATCTGCAATAAATCATTTCATGCAAAAAGAGCCAGCTGGCTCTTTTTTAATGTCCTTATAAATATGATTTTATAATTATTTATAATTCATAAAAACTGCATAATTAAATCGGCCAGTTAACTGAAAATCATATAGTTCCAGTTGATTGCTTTAAGGCGGTTAAGCCAATTAGCTGACTGCTTAAGTTTATAACTATATGATGTCAAAGAAGCTCAAGAAAAATGAGCCAGCAAGCCGTAAAGCTTAAATAACTTCTCTTTATCTAATCATTTATGCCACACGTTAGATGGCAGAAAAAATTAGAGAAATACAGGTAGGTAAATCTCCTATTATTTTTATTCCTATACAACTCTCTTATTCCTGCTCTGTAGAAGGCGCAGTGTTTGGTTCCAGCATACGGGTCACTAAAAGCTGGTCTATTTTGAAATGGTCAACATCCACGACTTCGAACTTGTAGTTGGTATAAATTACTACATCGGCAGGGCGTGGAATCTTGCGGAGCTGGTACATCATAAAACCAGCTAAGGTTTCATAATTGTCTTCATCCGGCATTTCATCAATTTCGAGGGCATGTTTCAAATCTTCGATGGGGGTACTGCCATCAATTAACCAGGAATTATTATCCCGTTTAATAATTTGCTGTTCTTCTTCAAGTGGCGTCACCCAATCCCCCATAACAGTAATCATAATGTCACTTAAAGTGATTACCCCAACCACCAAGGCATATTCATTAATAACAACTGCAAACTTTTCTTTGGTTGAACGAAAACGGTCAAGCAGTTCAGAAAGCGTTAGCGAATCTGGTATGGTCAATACAGTACGTATGGTATTTTCATTGAGTTGAAGCAGGGACTGGTTATTTAAAATTCGTACCAATATATCTTTGGCGTCTACATAGCCAATTACTTCATCGATATGTTCATTACAAACCAGAAATTTTGAATAGGGATATTCTGCCAGTTTCTGACGAATGCTGGCTTCGGACTCTTTTAAAGTAAAGTACACCACATTTTCGCGGGTGGTCATACTTGAGGGTACGTTACGTTCTTCTAGCTCAAAAACATTTTCAATAAAATGATGTTCCTGTTTTTGCAAGACACCCGCCTGTGCACCTGCATCCATTACGGCAGAAATATCATCAAAAGTAATATTGTCTTCCCTGGTGGTATTTACTTTAAATAGCCGAAACAAAGTATTGGCAATTGCATTAATGAACCAAGCCAAAGGTTTACAGACCTTGATAAAAATCTGTATAGGATTAATCACCGAAACAGCAATTTTCTCAGGCGCAATCATGGCCAGACGTTTTGGCATAAGATCTGCGAACAGAATAAAAAGTGAAGTTACCAGCGTAAAGGAAAGAGCAAAACCTATCGTTTCTGTCCAGGGCCCTTCATAAAAACGGTCAATCAGATTTACAAAATAAGGGCGGAAAGCAGCCTCACCTAAAATACCACCTAAAATTGCTACCGCATTTAGACCAATTTGAGAAGCTGCGAAGAAGTCTGCCGACTGCTCTTGTAACATTAAAACTTTAGTTGCCCGCTCGTCTCCGGATTCTGCCAGAATCTTGAGCTTGACCCGACGAGCGCCAGCCAGTGCAATTTCAGTTAATGAGAGAAAACCTGCACCAATGATCAGGAGAATAATGATGACAATATTTTGAAAAAGGCTCACAAGACACCTGTGTGATTCATCGTTATTATGGAATTGTTTTAACACAAAAAAGGCTTAAGGAATAAGAATTCTCCTTAAGCCTTAGAGTATAAACCGAAAAATAGAAAATAAAGAAATTTACTCTCTAGTAATGAGGTGATAATTGTGAATTATTCATCAGAAATTCTCGGTTTTCATCTTCAATCATCTGACGGGCTACATATAAAATTAACTGACGTAACCAGCGATGGGCAGGGTGATGATGCAAAAGCGGGCACCATGCCATCTTCAGCTCAAACTCAGGAATATAAAATGGCGGATCTTTAATAATCAGATTTTGGCTTTTCGCCTGTAGACGTGCGATACGTGTTGGTAATGTCGCAATCAGATCAACATTTGCAGCCAAGAGCGCCGGCATCTGGTAATGCCGGGTAAAAACTGAAATCTTGCGTTTCTGGCCAATACGTTCTAAAGCTTGATCAATCCAGCCCAGTCCGGCCTGTTTCTCAGGATTCACCCCAAAACCAACGCCCATACCTGTTTTAGACACCCAGATATGCTGGGCATCCAGATAACTTTTCAGGTTCAGATTGTTCATGGCGGGATGCTTGTTATTCAGCAGACAAGAATAACTGTCACGCCACACCAGTACCTGATGAAAACTCTGTGGAATCTCATTAAAACGGTTAATGGCCAAGTCAACTTTACCTTGCTCCATATCACGGTAAGACACATCACTTGGTGTTAAGAAGTCCAGCACAACATTAGGTGCTTCTGAGCGCAAGGCCTTGACCAGACGTGGTACCAAGGTTGCTTCAGCATAATCTGAAGTCATAATGCGAAATACGCGATTAGACGTATAAGGACGAAATTCGGTACGTGGCTCCAGAATCATGGAAAGATCAGCCAGCGCATCACGAATACGCGGCTGTAACTCTAAAGCACGTTCAGTCGGGGTCATACCCTCAGATGAACGGATCAGCAGTGGATCATTGAACAGGTTACGTAAACGACGTAAAATATTACTCATGGCGGGCTGGGTTACCCCGAGTTGTTCTGCTGCACGAGTTACATTTTTTTCGCGAAGAAGGACATCAAGATAAATTAGTAGATTCAGGTCTACCCGCTCAAGATTCATAAAATAAATACCGAAAATAAAAATGTTAAATCATATTGAATTATGCCACAGTTAAATATATTTGTGCTAAAAGCACTGAAAAATTCAGATAAATAATCTGAATAAGTTTAAAAGGTATTGATCAGTAAAAATCCAATTTTATTGATTAGAATAATTATTTAACTTTAAATGGAGTAAAAATTTAAAAGTTCAATCTATATACAAATGTATTTTTATAAAAAACCTTGAATGATAATTTTTTCTCTTAATTTGTAAGCCCTACTTGGAACTTTAAAAGCACTCAACTTAAGTCTAACAAACAAAAAATGGCTAAATATTAAACATTAAAAGTCAAATCTTATTTAAAATAATTTAATAAAAACAATGGTGTAATATATTGAAACATAATTATAATACGACTTTGATCTAGGTATTTTCTAAAAAAATATTGAAAATCAATGGAGAATATTGGATTAATTTTTTTATCACCACTAAGCTGTGTTCATCGTAACGAAGTGTTCTAAATCTAAACAAATTATACCGAGTATGATTTAGTGCCTCGATTGATGAACTCCTAAAATGAATACAGGAAAATATCATGACTACATATCAAACAGCGATAGATGCAGTACGTGAATTAAAAGCTAAATTTGGCGACACTTGGCGTGATATCAGCCCAGAAGATGCTGCTCGTATGCAACTACAAAACCGTTTCAAAACCGGTTTAGATATTGCTAAATATACAGCTGCTATTATGCGTCGTGATATGGCTGCTTATGATGCTGACTCTAGCAAATATACTCAATCTTTGGGTTGCTGGCACGGTTTCATCGCACAACAAAAAATGATTGCGAACAAAAAATACTTCGGTACAACTGAACGTCGCTATATCTACCTTTCTGGTTGGATGGTTGCTGCACTTCGTTCAGAGTTCGGTCCACTTCCTGACCAGTCTATGCATGAAAAAACTTCTGTTCCTGCATTGATCGAAGAAATCTATACGTTCTTGCGTCAAGCCGATGCGAAAGAACTGAATGATCTGTTCCGTGCTTTAAATAAAGCTAAAGAAGCGGGTGATTCTGCAAAAGTTGCTGAAATTACTAGCCAGATTGATAACTTCGAAACTCATGTTGTACCAATTATTGCTGACATCGATGCTGGTTTTGGTAATGAAGAAGCAACTTACCTGCTTGCCAAGAAAATGATCGAAGCGGGTGCTTGCGCACTTCAAATCGAAAACCAGGTTTCTGACGCGAAACAATGTGGTCACCAGGCTGGTAAAGTAACAGTTCCACATGAAGACTTTATTGCGAAAATTCACGCGCTTCGTTATGCATTCCTGGAAATGGGTCTTGAAGACGGTATCATCGTTGCACGTACTGACTCTGAAGGCGCTGACCTGACTCAAAAAATCCCAGTGGTTAAAGAGCCAGGCGACATCGCTTCTCAATACATCAGCTACCTGGATACAACTGAAATTGATATCTCTGAAGCTCAAGAAGATGAAATCCTGATTAAACGTGATGGTAAATTACACCGTCCTAAACGTTTGGCATCTGGTCTGTACCAGTTCCGTGAAGGTACTCAAATCGACCGCGTTGTACTTGACTGTGTAACCAGCCTGCAAAACGGTGCTGACTTGCTGTGGATCGAGACTGCAACACCAAACGTTGAAGAAATTGCACACATGGTTAACCGTGTGAAAGAAGTTGTTCCAAATGCGAAGCTTGTTTATAACAACTCTCCATCGTTCAACTGGACTTTAAACTTCCGTCAACAAGCTTACGACCGTTGGGTTGCTGAAGGTAAGGACGTTTCTGCATATGACCGTGCTAAATTGATGAGCGCTGAGTATGACGATTCTGAACTGGCTGCCGAAGCTGATGCGAAAATCCGTACCTTCCAGGCAGATGCTTCTCGTGAAGCAGGTGTATTCCATCACTTGATCACATTGCCGACTTACCATACAGCTGCGCTCTCTACTCATGAGCTGGCTCAAGGTTACTTCGGTTCTGAAGGCATGTTGGCTTATGTTGCTGGTGTACAGCGCAAAGAAATCCGTGGTGGCATCGCTTGTGTGAAACACCAAGCAATGGCGGGTTCTGATATCGGTGATGATCATAAAGAAATCTTCGCTGGTGATAATGCGCTTAAAGCAGGCGACGATGCGAAAAATACAATGAACCAGTTTGCTAACCACTAAGGTTTAAGCTGATTCAAAAAAACCCCGCTTCTGCGGGGTTTTTATTTGATCGACATTAAAAAACTAAAATAAATTTTTTAAAACTCTTTCTTCAAGGTGTAATTCAGCTTGCTATCTATTTTTTCACCAGTAATGCGATCGCGCAATTCAGCAAAGCTTTCACCAATAAAATATTTACGCTGATCACCAGCTTGGTCCAGTACAACTAAAGAAGGGTTGGCAGCATCAAAATGGAACAGCCCACGCACCTTAAATTTGTTATTTGGCCCTTTACCTAAATATTCTTCTGTCAATTCATAAGTTTTATCGGCATGCAGTTCCAGCTCTGTTTTAATGCCTTCGCAGTCAGCACAAGGTAATATACCTTTATATTCACCCTCCCAGTCGAGTGAGTTTTCAACATTATGGGCGCTATCCGCCATTTGAGCTTTACGAGAAGTCGATGGAGTAGGCGTCATTACAGTAGTAGCATGTCGATCATTATCTTTTTCAGAATGTTGAGTAGCCTGCTCATTTGTACTACAGGCCGCAAAGAAAATAGATGAGATCGTAAAAATACAGATAGTCTTTTTCATTATTCCCTCTTGGCAGTTCGTGAATAAATAATTTATATAGATAAATTGATATAAGTATTTTAATAGAGTAAGTATTTCGACTTATAGGTCATCATTAGAAATTACTACAACACTGTAAATAAAATGCTACTAAAATAGTTACAGGCCAAAACTGGCCTGTCTTTAACTAATTTTGTTATGTTGGAATGATCTGGTCAACTAGATAGAAGCTTGGTACAAAGTTATTTCTGCTTCTGAGGAATTCCTTTATCAATTTCTTTCTGCTGTTGTTCTTTCTGTTGTTCTTCTTTTTCAGAAAATTTTTCATGAGTATTGTCCGTATGCTGAACATGCGGATTATCATTCGCAGCGTTTGGTGTAGTCATAAGAATTACCTCTAACATGGCTATTTTATAGATTCAATATAGAAGTATTAAGTCTGTGTCACGAGTAGAGATCTGTATTTAAGTGTTAAGCAATGTTAGGTCTAAAATAACGCTATTTTATTTCGCAAATTATTCTTATATTAGTCTTGGATCAGATAAAAATTAAATTTATACATATATATATTAATTGCATGTATTTTGATCAAATTTAGATTGAATCTCTCTCTTTTATACAGAATAAATTGTTAGAATCTGCCTCCTTTTAGAAAGTGGGTAAGCTTGAGTGTTAAGAAAAATTGCAGAATATAGCTTGGGCCTGATGGGGTGGGAAACAGATAACCAATGGCCACAAGGTCTTGAACAGTGTGTAATGATTGCTGCGCCGCATACCAGTAATTGGGATGCTGTTTATGCCCGGCTGGCCTTAAAAGTTTTAGGGGTTAATGTACGTATTACTATTAAAGACAGTTATATGAAGTTTCCTCTAGGACCGTTTGTTCGTGCTATGGGCGGTATTGGTATTGACCGCAGTCCAAAAAAAGAAGGGCAAGCCCGGGCAAGTATGGTGCAGCTGATGGCTGACCTGTTTAAAGAACATCCTCATCTGGTAATGCTGGTAACACCAGAAGGCACACGAGCCAAGCAAGAAAACTGGAAAACTGGTTTTTATCATATTGCAATGACTGCCGGTGTTCCAATTGCTCTTGCTTATATGGACTATAAAAAGAAACGGGCAGGAGTCGGTAAAATCATTTACCCGACTGGAAATTATGAGCAGGACATGCAGGAAATTATGCAGTTTTATGCCAATATCGAGCCTAAATTTCCAGAAAATTTCAGTGTTGATGTACGTTATCTAAATTAATTTTGTTTACTATTTCCTGAATATAGAAAACAGACTCAAGTCTGTTTTCTATAAAATATATTTTAATGGTAGCCCTAATGGCTTGTTCTAGCATAATAAAAAGAGTTTACTAGGTCGAAGAGTGATTACGTTATTTCAGCGCCAAGTATAAGCAGCAGAGAACTTAACAATAATAGAATCCGTTATTTTTTAATATGGGCGTAGTATTAAGTCTTAAAACCTTAATTATAAATTCTCCCACTTTATTCATCTGGACTAATTCCCCCTAACGATTCGCAAGCCGCCTTATAAAGTTGATATTGTTGTGCTACAACTTCATCAAGAGGCATATCGAGCTCTGCTTCTCCATCCTTATAATTTTCTATATAGCTTCTTACTTTGGCTTTAGTGGCTCCAAGAGACTGCTGGTGATAAGTATTAATATCGCTGTGAGTAATCTGAGTACTTTCAATATTATTACATTCAAACTGGCTGAACAGCTTCTCTGCTCGTTTAAGCTCAGCGGATGAGTCAAATGAACAGCCAGTCAAAAGGATTAGGCTGGAAAATAATGCTAAAATTTTCATTACTTTTTCATGCAGCATAAAAAGGGCGGTATTGTAACGACTTCCTGTTTATACTGCTGTTGAGAGCGGTAAAATTTTCTGGATTTTGTGTTTGCTTGTTGAATAAATCAGCAGTATTCCTAAATTTATTAAACAGAGTCGTCTTATCCTTTAACTAATCCACCATCCACAATCAGATTCTGGCCCGTCACTGCACGTGCAAATGGGGACAAAAACATTAAAATGGCATCTGCAAATTCTTGAGGTGTAACCACCCTTCGTAGTGGTGTAGAGGCTGCGATAAGTTGAAAGACTTCATCTGGTGTGGCTCGGCTGGCGTCTGTAGCTTGTAACAGGCCGCCAGAAAGCATATTTACATTAATACCATATGGCCCTAAATCATGTGAAGCAGTGCGGGTAAAGGCTAATAATGCAGCTTTTGCAGTAGTATAGTCATGATAGGGGACTACCGGATTCTGAACCAGATTAGTACCAATATTGATAATACGGCCAAAATGTTCGGCTTTCATATCAGTAAATGCAGCTTGCGTAGTATTTAGTGCGGCCTTCACTGCACCTTCAAACTGGCTTTGCATTGTCTGCCAGCTTAGCTCTTCTATTTTGGGACGCGCATCGCCATTAAACTGAAATTGAACCAAGGCATTATTGATGACCGAGTTAACTGCTTGCCCGAAATGCTGTTTAGCAGCTTTAAACATGGCCTGTACCTGAGAAGAATTGGTCACATCAGCCTGATAAATAAAAATCTGTTCTGGAAAATTTTGTTGTAACTGTCGTGCTGTTTCATGACTGCTCATATAGTTAACTACTACACGGGCTCCCTGACTCACTAATGCTTGAGTGATCGCTAAGCCTAAACCACGGGCACCTCCCGTCACCAGTACTACCTGTTCTTGAATATTCATATAACTTTGTCCTGTAACTTTTTAGTTAAAATAGCAATTTATGGGTAAAAGATAAAAATGAAAGCTATTTTAAACCCTGTTGAAATCGCATTCGGCCTGTAATGGGCTGATATACGCCATTGTAATTCTTCTTTTAAATTAGAAGTTGGAAATAATATTTTAAATATCTGTAATTTAATATAAAAATAAATAATGAACAAAAAGTGAAGAAAGTTTGCAGAGCTTAAAGAGACTGAAAGATTCGGCAACATTGTATTGGCTGATTCTTCATAAAACCCTTTCATACTCATTTTTTATTAATAAGTAATTCAGGAGGTAAGATGAAACAGCTGTTCTTACTATGGTTAACCATGGCGGTATTCAGTGGAGCTGTTGCGGCGCATATGAATGATTATCCGGAACAGTCTGTAAAATCTTCTTCACCGGTGTACCATTTTAATTTACAGGCTGGAAACAGCCCGATGACTGAAGATGTTAAAAATGGCCGGCCACGACCTAATCTTATCCAGTCTGGTCGGGGGAACCGTTTACAGGGAAACCGTAACCTACGGCCATAACAATAGAACTAGGTCTGCGCTATTTACTCTGTTTCTGGTAAAGACCAGCTCTTACTGTACCAGCCTTGGTTTGCTTAAGCAGTTGCCAGTTCGCAGGCAACTGGAGCCACTGTAACTCCCGATCTGCTTCTACATAAATATAAGCCTGATCTTTAATGAGTGGATCAGCTAGCTCAGCAAGTTCCTGCCACAAGTCCAAGCTATAGGGAGGGTCTAAAAACACTACATCAAAGCTTTGTTGAAGTGTAGGTAAAACCTGTTGTGCAGTCGCAATCTTGAGCTGGCTGTTTTCAGCTTTTAACAGCTGACGGTTTTGCTGAAGGAAGCTGGCCTGTATAGTGTTGGGTTCAATCATAACAACTGAAGCGGCACCACGTGACAAAGCCTCAAAAGCAAGTGCACCAGATCCTGCACAGATATCTAGAATATGGGCATTCTGGATTTCCCACATGAGCCAGTTAAACAGCGTTTCACGTACCCGGTCTGGAGTGGGCCGTAAGCCTTCAATACTGGCAAATGGCAGCTGACGCCGTTTCCATTCACCACCAATAATGCGGAGCTGGTTTTTCATCTTTAATCACTCTCTACATTTTGTACGCGGCTAGCCATATTGGATTGAACAACAGGCTGGTTTGAACCAGATGCTGTTTCAGGTGCAGGGATACCTGTAGTACCACTAGGTAGCTCTGCCGGTTTAATACCAGCAGTCATCAAGCCACCGCTGATCTGGTGTGCACTTGGGCGGATCGGATTTTTCTCTTTTTTGACCAGCCAGTAATCGAAAATGGGGCGGGCGAGCTGTGCAGCGGAACCACCATGACGACCATTTTCCCAAACTACCGCAATGGCAATTTCAGGATTTTCAGCAGGTGCAAATCCTACAAATAAGCCATGATCAAGCTGGCGTTCAGTAAGCAAGGATTCATTATAACGCTTGCCTTGTGCAATACTTTTAACCTGTGCTGTCCCTGTTTTTCCTGCAATATGATAAGACAGGCCACTACGGATTCCTTTACCTGTACCGGTTTGAATTACGTCCACCATGGCCTCACGCATCTTGATCCAGTCTTCAGGTGTTCCATTAAACTGGATTTTTCCATTGGTGCCGTTATGCACATGATAGGTTTTGGTCCCGCGGGTCTCACGTAAAACATGAGGCGTTACCCGGGAGCCCTGATTGGCCGTAATAGCTGTGGCAAGAGCCAGTTGTAGGGGAGAGGCAGTAAATGCACCCTGACCAATACTGACTGAAATTGTTTCACCTTTAAGCCATTTTGCTTTACGGGTACGCATTTTCCATTCAGGGTTAGGATACAGACCTTCGCTTTCGCTAGGCAGATCTACGCCAGTTTTTTCACCGAAACCAAACTGACGCATCCAGGTATTCATTTTCTCAATACCCATACGGTAAGAGAGCACATAGAAGTAAGTGTCGCATGATACATTTTGAGCTTTATGCAAATTTACCATGCCATGACCAGTTTTTTTATGGTCACGGAAACGGTGGCTGTCACCAGGCAAAGTAAAGTAACCCGGATCAGAAATAGCAGTATTCCAGTCGACATAACCATAATGAATACCACCTAATCCAAACATGGGTTTGATGGTTGAACCCGGAGGATAAGCTCCCTGTACGGCACGGTTATATAAAGGCTGATCCAGATTATCGCGAAGACCGCTATAGTCTGTATGGCTGATACCAGTTACAAATAAATTCGGATTAAAGCTGGGACTGGAAACCAGCGCTAGAATTTCACCAGTACGAGGATCAAGGGCAACAATGGCGCCACGACGGCCAGCCAGCTGTTCTGTGGCAACCATTTGCAGGCCATAATCAATAGAGAGATAAAGGTCATTACCACGAACCGGGTCTTTACGTCCCAAATTGCGTAACACATTACCATGTGCATCTGCCTCAACTGACTCGTTCCCGGGAATACCATGCAGCAGTTCTTCATAGGACTTTTCAACGCCAATTTTTCCAATCAAGTTGGTGCCGGCATACAGATCTTTATCAATTTTCTTAAGTTCTTTATCATTAATCCGGCCCACATAACCAATAACATGGGCAAATAGGTCGCCATGTGGATAATAACGAGTCATCTGGGTTTCAATATTGACTCCCGGAAACTGATATTTTAATTCGCTAAACTTGGCAATATCTGTCTCGGTCAGATTCATTTTGATTGCCACACGTTCAGTTTTTCTGGAAGCTTTGATTCGGCTTTCAAAACGGGCAATATCTTCAGGAGTCAGACTTAAAACTGGAGTAAGACGCGCCAGCGTAGCCTCAATATCTTCGATATCTGCACGGCTCATGGTCGCTGAAAATACCGGATAATTATCAGCCAGAAGAATACCGTTTCGGTCATATATATAGCCGCGGGCAGGTGCAATCGGTTGCAGGCGAATACGGTTTTTATCTGAAGCTGTACTGAACTCGTCATAATGCGCAATCTGCAAATATGCGTAATGTCCTGCGAGTAAAAGTAAAAAGAACGCCACAATACCCATTGTGATAAAAATGCGGCTACGATAAATCCGCTTTTCCTGCTGTTCATTTTTAAGGGGGAAATGCTGCTTCATACGGCGTACTTTGACCAAACGTACAGGGAGAACAAATGACCGGCTATTTTAGCCTATCATCATTTGGAATGATCAGTTATTTTTAAATAAAGTAAAAAATAAATAAGCTGCCCATTCTTTGACTTTATAGACAGCAAAATTCTAAAGTGCTGTATATAACAAGCATATTAATTCTGTTAAAGTCAGGAATTAGGCCAGCTGGACTGCTGTTGTTTTTACAGGGAAAATGGAGAAAATAATGAGAAAAATCTATCCCTTACTGGCACTCTTTGTGCTGGTAAATACTGCCCATGCCCAAAATTTACTTCAGGCCAAGCTGGGAGCAGGGGACGCTGCTAGCTGGAATGTAGGCGCAGGGATAACCCAAGAGCTTCTTCATCTAAATGCTGAATGGGTTAATCAATATGGTATTGCTTACACTAAAGCTGGTGTTTTTCTGGACGATGATAATCCGTTTGGTGCCCAAGTTGGCTTCCGTTATCCATATTATTTCACCGGAGAAGCTAAAAACGGTTACTATATCGGTGTCTATCTGGGACATCTCGACAGTCAATTTAAGAATAATGAGTACAAGTCTCGTTTAGGTGCGGGTATAGATTTAGCATATGTCTGGCTCAGTCCTGAACGGATCAGTACTTTAAGTGTCGGACTGGGAGCGGCAGAAAAGTTTAAGAACCAGGCGGGTGAAGTAACTGCTGATACTGAACCTCAACTACAATTTTCTTACACCCTGAGTTTTGGCCTGAAGTAAAAATAGCGAACTTGATAACGTGAATAATTTAGCGAATAGAAATAAATACGAGAGTCATGCATGTTAGAGTACGTCAGTGAACTGTGGCAAACCTTTTCAAATCGACCTGATTTTTGGGCCGTGCTCAGCATTATTCCTGTCACAGCTTTTGTTACTTGGGCCCATGTCTGGATGGCACTGAAAATGGTGTTTTATCCAATCAATTTCTGGGGCTTTTACTTAGGTCCTATTCCAATTGGCTGGCAAGGAATTGTGCCGCGTAAAGCTGGCCGTATTTCGGGCATTATCACTGACAATACCTTATCTAAACTTGGGTCGCTTCAAGAGTTTCTCGAGGCAATGGACCCAGCCGATATGGCACGTATTATTGGTGAGCAGGTTGGTTTTGAACTTGAACACCTGATTGATGAGGTTATGCTGGACCGTAATGCTGTGCTCTGGGAAAACCTGCCGTATTCAATTAAACGCCGTATTTACGCACAGGCCCACAAGCAGCTTCCTGTTGTTCTGCATGACCTGGTCACTGAGCTTACCCTCAATGTAGAATCTCTAGTTAATATGCGTGAGATGGTGGTTCGCCAGATGGAAGGTGACCGTTTGCTCATGGTTCGCATGTTTCTGAAAGTTGGCCAGAAAGAGATTAACTTTATCTGGCATATTAGTGCCCTGATTGGCATGTTTTTTGGTATCTTCCAGATGATTGTCTGGTTTGTAGTACCTTGGCACTGGACAGTTCCTTTCTGGGCATCCATCTGGGGGTTCCTGACCAACTGGATTGCAATCTGGATGGTGTTTAACCCGGTAGAGCCACATTACATTCGCTATCCACAGTTATTCCGTTTAACTAAAGACCGTAAATTCCCGTGGATTGTACCTGTCTTGCGTATAGGCCGTTATAATATGCAAGGCGCTTTTATGAAGCGTCAGGATGAGGTCTCTGATGTATTTGCAAGAGTAGTGACTGAAGACCTCATTACTTTAAAATCGATTATGACCGAAATGATGTACGGTACCCGTAGAGAGAAAACCCGTCGTATTGTAAAACGTCATATTAATGAAATTATGGAAACTCCGCTGGTTCGGACATCGTTACAGCTGTCTTTAGGGCCAAAAGAATACGCAAGACTCAAGACAGACTTGATCGATCGCTCAATTGAAATTACGATGGTGCCTGTGTGTGACCCGGCATTCAATGCGAGCCGTGCACAGAAGATCTATCAAATGTTTAGAGACCGTATTCGCGAATTGACGCCTAAAGAATTCCAGAACCTGTTACGCCCTGCGTTTCAGGAGGATGAGTGGATTCTGATCGTATTGGGCGGTGTAACCGGATTTTTCGCTGGTTTAATACATTTGTTTGTCGCCTTTTTATAATTGTTGATGGCTTCCTTCTTATAAAGAGTCGCCACAAGAAATGACAATTACAACGCTAGTTATTATGTAAATGTCGAATACATTGTTAAAATGAGGATGTTTTTTTATGCGCATTATCTTACTCGGACCACCTGGAGCAGGCAAAGGCACTCAGGCTCAGTTGATCTGTAAGCGCTACAATATCCCACAAATTTCAACCGGTGATATGCTCCGTGCTGCAATTCGTGAAGGTACTGAATTAGGTCTTAAAGCTAAAAGTGTGATGGATGCTGGTGGTCTGGTGTCTGATGAGCTGATCATCGGACTGGTTAAAGAACGCATTGCTCAGCCAGATTGTGAAAATGGTTGTATCTTTGACGGCTTTCCTCGTACCATTCCGCAAGCTGAAGCGCTGGAAAAAGAAGGCATAGCCATCGATCATGTCATTGAAATCGATGTGCCGGATGAAGAAATTGTAAAACGTCTTTCTGGTCGTCGTCAGCATCCTGCCTCTGGCCGTGTATACCACATCGTCTATAACCCGCCTAAGGTAGAAGGTAAGGATGATGAAACTGGTGAAGATTTGGTACAGCGTCCGGATGATCTTGAAGAAACTATCCGTAAACGTTTAGGTTCATATCATACTGAAACTGAGCAACTGGTAGGTTTTTATCAGGGCCGTGCCGCCTCTGGTGAAAATGCGCCAACTTATAATAAATTAAATGGCTTGCGTGCTATTGATGAAGTTCAGACTAAACTGTTTGCTATTTTAGACCAGACCAAATAAAACTCGGGTAAGCTCGAGATTCTTTTGACTTTAAAAGGGTCCTAAGCCATATTAGGGCTCTTTTATTTTATGCAGAGCAGAGGATGGATCAATGCTGAAAATTGGCTTGATTATCTTGGTCATTGTTTTTTTTATTATCTTGCTGGCTTTGCTTTATCAAAGTCAAAAAATGTTACGTGCTGTAGAAAAGCAGGAAGCTCAGGAAAAAGCCAACAGATCAGCGCCTAAACGTCGACTGCATCCTAAACTTCAGGCACAGCAAAAGCATAAGAAATAAAAATATCTTACTTATCTGGAAGTTGTGGGATTAATGTGGTGATGGCTTGTTCTGCGCCCAAGGTATAACGGTCCGGCCAGTTACATACATCGGCCACCACACATTCAAAACATTTTGGCTTACGTGCTATGCAGGTGTAACGACCGTGTAAAATCAGCCAGTGATGTGCATCAACCATAAATTCTTTCGGTATTACTTTTAATAGCTGCTGCTCGACTTCTAGTACGTTCTTACCTGGTGCGAGGCCAGTCCGGTTACCTACTCGAAAAATATGAGTATCTACAGCCATAGTAGGCTGCCCAAATGCGGTATTGAGTACTACATTGGCTGTCTTACGGCCTACACCAGGCAAAGCTTCAAGCTCTGCACGAGTTTCTGGAACTTGGCCATTATGTTGTTCAATCAGAATTTTACAGGCTTTAATAACATTTTCTGCCTTGGCATTATAAAGGCCAATCGTCTTGATATAGGCTTTTAAACCCTCGACACCTAAGGCATAGATTGCCTCCGGCGTATTAGCCACAGGAAAAAGTTTGTCGGTTGCTTTATTTACACTTACATCCGTAGCCTGAGCCGAAAGTGTAACTGCAACCAGTAGCTCAAAAGGGCTAGAAAACTTGAGTTCGGTGGTAGGGTGAGGACGCTGCTGGCGTAAACGCTCAAAAAAAGTATAAACCTGTTTTTTATTCATTTTTTTTACAGGTTTGCTAGTTACTGTACTCATTTTGATGATTCCTGTAGAGCCTGTAACTGCCGGTTTAATTCTGTCAGCTGTGTCTGTTTGTGTGCATCTTCACGTACAGAGAGCTGTTTTTCCAGTTTTTTAATCTGGGTACGTATTTTGGCGAGTTCAATTGTTGTCTGTGCACTTACCGTGTTCTGAACAGATATATCTTTCTGTTTTACTTCAATCGCTGGAACTGCATCAGTCTGCTGGGAGAAGCGTGCAAACAGTTCGCTGTCGATCTCCGCACGTACAACAGGACCTTTCCGATACATCCGTCGAGTTTCCTCACGTTGGATATGCGCATAATAACGACGGCGTAAATCGTTCTGCTCCTGAATCCGTAAATCTTCTGTAGGCAAGGGCTGAACATCTTCAATCAGGTCAATACAGTCAACTGGGCAGGGGGGAATACACAATTCACAGCCTGTACACAGGTCAGTCAATACAGTATGCATGAGTTTACCACTGCCTATAATGGCATCCACTGGGCAAGCACTAATACATTTGGTACAACCAATACATTCATCTTCACGAATTACTGCTTTCATGCGTTGCGGACGTCCATCCGCCTGAATTGGCCAGACACTTTCTTCAGCTTTTAGTGCTCCACGATCGAGCAGTTTTGCCAAAGCATCTGCTACCGGCTGCCCCCCAGGAATGCATTTATTGGCGGCTTCACCTTCAGCAATAGCTTGCGCATAAGGCAGGCATCCATCACGATGCCCACATAGTCCGCATTGGGTTTGTGGTAAAAGGGCATCAATTTGGCGAATCATGGAAATGGTTGAATTCATGGTCAAATCATAAGTGCACAGCAAAAAACAGGAAAAGCAGAAAAATGCCTGATCGGAAATAGTATTTTAACATATCTCAGCGCTATAATTTGCCGAGTTTTACTGTAATGTTTCAGTAGATGGGTAATATTGACAAGTGATCAACTGATCGGAATTATGATTAAAAGTGATGTAATTCATAAAAAAAAGTAATTTAATTATCATTTTAATTAAACTTTTTTTAAAAAAGTCTTGTGCTAGCAGTGTAAACGATATTTAATAATTTGCGCCAAAATATATCACTTTAAGTAAATTTTTGCACAATTTTGAATCACCTTTCTGCAGAGGACTAAGCGTTGAAATATAACAGCCTTAACGACTTCTTAGACTACGTCAAAGCACGTGATCCACATCAACCAGAGTTTTTACAAGCTGTAGAAGAGGTGATGACCAGTTTATGGCCTTTTATTGAAAAGAACCCAAGTTATGCAGAACATGGCCTGCTTGAGCGTTTAGTTGAACCAGAACGCGCTATCCAGTTTCGTGTTTCCTGGGTAGATGACCAAGGTCAAACTCAGGTTAACCGTGCATTCCGAGTACAATATAATTCGGCAATTGGGCCATTCAAAGGTGGAATGCGCTTCCATCCTTCTGTAAACCTTTCTATTCTTAAGTTTCTTGGTTTCGAGCAAACTTTTAAAAATGCATTGACCACATTACCAATGGGTGGTGGTAAGGGCGGTTCTGATTTTGACCCTAAAGGTAAGTCAGAAGGCGAAATTATGCGTTTTTGCCAAGCATTAATGATTGAGCTTTATCGTCATTTAGGCTCAAATACCGATATTCCTGCGGGGGATATTGGAGTAGGCGGTCGCGAAGTTGGCTACATGGCCGGCATGATGAAAAAACTCAGCAATGACACTTCATCTGTATTCACGGGTAAAGGTCTGTCATTTGGTGGCAGTCTGGCCCGTCCCGAGGCTACCGGTTACGGTACTGTATATTTTGCAGAAGAAATGCTTAAAACCCGTAATGAGGTTTTTCAGGGTAAAGTGGTTGCAATCTCGGGTTCTGGTAATGTTGCCCAGTATGCTGCAGACAAGGCCATGTTCTTGGGTGCTAAAGTAGTATCCCTGTCTGATTCAAACGGTACTGTCTACGTAAAAGATGGCTTTACTGATGAATTACTTGCAGAGGTCATGGAACTTAAAAATGTGAAGCGTGGCCGTATGTCAGAATTCGCTTCCAAGCATGGATTTGAATATCTTGAAGGTAAACGTCCTTGGGGAATTAAATGCGACATCGCATTACCATGTGCTACACAAAATGAACTCGATGGTGATGATGCACGTCAACTGTTAGCCAATGGAGTGATGTGTGTGGCCGAAGGTGCTAACATGCCTTCTACCCTTGAAGCAGTAGAAGAGTTTGTTAAAGCAAAAATTCTTTATGCACCAGGCAAGGCATCAAATGCAGGTGGCGTGGCTACCTCAGGTTTAGAGATGTCTCAGAATGCACTGCGTTTAGGCTGGAGCTTTGAAGAGGTGGATGAGCGTCTGCATGCGATCATGAAAGAGATTCACCGCAACTGTGTAAAATATGGTACTCAGGAAGATGGTACTGTCAATTATGTAGATGGTGCTAACATTGCTGGTTTCGTAAAAGTTGCTGATGCCATGCTGGCACAGGGCGTATACTAAGTTTTTCTAAAATTATTTATAAAAAACCGATGCATTGGCATCGGTTTTTTATTATTTAGATATAAACTTAAGGCTTTTTGATAGTTTCCTGTTCTACAGTCATATCATGTACATATGCATATTTTGATTGATCGGCAGCAACATTTTTACGTTCATAGCGCTTTACCCGTACAATGACTCGCTGGTTAGGGTCATGCTTAAAACCTTCAATATGATCGTAAAATAGTGTCCAATCTTTATCGACTTGCGTTTTTATACCTTTATCATCATATTTGATTTCACGGACCTGCAGGCAGGTTTGTGGTGCAACTCCTGTACATGACTTGGTTTCAGGTGCTATTTCTAGAAAAATAGTTTCACCTTGAGACTGATATTGGGCTTCAGGGGTCATGTTACCCTTAAATGTATAACTTTGACCTTGGGTATCTTTCAAGATCAGGGTTGGCTGTTCAGGGTTCGCCAGATTGAGTTCAAAAGGAATACTGCGTTTTTGAAATAGGGAACTGGAGAACTGCTCCTGTTTCATTAATACCGGATCACATGCCATCTGCGTTGAAACTAAGTCACCAGTTAATAGCTGACCATTTTCAATTTTCCAGCTTGTACCCTGACGGTTACATCCGCTATCAATTCCAATCCGGTCATTGGAAAAATTCAACAGGATAGGTTCTTTGGAACCTTCCGGTTGATAGGTCCAGTTATAAGAAGTTAAAGCACTATGTTCAAGCATTTTACTACCTTTAAACACGTGCTTTTGTCCCTTTGTATCTGTAATGGTTAAAATGGCCTGACCATTCGCTAAGCTAATATCAAAATTTGAACGTGCTTCATTAAAGATACTGCTAGAGAGCTGTTCCTGCTTCATTAAGTCTGACTGGCAGGCCATCATGGTTGAAATCAGATGAGAAGTTACCAATTTACCTTCTTCAATTTTCCAGCTGCCGCCTTGTCCGTTACAGCCAGTCTGTATAGATAACTGATGATTATCTATAAAATTGATGACTAGAGGTTTAGAAGCTTGAGAATTCTGGTAAGTCCAGCTATAGGTAGAGAGCTGCTGCTCAGTATCGGCTTGTTGTGAGACATGTGGCTGCTTTTGATACGGCTGAATAGATTGGCAAGCCATTAAAGAAAAAGGAAGCAGGACAAGAAACAAATATTTTAATTTCATTTTAAATCTTTTGTTACAACTAAATTAAAGCATAGCTTAAGGCATCGTTCAGCTCATAAAAACCGGACTGGTTAGGTTTTTAGTTTTAAAACGTATTGTTTTGTAACTTTAAATAAGGTTTTCAAATAAGTTTTCCTAAGCATAGTGAATATTTGTACTAATCAAACCTGTAAATATCCATTCCTAAAGCCCCCATAGAAAAACTGCTATGAACCAGACTGAATCTTGAGCCAGTTCCCATAGCAAAGAAAAGGGGAGCTAAATGCTCAAGAGTGGGATGATTCCGTGCAATATAAGGCAGATGTTGCCATTCAAGTACTTCATCATAACTGCTATGGCTGAGTTTACTCACCACATGGTTGCGAAAAGTCGAAGCCCATTCAGGTACTTCAGACGTATTACCGTGCCAGTTTAACTCGGCCAGATTATGAGTAATGCTACCTGAACCAATCAATAAAATTTGTCGTTCACGTAGAGGCGCCAGCACTTGCCCAATTTGATAAATCTCATCAGCACTCATGCCCATAGGCAGCGAAATCTCGATTACCGGAATTTCTGCTTCGGGATACATGTGCAATAAAGGCATCCAGACACCATGGTCACGCGGGCGGATATTGTTTGCATGTGCCTGTATCTGTGCTTCAGCAAGCAGATGCAAAATTTCTTCGGCCAGTTCCGGGTTACCCGGAGCACGATAGTGAATTTCATAAAGTTCGGCTGGAAAGCCACGAAAATCATGCCAGGTTTCGGGACGCGTTGCTATACTCACTTCCAGGGCCTGACTTTCCCAGTGAGCCGACATTACAATAATAGCTTCCGGTTTAGGCAGGTTAATGCTCAAACGTTCTAAGGCAGGTCCCACCTGTTCCGGATCAAGAGCGAGCATGGGAGAACCATGCGAAATAAATAAACCGGGGAGAGTCTGTAAATTCATGAGCGCCTGACCTGAGCAATTTAAATTAAACTTCATGATGCAGAAAAAAAGCCGCTTATTAAAGAAGCTTTATTTCAACGGTATGTTTCAAAAATGCAATTATGGGATTAAGAGTATTCAAGCGCGATGATAAGGATGATTATGATTAATACTCATTGCCCGATAAAGCTGTTCGATCAACATCACTCGGACTAAAGGGTGAGGTAAAGTCAGCTTGGAGAGTGACCAGTGCCAAGCTGCTGTTTTACGGACTTGATCTGAAAGCCCATCCGGTCCACCGATTGCCAGAGCTATATCGTGTCCTTCAAGCATCCAGCCTTTCATTGTTTCAGCCAGCTTCTCGGTGCTGAGCTCTTTTCCACCCACTTCTAGAGCAATCAGAATTTCGCTGGGTTTAAGCGTAGCGAGAATACTTTCACCCTCAATCTGGCAATATTTTAATATATCTGCGTCTGAGTCATTCTTGCCGCGTTTAGCCATGGGTAACTCAATGACCTGAGTTTGTACAAACGGTTGAATACGTTTGAAGTAATCTTCAAAGCCAGTCAAAACCCAAGCTGGCATTTTTTGACCTATGGTTAAAATACGGATTTTCATAACTGCTGTTTGGTATCAAAGTAACATTATTATAACGTTGAAATGCTATCTGTACTGATACAAAAAGACATAATGAAGCTGGAAAATAACCAGAAGGGCAGGTTGCCCATACGAACAACAAGCCTGTCATGATAACAAATGGAAAAATAAGCGAATGTGGAATCGGTTGATATACAGATACTTAATTTTAATTATAAGCGGTTTTTTTTCATGTGTAGCAGCAGCTGATCTAAGCACATCTTTTAAGCAGGCAGATCCTTCTAATCTAACAGTTTACATGAACCAGATTATTCGGCCGGGAGTTGCACGAAATTATAAAAATGTAGAGGAACTTAATCGGATATCAGCAGGATTAAAAGAGCAGATGCGTCTGTTCGGTATACCCTGTAACTATCAGACTTATGAAGTATACGGAAAAAATTATCGAAATGTCTTGTGCTATATCAATGTTGGCCGCTCAGATAAAATAATTATCGGTGCGCATTATGATGCTTTTGAAAAAACTTCTGGAGCAGATGCCAACGCCTCCGGAGTCGCCGGTGTACTTGAAATAGCACGCATTCTGGCAGCAGAGCGCTCTTCCTTAAAGCATAATATCGAATTTGTCTTTTATACCTTAAAAGAGCAGCCATTTTTTAAAACTGCACAAATGGGAAGTTATATTCATGCCAAATCGGTACAGCAGCAAAAAGAGCAGATTAAGGCAGCTTTCATACTTGATATGATAGGCTACTATGATATTAAGAATGTACAGCAGTATCCGGCAGGCATGAAATGGATATATCCAAGTCATGCTAATTTTATTGCAACCTTAAGTAATATACAGTCAAGTGAAATCGGGAATGCTTACTGTGCATCAATGCAGAAGTTAAACCAGCTGGATTGCCAGCGTATGGTAACACCTTCATTTCTGGCAGGGGCAGACTTTTCTGACCATTTTAACTATTGGCAATTTGATATTCCGGCAATTCTGATTACAGATACCGGAAAATACCGCAACAAGTTTTACCATACACAAGAGGACCGTATTGATAAGCTTGATACTGTAAAGATGGCTCAGGTAATTAACGGCTTAGCCTCTACCATTCTGGAATCTAACTTCTAAAATTAAAGTATTTAAGACAAAAAAACGCAGTCCTTAAAAGGGGCTAAAAGGACTGCGAAATAGGCCATCCGTCTGGAGATACAGATGGCCATCTAGTGTACGTTGTGAGAGAAAGTAAAGCCCACAGAAACGTATGTCTATACTGAATAAAATGGGGAAACTACTCAGCTTTTTCAAGCTAAAATAAAGGCCATACATACTATATATACATTTTTTAACACAAAAAAGAGAGCCGAAGCTCTCTTTTTCTTATTTACCCTTAGTGGCGGGCTGTATTTGACTCTTCAACTGGTTTTACCAGAGGTTGCTTTGGAAGAGGTTTTGGCATAGAGGTTAAAGCAAGTGGCAAGATCTCATCGATACTTTTCACTGCCTTGATTTCTAGCCCTTCCTTCACATTTTCTGGAATTTCTGCAAGATCACGTACATTTTCTTGTGGAATGAAAACCAGCTTGATACCTCCACGGTGGGCAGCAAGCAATTTTTCTTTCAACCCACCAATACGCATTGCACGACCACCCAGACTGGTTTCACCTGTCATTGCAATATCTGCTCGAATTGCAATACCAGTAAATGCCGAAACAAGTGCAGTAGTTAAAGCAAGACCGGCAGATGGGCCATCTTTTGGTGTTGCACCTTCAGGCAAGTGAACGTGTACATCCGTTTCTTCAAAACGCGATGCCTCAATTCCAAGTTCATCTGCACGGGTACGCACTACTGTCATAGCCGCAGTAATCGATTCTTTCATAACATCACCCAAAGAACCGGTAGTAATAAATTTACCCTTACCTTTAACTGCTGCTACTTCAATAGTCAGTAATTCACCACCGACTGAAGTCCATGCCAGACCATTTACACGACCAACTTGAGCTTCTTCTTCCGCCATACCAAAGTCAAACTTGTGTACACCCAGATAATCTGGCAAGTTTTCTGCAGTAACATCGACATGCAGATTTTTGGCTTTCTTGCTCACGGCTTCTTTCACGACTTTTCGCGCAATTTTGGAAACTTCACGCTCAAGACTACGTACACCTGCTTCACGAGTATAACGACGTACGATGTCACGAATCGCTTCTTCATGTACTGTTAACTCTTTAGCACGTAACCCGTTATCTTTAATCGCTTTAGGTACCAAATAACGATCAGCAATATTTACTTTTTCGTCTTCGGTATAGCCCGGCAAACGGATGACTTCCATACGGTCAAGTAATGGACCCGGAATATCCATACTGTTTGCAGTACAGATAAACATGACTTCAGACAGGTCGAGATCCAAATCAAGGTAATGGTCATTGAACTTGTGGTTCTGCGACGGGTCAAGCACTTCAAGTAATGCAGAAGCAGGGTCACCTCGATAATCCTGTGCCATCTTGTCAATTTCATCAAGCAAAAACAGCGGATTCTTAACGCCAACTTTTGTCAGGGACTGCACAATTTTACCTGGCATCGCACCAATATAAGTACGACGGTGTCCACGTATTTCAGCTTCATCACGCACGCCACCTAAAGCCATACGCACAAATTCACGACCTGTAGCTTTAGCAATAGATTCACCAAGAGAGGTTTTACCTACACCTGGAGGGCCAACCAGACAGAGGATTGGTCCACGCAGCTTTTTCACACGCGACTGTACTGCAAGATACTCAACGATACGCTGTTTTACTTCATCTAGGCCATAGTGGTCAGCATCCAGGATTTCCTGAGCTTTATTCAGGTTAATACTAACTTTGCTAGCCTTGTTCCACGGTGTATCTAAAATAACTTCCAGATAGTTACGTACCACAGCCGCTTCACTTGAAGCCGGTTGCATCGCTTTTAGCTTACGGAATTCAGCTTCAGCTTTTTTGCGTACATGTTCTGGCAGATCAGCTTCTGCGAGACGTTTTTCAATCTCGGCCACATCATCTTCAGCGCCACCATTCATGTCAGAGAGTTCGCGCTGAATAACTTTCATTTTTTCATTCAGGAAATATTCACGCTGATTCTTTTCCATCTGGCGTTTAACTGAATCATGCAAGGTCTGTTCTAGCTGTTGTTCTTCAGATTGCTGAAGCAGATAAGTCATCAGTTCTTGCAGATGAACTTCGAACTCATCATGTTCAAGGAACTTCTGTTTCACTTCAATATTAAGTGGAACTCGAGTCGCAACAAAGAATAACAGTTGCAGCAGATCTTCAATTTTATTGGCCGCCGCAATCAGCTCACGCGCATTACGCAATTTTGCTTCAGCATACTGGGCAAACAAGGTACGCAAATCTTGCAGGCGGGCATCTTGCTCTTCCTCGCTAGACTCTACAGTCATTGGACTAAGAGTATGCTCAGCGCTCAGATATTCTTCTGAGTCAATAATACGGGTAAGTTTAGAGCGATGCAGGCCTTCAATCAGGACTTTAATACAGTTTTCATCATTTTCATGATTCACAACTTGCACAATCTTCGCGACAGTACCGTATTGATAAAGGTTGTCGTGATCAATTTCTTCTGTAAGCGAATCTCTTTGTGCAACTACAAATACTAAATTGTCACTGTTACGAGCCACATCAACTGCATTGATCGATTTTTCACGACCCACAAATAACGCAATTTGCATGTGTGGATACACCACCACATCACGTAGCGCTAATAGTGGTAATACACTTGGAACCTGAGGCTCTAAGGTTTGTTCATTCATAAGATATTCGGACATGGGCACTCCTAATGAGTGACAACGGTGTTGCCATGACTTTTATAGTGATGGGTAATTTAAAAAATACAAGGGCCCATGCAGATAAATTGTTTTATTTTTAGGTGAGATATGAAAAGTTCATAGTTTTAAACAAGTTAAACGTATAGTTAAGATTAAAAATAATGTATTTTCGTAGGTGTAACTAATGCATTTAAAGGTTGATCCCATTTTTCTCGCTTTAATCTTGAGGGAATAAACTGGAAATCATGTGCTACTCCTAACCGGTACGGATACTGTGCGGCCTGAGCCAAGGTACGATCATAATAGCCTCCGCCCATACCAATGCGTGTCCCGCTAGAGTCACAAGCAAGCAACGGCATTAAAATTAAATCTAATACAGTAACATTACAGCCACGGCCTGCCATGGGCTCCTTCATGCCTAATGGATGATAGGCAAAGCACTGATTACGATACTGATCACGACTTATAGAAACCCAAACTAGTTTTTGATTCATGTTGCAGATCATAGGTAAGTAAACTTTCTTACCTTTTTTAAAACAGTACTCAATAATTTTACGTGTATGGATTTCACCAAAAGCATTTAGGTAAATACCGATTTTATTAGCATGTTGAAACCTTGGCATTTTTATAAGATGTGTCAGCACTCTTTGTTCAGATTGCCGATGCTCAAAAATACTGACTTGGCGGCGTTGAGAACGCAGAGATCGCCGTAAAGAGTGAAGAGAAGTGGACATAATAATTTCAATTACTTTCCAAGTTAAATCGATTTAAAGACTGATGATCTATAAACTGATCAGACAGCTATCTTATTATTAACATGTTATATTGTCCCAATAAGATAATTTGGCTCTGTACCCTTAACCAGACTTTATACTATCACAATCTTATTTTAGTATCAGCTCGCAGCTATAACAGAGCAACTAAAAAATTCTGCTACTACGGCAATGATTAAAAAGTGATAGACTGTAACAATATATTGTCTGATTTTATTATTAAAGTTGAATCATTATATTTTTATCAGTCATATGTATATCTATTTTGGAGTAAATCTTATATAAATAATATAATGTTATATTCTAAATATTATAAAACTTGGAGTTGAAAATAAAATGATTATATATCGAAAAGGTTATAATATTCATTATAATATTAAACTAAAAATTAGAAAAGTAAAACTAGCTAATAATTATGGCTCTGAAGGATTATAAATATGTGTATTATTTTTATAAAGTCTTGAGAAATATATAAAATAATAATTATTATTAATCTGGAATATATTGATTTATACTGCAATATACATGTGAGAAATACTATTTTATCTTCCTATAAAAATTTTTAATTAACAGTTTAATTGTATTTATAATAATTTTTTTTAAAAAATACCTTGTATTTTTTTTGGTTAATCTTATGCATCTTGGAACCTTATGATTATATTTTTATATATAAAAGGTATTAAGAGTAGTTAAGAATAAAATATAATTCATTATAAAAAACTGTAAGATATTTTTTATTAATTTACTTTAATCTTAAACATTGAAAAATGAATAATTTTAACGATTAAAATAGGAATATTTCATGTATTTAAAAAAGAGTTTTATAATTATAAATCTTATATTAAGTATACAACATTTAGCCTATGTAGACTGGATTAACCAAGCCGCTATGAAAGTTGAACCTCATACTATCCAGTTAAGACACTATATTCATGCAAATCCCGAGTTGGGAAATTTAAAATTTAAAACCTCTGAACTGGTACAAAAAGAACTTAATACCTATGGTGTTGAGGTTAAAAAGGGCTTCGCAAAAACAGGTATTATAGGTGTACTGAAAGGAGGAAGACCCGGACCGTTCATTGCACTACGTGCCGACATGGACGTTTTACCTATGCAAAAAAGCTCCGGTTTCTTTTGCCAGTCAGGCCACAGGGTTATATCAGGGTAAAATAACGCCAGTTGCCCACGCATGTGGCCATGATGCTCATACTGCTATGTTATTGGGTGCTGCGCAAGTTTTGGCTGAACATAGGGAAAAAGTTGCAGGTACAGTTGTATTTGTTTTCCAGCCTACCGAAGAAGGGAGAGCAGATATTGATAATTTTAGTCAGGACGAACAGGTGGGTTCAAGAAAAATGATCGCAGATGGTGCATTGAGTAATTCAAAGCCAGAAGTGATTTTTGGATTGCATGTTATGGCAGGTATGCCAAGTGGCCACTTATATTATAAAGATGGAGCTGTCTTAAATAGTGCTGATGGTGTCCGGATTACTTTAAACGGCCAACAGGTTCATGGTTCCATGCCATGGAAAGGAAGAGACTCGATTGTTGCTGCAGCAGACATTATTCAGAACATGCAAACACTGGTATCGCGTGGTACTGATCTTAGCAAGGGCATGGGCGTTATAAGTATAGGTCAGATTCAGGGAGGAACCAGTGGCAATATTACATCGGAACAGGTATCAATGACCGGAACTATCCGCTCCAATCGTGAAGACATTCGCCAGAATATTTAAAGAGCTTGCCTGAAATGATTGATCGTACTGCAAAAGCCAATGATGTTCAGACCAAGATAGAAATTTCTGCTTATGCTCCTGTGACACTTAATGATAAAACTTTAACTCACCTTATGGCTCCCAGCTTAAAGTCAGTTGCAGGGGAGAATAAAGTTCATGTGCTGGAACAAAATGAAAGTGCCAGTGAGGACTTCGCGTATTGTGGCCAGATTATGCCAGCTTTATTTGTATTTCTAGGGGCTACCCCAACCGATCAGGACATGCACAAGGCAGCCCCTAACCATAGTCCCTACTTTATGATAGATGATAAAACTTTAAAAACAGGAATAGTTTCACATATACGTTTTGTGATGGATTATCCAAAAATTGCCGGTCAGGTTCAGGCTGTCTGGAGAGTGAAAAAATAATAGAAATTCTTATAGAAATCAGAAAATAGAGATACTGATCCCTATTTTTGGCTACTTTTTTGGATGATAGAGATTTTTTATTGAAATTGCTGTCGATAAGCTTCTGGTGTAAGACCCACTAAAGCCTTAAAGGCACGGGAAAAATTAGAAGAAGATGAATAGCCGAGTTCATAGGCAATCTGGGTAATGCTGGCAGATGAATGACTCAGTCTCTCTTGTGCTTTTAATATGATGACTTGTTTTTTTATTCCATTGAAATCAGCATTTTTTCTATGTAACTGTCGTTGTAAGGTTTTGGATGAAACATGCAGTAATTCTGCACATTCGGTAAGAGTTGGCATTTGATAAGTATTTAAGAGAATCATTTTGATCCATTCAGGGAAATCCTGACTTTGGGTAATCTCCTTCATTTGTTCCTGACATTTAAACTCTACTGCTTTTAAGGTCATTTCATCTGCTAATGGCAGTTTATAAGCCAATAACTCCTGACTAAGGGTGATTTTTAAACCAGGGCGGTTAAGGGCATTAAAATGAAACCTGACCTGCTTTAACTGGTTAATTTGTTTAAGATGAGGTGGTTCAGGCAGAGATAAAAAAATAGAAAAGGATAAGAAAGGTGAATCGATCAAGTCATTAAGATTATTATGCAGGGCGATAGCAATCGCTTCAATGTGGAAATTCAACACAGATTGATCCATGTCCAGTTCAGGCTCAATCAGCCATTCGGCCTGTTGATTTTTATTGAAATAAATTGATGCTTTAAAACTTGGCATAATCAGACTGAAGTATCTGGTCACCAGCTTAAGAGCATGTTCAACTGTCTTGGAGGTTAAAATTGCATATCCTACCAAGCTATGTGAACTTAAGTGTAACGAGCGGCCAAGTTCAAAGGCCAGATCAGTATTTACCGGGAACCTTAAACAGTACTGAATTATTTTTTCTACTTGAGAAATAGATACTTTCGAGTCCGGTTGAGCCAGATACTGTTCTATATCGATATGCAGTTCCTCCAGAAATATCTGTATAGGAATATTTCTGGATATGAGCAGTTCGACCAGCTTCAAATAGTAACGTACAGGTATAAGTGGAACATTTTTATTAATCATTTTAAAACAGCTCTGGTCTCCATACCGATAAAAACTTAAGCAATTCTCTCTATTATTTTCTAAAACTATAAAGAGAACTGGCAGTAGCTTTGTTTTCTATATTATTTAATCAGTTTAAGATCGTTCAGTTCTGGTTTTAAACAAATGCACATACTTACCTAAAATCTTTTCTCGGGCTTTAGGATAAAAATTAATCTTATCTATATGACCATCATAGTGTTTAATCACACGTTCATCCATTAATTTAAACCACCATTTTGGAATTAGAGCGGGGAGAACCATACTGGCATAACCCGCGGGTAACTGTGGAACATTATCGTAATGGCGTAGGGACTGAAAACTACGGGTCGGATAGGCATGATGATCCGAATGGCGCTGTAGCTGATAGAGCAGTACGTTACTGAACCTGCTGTTATTGTTCCAGCTGTGTTCTGGCCGGGTACGGGCATACCGGCCATTACCTAAATCCTCACGTTTCAAGCCATAATGTTCCATGTAATTAACGACTTCAAACAACGTGATACCACAACATGACTGGATAAGCTGAGTTGGAATAATTCCTGCTCCAAACAGCTTTAGCATGAACATGTGATAGGCAGCAGTTATTGTCCATCCATGAAACAGCTCATTCTCTAGAGACCAAAATGTTTTCCCTTTGCGGCCCAAGCGTCGTGTTTCAATTTCTATGGCTGACTTAAAGCTTCCAGTTACAGTTCTTGGCCAGAACTGCCAGAAACTTTCACCTAACTGCGAAGAAGCCGGATCTTCAGGGGTAGCTACACGACGGTGATGCCCATAAGGATGTTCAATACGGAAATGGTTATACCCTGTAGGGGCAAGACAAAGATGCGAAAGGTAATGTTCCAGCTTGCCTGACTTATGGCTCAGCTCGTGTGCAGTATTAATTGCTACACCATTGACTAGACCAAGAATATGGCCAAAAAGAATACGCTCTTCCAGTGAAACTGCTTTTTGACTGACAAGATAATTACCATACAGATTGGCAATTATTTGTAAAGGAATAAATAATTTAACAACCCGTGCATAATATGGATCATTCTCCAGATCAGTTACAGCTTCTTCAGGCGGATTTTCCGGGTCTTCTCCCATATACTTATCAATGGCTGGAATGATAATATGTAATGCCAGAGGACCCATATAAGTAAATAATTTCTTAGTAATTTTAGGGCCAAACTCATAACCCAAAAAGGTAGCATTGGCAATATTGGGTACAACCAGACCTAACAGCCAGAGTTTACGTTTTTTATCTGTGAATTTAACGGGCTCTGTGATCTTGTCTACTTGAGTAATTGCATTCATCATCTGTTCCATGAATTATTTTATTTATTGATAAACTCAAGTATGACTTTAAAAGGTTGTAAGCAAAATTCATTAGCGGACATTTATCATTCATTTTAAGACACTAAAAGAGTGGTCACTGACTTACCTTTATAAAAATAATAGTTTTTATGCGGTAATATTTAGTGATTAAAAATAATTAAGATCTTTCTTAAGAGAAATAGAAGTATTGTTTTAATAAAACTATAGAATATTGTCTACTATTTTAATATTACTTAAATTTTTAGGATCATATTTAATCTTAACTTTATTTCCGACATGATAAAGTGGGATATCCTTTTTATTTATAATGACTTTGATATTTGGACTTTCTACTACACTGGATGATATTTTAAATTTGAATCTCATGTAAAATAGAGGGCGATACTGTACATAAATAGCAGAATCTAGTACATAGCTGAGCTCAGCAATTGTAACTACTCCTCTTCTATAGAGAACTATTTTATAAAATAAATCTTTTAAAATTATTTTCCAGAAAATATAGGCAATAAAAAGCCCGAACCATAGAGAGAAAATAGTATAAAATATTTCTTTTAAATTCATGTGGTTATGAAGATTTTTGTGGTTTGAAAGCAATATTTAATATACTTTGATTTCTGAAATAAACCAAGTAAAAATATAATTAGATATATTGATTATAAAAATTTAGATTTTTTATTATATTTTAATGCCCTACTTTAATTAAATTTTACTTCTAAGGCGATATTGATATAGGGAAGTAGAAAGATATTTATAAATAACTAAAGCCAAAGGCTGATCATAAAAAATTAAAAACTAATATTTGAGGAGGGCTGCATTGGATATTACTCTTATTCTTTTAGGTTTGTTTGCCTTTTGTGGAGGATTGATTGATGCAGCAGTGGGCGGCGGTGGCCTTGTTCAGTTACCGGCACTAATACATGCTTTACCCCAATATAGCTTGGCTACCATCTTTGGAACTAACAAGATTGCTGTCCTGGCGGGCACTTTCTCATCTATTTTTACTTATATAAAAAGAGTGAAAATAGTTTGGAAGCTGATATTTCCAACCATGATTTCAGCCTTTACCTTTGCTTTTCTAGGAGTAATATCTATTTCGCTTATTCCTAAAGAATTAATGAGATATATTGTTTTTTGTTTATTGACTCTGATTGCAATATATACTTTTATTAAAAAAGATCTAGGAAAAACTCATACTGAGCTACAGTATGGTAAAAAAGAAATTGGTATGGGCATACTTTTTGGTGGATTGATTGGCTTTTATGATGGAATTTTTGGTCCAGGCAGTGGTAGTTTTTTAATTTTCCTGTTTGTTAGAATTTTTTCATTCGATTTCCTTAATGCTTCAGCATCTGCAAAGCTTGTAAATCTGGGAACATTTACTGCCTCATTATTGTTTTTTATTCCTGCAGGCCATGTATTATGGAAAATTGGTGCCTTTGTAGGCGTCTGCAATGTCTTAGGCTCCCTGGTCGGGACTATCTTGGCATTACGATATGGTAGTGGTTTTATCCGTATATTTTTTCTTGTTCTTCTTATATTTTTGATTGGGCGAATGGGCCTTGAGCTTTTTAAATAGCCTAAAAAATAATCTGAAATTAAAACGGATTAGTTTGAGTCTGTGGCTACTGTTAAAGATAAAAAATTAAGCTTCATCTAAAGTGACCAGAGAATTTAAATACTGAACAAGACTTTTTATGGTCGCGCTAATCTGTAAAAATGCGTTAAGATGGTGCAAATCGGGTTAAAGGCTGGGGTATCAGTATGAATTTTTTTAAAAAGAAAAATAAGGCAAGCTTTGTATTTTTTATTATTACGCTTTATGCACTGATCGGCTTTAGTTTAGGGTATTTCATATGGGAAGACCTTTTATAGCAGAAATGGATCAGGCGATAGCGCTATGATTAATCACTGCTTAAATCAGTCGGCTAGCTGGAATCTGTTCCTCATGTACCTATATCTGGCCAACAAATATACCTAGGCGCTTTGTTAGCTTTGTATAGCGACTTAAAACAATGTCTATAGAAAGCTAACCTGAAGATCTAGAAGTTATTTATAAATCAATTCGTTAATTTAGCAGGATAACCTCTTTATAAAGCATGACTACAGCTAAGAAGCTCATCATTAAAGAAAGGCTTTTCAACAGTATTCTTTGTATTTTGATATTTTTAAGAATTTTCTTTATCTTCCATGAGAAAAATATATAGAGACTGCCAATAATAGAGAGAGTAATAACCGTGATAATAATAAGTAATAAACTATACTGTTGAAGCGAGTTTAACCCAAAAATAGCAGGGACCAAGGCAAGATAAAATGAAATGGTTTTAGGATTACTAAGAGTAATCAGTAAACCGTCTCTATAGGTTGAGAAAGTTTTATTTACATCCAGGACAGCCTGTTCTTGAACAAGATTTTCATTGAACATCCAGAATTTATAGGCGATAAATAATAAGTAAAAGCATGAGATAATGACAATATAGGCTGAAAAATTGGAACTCAATTGAGTAAGATAAGAAATAAAAAAAATAGAAATAGATAAAAAAATAATATCTCCTGTAATTAGACCTAGAAGCATCAATATGCCACTCCAATAGCCTTGGCTAAGTGTCTTAAACATTAACCCCGTCATGCCTGGTCCAGGTAGGAAAGCTGCCAATGCTAGCGTTAAACTGTAGGTGAAAATCTGGGTTAGAACATCCATACTATAAAGAATCAAATAAGAACCTAGTTTTATTTTTCTATAAAATCACAGAAAAAAATGATCTATTTATTCTATTAAAATTAAAAATTAAGGTATAAATTTAAGTTTTATTATATTTATTGGAAATATTATACCCATATGCAACTCGATAAGACAGATGCCAGAATTCTGGAGCGTTTACAGGCAGATTCACGAATTACCAATTCTGAACTATCGGAATATATTGGTATGTCAACATCGCCGTGTTGGAGAAGAGTGAAGCAGCTAGAAGAAGCACAAGTTATTAAAGGTTATGGCGTGCTTATTGACCGAAAGAAAATAGGTCTGGGTGTGATGGTTTTTATAAGGGTTTCTATTGATAGCCATAGTGAAAAGGAGGCAAGGAAATTTGAAGAAGAAGTAATCGCTTTAGAGCATGTAGTAGCTTGTTATAGTATTGGTGGGGATGCAGATTTTTTATTACAGGTCGTTTCTCCCGATCTGGATACTTACGCTGAATTTTCAATGTCAGTGATCAGGCGTTTACCGGGTATAAAAGAAATGCAAAGTATGTTTGTATTAAAAGAAATAAAACCTTTTCTGTCTTTTCCAGTCAGAAGTCAAAGATAGTTTTTATAAATTTTTAAAGCTTAAATTATTTTAGTGAAAACTGGTGTCTCCGGTGATGCCGCTGCATGTCGTTACCCTTGAACCCTAAAGTTCAAGGTGGACGCGACGCATACTTGCTGGGTTTCCTGCTCAGGGCAGGCATACACTCTAAATATGCAGAACGCAATCCTAAAGTGATGATATCGGCTCAGGGGAATAGACTCGCTGGCGAACATCTCAGAGACAAGTTAAGTATAACTGATCTGAAGCTGATGGCAATTGAATAAACTTTTAGGAGTGTAAAGTTAATTTTCAATTGACGAGTATTTATACGTAATCATGTATATGTCAGACAATTTTCTCGACATCTTGCATAATCGTACTCAGCAAACGTTCACAGTGTGCATATTCCTGAAGTGATTTATTTAAAGTGAGTACTTCCTGCATTAGGGAAAGCGCTACCATAATAACCAGTTTGTTATGTTCAGTCCGTGGAGCATTACGGCGTATTTCATGAAATTTTTCATTTAACAATTGCCCGGCACGCTCCAGTTCTTCCTTTTTGTCCGCAGTAGTTGCCAGCCGGAAAGTCTGTTCAATCAGACGCAGTTCAACCATTACCGGTTCACTCATATCGAAGACTCCTCACTCATATCCGTGTTTGGGTGGGCAAGCTGCTGGATTTCCTGCGCATGCTGATCCTGACTGGTTCCTAAAATGGCCAGACGCTGAATAATAGCTTCTACCTTATGTTTAGCCAGTTCGTTTTTCTGAAGCAGTCGCTCACGCTCCTGCTTAAGATCATGTATTTCCTGCTGGGACTGACGTTGCTGGGCCTGTAACTGCTCTTTAGTCGCACGGAGCTCATTCCGTTCGCTTAAAATTTCCTGAAAACGATTTTTAAGGTCAGTACAGCTTTTTTCTAAACGGCTATACCGATCTGCCAGAGCAGTGGCATCTGTATTGAGCTGTTTGAACTGACTTTCTACACTGCCCAGTTTCTCTGTCAACTGGTCAATTTCTTCTTGTTTTTGGGTAATGATGCCATTTTTTTGCACAACTTGAGCGTGATGATGCTGATCACTCTCTTCTTTGGCTTGAACGAGCGAACTATTTTCACTCTCAAGATGATGAAGTCGTGTTTTTAAAACACCAATATGCGCCTGTAGACGCTGTAATTCTTCTAACATAACGAGGTCGCACAGAATTGCAATCAAAGGTAATATATAAGCAGTATAAAGATTGGAAAAGCGAATGCAAGACGATATTTCAGGTTGGACAGACTGGCAGCAACAATTTAATGGAATTGAAGAAATTTCGAGCCCAAGTGAGTTACATGGCTTACTCACAGGTATAGTTTGTGTTACAGAGGCGCCTACTCGAGATGAGTGGATGAATATTCTCGCAACTCTTCATGTACCTGCTTTAAATGATGAAGCACTGGCCATGCTGGCAGAGGAAGCAGAAGATGTATTTCATGCGCTGTCAGAAGATGAACTCGACTATTTACCTTTACTACCTGATGATGAGCATATGCTGGCTGATCGGGTACAGGCACTGGCAGACTGGTGTGCAGGTGTAGTGCTGGGGTTTGGTCTTGCATCAGGACATATTCGATCTGACGAAAAAGAACTGATTGAGCACTTACAGGATGTAGCCGCAGTTGAATTTGAAGAGTCAGATGATGATGAAGAAGGTGAGGAAAGCTATCAGGAGTTATATGAGTTTGTACGTCTGATACCGGTTAGCCTTTCGATTGGACGTAAAAAAATTACAGTGTCAGAAAGCTCATTATTGCAACATGTTCAGGCTCAGGCTAAAAAGACCGCCTTATCTGATAGCCAAAATGTAGTTGAAATGTTTACGCCGCACCGTCCGAGTTAACTCGGACCTGGTGTTTGGTTAATACCAGCCGTGTTATATCCCATACTTTACAATTAAAGATTACCAGCATGATAAAACTGACTCAAGAAGACTTTCAACAGCGTCGCGACTGTCTGGCTGTACATATGGGGCCAAACAGTATTGCCATTATTGCCACCAGTCCGGTTGCCTACCGTAACCGGGATGCTGACTATAAATTCCGTGCCGACAGCAGCTTTTACTATCTCACCGGGTTTGCAGAACCAGAAGCAGTGGCAGTCATTGAAACCTTTGAGACAGCAGATGACTACACCTACAGCCTGTTTTGCCGTGAACGTAACCGGGAAATGGAAATCTGGAATGGATACCGTGCTGGTATTGATGGCGCAATTGAAGATTATGAAGCTGATGAAGCTTATGCGATTGATCTGCTTGATGAAGAGATTATTGAAAAGTTGCTGAATAAAGCACGTCTGTACTATCGTATTGGACACAATGCCGAATTTGATGCCCGAGTCAGTCAATGGATTAAGCAGGCTGATACCCAGCAGCGTCGTGGCGATGGTTCTCCATCACAGCTTTTACAGCTGGACCGTATTTTAGATGAAATGCGCCTGATCAAATCTGCCAAAGAAATTGAGATCATGCAAGCCGCATCTGTAATTAGTGCACAGGCCCATACTCGTGCCATGCATCAGGTACGGCCGGGCATGATGGAGTATGCTCTGGAAGCAGAGCTAAATTATGTATTTGGCCAGCATGGTTGCGTACCGTCCTATAACAGCATTGTCGGTGGTGGAGCTAATGGCTGTATTTTGCATTATATAGAAAATAACCAGCCACTTAAAGATGGTGATCTGGTACTGATCGATGCGGCTTGTGAATATGAGCATTATGCCTCTGATATTACCCGTACATTTCCGGTAAATGGTAAATTTACCCCTGAACAGAAAGTCTTGTATGAAATTGTATTAAAAGCTCAGCTGGCTGCTATTGACGCAGTACGCATCGGGAATTCTTACCGTGAACCGCATGAGCGTGCAGTTCGTATCCTTACAGAAGGTCTGGTAGCACTCGGACTTTTAAAAGGTAATGTAGATGAACTGATCGAAACTGAAGCTTACCGCCAGTTCTATATGCATGGTACCGGCCACTGGCTGGGGATGGATGTGCATGATGTCGGGTCTTATAAGAAAGATGGGGAGTGGCGCAGTTATGAAGCTGGTATGGTGATTACTGTTGAGCCCGGATTGTACATTGCTCCAGACGATGAAACCGTAGACAAAAAATGGCGGGGTATTGGGATCCGCATTGAGGATGATGTAGTGGCTACAGAACATGGTCCACTGATTTTAACAGCCGAAGTCGTAAAAACAGTTGCAGACATTGAGCATTTAATGGCTCAGGCCCAGCAGTGATCTGCCAGAAATAAGGAAACTGTTATGCAGCAACAAGTGATTATTGTTGGTGGGGGGATGGTCGGCTTAAGTCTTGCTTTAATGCTGGCTAAAGCCAAAATCGGAGTCAAGTTACTCGAAGCTATTCGCTATCCTGACTACACCGATACAGAAAGTGTTCCCTATCACTCCAGTTTTGATGCACGTAATACGGCGCTTTCACGCCGGAGTGTACAGATTTACCAGAAGTTGGGGCTGTGGGAGGCTCTTCAACAGCATGCTACACCTATTCTGGAAGTTCATATTACAGAACAGGGAAGTTTTGGTAAGGCTCGTCTGAAAGCTGAGCAGGAAAATGTTGAGAGCTTTGGACAGGTGATTGAGAATGCCTGGCTTGGACGGGTACTTCTAACTCAAGTGCGCCAGCAACCTTTGATAGAATTAATTGATGGAGTACAGGTTAAGGCATTAACTCAAGATACAGAACAGGTCTACATTGAGGCAGAACGAGAAGGTCAAGAACTGCAACTTACTTCAAAACTGGTGATTGCTGCTGATGGCCGCGATTCTTTTTGCCGACAGGCCTTGGGTGTTGGTGTAGATGTGCATGATTATGACCAGGTGGCAATTGTCACCGCGGTACAGACATCCAAACCGCACCGTCAGGTTGGTTTTGAGCGTTTTAGTCCTTTAGGACCGTTGGCGCTCTTGCCACTTCCGGGTGAGTATCGACGTTCTGTGGTCTGGCCAGTTAAAAAGGGGACTGAACATGAGTGGCTGGGTGAAGAAAATGATCAGCATTTTTTAAATGCCTTACAACAGACTTATGGTGACCGGGCAGGGAAATTTGAAAAGACCGGAAAACGCTTCAGTTATCCATTGTCACAGGTTCTGGCCCATAAACAGGCAGTTGGCCGGGTAGTTTTGATGGGCAATGCTGCACATACACTCCATCCTGTGGCCGGTCAAGGCTTTAATCTGTGCCTGCGTGATGCGGATGTCTTGTTGCGTTTTCTCGGCAGTCATCTGACAGTATCTGATGATCTGGGTGAGCCAGAAGTTCTAAAAGCTTATGAACAGGCCCGCCTGACCGACCAGCAACGGGTCATCAAGTTTTGTGATTCGGTAGTACGAGGTTTTAGTAATCAGAATCCGGTTCTGAAACTGCTACGCAATACCGGTCTGATTGCTTTTGATATAGTTCCGGGAATAAAGCCTCTAGTAGCCAATTATGCAATGGGGCTAAAAGCATGAGTGAAATTCTAGATGTGGTTATTGTCGGTGGCGGTCTGGTTGGTGGTCTAACAGCATTATTATTGGCGCAAGGTGGAGTTCAGCCTACTGTACTGGATGCGGCACCGGTCTTGGCAGAAGCACAGGTATTGCCTGTAGTAAATCCCAGGGTATTGGCACTGAGCCAAGCGACCATTCATCTTTTAAAAACAGTAGGCGTGTGGAAAGAAATCGCCAGACATATGCCCTATACCGGTATGCAGGTCTGGAATAAAAATGGCTATGGCGAAATAGCTTTTGGTCATGAATCACAGACCTTTCCGCCAGAAGATCAGTGGCTTGGCTCAATGGTCGAGCCAAGCATACTCAATCTTGCGATTCAGAAAAAATTGCTAGAAAATGTACAGGATTATCGTACCCAAATTAAAGTCACTCACATTGAACAGGGTATAAATGGATGGCATCTACAGCTTGCTGATGGTTCAGCAGTATATACCCGGTTACTGATTGGGGCAGACGGTGCCCAGTCATTTGTACGTGAACAGGCTATAATCGATCTGGACGTGCTGGACTACAAACAATCAGCGGTTAGCTGTGCCATTAAAACCGCCCAGCCACATCAGCACGTAGCACGCCAGATCTTTTTGCCCACTGGCCCGCTGGCTTATCTGCCTATGGCCAGTATACAGCCCGAAGAATATGGCTACTGGCAATCAATTGTATGGACTTTGCCAGAAGATTATGCCGATGAATATTCGGCTCTAAATGATGAAGAATTTGCCCGGCTTTTAACTAAGGAAAGTCAGCATATGCTGGGAGAAGTTCAAGTAGTGCGTTCAAGGGCCAGCTTTCCTTTAAAAGCGCGCTCCGCTCAGCGCTATGTAAAAAAAGGACTGGCATTGATAGGAGATGCTGCTCACGTAATCCATCCGTTGGCCGGTCAGGGAGTAAATATTGGTTGTCTGGATGCTGCCATACTTTGTGATGCATTATTACATGATGCTAGACGGGGAGTATGGGCACATGAGCAGACATTGCTACGTTATGAGCATTGCCGTAAAGGACAGAATGCAGCTATGATGCATGGTATGTCAGTGTTGGGCTGGCTTGAAACCCGAGAGCTGTTTCCAGTGATCTGGGCACGAAATCTGGGGAAAAAGCAGGTTAATCAGCAGCCATTACTTAAAGATCTTTTTATGATGCAAGCTAGTGGCCTGATTCACTTAAAAGATACACGTTATTGTAAAACTGGCGAATAAAAACACTTTCGTGCATTTCTTTTATAATTGATTACGAATTTGATTAAAAAAGATACGTTTTTCCTGCTTTTAGCTCTTTGCGAATTCGCTAGAGATTGCTAAATTCCAACCTAAATTACCACGGTTCACCATGGAATATAGGCATTTATGGGGAGTGAGAAAACAGATATGAATGATTATGATGATGTAGAAGATGTAGCAGTCGATGAAGATGAAGCAAAAGCAGCTGAGAAAGGTGCAGTTGACGAAGAAGCGGTTCTTAACGACACAGATCTGGCGGAAGCTGAAACTCTGACCGTCACTGCAAAACAGAAGAAACGTCAAGCTTTGGAAGATGAAATAGCACGCTTTTTGGCAAGTGGTGGGAAAATTACTGAAGTCCCGCCTGATGAGGGTGTACGCAGCTAATCGCATTGAACAGAGTTAATCTAAAAAAGCATCATTCGTGATGCTTTTTTAGTTAGGACATTAATTTCAATAACCTATCCGGTTTGAGACTGCAATTCCAAGGCGCGCTGGTAAGCCACTTTCTTTTTAATACCAGTCAAGTCCGCAGCAAGTTGAGAAGCAGCTTTAACTGATAAATCCTGAAGCAGGCGGCTCAGAAGCTGGTCAAGTTTCTCTTGATCAATATCTTTTTGCTGGATAGAGCCTCCTACCACAACGACAATTTCACCCTTTTGCTGATGATGGTCTGCTTCAACAAAAGTGACCAGTTCACCTAGGGTCATTTTTTTGATGGTTTCAAAAGTTTTGGTAATTTCCCGTGCAAAACCGACCGGACGCTCTGATCCAAATACCTTTGCCATATCCTGGACGCTGTCCAAAATACGGTGAGGTGCTTCATAAAAAATTAAAGTTTGCGTTTCATCTTTCAGTTTTTCCAGCTGCGCCAGACGCTGTGAAGACTTGGAGGGCAAGAAACCTTCAAAACTGAAACGGTCACTAGGCAGGCCAACTGCACTTAAGGCTGCAATTGCAGCACAGGCGCCAGGCACCGGTATCACTCGAATACCTTTTTCTTGAGCCGCACGTACCAGTTTAAAACCAGGGTCACTGATCAGGGGAGTACCTGCATCACTGATCAGCGCCATATTTTCACCTGATTGTAATTTTTCAATTAAATAATCAATTTTATTATTTTCATTATGATCATGACATGCAGTAAGAGGCGTGGTTATATTATAATGTTTTAATAATTGGGCAGACTGTCGTGTATCTTCTGCTGCGATCAGAGCTACGGATTTAAGAACATCAATTGCTCGATAGGTCATATCATCTAGGTGCCCAATCGGCGTTGCCACTACAAATAATTGAGCACTCATAAGGGTGGTTCCATGATTAATAATAAAAAAGTTTTGCTGTTGATCAGTTTATTCAGCTTCATGCAGACAGTGCAGGCAGAAGTTCTGGTTATTCTACCTGAAACCGGCCCGCTCGCGCGAGCTGCCTCCAGTGTAAAGCAGGGGTTTATGAGTGCTTATGAAGCATCTGGCAGTCAAGAACAGCTTAAATTTGTAAACTCATACGGACAAAACATGAAAAGCTTGTTCGCCAAACATATAAAACCCAAGACTCGGCTAGTTGTAGGGCCATTGAGCCGTGAAAAAGTAGAAGAGGCCGTCAGGCTTAATCCAAAAGTACAGGTACTGGCTTTAAATGAAATTGGGCAGCATCACAATAAGGTATTACAGTTTAGCCTGTCTAAAAATGCAGATGCAGCTACTATGGCCGCGCTTATGCTTCGTGATAATATCCGTCAGGTGTCAGTTTTAAGAGAACCGGGCATAGAAGCAGATAGTGAAATTTTTTTAATTGCACTGATGTCACAACTGGATTATCCGGTTCAGATCATTGAAGTTTTGCCTAAAAAACTGCCGAAACAGCAGGCACTTTTACTGCTGGGTAAGACTGACTGGCTCAATAGCATGGTTAAATTACCAAAAACACGTATTTATGCTCATGCGATCGCGATTGAAGAAGGAGCAAAAATTCCGGAGGGCTTGAAATTCTGTGATGCTCCGGCACTTTATGAAGCAAAATGGCCAGAAATGATCATAGCTTATCAGCAGCAGCCGGTTAACATGGCTTATCAGCGTCTACTGGCTTTTGGTGGAGATGCATGGACTTTGGCAGAGCATTACTTACAGCAACCTAAAAATATTCCCATAGGTGAGTTCAGTTTTGAAGGACGAACAGGACAGATCCGTGTAGAGTCCAGGCAGATAAAGCGCACTCCACAATGTTATCAGCAGGTTCAGGGTAAGTTGCAGCGAATAATATTATAAAACCTTTGATTATTATAAAAATGGTTACTTTTACTAAACAGTTAGGGCAGTGGGCTGAGCAGCAGGCCAAGATATTTCTAGAGCAGCAGGGCTTTGTATTTTTGAATCAGAATTATCATTCCCGGTACGGAGAAATAGATCTGATTGTATGCCGGAACCAGGAACTAATATTTGTTGAAGTCAAAGCCCGTAGTATGACAGGTTATGGACGTGCCCAAGAAGTCATTTCCAGAAGTAAACAAAAAAAGATTATTCAGACGGCAATGTCTTTTATAAGCCAACATCCTGTTTATGAAAATTATTACTGCCGTTTTGACGTGATTTGCTTTAACTTCTCTACACAAATTGCAAAAAAGGTACAGCAAGACTTTTATAAGCTACCGTATGATCTTGAGTGGATTGAAAATGCATTTACTTTAGATTGAGAGTTCTTTACTCTGTCATACAGTCTGGGAAAATGAACCTGTCAATAAAGATCAGATCTAAAAATTAGGGAGTCTTGCTGAGTGTTTAATCGTTTCACTTTGGCTTTGCTATGTGTGGCAAGCTTATCTGGATGCGCAAGCTTTATTTCAAATGGTACTGGTGCTACTCCTGTTGGTACTGATAGTGGTGTGCGTTCATTGGGACAAGTTTTTATTGATTCTTCAATTGAACGTACTGCCAATATTAATCTTTATAAACTTGATCCCCGCTTTAAACAGTCACGTATTAATGTCGAAAGCTTTCATGGCAATGTCCTGCTTACAGGACAAGTACCTGATGTTTATCTGAAACAGCTAGCAGAGGACAATGTGCGTGCCATGTCTGATGTCAAAACCGTGCATAACTATATTACAGTGAGTGATAAAGTCGGTTATAACACTATCATGCAGGACGCAGCCGTTACCGCAAATACGCGCGGACTGATTATGAAGGCCAAAATGGTCTCTGACAGCAAAGTACTGGTGCATACAGAAGATGGCGTACTTTATGTAATGGGTCGTCTGAATAATGCTGAAATAAATGATCTTAATCAGGTTTTACAGCAGGTAGGCAATATTACCAAAATCGTTACCCTGATTGATAATGTCGAGCAGGGTTCAGGCCCAGTTGCCAGTTCTTCTCTCGCAAGTCCAGTAGCAAACAACTATGCAGCACCGGAAGTCGAAACTCCTGTTGCCATTGATCCTGATCAGCCTGAACCGGTCTCTATTCAGTAAATCTTATGCAGATTCTTCAAAATTTACAGCGTTTAACTACACAGGCGAAGCTTCGTTATCAGGAGTTTCGCCTGTATGACGCGGCTAGTTATATGCTCAATCATCTGACGCCTAGACAGTCTTTTGAATTGAACCAAGATATAGCATATGGCACAAAAGCTAGACAGCTTCTTGATATTTATCGTACTAAACATCCACTGCCTCAACGTCCGCTAATTGTCTTTGTACATGGAGGAGCTTGGCAGCATGGAGATAAAAAGGATTATGTGTTTATCGGCGAAGCATTTACACGCGAAGGCTATGATGTAGTAGTTTTAAACTATCATCTGGCCCCCCAGCATATTTTTCCGAGCTATATTGATGATCTGACCCTGGCATTAAACTATCTGGACCAGCATCAGCAGGACTTGCATATTTCAACTGAACAGCTGATTCTGATGGGACACTCTGCAGGCGCATTTAATGTAATGTCGGCAATCTATCATCCTACACCCTATACCTTGGAGTGCCGTTCAAAAATCAAGGCAGTAATTGGAATCGCCGGCCCTTATCATTTTGATTATAAGGGTGATCCAATTGCTCAGGATGCGTTTGACCAAAACATTCCTTATCATGAGGTCATGCCTTATTACTTTGTTGACCATAACCCGATCCGGCACTGTCTGGTTGTAGCTGAAAATGATCAGGTTGTTAAAAAAAGTAATAGTGATGACCTGGACCAGCAATTACGACAGTGTGGCAATTATAGCCAGATCGTGATGATCCCTAAAACTGGACATATTACAGTTCTAGGGGGCTTATCGAGTCTGTTCAGTTGGCACTTTCAAACCAAGCAAAGCATACTTAACTTTCTTGATGAAGCACTCAAGGCCAGTTAACTGGCCTTTTTTAATATTCAATAATTGGCGTTCCATGAAGTACGTGCATAATCATGGAATGGGCAATACTGCCTTTGAACGGAATTTCTGGTAACTCATCAAATTTGAAAAAACGGGCGTCACTGATTTCTTCTTCCTGAAGCTTGATGTCACCCGACTCATATTCAGCATGAAAAGCCAGCATCAGATTGCTGGGAAATGGCCAAGGCTGGCTGGCCAGATACCGGATGTTCTTCAGGTGCAGGCCTACCTCTTCTAAAGTTTCACGACGTACTGCATCTTCTAGCGTTTCACCTACCTCGACAAAACCAGCAATCAATCCGTACATTTTGCCTTTATTGCGTACAGACTGCGCCAGCAGAATTTCATCTTCGCCGCGAGTAATAATTGTAATCACGCAAGGTTGTACACGTGGATATTGCCGATAACGGCAAGTAGGGCAGATCATGGCGTATTCGAGAGGATGGACCTCTGTTTCATGTCCACAGTGGCTACAAAATTTATGATTACGACGCCATTCTAATAGCTGCACAGCACGGCTGGCCTGTTCAAACTGTCTACGACTCCATAAACTGATCAATTGCCGGATCGGAACCAGATGCAGACCTTCAGGGATAGCATTTATATCAAGAAGATCACGGGCAATGATCTGATCGCCCGGAATAAAATCAAGATCATCTTCCAGCTTCTCGACCTCAGGAAGCTGGAAGTTTTCATCAACTAACAACTGTTGTTCATGAAAGATGTAAGCAAGTGATAGTTCAGACATTTAGGCAGCGGCAACAAGTTTTTGACTACTTGCTAATGCTACATTAAACATCGAGGCTAAAACAGGCTGTTTGTTTTTTAAATTTTCAATCAGCATATCGGCGCTCGCCAGAATATTGAGCAGATCTTCAATATGCTGGGCTTCAATAACCAGCGCATGTTTGTTTGAATGTTCCAGAAACCGCGCCCCTTCAAGTAAAGCCTGTTGACATTTTTCCATTCCCAAGAATAAAACGGCACCAGAAATTTCCTTAAACTGGTTACATACCCCTTCAATGTTTAAGGTGTTCGGGTCTTGCAGATAAAGGGTAAGGCTCTGGCTGGCCAAATCGATGAGTGATTTGGTCTCTGTTAAAAGCATTTCATGAGCTTCATCAAGCCGGTCCAGAGAGATACTCATGTTATTTACACGAATTTGCAGGCGGCTGGAGGTGTGATGGCGTTCCAGTATTCCAATAGAGTTCATTGCCGATAAAATACTGTTCATCAGCTGTTGGGCATAGTTTTCATCTGTCAAAACGTTCGGCTGACTTAAAGCCCGAGCCTGCTGCGTTAACTCTATATAAGCTTCATTCAGGTTCAGCAGTTTGAAAATATTAGCCAGCATCAGCAGGTTCTGCTGAATATCCTGACTTTTTTCCGGCGACATATTCTGATAGTTGTATTCAATATCATGACGAATCTGGGCCATCTGGGTGGTGATCAGGTCAGTAATTGCATGAATGGTTTCATAGTCCGGTCCGAACAGATGACGGCTCAGTACCTGAAGCTGGGTATCAGTCAAGATTTCATCACCGATATTGAGCTGTTCACGGACATGTTGCGACAGTGTATCTTCCTGACTAATACACAGTACCAGTATGTCAGCCAGATCTTCAATTGATGGGCTAAAGCTGTCTGGTTGTGTTAAAAACTTATCAATACTGGTTTCAATACGGATTAAGGTACGCAGGCGCGGTTCATTTAAAATCAGTTCTTCTATCTGGTTAAAGGCCATATACACCAGATTCCAGTACTGTTGACTAGGCTGGTTGTTGGCTAGAAATGCCAGATATGCTCCTACCAGTTTAATGCCTTGTAAATCGAGCTCGGTTTCCTGCTGTTTCAATATTCTGTTCAAACACATTTTATAAAGCTGATGTACATAGCTGGATTGTTCCAGATGTGGCGCAGCAGGCAGTTTAAACTCAGGTGACATAAAGTCGAGCAGTGGAACCAGTGGCTGACCTTCACGGGTTAGAGGCTTATCCAGTGCTTTTTCAAGTTGATTCAATGTATCCAGTAGAAATTGGGGAACTTTGACTTCACGCAGGCAAATAAACTCAACATAGCGTTTGAGCATGGTTGTACCCTCACTGAGCGCTACCACCTGGTCATGATCAATATGTTGTGGATCGCTCATAATCTTGCGCATCAGTTCTGCAGAGTAAGCTGCAATCTGGGCCAGATGTGGTATATCAATCAGTGCAAGTACATGTGCGCATTGCTGAAACTGCGCTAGGGTATCCTCAATACCAAAAGGTAAACTCTGATCCTCTGCCAAGGTGCTTACAGCGGATTCAACCAGTTTTATAGAGTTGTCGATTTCATTTTTTATTATCAGTAATGCAGTTGGATCAAAATGAATCGAGGTTTGGTAAGACATATGATCTGCACCTTTCCTAGTGTTATATCTGTTCATGTAAGGACCGGTATAAATAACCGCCTTACTTCTAGAGATTAATATAACTTAACTAGAAAAGGTTTATATACAAAAAATAACACTTTATGTGGTTTTTTTATCGGGCAAACAAACAGGGTTCGCCATTCTTTTCCTGATAGTGTTGAACCCACTCTTCATGAGCCGCAAGCTCTTCGGGTGAAGGCACAATTACGGGCAAATCAACATTGATCACTTGTCGTGAAGCCTGTGACTGGCTTATTTCGCTTTGAGACAGGGCATCCATATCAAAGGATACTTGTCCACCTGTCATGGCCAGATATACATCGGACAAGATCTCGGCATCAAGCAAAGCGCCGTGAAAAGTACGGTCTCGTGCCGGAATTTCATAACGGCGAACCAGAGCATCCAGCGAGTTCTTCTGTCCGGGATGCTTGCTTTTAGCTAGTGCCAGGGTATCAGTTACTTCACACACTTCAGATAATGCAGGGAATCCTGCGCGTTTGAACTCCATATCAAGGAAGTTCATATCGAAGCTCGCATTATGGGCGATAATCTCGGCACCTTTTAAATAATTAAAAAGAACCTCTGCAATTTCCGCATAACGTGGCTTATCCTGCAAGAATTCATCAGTAATACCGTGAATGTCTACTGAGTCACCCACCGGTTTTTCCGGATTGATATAAATATGGATTGAGCTGCCGGTAAGTTTACGATTTACCATTTCAATGGCACCGACTTCAATAATCCGGTCTCCATCCTGGAAATAAAAACCGGTAGTCTCCGTATCAAGAATCAGCTGGCGCGGACCATGTAGCTCCAAGGTCGCTTCAGTAGTGACTACATATGGATGGCTTGACTCAGCCGTCTCTATTTCAGTAGCTAATCCATCATCCATTAATTCAACCTGATCTGGCAATAACAGGGGTGACTCTTCTATATGCTCCGATTCTGATTCAAGTAAATCGAAGCCTAACGGATCATCCAGTAACCAGTCGCTTTCAGACTTTTTTTCTGATGTATGCTCACTATTGAGCTGTGCCTGAACCGGGGTACTGATGCCTTGCATGATTTGATCTGCACCTAAATTTGCCAGCTGGTCTGCCATTTCATTGCCTGCATGGCCAGCATGCCCTTTAATCCAGTTCCATTCGATTTCGCGTTCTTGGCAGGTTGCATCCAGTTTTTGCCATAAGTCAGGATTTTTGACGTCTTTCCAGTTTTTCTTTTTCCAGCCTTGAATCCATTCGGTAATACCCTTTTTGACATAGTTAGAGTCTGTCCAAATGACAAGCTTGGCATCTTTTGGGCAGAATGAAATGCCTTCAATTGCAGCAGTCAATTCCATACGGTTATTGGTAGTAAGGGGTTCACCGCCACAGATTTTATGTTCTTCCTGCTCGGTAATGATATATGCACCCCATCCACCTAAGCCGGGATTACCGCGGCAAGCACCATCTACATAGAGTGTGATTGTTTGAGACATAAATCAGAAACCTGTCAAAAAAATACAAGGGGAAAATACATACCTGAGACTTCTATTGTATACACAAAAACTGGAAGACGACCTGCTGTTAAAGGGAAATTTTAATTTCTTGTAACATTTCAGGTGGAATCGCGCTAAATTATTGCCTTGTGTCATTGGCAGTCATCACTACAATGGCTTATTTAAAAAATAAACTTTGTGCGAGTTGTTTGGAATTTTTTATGTATAAACCAACCACAGCAGTGTGGCAGCCTTCTGCGTCAATCTTGTTTAAAATTACTCTACTTGGCTCTGCTATTGCAGCACTCGGGATGACGACAGGCTGTTCATCAACTCCCGCGAATTCAAAAACAATAAAATCAAACCAGGTTGGTTCCGGTCTTTTAGATGCCAGCAGTCTGGATTCACTTGAAGATCTGCTTTCTGCGACTGATATGCGCGCTGTCGAAGGCGATCGTCTGCTGATTCTCAAGCACGGTGATGTGTGGAAGCGGATGACTGTAGGCTTCAAGATGGATTTAAATCACTGGGACTCACGTATTGAGGCACAGCGTAGCTGGTTTATTTCACGTCAGCCTTATCTTGACCGTCTAAGTGCACGTGCCAGCCGCTATTTGTACCATACCGTAAAAGAAGCCGAACGTCGTGGTCTGCCAACTGAACTGGCCCTGTTACCAGTCATTGAAAGCTCCTATGATCCGGCAGCGACCAGTAGTGCAGCAGCAGCAGGTTTATGGCAGTTTATTCCAAGCACCGGTAAAATTTATGGTCTGAAGCAAACTTCACTATATGATGGCCGTCGAGATGTGGTTGAATCGACTCGTGCAGCCTATGAGTTCTTGGGCAGCCTGTATAATCAGTTCGGTTCCTGGGAATTGGCACTAGCTGCCTATAATGCCGGGCCGGGTCGCATCCAGCAGGCCATTAACCGTAACCGTGCTGCAGGCTTACCTACTGATTACTGGTCGCTTAAACTGCCACAGGAAACCATGAATTATGTTCCACGTTTCTTGGCAGTAGCACAGATTATTAAAAATCCGTCAGCATATGGGGTATCTTTACCGCCAATTGCTAACCGTCCACACTTCCGCGAAGTTAATTTAAGTGGCGGAGTCGGGTTAAATCAGGTTTCTTCTATTACTGGCCTAAGCCGTGCCGAACTTTATGCCTTGAATCCCGGTCATCGCGGTGAATATGTAGATCCGGCCAGCCCGATGCGTATTCTGATTCCAGCTGATCTTAGTCCGGCAATTGATACAAAGCTGCGCAGCCTGAATTCAGGTTCAGGAGGGCTATGGGCAAGCAACCAGCCGCCAGTAGCTTCTAAGCCTGCATCATCGGTAAGTGTTCAGACCAGGGTAACTCCAGCTGCTTCTGCAGCAGTTCCTTCATCTTCATCAAGCTCTGCACCTGTGGTGGCAAGTAATAGTAGTAAAACAACTACAGCTAAAGTCTCAACACCTAAAGGTTCGGATGCTCTGGCTTCATTTGCAGCAAAAGCAGACATACCAAGTGCTCCGCGTATACCTGTTGCAGTGACACCAGCGGCAAATATTACACCGGTACGTGTAGAGCCACCAATTTCACAAACTGAACGTGACCAGATTCTGGCTCTGGTTAAGGCTGAAGGTGAGAAAAAGTCAGTTGAAGAGGTACTACAGCCTCAAGCCAGCCAGGCTGAAAAAGATGAAGTAGTTGCCGAGCTAAAAGCCCTGGCTCCGCAAGGTACAGAAATTGTTGATCCATATGATGGCAAGATTAAACTGACAGCTATCCAGACCAGTCTCTCAGTAGCCGAACAGCAGGGTAAAGAGGTTAAGCGTGGATTCTCTTATCCAAAAGCCGTGGCGGAAAATACCTTGGCAAATTCGGAAGAGTTAGAGCGCAACAAGGGCAAAGACTATATTAAGACTGACAGCGAAATTGTAGTTATACCACCAAAGGGCAAGCGCAGTACCTATACGGTTCAGCCAGGTGATACCTTGGCAGTAATTGCCATGAAAAATGGGGTAAGCTGGCGTGATGTGGCAAAATGGAACCAGATTGACCCAAGTGCTACCTTATATGTAGGAACTTCTTTATACCTGTACGATGCGAATCCACAAAAAGTTGAAGAAAAAACTGTAAAAGCCAGCAAACCGGAAACTTACCTGGTCAAAGCCAATGATAGTCTGACCAGCGTTGCTGACCAGTTTGGTCTCTCATTAAAACAACTGGCCGACTGGAATAATCTCTCTGTAACTAGTGGTCTGTTTGTAGGACAGAAACTTCAGTTGAAAGATAATCCGAATGCAGCCGTGGCAAAACCCGTTAAGGTGGCTGACACCAGAGTAACCGCAGAACAGCGGATCAAGACGAAGAGTTACACTGTTAAACGTGGCGAATATCTGAAAATGATTGCTGAACGTTATGCATTGTCTAATCAGGAATTGGTAGATTTAACACCTGGCCTGACTGCAACCAGCAGCCTGCTGGTAGGTCAGAGAATCAATGTTCCTGTAGAGGAGACCAGTGTTTCTGCTAAAGTCGAAACTAAAGAAGATAAGAAAACAACTTTGAATGACAATATCAAAGTCAGTACGAATTATAAAACCGAAAGTTATAAGGTACAGCGTGGCGATACTCTCACCAGTATTGCAGCACAATCTAAAGTGTCTGTAAGCGAGCTGGCACAGCTTAATAATATCAATACCGGTAGTGGAGTCCGTATTGGCCAGACTTTAAAAGTTCCAGCTGGGGCAAGCATGCCGGATGAATATATTGTTCAGCCGGGCGATACTCTTACATCAGTTGCCGGAAAATATCATTTACAGGTTAATTTTCTGGCAGGCCTAAATGGACTTAACCGTAATTCAGGCTTGCGTGTCGGCCAGAAAATCAAGCTTGATGGGGAACTGCCAGTATCACCTGCACCTGTAGAGAAAGAAACAGTAACTGTAAAGAACAGTAAAAATAATTCTTCTGGCAGTCATCGTGATACTGAGCGTTATACTGTAAAAAATGGAGAGTCTCTGAATACTATTGCCAGCCGTGTCGGTATTTCGGTTAAAGAGCTGGCAGAGTTAAATAATCTGGAGTCACGTGCTGGTCTTTTACGTGGTCAGAACTTGCTGATTCCAAAAACAGTAACTTCATATACGGTAAAACGTGGGGATACATTAATTGGTCTGGCAAACAAATATGGTATGAATACGAGTGAACTTGCAGAAATGAATGATATTCAGCCAAGTACGCAGCTTCGTATCGGTGAAGTGATTAAAGTACCAAATCTATAATAAAAAACCTGAACAGGATCTGGTATGCACTGGAGTTTTGCAAAAGCCAAGCAGCTGGGGTTTGCGGCTGGATTAAGTGTATGTGCTCAAGGCGGGTTTGCTGCATTGCAAACCACGCCTTATATCGCGCTTCACACCCAGCCCAAGTATAGCGGCCTGAGTGCCATGCCATACGCTAATCCGGCAGCTCCTAAAGGTGGATTATTAAGTACAGCCAGTAATGGGACTTTTGATAACTTAAATAGCATGAATGGTAAAGGCAGCTCGGTAGATGGGATTAATTTTCTGTTTGATTCCCTGATGAGCAGTTCTCTGGATGAGCCGGGAGTGCTTTATCCGCTATTGGCAGAAAAAGCCAGCTATGATCCAGAACATACCAAGTTTGTCATTTTCTATATGAATCCTAAAGCACGTTTTAGTAATGGTCTCCCTGTCACAGCTGAAGATGTGAAGTTCAGCTTTGACGCTTATCAGACCAAATCCAATCCGGGGTTGCAGATGTATCTGGCGGATCTGGAAAAAACTGAAGTTCTATCTAGGTATCAGGTCAAATTTACTTTCAGGTCAGATAACAACGCAGAGATGCCACTAATTTTGGGAACATTACCCATCTATTCCAGGCAGGACTGGAAAAACCGGGATTTTACTCGAATTACTATGCAGCCTATCGTTGGTTCAGGCCCCTATCTGATTGACCGGATTGATGCCGGGCGTAGCGTTACCTATAAACGAAATCCACATTACTGGGGGCAGAATTTACCTGTAAATAAGGGACGTTATAATTTTGACCGGTTAAAATATGTTTATTACCGAAACCTGGATATTGCTTTTGAAGGTTTTAAGTCAGGGCAATATACTTTGCATGAAGAGATGACAGCACGTAAATGGGTGACAGAATATAATTTTCCGGCAGTAAAAGCTGGGATGGTCAAGACCTATCGCTTTCAGCATCAGAATCCGGTAGCAACCCAGAGTTTTGTGTTTAACACACGTCGTAGCCCCTTTAATGATATTCAGTTCCGCCGCGCTTTAACTTATGCGTATGACTATGAATGGCTGAATAAGGCCCTGTTTTATGGTCAGTATCAGCGGTTACAGAGTTATTTTGCCAATAGTGAACTTGAAGCAAAAGGACCACCCGGCCCTAAAGAAATACAGATCCTTCAGCCGCTATTGCCTAAATTGCATACTGTAATGCGTCAAGGTGTACTCAAGAACTGGAAGTATCCGGTTTCAGATGCCAGCGGATTTAATCGTAACAATCTGCTGATTGCACGTCAGATTTTAATTAAGACCGATTATCGAATTCATGATGGCAAACTATATGATTCCAAAGGACAGCCGGTTGAAATCGAATTCCTCATTCATCAGGACGGTTTACAGCGTACCTTAATGCCTTTTGTACGTAATCTGAAAAAACTCGGTATTGTAGTGACGCTACGTCAGGTAGATGTACCTCAGTATCTTGAAAGGATGCGCCGTTATGATTTTGACATGACGACCAGCGTAATGCCGCAGTCACTGACGCCTGGTAATGAACAGGCACAGTTATGGGGAAGTGCTGCAGCTGATCAGGCAGGAAATTATAATTATGCCGGTATCAAGAACCCGGTTATTGATCAAGTAATTAATAGTGTCATCCGGGCGCCAGACCGTGAACAGCTGGTTATTCGTACCCGCGTATTAGACCGTCTGCTGCGTGCGGGCTACTATCAGATTCCAACTTATGGCAAAGGGGAAAACTGGCTGGCATACTGGAATATGTATCATCAGCCAAAACAGAAACCAAAACTTTCTGTAGGTTTAGACTACTGGTGGATTGATAGCAATCAGGCTCAGCAGGTGAGCAGTTATTTGCGCAGGCAATAACCTTATAACAATTGAAGTCACAGGGAATGGCGTCTTTATGGGCACATATATATTAAAAAGACTTCTGTTAATTATTCCAACTCTATTCTTGATTCTGCTGATTAACTTTATGGTGATCCAGCTAGCACCAGGAGGGCCGGTAGAGCAGGCTATCCAGCAAGCCCAGAATTTCCAAGGAGTGGGAAATACCAGCCATGCTGAAACAGCTGGCCATTCATCTGAATATCAGGGTGCACGGGGCCTTAGTGATGAAATGGTGGAAAAAATCAAAGCACAATACGGTTTTGACAAGTCGGCATCTGAACGTTTCTGGATTATGCTCAAGGGATATCTCACTCTGGACTTCGGCATCAGTTTTTTTAAAGATAAGCCCGTTACCCAGCTGCTCTGGGAGAAAATGCCGGTTACAGTTTCTCTAGGGTTATGGAGTACTTTACTGATTTATCTGGTATCTATTCCATTGGGGATTAAAAAGGCCAGACAGCACGGCACGCTATTTGATAAGACTACTTCATTACTTCTGGCGGTTGGTTATGCTGTACCGACCTTTGTATTTGGTGTTTTACTGATTGTATTTTTCGCTGGCGGCAGTTATTTTCAGTGGTTTCCGCTGCAGGGGCTAGTCTCGGAAAATTTTCAGGCGCTCAGCCTGCTTGGAAAAATCAAAGATTATTTCTGGCACATGGCATTGCCTTTATTCACCATGATTCTGGGCGGGTTTGCTGGACTAACCTACTTGACAAAGTACTCTTTTATGGAAGAGTTGAGCAAGCAGTATGTATTAGCTGCACGTGCGAAGGGATTAAGTGAAAACCGGGTTCTATACAGCCATGTATTTCGTAATGCAATGCTGATAGTGATTGCCGGTTTACCTGAGGCTCTGATAGGGATTTTCTTTGTAGGCAACCTGTTTATCGAGATAATTTTTAATCTGGATGGGCTGGGATTGATGGGTTTTGAAGCCATAGTACAGCGTGATTATCCAGTTATTTTTGGCACATTGTTTTTATTTACCCTACTGGGTTTGATCTTGCGTCTCATCAGTGATGTGCTGTATCAGATTATCGATCCACGCATCAATTTTGATTCACGGGGAGCAAAATAATGTCTCCATTAATGCGGGCACGCCTTCAACGTTTTACCCATAACCGTCTTGGTATGGGCTGCCTGATTATTTTTATTCTGATTTTTATTTGTTCTCTTGCGGCAGAGTTTATCGCCAATGATAAACCGCTACTGGTGAAATATGAAAATTCTTATTATGTGCCTGTACTGAAGGAATATCCGGAAACAGCTTTTGGTGGAGTTTTTGAAACGGAAGCTGACTATAAAGATCCGGTGGTACAGCAGCTTATTAACGCCAAAGGCTGGGCAATCTGGCCCTTAATTGAATTTTCTTATCAGACGCCAAATCTTGAACTGGCTGTTCCTGTGCCATCGCCACCAACAGCACAAAACTGGTTAGGTACTGATGATCAGGGAAGAGATGTACTGGCACGTGTTTTATATGGTTTGCGTATTTCTTTACTGTTCGGATTTGCCCTAACATTTTTTGCTGCCTTAATTGGCATCGTGATAGGTGCAGTACAAGGCTACTACGGTGGGTGGATTGATCTGCTCGGGCAGCGTGTACTTGAGGTATGGGGTGGCCTGCCCATACTGTTTATGGTCATGATTCTGGTCAGTATGTTTACTCCAAATGTTTATTGGCTATTTCTGATTATGTTACTGTTTGGCTGGCCAGCCCTGGTTGGTCTGGTTCGGGCAGAGTTCTTACGTGCAAGAAACTTCGATTATGTGCGCGCGGCACGTGCGCTGGGGGTAAAAGATCATGCCATTATCTTCCGGCATATTCTTCCCAATGCCATGAGTTCCAGTCTGTCCCAGCTCCCTTTTATGCTTACGGCCAATATTACTGCCCTGACTGCACTGGATTTCCTGGGCTATGGTTTACCACCTGATGCTGCATCATTAGGGGAAATTCTGCTGCAAGGGAAAAATAATCTTAATGCACCTTGGCTGGCTTTATCTGGTTTTTTTAGTCTGGCACTGGTTCTTTCATTATTGATCTATATTGGGGAGGCAACCCGCGATGCATTTGACCCAAGACGTCAGTGACCAGTCAGCTGCGCTAAAGCTACAGGTTGAACAGCTTAATATTCAAAATGAGCAGGGCGAAGTTCTGGTAGAAAATTTAAATTTCTATCTATATGCCGGACAGACCTTAGCTATTGTCGGAGAGAGTGGTTCAGGAAAATCCATCAGCAGCCTGGCTTTGCTTGGACTGTTACCTGCTAATCTTAAGGTTCAGGGGAGTGCTATTTTAGATAGTCAGAATCTTTTAAATCTGTCTGAAACAGCAAAACGCCAGATTCGTGGCCATAAAATTGCCATGATTTTTCAAGAACCCATGACTGCACTTAACCCGCTGCATCGGGTAGAAAAAATTATTGGAGAAAGTCTGTATTTACAAGGCTGGTCTAAAGATCAGGTTCGGCAGAGAGTAGTAGAATTACTCCATGATGTCGGAATAACTCATCCGGAAGACAAACTGCGCCGTTATCCACATGAGCTTTCCGGCGGCCAGCGACAACGGGTAATGATTGCAATGGCGTTAGCCTTAGATCCCGATATTCTTATCGCTGATGAACCTACTACCGCTCTGGACGTAACTTTGCAGGCACAAATTCTCAAACTGCTACAGAGCCTGCAACATTGCCGAAATATGGCCATGATTCTAATTAGCCACGATCTTAATATAGTTAAGCGCTGTGCCCAGCAGGTGGTTGTGATGAATCAAGGCAGAGTTGAAGAACAGGGGAGTGCCGAACAAATTTTTAAACAGCCTAAGGCTGAATATACCCGGCATTTATTGGCACATAATTTTGGTCAGGCATTGCCATCCTCCGCAGGCTCCGAACTGTTGAGACTGGAACAGGTCAGTGTATGTTTTCCTATTCGCCAAGGGTTGCTTAACCGTGTAAAAGATTATTTTGTGGCAGTTGAGCCTTTAAATCTGGTCTTAAGACAAGGTGACTCCATTGGAATTGTTGGGGAAAGTGGCTCTGGTAAAACTTCTCTGGCTTTAGCGATTGCCCGGTTGATAGAGAGTAAAGGCCAAATCTTTTTAATGGAGCAGGACCTTAACCTGCTTTCCGAGAAAAAATTAAGGTTATTACGTACTGATTTCCAAATTGTATTTCAGGATCCGTTCAGTAGCCTGAATCCTCGTATGACGGTCGAGCAAATTATTGGTGAAGGGCTGAATTTAAAACATCATATGCCGCTCGCTGTAACTGAGCAGATTGACCAGATTCTACAGACGGTAGAGTTGCCTGTACATTTTAAACAGCGCTATCCACATGAACTTTCTGGCGGACAGCGGCAACGTGTAGCACTGGCACGGGCTTTGATCCTTAAGCCCAAGCTTATTATTTTAGATGAGCCTACTTCTGCATTGGACCGTACCACCCAGCGGGCAATTGTGCAGTTATTACGAAATCTGCAACAGGAATATCAGTTGAGCTATCTGTTTATCAGTCATGATTTACAGGTAGTCCGTGCCTTATGTCAGCAGGTGATGGTGCTACGGCATGCGCAACTGGTCGAATTTCAGGATACTGAACAGCTATTTTCAAATCCTCAGTCCGAGTATACCCGGCAATTGATAGCTGCAAGTCAATATTAAAAACCGTCATCAGAAACTTTTTCTGTGACTCCTGCGGCATGCATTGTAATAGAGTAAACCTTGACTAGACAGGCGTTTAAACTAGAGTAAGGACTCTAATTCAGTAAATTGGAAAAAATATCATGAGCTTGATTGCTGAACCGATCACAATTCGTAATACAACCTTTAAAAACAGAATTATTAAGGGCGCAATGAGTGAAGCACTGGCTAACGCAGCAGGGCAACCTAATCATCTGCATTATGGCTTATATGAGGCATGGGCTAAAGGTGGTCTGGGCTGTGCCATTACCGGTAATGTAATGGTTGATATCGGCGCTAAAAATGAGCCAGGTGTGGTAGCAATCGAGACTGAACGTGATCTAGAACAGCTCAAGCACTGGGCAGAAATTGGCAAAGAATATGGTATGGTTCAACTGGTCCAGCTGTCTCATCCGGGACGTCAGTGTCCTAAGGGCCTGAACAAAGAAACAGTTGCACCTTCAGCTGTGCCATTTAGTCCGGTTCTGGCAACTACTTTTGGTACACCGCGTGAACTGCGTGAAGAAGAAATTCTGGATATTATCCAGCGTTTTGCCCATGCTGCCAAAATCTGTGAAAAAGCAGGCTTTGAGGGTATACAGCTACACGGTGCGCATGGTTATCTGATTAGTCAATTCCTGTCGCCACTGACCAACAAACGTCAGGACCAATGGGGCGGTTCAATTGAAAACCGTATGCGTTTCCTGCTGGAAATCTACAAGGCCGTAAGAGCAGGGACTTCAGAGAACTTTATTATTTCTGTAAAACTCAACTCGGCAGACTTTCAGCGTGGTGGTATTACCGAAGAAGATGTTATCTATGTATTCAAAGCAATTGATGCGGCTGGTATTGACCTGATTGAAATTTCAGGAGGAAGTTATGAAGCACCAGCTATGGCTGGTGTCAAGGAAGGTAAACGTAAAGCCAGTACAATTGCTCGTGAAGCCTATTTCCTTGATTTTGCTGAAAAGATTCGTCAGGAAGTTAAATGTCATCTCATGGTAACAGGCGGTTTTAGAACCGTAAAAGGTATGAATGATGCCCTGGAGAGTGGGGCATGTGATTTTATTGGTATTGCACGGCCATTTGCGGTAGAAACTGACTTGTCTAACCATTTGGTTGCCGGGAAAGACGTTCGTTATGGTGTAGAGAAAATTAAAACTGGCATTCCGATGATTGATAAAATGGCAATTATGGAAATTATCTGGTATGCGGCACAGTTTAAAGCAATTGCTGAGGGTAAAAAACCTAATCCAAAACTTTCTCCCTTAAAAGTATTTTTTAAATACCTTAAGGGAAATCTGACTGCTGTGGTTAAAGGCCAGATTAATTCGCGTAAATCGGCCTAGTTTGTGTATATAGATGAGTGTATTGCATCTAGTGGTAAATAGTCCTGTCTTTAGGGTCTTCCAAACCTGAGGGCAGGCCTGTTTTATATTCTCAGTATGTAATGAAATAAACAGGTTGATTGATTCAGTATAGATGCAGGAAATAAGTAAAAATATCGAACTTCTTGTGTCTGTTAAAAACTTGCTCTGATTGCAGCTCTCATCACTGCATCAGAATAAAACAAGATTTAAAAATAAGAATAAAAAAAGCCCAAGTCATAATGCTTGGGCTTTTTTATAAGATGCTGCCATCTTGAATATGGCGTCCCTACGGGGATTCGAACCCCGGTTACCGCCGTGAAAGGGCGATGTCCTAGGCCTCTAGACGATAGGGACTTTAAGTGAGGCATAGTTCTGAAATTGGCGTCCCTACGGGGATTCGAACCCCGGTTACCGCCGTGAAAGGGCGATGTCCTAGGCCTCTAGACGATAGGGACGTTTCAGAGGTGGGCGTATATTAGGGTGAATCCCCGGATGTGTCAAACACTTTTCTGGCATCTTTCCCTTAAAAATATACCGTTCGTATAAAAACAAAGCAAAATGCCATCATTTGTTTGAAATTGCTGCAAGATATTCTGATTCATGCTTTTGTATCAAAAAGAGCGGCATTCGCCGCTCTTTAGTGCTTTAGGTCGGCATCAAGACTTAGGATGGTAAAACACATAATAACTTGTATAGCATGCTGCAATAAACAACAGGCATCCGAAGAAACTGATTCGCATGGATGGATCAAAAACCATACTGATACAGGTAATCAGACAGAAAACAAAACCTAGAATCGGAACAATAGGAAACAGCGGCGCAGCAAACGCAAGATCTTTAGCCGTTTTTCCCTGCTTATACCAGTCTCGGCGGAAGTTGAACATGCTGAGACAGATACTCATCCAGACTACTACCATGGTAAAGGCTGCGATTCCGAGCAGGTTAGTAAAAATAGTTTCTGGGGCAAACTGCTCAGACAACAAACCCGGCATACCGCCGATCATGGTAACGATTACTGCAACATAAGGAATGCCGCGTGCATTTACTTTTGAAAATACTGCCGGTAATTGCTTGTTATAAGACAATGACCACATCATACGTGAGGCAGCAAATAAACCGGAGTTGGCCGCTGACAGCAATGCTGTGATAATAACAAAACGGATAATATCTTCAGCATAAGGGATACCAATGTGCTGAAATACCGTAACGAATGGGCTACTGCTCACACCCTCGGCTGCTAGACCTGCTTCCTGATGAGGTAGAAGTGCAGTTACTACTAAAATTGTTCCTACAAAGAAAATCAATAAACGGAAAATCGCTGCATTGATGGCTTTGGGTACATTTTTGGCGGGGTCTTGGGTTTCACCTGCTGCTACCCCAATCAACTCGGTCCCAGAAAAAGCGAAGTTCACGATCAGCATGGTAGTGAAAATAGGAAACAGGCCTTCAGGGAACCAGCCTTGCGCAGTCAGATTACTAAAGAGTGGTGCAGACTCATAACCTTGGTAGCCAATTACACCGAAAATTGCCAGTAAACCAAACAGAATAAATGCGACAACAGTGATTACTTTCACCAGTGCAAGCCAAAATTCAGATTCGGCAAACCAGCGTGTGGAAATCATATTTAGGGTAAATACGAATGCACCAAAAACCAGTGTCCACATCCACATAGAGCTATCTGGAAACCATTCCTGCATAAGAAGTGCAGCAGCAGTAAATTCGGTACCAAGGGTTACTGACCAGGTTAGCCAATATAACCAGGTAATGGTATATCCTGTACCCGGACCAATAAACTTATTGGCATAGGCACCAAAAGAGCCTGAAACAGGCATATGTACAGCGAGTTCGCCAAGGCAAAGCATCACCATATAGGCAATAAGGCCACCCAGCACATAAGCAAGGATGGCGCCGACCGGCCCCGTTTGTGCAATGACTTCACCCGAGCCTAAAAACAGGCCAGTACCAATTGCGCCTCCCAGAGAAAGCATAACCAGATGTCGGGTACTCATAGCGCGTTTTAATGGCGCAGAATTGCCCTGATGCAACGCATCATTCGGAGAAGGAGATGACGGCATAGAGTTAAACGGAAAAGAGTAATGAAGCCGGCTATTTTAGAGAAAAAATGTAAATGTGCAATCGAAATAAAAAGCAGGAGAAATAACAGCAGAAGAATTGGCGTCCCTACGGGGATTCGAACCCCGGTTACCGCCGTGAAAGGGCGATGTCCTAGGCCTCTAGACGATAGGGACGTTTCAGAGGTGGGCTTATAATAGGGAGATTTTAAGGATGTGTCAAACGGCAGCCGGTATTATTTTTAACCAAATGAATGCCTTACATCAACTAACTTCTATTTTTGAGTTATAGGCAGATATACTTATGCCTAGGCCAGAGAGTTTAATTAGGCGATCAGAGTAAAATAAAAGATTTATAAAAGATGGCGTCCCTACGGGGATTCGAACCCCGGTTACCGCCGTGAAAGGGCGATGTCCTAGGCCTCTAGACGATAGGGACGTTTAGAAGGTAGCGGTATCTTATTGATCCGCTACCAGAGTGTCAAGCAGTTGAGGTGCGAGTTTGTTTAAAATATAGCAAAACAGCTCGGCAGTTTTCTGCGTATCATATAATGCTGAATGTGCTTCTTTCCCGTCAAACTCAATTCCCGCCTGTAGACAGGATTTAGCCAGCACGGTTTGGCCAAACATTAAGGCACTGAGCGTGACCGTATCAAACACTGAAAAGCTATGAAATGGATTCTGGTTTTTAGTTCCACTTCGGTTAATAGCTGCCTGTAAAAAACCCAGGTCAAAATGGGCATTGTGGCCAACCAGTATGGCATGAGTACACAGCTGTTCACGGCGGATATCATGAATAGACTTGAAGATACGTTTCAATGCAGTCTTTTCATCTTCTGCCATCGCCATACGCATCGGATTAAAAGGGTCAACCCCAATGAAGTCTAGCGAGCGGCGATCCAGATTAGCGCCTTCAAACGGATTAATATGTGCATGATAGGCAGGACCCGGAATAAATTTTCCTTCCTCATCATAGATAATCGGAATACAGGCAATTTCAAGTAACGCATCAGTCTGTGCATTAAAGCCCGCAGTTTCCACATCTACCACAACTGGCAGAAAGCCACGAAAACGCTGACCAATCACAGGTCGTGAATCTTGTGTCACACTTTTCTCCATTGAATGGTTTGACCGGCATAAAGTGGAATAATCTGTTCATTTTCCAGATATTCTAGGCTCGCTGGAATTACGTGCGGTTCTTTAATCAAGGTAATTGTTTGAGTATTACGCGGTAAGCCATAGAAGTCTGCACCAAACATGCTGGCAAAACCTTCAAGCCGCTCAATACGTCCTACCTGATCAAATGCCTGTGCATAAAGCTCGATAGCAGTAGGTGCACTATAGCAGCCTGCACAGCCACATGCATTTTCTTTAGCATTTTTAGAATGGGGCGCACTGTCTGTACCAAGAAAGAATTTCGGGTTACCACTAGTTGCCACTTCCAGCAGGGTCTGCTGGTGGGTCTGACGTTTCAGAATTGGTAAACAGTAAAAATGCGGCTTGATTCCACCTACCAGCATATCATTACGGTTAAATAACAGATGTTGTGGAGTAATGGTAGCTGCAACATTACGGTCCTGTTCCAGCACAAAATGTGCTGCTTCACTGGTAGTAATATGCTCAAGCACAACTTTAAGTGCTGGAAACTGCTTCAAGAGAGGAGAAAGTACTTCATCCAGAAAACGCTTTTCGCGGTCAAAAATGTCTACATGATTATGAGTAACTTCACCATGTAACAGTAAAGGCACCTGATATTTTTCAAGCTGCTCTATGACTGCATATACTTTACGGATATCGCTGACACCATTGTCTGAATTGGTAGTTGCACCAGCCGGATAAAGCTTGATGGCATTAACATATTCTGAATCTTTAATTTTTTTAACTTCTTCAGGTGAAGTGTAGTCAGTAAAATAAAGAACCATACGCGGATCAAAATTTACCCCTTCAGGCGCATGAGCCATAATCCGTTCACGATAGGCCAGAGCCTCATCAACCGTTTTTACTGGTGGAACCAGATTGGGCATGCAAATGGCGCGGGAAAACTGTCTGGCCAGATCAGGCACGGTACGTTTAAGGGCTAGGCCGTCACGTAAATGGACATGCCAGTCATCTGGTTGGAGAAGAGTGATCGTATTCAAAGTGTTCAGGCAAGAAAAATAAAATAGATGATAATCGATAAACTCTAAAAATGATAACGGCAATTATGGATAAAAGGCACAATAAAGTTCGTAATTTGCCCTAAGGGTATGCTATTTTTATAGAACTATAAAAACTATGCACGATGTTATGGAATATAAATATTACCTTACAACGTTGCAGCAACAAAAAGAAAAAATTGAAACTCTGGTCGCCCTACATTCTCATCGTACCAGTAGTTCGTTGCCGCAGGCACTTGAACAAGAGTTCTGGCAGCAGAATACTGAACGGGCCCGGATCAATATCTCACAATCTTTTGCTGCAGGTGTGTGGGCTTACCTTTTATTTACGGCTTTAGTGTTGCCAGGTGATTACTGGCTTTCTGGTCAGCGTTTTTTCTCTGCAGATTTCCTGCTGTGTATTGTTGCCATGCTTAATGGCGCAGTAAGTCTGTTAACCCTTTATGGCTTTGCTAGAAGTAAACTGCTTCAGCCTTACTTTTATCAGGCTGCATTAGGTTTAATGCTCTGGACTATTATTTCAAGCTGTCTGCTGAGTATGAGTTTTGCTACCCCTGCACTCAAGTATCAGTCAGTGATTGTGTTGTGTTTTATATATATGCTGGGGTTTATGATCAGTGGGGTACGGCCACTCCACATGCTTTTGGTCGGGACCCTGGCCGCGGTTATATCTATTTACTTACTGTTCGTATTTCATATTTCTTTTGAAGTGATCATTTTGAGCCGGGTACTGTTGGGAAGCTGTCTGTTTGGTTTTACTTTAAGTACCATGCTGATCAAGCGGGAACGTATACTGTTTTTAAATACCAAGCTTGCACAGCTTAATGAAAAAATTCAGTATATTCATGCTTCTGAACTTTTGCATTTAAGCCAGCATGACGAGTTAACCCAGATCTCTAACCGTCGTAATTTTGATGAGACTCTGGACAGTTTTTATAGGCAGTCACGTAAAGAAGGAACGCCCTTATCTCTACTGTTTATCGATGTGGATTTTTTTAAAAATTATAATGATTTTTATGGTCACCAGATGGGCGATAAAGTGATTTATAGTATTGCCAGAGCAATTAAAAATTCGATTCGGCACAGGGATTTTGTGGCCCGTTATGGTGGAGAGGAGTTTGTAGTGCTTCTTCCTGAAACCGAGGCGCATGGTGCCTATGCGGTTGCGTCCAATATTTATCGGGAAATTGAGCGGCTTGCTATTCCTCATGAACGTTCATGTATTGCCAGCTATATCACTGTAAGCCTGGGTATTACAATTTATAGGGGAGAAGCGGCTGTAACACAGGAGGCTTTGCTTGAGTCTGCTGATCAGGCACTCTATCGCGCCAAACAGTTGGGCCGCAATCAGATTTTCTATCAGTCAGTCGGTTCAACAAAAGTTGCATAACCATTAATTCTTGTAAAAATAAAAGCCGCCAGAATCAGGCGGCTTTTAAACAGATTAAAAATTACTTCTTGTTATTTTCAAGCTGGGGTAAAGCTGAACCCTGACCCAATGATAGCAGGCCAGAGTCAGTATAAAGGCCCAGTTTGACGCGTGTATCTGTAATATCCAGATTACGCATAGTCAGCTGTCCAATACGATCCATCGGTGTGAACATTGAATCACCTTTTTCCATAGTCAGACGTTCAGCTTCATAGGTCAGGTTCGGAGATTCAGTGTTCATGATGGTGTAGTCATTACCACGACGCAGCTCTAACGTGACTGTACCCGTAATTGCTTTAGCAACCCAGCGTTGGGCAGTTTCACGCAACATCAGTGCCTGAGAGTCAAACCAGCGGCCTTGATAAAGAAGACGACCTAAACGCAGACCATTGATACGGTATTGTTCAATGGTATCTTCATTATGAATACCCGTTACCAGACGTTCATAAGTGATATGCAGCAACGCCATGCCAGGTGCTTCATAAATACCACGAGACTTGGCTTCAATAATACGGTTTTCAATCTGGTCGGACATTCCCAGGCCATGACGTCCACCAATACGGTTCGCTTCAAGAATAAGTTCCACCGGATTATCAAAACGTTGGCCATTTAATGCAACTGGCATACCTTCTTCAAAAGTCACGGAAACTTCTTCAGCTTTAACTTCGACTTCATCTTTCCAGAACGCTACCCCCATAATTGGCTCGACAATCTTGATGCCGGCATTCAAGTATTCAAGATCTTTGGCTTCATGAGTTGCACCCAGCATATTTGAGTCGGTCGAGTAGGCCTTTTCTTTTGACATTTTGTAGTCAAAACCGTTATCGATGAGGAACTGTGACATTTCAGCACGGCCACCAAGTTCATCAATAAAGGTCTGGTCTAGCCAAGGTTTATAAATTTTCAGGTTAGGATTGGTAAGCAGACCGTAGCGATAAAAACGCTCAATATCGTTGCCTTTATAAGTTGAGCCATCACCCCAGATGTTGACATCATCTTCTTTCATGGCCGTTACCAGCATAGTACCGGTGACTGCACGACCTAATGGAGTGGTATTAAAATAAGGCATACCGCCTGTACTGATATGGAATGCGCCACATTGAATTGCAGCAATACCTTCAAGTGCAAGTTGCAGGCGGCAGTCGATCAAGCGAGCTTTTACCGCACCATAATTTTCAGCTTTCTTTGGAATGGCATCATAGTCATCTTCATCAGGCTGACCAAGATTTGCAGTATACGCATAAGGCTCTGCACCTTTTTGTTTCATCCACAATAAAGCAGCAGAAGTATCCAGGCCACCAGAGAAGGCAATTCCGACTTTTTTGCCTACTGGTACATGCTGCAAAATGGTTGCATTATCAGTCATTGCTAGTCCTAACTATAAAACAGGCACCACGAATTGGCTGCCATTAAAAAATCTATAAACATTTTATTGTAACACTTTTAAACGAACATGTTTTCTTAAAAAAAAGACAAACTTTAAAAATTATAGGGGCGCTAAATTTATAATTACGCTTTTATGAGTTAACTCAGTTCATAGAAATTAATAAGGAGGTTTTATTTAGAGCAGAAAATAATACGGGCTTTTCTTGACTCTATTTCATCATATTTTAAGTTTTAAAAAATCTATAAGACTAAAGTTTTACAAGAGCATTAAAAGTACAGTTTTTAATACTTTGAATTTAAATATTCTATTTATTAAACAATATATTAAGAAAGAATAGAGAATTTTTATTTTAAATTGACTTTGCCAGAAATTAAACATTTTCTAATTTAAATTGGTATGACCAATTTTATAGATAAAATTTTATATTGATCTTTAAATAAGCAAAATTTAGGATAATTAAAGTAATTAAAAGATTTATTGTTCTTTAAAGTAAATATTGGTCTGACCAATTATTGTAGGGTTAGATCAATCAATATCTCGTGAGCATATCAAGGAGAAGAATGTGCTTTCACAATGGCAACAGATTTATGATCCGATGGGGAATTTATGGATTTCCAGCTTGGTCGCCCTGATTCCAATTATTTTCTTTTTTCTGGCATTGGCAGTTTTCCGTTTAAAAGGAAGTGTAGCGGGAACAATTACGGTGGTACTGGCTTTGCTGGTTTCACTTTTTGCTTATGGCATGCCGACCGATATGGCATTTGCCTCGGTAATTTATGGTTTCTTCTATGGTTTATGGCCAATATCCTGGATCATCATTGGTGCAGTATTCCTGTATAAAGTTTCTGTTAAAACAGGCCAGTTCGATGTAATCCGTTCTTCAATTTTATCTATTACTGAAGACCAGCGTTTGCAAATGCTGTTGGTCGGATTTGCTTTTGGTACTTTTCTTGAGGGAGCAGCAGGTTTTGGTGCGCCGGTTGCGATTACTGCGGCATTACTGGTCGGTTTGGGCTTTAAGCCATTGTATGCTGCCGGTCTGTGCCTGATTGTGAATACCGCACCCGTTGCCTTTGGCGCGATGGGTATTCCAATTATCGTAGCGGGGCAGGTGTCTGGTGTAGATACCATGGAAATCAGCCAGATGGTAGGCCGCCAGTTACCGTTTATGGTGCCAATCGTACTGTTCTGGATTATGGCCATTATGGATGGCTGGCGCGGAATTAAAGAGACCTGGCCGGCTGTAATTGTAGCAGGCGGTGCATTTTCACTGGCACAGTACTTGACCTCAAACTTTGTAGGGCCTGAATTGCCAGATATTACTGCGGCCATTGCGTCACTGGTGAGCCTGACAATCTTATTAAAATACTGGAAGCCTAAGCATATCTTTCGTTTTAAAGATGAAAATGACAGTCAGGTCGATGCCGAGCTGCTGGCTTCACAGAAGCAGAAATTCAGTATAGGCCAGATTGCCAAAGCCTGGTCACCATTTGTGATTTTGACAGCGATGGTAACTCTATGGAGTATCAAGCCTTTTAAAGATCTATTTGCTAAAGATGGCCCAATGCAGGATTGGGTGATTTCGATCAAGGTTCCTTATTTGCATCAGCTGGTTCAGAAAGTGCCTCCAGTGGTGCCCGAAGTTAAGGACTATGATGCTATCTTCAAATTTGACTGGCTCTCAGCAACCGGTACAGCAATTATTATTGCGGCGCTTATTACGATTGTTTATCTGAAAATGAAGCCACGTGAAGCACTGGTGACTTTTGGTGAAACTGTAAATGAATTAAAGACCCCGATTTACTCGATAGGCATGGTTCTGGCCTTTGCATTTATTGCGAATTACTCAGGAATGTCGGCAACATTGGCATTAGCCTTGGCCCATACTGGTAATGCTTTTACCTTCTTCTCGCCATTCTTGGGCTGGTTGGGCGTGTTCCTCACAGGTTCAGATACTTCTGCCAATGCACTGTTTGCAGCATTACAGGCAACTACTGCCCAGCAGATTGGTGTGCCAGAAGTTTTACTGGTAGCTGCCAATACCAGCGGTGGAGTCACCGGCAAGATGATTTCTCCACAGTCGATTGCCATTGCCTGTGCAGCAGCAGGGCTGGTAGGTAAAGAGTCCGATCTGTTCCGCTTTACGGTTAAACACAGTATAACCTTTACCGTAATGATTGGTATCATTATCACTCTACAGGCATATGTGTTCCCGTGGATGATTCCATAGGATAGAAAGAGGAAGTGCAGGGTGAAGGTCTCCGATAAAGTTATACAAAGTTTGTATCAGCTGATTGAACAGCAAGGAATGAAAGTCGGAGATCGCCTCGCTTCTGAGCGTAAGCTATGTGAACAGCTTGGTGTATCGCGCTCCTCATTACGGGAGGCCCTACAGCAGTTAAATACTCAAGGTATAGTACAGAGCCGTTTAGGAGATGGTACTTATATTTGCCAACTGCCTGTTACCTGGTCACAGCATAAAATTGTTCAGCCTTTAAGCGGCCTGATTGACCAGGATCCACTTTACCGCTTCGATGTGCAGGAAGCACGGTTGGTACTGGAAGGGGGAACAGCCTGGTATGCAGCTTTACGCTCTACTGCTGAGGACCGTGTCAAGATTCATCACTTTTATGACCAGATCAGCCATTTCCAGTCAATTGGTGATCCGGATCAGGCTTCGGTAGCAGACGCCAAGTTTCATCTGGCGATTGCTGAAGCATCTCATAATCTGGTCCTGATACAGACCATGCGTGGCCTGTTTGATCTGTTGCAATACAACGTGGTGCTGGGTCGCCGTAAAGTCTATTCAGAGTCAGACCGGTTTGACCAGTTGCATTTACAGCATTTTAAGGTCATGGATGCAATTGACCGTAAAGATCCGCAGGCAGCCCGCATGGCAGTTTGTGGCCATATCGAATTTGTTATACAACAGGTACGCTCGATTGATGAGGAAGAAGCCCGTCATCAGCGTGCCAGTCGCTTAAACAGGATTTAAAATGATTATTTCATCTTCTAATGATTATCGTGAAGCAGCGCGACGCCGTTTACCTCCATTTCTGTTTCATTATATTGATGGCGGGGCATATGCGGAATATACCCTGCAACGAAATGTAGAAGACCTTTCCAAAATCGCTTTGCGGCAGCGTGTCTTAAATGACATGTCTGAACTGAGTCTGGAAACCAAGCTGTTTAATGAAACCTTGTCGATGCCAGTTGCTCTGGCACCAGTTGGCCTGACCGGAATGTACGCTCGCCGTGGGGAGGTTCAGGCCGCGGTTGCTGCAGAGAAAAATGGCATACCTTTTACTCTGTCAACGGTATCAGTCTGCCCAATTGAAGAAGTTGCACCAGCCATCCAGCGCCCGATGTGGTTTCAGCTTTATGTATTGCGTGACCGGGGCTTTATGAAAAATGCATTGGAGCGTGCCAAGGCTGCAGGCTGTTCGACTCTGGTCTTCACCGTAGATATGCCGGTACCAGGTGCACGTTACCGTGATGTTCATTCAGGCATGAGCGGACCTAATGCTGCCATGCGCCGCTATATGCAGTCCTTTATGCATCCACACTGGGCATGGAATGTTGGACTGATGGGACGTCCACATGATCTGGGCAATATTTCTAAATACTTGGGTAAACCAACTGGCCTGGAAGATTATATTGGCTGGTTAGGGGCAAACTTTGACCCGTCCATTTCCTGGAAAGATCTGGAATGGATCCGTGAATACTGGGATGGCCCAATGGTCATTAAAGGTATTCTGGACCCTGAAGATGCCAAAGATGCGGTGCGTTTTGGCGCTGACGGAATTGTGGTATCTAATCATGGTGGACGCCAGCTAGATGGCGTATTGTCTACTACCCGTGCATTACCGGCTATTGCAGATGCTGTTAAAGGCGATCTGAAAATTATGGTCGATTCGGGAGTCCGTAACGGACTTGATGTAGTACGTATGATTGCGCTTGGGGCTGATTTATGTCTGTTGGGTCGTGCTTTCGTCTATGCATTGGGTGCTGCCGGCGGTGAAGGTGTAAATCACCTACTTGAGCTGATTAACAAGGAAATGCGAGTTGCCATGACACTAACTGGCGCTAAAACTATTCAGGATATTTCTTCTGAATGTCTGGTCAAGCGCATTATGGAGTAAAACCGTGTCTATCACCGCCTCTAAAGTCATACAGCAGTTTCAGCAAGTGGTCGGAGAAAAATTTGTACTTACCGATGAGCAGGAAACCCGCCTTTACCGGCAGGGTCGACGTTTTGGTGAAGGACAGGTTCTAGCCGTAGTAGCTCCCGGTAGCCTGATTGAACAATGGCGTATTTTACAGATTGCAGTGGCTGCAGACTGTATTGTAATTATGCAGGCCGCCAATACTGGCCTGACTGGAGGCTCTACACCTTATGGTCATGATTATGACCGTCCAGTAGTACTGATCAGCACCCGTCGGTTAGCCGGTATACAGGTTATCAATTCAGGAAAGCAAGTTATATGCTTGCCGGGTGCGACTTTAGATGCATTAGAAAAAGCCCTGTTACCCTTTAACCGGGAACCGCATTCAGTGATTGGTTCCTCCTGTATAGGTGCCTCTGTATTAGGGGGAGTGTGTAATAACTCTGGCGGTGCACTGGTAAGACGTGGGCCGGCGTACACCGAACTGGCCTTATATGCTCAGGTTGATGAACAGGGACAACTGCATCTGGTTAATCACTTGGGAGTAAGTTTAGGTACCCAGCCAGAACAGATTCTGATACGTCTGCAAAATGGTGAGTATCAGGAAAAGGATATTGATTACAGTCCGCAGCACCGTGCTTCCGATCCTCATTATGGTCATGACGTGCGTCAAGTTGATCTTGATACACCGGCGCGTTTTAATGCTGACCCTAACCGGTTGTTTGAAGCTTCAGGTTCTGCCGGCAAGGTCTGTGTTTTCGCAGTGCGGCTGGATACTTTTGAAAAACTACCAAGTCAGGTGTTTTATATTGGAACCAATAGTCAGGATGACCTGACCTCAATTCGACGCTATTTACTGACTCAATTGCCGCGTCTGCCGATTGCAGGTGAGTATATTCATCGTGTAGCGTATGACATTGGCGAGAAATATGGAAAGGATACCTTTCTGTTTATCGAAAAATTTGGAACTGCGCGGGTCCCTAAAGCTTTTGCCATGAAAGATAAAATTGATGGCATGCTGGAAAAAGTCAAAATCAGAGGATTAACCGACAAGGTTTTACAGCTGTTAACCGGCGTTTTGCCACCCCATTTACCGCAGCGTATGGCCGAGTTTCGTAACCGCTATGAACATCATTTACTACTTCGTATCGAAGATCAGGATATAGCACAGGTAGAAAGTTACTTGCAGGAGTATTTTAAAATACACTCTACAGGCAAATATTTTCTGTGTAATGAAGAAGAAGGCCGTAAAGCTTTTTTACACCGATTTGCCATTGCAGGAGCAGCTATACGTTATCGTGATGTACATCGCCGGGAGGTCGAAGACATTGTGGCGCTCGATATTGCCCTAAAACGCAATGACCGGGAGTGGCTGGAAACCTTGCCTGAGTCAATGGAAGAGCAGATTATACATAAACTCTACTACGGTCATTTCTTGTGCCATGTTTTTCATCAGGATTACATCGTCAAGAAAGGGGTTGACCCATTGGCTATGGAGTATGCCATGTGGAAACTGCTAGATCAGCGTGGTGCCGAATATCCGGCCGAACATAATGTCGGACATTTATATGTAGCCAAGCCTGCTTTAAAACAACACTATCAAAAGCTTGATCCAACCAACAGTTTCAATGTGGGCATTGGTTATACTTCCAGAAAAAAATATTGGTCATAAACCAAATTCTTTTAACTGTGCTTTTAAGAACTATTTATTAAAAGCACAGTTAAATTCTTCCCCGCAATACTTTTACAGCCACCCTATATTTATATTTAAATTTTTTAAATAGCCTAAGCTTAAAATTGACGTTCAAGTCTTTATCCTTCAAATAAACAGCCATAAACAATATAAAAAAATCAGTTAAAGTAGATGCAACAAATTGCAAAGCCCACTAATTACAAGGATATCCTATGACCAGCTATGCAAATATTTTAAAGCCATTAGATTTGGGATTTACCACGATTAAAAACCGGATAGTAATGGGGTCTATGCATACCGGGCTGGAAGACCGTTTTTATCATTATCCGAAGCTTGCGGCCTATTTTGCCGAGCGAGCCAAAGGTGGAGTTGGTCTCATTATTACCGGAGGTATAGCACCTAATCGAGAGGGCTGGCTATCACCAATGGGAGGCACTATGAACAGTCTGGCCGACATTCCCCATCACCGGTTGGTCACTCATGCTGTACACAAACATGGCGCTAAAATTTTGCTTCAGATTCTGCATTCTGGTCGTTACGGTTATCAGCCACTGGTCGTTTCTGCCAGTCCGGTTAAATCACCTATTTCCCTGTTTAAACCACGAAAAATGAGTGAGCGTAATATCCTGAGTACTATTAAGGATTATGCACATGCTGCCAGCCTTTCAAAAAAGGCTGGCTATGATGGGGTTGAAATTATGGGCTCGGAAGGGTATCTGTTAAACCAGTTTATGAGTCGGCATGTCAACCAGCGTCAAGACCGATGGGGCGGCACACTGGAAAACCGGATGCGGTTTTCACTTGAAATTGTAAAAGCTATCCGTGAGGCAGTGGGGGAGAAATTTATTATCTGTTTTCGTTTATCAATGCTGGATCTGGTTGATAACGGTAACACCATGGATGAAGTCATACAGATTGCCCAGGCGTTAGAAAAAGCAGGTGTAACTTTGCTAAATACCGGGATTGGCTGGCACGAAGCGCGCATTCCGACCATTGTTACCTCTGTACCGCGTGCTGCTTTCGTCGATTATACCGCTGAAGTGAAGCAGTATGTGAATATACCGGTCATTGCCTCAAACCGTATTAATATGCCGGAGACTGCCGAAGCCATTCTGGCTGAAGGAAAAGCCGATATGGTACAAATGGCACGCCCATTTCTGGCCGACCCTTTTTGGGTAGATAAAACTGCTACAGACCGTGTCAATGAAATTAACACTTGTATTGCCTGTAATCAGGCCTGCCTGGACCATACATTTAAATGGCAGCGTGCAACCTGTCTGGTCAATCCGCGAGCAGCTTATGAAACCGAGCTGGTCTACGTGCGTACAAAAAAACCTAAACGGATTGCTGTAGTGGGGGCTGGGGTTGCCGGAATGTCTGCGGCTACAGTTGCTGCGGGACGAGGGCACCAAGTGACTTTATTTGAAGCAAGTGATGAAGTCGGGGGACAGTTTAATTTAGCCAAAGTTGTGCCAGGCAAAGAAGAGTTTCATGAAACCATTCGTTACTTTAAGGTTCAAATTGAGAAAACCGGCGTCGAACTGCGTTTAAACACCCGTATAAATCGTGAACAGCTTGAACGTGAAGGATATGATGAAGTTGTGGTTGCCACAGGTGTTATACCGCGTCAGCTTAAAATTGCTGGCAGTGAAGCGCCGCAGGTTTTGTCTTATGCAGAAGTGCTTAAGGGTGCAAAAGTGGGATACAGGGTTGCAGTGATAGGAGCAGGAGGAATTGGTTTTGATGTTTCTGAATTTTTACTCAAACCTGTCTCACAGCCTCAGCCACAACCTTTAACTGAATGGCAACGTGAGTGGGGCGTAGATTCAGAATCTCATTACCATACGGAAGGTGGAATGATTTCGGCCGAATTGGAAACACCCGTTCGGGAAATTTATTTACTGCAGCGCAAACCTACGCCTTTAGGTGCAGGGCTTGGTAAGACAACAGGCTGGGTGCATCGTGCACAACTGAAAAAGCATCATGTACGTATGTTGCGCGGTGTAAATTATAAAGCAATTACTGATGAAGGCTTATGGATTTCTCACGATGGGCATGACCAGCTGCTCCGTGTCGATACGATTGTAGTATGCGCTGGACAAGAATCCGTTAAAGATTTGATGCCACAGGGTGGAAAGAAAGTGCTGGCTAACTATCACATTGTTGGAGGAGCAAAGCTGGCAGCAGAGCTTGATGCCAAGCGTGCTATTCGTGAAGGAGCTGAATTGGCTGCAAAGCTTTAACTAAATGATGAAACAATAGACATTTGACTATAAAGTATTAAAATTTTTCTTGAATAAAATGAAGAGGCTTTGTATTCTTAGCGGCATGGAAGCGTGGCAGAGCGGTTTAATGCACCGGTCTTGAAAACCGACGAGGGTTCACGCCCTCCGTGAGTTCGAATCTCACCGCTTCCGCCAGATATTTAAATAAGCCCTTGTATTTACAAGGGCTTATTTTTTTAACTATAGTTTCTTTATGTGTCTCATATAAAAATTTAAAGCAGGCATACTTTTTTGTGTCATATTTAGAGCATAAAAGATGTGGTTTAAAAATTTTACCTAAAGCATTAACTTTTAAAGCTGATGCAATTTATAAAAGTTTCAACACTAAGCACTCTAATAAAGTTATTAAACTTTCTTTATAGATTTAAGAGTAAAAATAACGTAACTTTTTTAAATAAAGTCACATTTAGGTTTTATAGGTGGAGAGTAAAATACTCGTTTCACTATTATAGATACCTGAAATATTACGAATCCGTTCCAGTACTTTATCAAAATTCTCAAGAGTATCTGATTGTAATTCGACCAATATATCCCACTTTCCATTGGTTGTATGAAGACGTTGCACTGCTGACTCTAAACGTAATTCGCGAATGACCGCCTGAGCCTTAGTTCCTTCAACCATAATATTCATCCATGCACGGATCACATTTTTCTCTGCATTTGGGCGAAAACGTACCGTGTAGCCTGTGATAGTGCCTGAAGCCTCCATATATTCAATTCGCTTTTGAACAGTAGCTCTAGAAACACGCGCTTTTAGGGCTAAATCTGTAATAGACATTCTCGCATTATCTTTAAGTAAACCTAAAATAATATGGTCAATATTGTTCATTTTGATATTGGGTATTAGCAAATTGATAAAAATTAAATCATTTTAATATTTATAAATAATTTTTTGAATCAATTTGTTTATTAATAATAGTGCAAACATAAAGTCCCGAAGAGTTTTAGCTAGATCACTTGAAGTATTAAGCGTTCTTAAAAGGGTGCTGAATTACAAATAAGTTCTCAAGTACCGGGAATCTTGAGACAACAGGGACAATGGATTAATTAAGGAACAGATGATGTCTTTATCGTATACGGATCAGAATAATGGTGCTTGGCAAACTTACCTTACTCAAATTGACCGGGTAGCGCCCTATTTAGATGCTGATTTAAGTAATTTTATTAATACTCTTAAAAGACCAAAGCGTACTCTGATTGTTGATGTTCCAATTGTTATGGATGATGGGACAATTCGTCATTTTGAAGGTTACCGTGTACAGCACAATCTGTCGCGTGGACCAGGTAAAGGTGGTATTCGTTATCATCAGGATGTTGAATTAAATGAAGTTATGGCCTTATCTGCCTGGATGACGATTAAAACTGCGGTATTGAATCTTCCATTTGGAGGTGCTAAAGGGGGAATTCGAGTCAATCCTAAAGAACTTTCACTACGTGAACTGGAACGTTTAACTCGTCGCTTCACCAGTGAGATCAGTTCAATTATTGGTCCTCAAATTGATATTCCTGCTCCAGATGTAGGTACGAATCCTAACATCATGGGCTGGATGATGGACACCTACTCAAGCATTAAAGGGCATACTGTAACAGGTGTCGTAACAGGCAAACCTGTACATTTAGGCGGTTCTCTCGGACGTGTACGGGCTACCGGTCGGGGCGTATTTGTAACGGGGCTGGAAGTAGCCAAGAAAATTCAGCTGCCTGTTGCGGATAGCAAAGTTGCTGTGCAGGGCTTTGGTAATGTAGGAAATGAAGCAGCTTATCTGTTTAGTCATGCTCAAGCCAAAATTGTTTGTGTTCAAGATCATACAGGCACAATTTTTAATCCCGAAGGTTTAAGTGTTAAAGCATTACAAAAACATGTCACAGAACATGGAGGCGTAATGGGCTTTGCTGAAGCTCAGGTGATTGCAGATGAAGATTTCTGGGATGTCGATATGGATATTCTTATTCCTGCGGCACTAGAAGGTCAGATTACAGTGGAACGGGCACAACGGCTTAAAGCTAAAATTGTTCTGGAAGGCGCTAATGGCCCGACCTATCCCGAAGCAGATGATGTTTTCGTGAGCCGTAATATTGTAGTGGTGCCAGATGTCATCTGTAATGCAGGTGGTGTAACGGTGAGCTATTTCGAATGGGTTCAGGATATGGCGAGTTACTTCTGGAGTGAGGAAGAGATTAACGAGCGTCTTGATAAATTAATGATTCAGGCCATCGCTGATGTCTGGAATACAGCAGAAAATAAAGCATGTAGCTTGCGTACAGCAGCTTATATTCTCGCATGTGAACGTATTTTAAAAGCACGTAAAGAACGCGGTATTTTCCCTGGATAAGTCAGTTTCATAAAGTCAGAGCCAAATATAAAACAGGAAGTGGGTAAATAAAATGAATGACGTAGCGATTAAACGTAGCAACTTTAATGACTGGATGGTTCCAGTTTTTGCTCCAGCAAATTTTATTTTAGTTCGTGGGGAAGGTTCTCGTATCTGGGATCAAGACGATAAAGAATATATTGATTTTGCCGGTGGTATCGCGGTAAACGCTTTGGGCCATGCACATCCTGTAGCAGTCAAAGCCTTAACTGAACAAGCACAAAAGCTGTGGCATATCGGCAATGGTTATACCAACGAGCCGGTATTACGCCTTGCAAAGCAACTGGTCGATAATACCTTTGCCGACAAAGTGTTTTTCTGTAACTCAGGGGCAGAAGCCAACGAAGCAGCGTTGAAACTGGCACGTAAAGTCGGTTTGCTCAGCGGCAATGCAAACAAGAACCAGATTGTTGCCTTTAAAAACGCCTTCCACGGCCGTACTTTATTTACGGTCACGGCGGGTGGTCAGCCAAAGTATTCTCAAGACTTTGCACCCTTACCAGGAGGCATTGAACATACGGCATTTAATGACCTTGAAGCAGCCAAAGCCGCGATCACTGAAAATACCTGTGCCGTGATTGTTGAACCGATTCAGGGTGAAGGCGGTGTGCTGCCAGCAGATATCGAATTCCTGAAAGGCTTACGCGCACTATGTGATGAAAAAGGTGCTGTACTGATTTTTGATGAAGTACAAACGGGCGTTGGCCGTACCGGTTCGCTTTATGCTTATATGAATACAGGCGTAACGCCTGACATTCTGACCACGGCAAAAGCATTAGGCGGTGGTTTCCCGATTGGTGCCATGATCACCACAGATCATTATGCCAACATGTATGCAGTGGGTGATCACGGTACCACCTATGGCGGCAACCCATTGGCCTGTGCAGTGGCGGGTGCGGTATTTGAATTTATCAATACACCAGAAGTGTTAGACGGCGTAAAACAACGTCATCAATATTTCATTGATGCCTTAAATAAAATCAATGCGCAATATGGCCTGTTCAAAGAAATCCGTGGTCAAGGTTTATTAATTGGCTGCGTGCTGAAAGATGAACACGCAGGTAAAGCCAAAAATATTGTGACACTGGCCGGTGAGGAAGGGTTACTGGCTCTAGTTGCTGGAGCAGATGTTGTACGTTTTACCCCTTCCTTAATTATTCCGCAAGAAGATATTGATGAAGGCCTGAACCGTTTCGCCCGTGCACTTGCACGTCTTTAAATCTTTTGTGAGCATCTAACCATGATGATTGTTAGACATGCAGCGCATCGGGATTTAGATGATATTTATCGTTTGGCGCAAAGAGCTGGTGAGACAGGGATTGGTCTGACTTCCTTACCACAAAATCGAGACATTCTAGCTGAACGTATTACACGTACCTCGCGTACTTTAGCGGGTCTGACCGAAAAGTGTGAGGCAAGTTATCTGTTTGTACTCGAAGACACCAGCCTGCAGAAAATTGTAGGTGTAAGTGCTATTGAAGTGGCAGTGGGGCTAAAGGAACCTTTTTATAATTTTCATGTGGCGAAGCAGGTCCATGCATCTAAAGCATTAAATGTTTATAAAACTTTAGATACCCTGTTTTTAAGTAATGACCATACAGGGTGTAGTGAGCTTTGCACCTTATTTCTTGATCCTGAATACCGTAAAAACCAGAATGGAAAATTTTTATCTAAAGTCCGTTTTCTGTTTATTGCGGCGTTTAGAACACATTTTGAAGAGCGGCTGATTGCAGAGATGCGAGGTTTTTCGGATGAAAAGGGTTACTCGCCATTCTGGGATGCATTAGGCCATCACTTTTTTGATATGGACTTCGCTGCTGCCGATTATTTAAGTGGGACCGGACAAAAAATATTTATTGCTGAATTAATGCCTAGATTTCCGGTCTATGTCGATTTACTTGGCGCAGAAGCTCGGAAAGTTATTGCAGAGGTCCATCCACATACTTTACCGGCTGCAAAGGTATTGATGTCAGAAGGGCTTAAATATCAAGGTTATGTTGATATTTTTGATGCAGGTCCTACTTTGGAAGCCAATATTGCTGACTTACGCGCAGTCAAAGAAAGTCGTGTATTGAAGATAAAAATTACTGAGCAGGTCGAAATATCAAATAAACAGTATCTGGTTGCAAATGATCAATATGCAGATTATCGCGTATTACTCATTAATAACCAGCTATTAGCTACCGATATCTTATTGGTGACGCCACAGCAGGCTCAAGCACTTAATGTCCAGGAACGGGATGAAGTGCGAGTTTTAGCATTAGAAAAAATGGAGAATAACTAATGTCACAAGGTGCATTATTCATTAATGATACCTGGATTCAGGGACAAGGGCCTGCGTTCAGTAAAAAAAATCCTGTCAGCAATGAGCAAATTTGGGCAGGGCATGAAGCCAGCCAGGCCGATGTTGAGCAAGCTTGTCATGCTGCTCGGCAGGCATTTCCAGCTTGGGCACGCTTAGCCTTAGAAGAACGAATTGCCATTATTGAGCGTTTTGCCGGCTTATTAGAACAACATAAAACCCAACTGGCTGAAGTGATTAGTCAGGAAACCAGTAAACCGCTATGGGAAACCTTAACCGAAGTACAATCAATGATCGGTAAAGTGGCGATTTCAATCCGCGCTTATCATCAACGGACTGGTTTTAGCGAAACTGAAATGCCAGATGGGGTGGCGTCGTTACGTCATCGTCCTCATGGCGTGCTGGCTGTATTTGGCCCGTATAACTTCCCGGGTCATTTACCAAATGGTCATATTGTTCCTGCACTGATTGCCGGCAATACCGTGGTGTTTAAACCAAGTGAACTCACCCCTTGGACTGCGGAAGAAACTGCAAAATTATGGCAACAGGCCGGTTTACCCAAAGGTGTACTGAACATCGTACAAGGTGGGCGTAGCACGGGTGAAGCACTTGCAGCAGCTGAACAAATAGATGGTTTACTGTTCACAGGCAGCGCCAACACAGGTTATCAATTGCATAAGCAAATGGCTGGTGCACCTGAAAAAATTCTTGCTTTGGAAATGGGCGGTAATAATGCCCTGATTATTGATGAAGCAACCGATATTGATGCGGTGGTGAATTTAGCCATTCAATCGGCTTTTGTTTCTGCGGGACAACGTTGTACCTGTGCACGCCGTATTATCGTTAAACAGGGTGCCAATGGGGATGCCTTCATTCAACGTTTTGTTGAAGTCGCTAAAAACTTGGTGGTTGGTGTCTGGAATGCTGAACCACAACCCTTTATGGGCGGGGTGATTTCTGCACATGCCGCGGAACAGATGCTGGCAGCACAAAGCAAACTGATTGCTCTAGGTGCAAAAGCATTGTTGGAAATGACGCGTCCACAAGCAGATAGTTCATTGCTCACCGCAGGCATTTTAGATGTAACCCAGGTTACCGATATTCCTGATGATGAATACTTTGGCCCACTCACCACGATCTATCGCTATAACAGCTTCGATGAAGCCTTAAATATTGCCAATAACACCCGCTTTGGTTTGGCCGTAGGGCTGGTGTCACCTGACCGTGATTTATTTGATCGTGTATTGATTGAAGCGCGGGCAGGCATTGTGAACTGGAATAAGCCATTAACAGGTGCATCAAGTGCGGCACCGTTTGGTGGGGTGGGCGCATCGGGCAATCACCGTGCCAGTGCGTTCTATGCCGCAGATTATAGTGCATGGCCGATGGCTTCCCTGGAAAGTGACAGTGTGAGCTTACCCTCAAAATTGTCACCGGGCATTGTGCTGTAAGTCGGCTTGTATCGGGACACAGGGAGAAAAAAATGTCAGGTTATGAAATCAACTTTGATGGTCTGGTTGGGCCGACACATCATTATGCAGGTCTGTCTTTTGGCAATGTCGCATCAACTAAAAACCGTAATAATGCATCCAATCCGAAATTGGCCGCAAAACAAGGCTTGAAGAAAATGAAAGCGCTGGCGGATTTGGGACTCAAGCAAGGCGTGTTTGCCCCACAAGAGCGCCCACATGTGCCAACGCTGCGCCGTTTGGGTTTTAGCGGCAGTGATATTGACGTGATTACCCAAGCCATACGCACTGCTCCAGCATTGTTATCATCATTGAGCTCGGCTTCCTCCATGTGGACTGCGAACTCGTGTACGGTGTCGCCATCGGCAGATAGCGCGGATGGTCACATGCATTTTACTGCGGCAAATCTGAATAATAAGTTCCATCGATCAATTGAGCATCATACGACCACACGTATTTTGCAAGCAATGTTCAACAATGAGGTATATTTCGCGCACCATGAAGCATTGCCTGAAGCAGCACTGTTCGGTGATGAAGGTGCAGCCAATCATAACCGTTTAGGTGGTGCATATGACCAGGCAGGTGTACAGGTGTTTGTTTATGGTCAGCAACAGCTCGGTGGAACCGTTGCACCGCAGAAATTCCCTGCACGTCAAACCCGTGAGGCGAGTGAAGCAATTGCGCGTTTACATCATTTAGATGCGAAACGCACGGTGTTCATTCAGCAAAACCCGGATGTGATTGATCAGGGGGTATTCCATAACGATGTGATTGCGGTGAGTAATCAGCAGGTTCTCTTTCATCATCAGCAGGCATTCTTAAATCAAACTGATGCATTGCAGGAAATCCGTGAAAAAATGGCAGGGATTGGGCAAGAGTTTGTGTCGATTGAAGTACCTGAAATTCGAGTCAGTGTTGCTGATGCGGTATCGACCTATTTGTTCAATAGCCAGATTCTGACCCGTGCGGATGGCGGCATGAGTATTGTGGTACCGGAGGAATCTCGCCAGAACAAAGCAGTTTGGGACTATTTGAATGACATGATTCAAATGGGTACGCCAATTGATGACATCAAGGTGTTTGATCTGCGTGAAAGTATGCGAAATGGCGGTGGTCCTGCATGTTTACGCTTACGTGTGGCGGTGAATGAGGCGGAACTTGCTGCGATCAATCCAAACCTGTTTATGAATGATGCATTGTTCAAAACCCTGAATCAGTGGGTAGATCAATATTATCGTGACGAGTTAACCCAAGAAGATTTGGCTGATCCGGATTTATTGATTGAGAGTCGCACCGCGCTGGATGAACTCACCAAGATTTTAGGTTTAGGTTCGGTTTATCACTTCCAGAGATAAATATTCAATAACGCTTTTAAGGATGAAAGTACATGGTTGATCTACTCGCATTGACTTTGGCGCAACAGCCCCCTGAGCAGATACAGGGTGAAACGGCTGGATTTACATGGCAGTGGCTGGGTGAAGGGCTATTGCAATGTACGCCAAAAACGGCTTATCGAAAAACCATCGTGCTTTCTGCCGGTATTCATGGCAATGAAACGGCACCGATTGAACTGCTGGCACAGATCATTCAGGATTTGTTTTCCGGTCAGCTGGCTTTAGCGGTTCGTGTACTTTTCGTATTGGGCAATCCCGCTGCAATCCGACAAGGGGTTCGTTATCTTGAAAATGATATGAATCGCATGTTCTGCGGTGCTTACCAGCAATTGGCCCAAGATGGCGAAACTCAACGTGCAGCGTTATTGGAACAGGTTACTACACAGTTTTTTCAGCAAAGCCAGTCAAATGCACAACGCTATCATTATGATTTACATACTGCGATTCGTGAATCTTTACTTCCAGTTTTTGCCCTATTCCCTTACCAGATGCAACCTTATGATGACTTTTTGATTCAAAGTTTAAATGCTGCTGATCTGGATGCCTTGGTATACCACAATGCGGCTGGAAAAACTTTCACGCATTTCACTACTGAACGTTTTCAGGCCGCCAGCAGTACGCTGGAATTAGGCAAGGCCAAGCCGTTTGGTGAAAATGATTTGGCCGAATTTGCCAGTACTGACCTGATACTGCGTGCAGTAGTTTCAGAGCAGCCTTTACCGATCAGACAGAAATCCGAGATTCGCCAGTTTAAGGTGGTGGACTCGATTTTAAAGCAAAGTGACGATTTCCAGCTGAATCTGAGTGCCGATGCACCGAATTTTTCTACCTTCCAGCAAGGTGAGGAGATTGCTACACAGCAAGCGGGCAGCTATGTGGTACAGGATCAGCCGCTCTGGATTTTATTCCCGAATCCGAATGTGAAAACAGGACTTCGGTCGGGCTTGATTTTGAAAGAAATTCAATAGGTTAAAGCGATTAGAAACAGACGGGATGTCGGTAGAGAAGAATATACATGGAGTTTGAATATGGAAGTTCAGTAAAAATACAACAGGGATAAGAAAATATCTTTTTGATATTAATTTTTTATGGAACTAAGCAGCAAGGACAGGTTGTCATAAGAAGACAGTTGGAGCGAGCGTGTATGAGTAACAACAACGAAAAAATATTTCCGTCAGGAGAAGTTCTGGGTGAGCAATATGTGGTTCAGCAAGACACATGTACTAAGACAGAAGTTTCTGCAGCAGAGACAGATAAACCCCTAAAGCGTGCTATGACCAAGCGTCATTTAGTCATGATTTCACTGGGGGGCGCAATTGGAACAGGACTGTTTTTAGGCTCAGGTGATGTCATTTCTCAAGCTGGCCCAATAGGTGCTATTTTATCTTATCTGCTTGGAGGAGCGATTGCCTATATGGTGATGCTTTGTCTTGGGGAGCTTGCTGTACAAATGCCTGTATCGGGCTCATTTGGTGAATATGCAAGAATGTATATTGGTCCGGGTACAGGTTATATGATTACTTGGCTATACTGGTTAACCTGGACGGCTACTTTAGGTACTGAATTTACTGCAGCTGCACTGCTTATGCAGGAATGGTTTCCTTCCATTTCTATGTGGACATGGACATTGCTGTTTGCTGCTCTGGTTTTTATACTCAATGTGAGCTCGACACGCTTATTTGCCGAATCTGAATTTTGGTTATCCCTGGTTAAGGTACTCACTATTTTATGTTTTATCGGATTAGGTTTGGCCGCTATTTTTGGTGTGATTTCCTATCATGGTCATGAATCTGCTCCGTTATTTAGCAAGCTGACAGAACATGGCTGGTTTCCAACCGGGATTTATCCCATTTTTGCGACCATGCTCATCGTTAATTTTGCTTTTTCTGGTACAGAATTAATTGGTGTAGCCGCCGGTGAAGCTGAAGAGCCAGCCAAGAATGTTCCCAAAGCCATTAATGCAGCTATCTGGCGTTTATTAATTTTCTTTGTTGGCACCATTGTGGTGATTTGTGCATTACTTCCATTTGAAATGGCGGGTATCAATTCAAACAGTGTTAGTAATAGCCCTTTTGTAACGGTCTTTAATTATATTGGAATACCTTATGCAGAAGATATTATCCGTTTTGTCATCATTACAGCATTATTATCTGCAGCAAACTCAGGGTTATTTGCTGCCTCTCGAATGATGTGGTCATTGTCCAGCAAAAACCAGTTGCCTAAAATCTTTGCCAAATTGACACGCTCTGGCACACCCATTATTGCCATAATTGTAACTATGTTCGGGGCAATACCTGGTTTGTTATCTGAACAGTTTGCTCCTGAAACGATTTTCAAGAACCTGCTCGGTGTCGCTGCCTTTACCATGGTAGTAGTCTGGATTTCAATATGTGTATGCCAATTCAACTTTCGCAGACAGTGGATTAAATCGGGTAAAACGGTCAAGGAGCTTAAATTCGCTGCACCACTATTTCCACTTACACCAATTTTAGGAGGGCTCTTCTGCGTCATTACATGTATCAGTATGGTTGCTGATCCTTCAATGCAAGTCGGTTTTATCTGTTGTATTCTATTTATGATTGCATGTTACTTGAGCTATAGCATTTTCTATAAAAACAGACCCTGCTCATAACAACAATGTAATATTTTATTCTACACAAAAGCTCTCTTTACTTGCTATATATTATTTGGGTAAGTAAAGAAGAGTATATTAAACAGGCATGTTTAATCTCATATTTAAATAATTATAAAAATAAAGTTATCTGATTTATAATGATAATATAATTAATTAAATATCTATTGAAACTAAGATATTATTAGATTTTTATTTAAATTATAGGTATTATTTTTTTGCTTTTTATTAATTAATTTGTATTTAATCTATTATTATTAATCTAAAATTTTTATATAAAATTTATGTTTTTCAAGTAATTTATGCTATAAATTTTACGCTCTGCCTAATTAATCTTATAACTTATTTTAGTATCTATGTGATGTATTATGCTTTTTAACTCCAATTTAATCTTTAAAAAGGTTATAGCTTTTTCAATTGTTGGTATATGTTCAAATCAGATTTTTGCTGCTTCTGAAACAGCTGAAAATACCCAAGACTTTGAACTTAGTGGTAATATTACCCTTACCAGCGATTACCGTTTCCGTGGGATTACTCAAACCCAAACTGACCCAGCTATTCAGGGAACCGCAACTCTGACACATAAGAGTGGATTATATTTTAGTGCTTTTGCCTCGAATGTAGACTATGGTACTGCCGACCCGCATATGGAACTTGATCCATCAATTGGCTATAGCACGCCTCTCAAATTATTAAGTTCAGTACCTGTAACTTTAGATATAGGTGCAAGTTACTATAATTATATTAGTGGTAATGAGGGTGATTATGCAGAGTTATATACCAGACTTATTCTTGAACGTATATTAATAAATGATGACAGTCTATTAACAAGTCTGAGCTATACCAATGACTATGCAGGTCAAGACAAGAATAGCTGGAATGCTACGCTAGGGTATGCTGTACCGCTTGCCCAGACTAATTTCGGTGCGGTGGCCAGTATTGGCTATACCACTGTAGATGACTATGATTTTAACCAGCAGGGTGAAAATAGTTATTTCGATTATAAAGCTGGCCTGACTTATAATTTCGCTTCTTTCCCTGATGCAAGTGCAGAACTTGCTGTAGTGGGTACTAATCTGGATACAGATGCGTTAGATCATGCTGGCAAGCGCGGTGTAGATACTGGCGCAGTATTTACCCTTACCAAAGCTTTTTAAGATGCGATAAGCTCAAAAGTATGACTGCGTACTTTTGAGCTTTATTTTTAGTAATCTGGCTATAAATATATTAATAAAAAATAGTTTATATGAGTTAGATTATTCTCCAGGATATTCACTTTGATAAATATGAAATAGTTTTATGTCATTGTTTTTATTTTTTTAAAAAGTTTATATAGAAATTAGAATTTACGCAAAATTTACGCCCTTTAGTGCTTTATCAATAGAAAATTTACGGTGCCCTTTTTCATACTTGATAGTGGAATTTTCCAATGATCAAGGTTCGAAAAATGTTTACCCAATTTGCAGATGATGCGTACATGAGAATAAGTCATCATGGGGACGCGTTATTAAATAAGAAAAAATACCAGATGCTCCTTCTGTCTTCTAATTTATTGAAATAGGGGAAAGAGGCATGTTGGAATTCTTTTTATTGATCGCGCTGGTAGTAATTTTTGCTTTTCCTTTGGGGAAATATCTATCAGACGTGATGCAATATCACAAAATGAGAAGTGACATCCTGTTTAGCTGGATAGAAAAACCTGTTTACGCCGTACTGGGCACTCAGCCTCAACAGGAAATGAGTGCCAGAACCTATATATTGAGCTTTGTCTTAAGTTGTTTTGTAGTAGGCATGCTGGTCTGGATACTCTTTATGGTACAGGCATGGCTACCACTTAATCCAAACCATGCACCTAATATGTCATGGGACCTGGCTTTACACACCATGATTTCTTTCCTGACTAATACTAACCAGCAGCATTATTCTGGTCAGGCACAGCTATCTTATTTGTCACAAATGGTCGGTATTGTGGGCTTGCAGATAATTACGCCTATGATGGGGCTGGCTATGGTAGTTGCTACCTTGCGTGCGTTGTTTAATCTGAAACAGCCAGGACCTATCGAATGTGATAACAGTTCAGCGCAGACCAGACTAAATGTAGGAAATTACTGGGCAGATGTAATTCGGCCAACATTCCGTTTTTTAATTCCACTCTGTCTACTCTGGTCGCTGCTACTGAACAGTCAGGGTGTACCTTCGACTTTTGAGGGCGGGCCAGAGGTTCAGGTAGTTCAACCTAATGCTGAACTTTCCACTCAGAAAATTCCATTAGGGCCTGTGGCACCGATGGTGGCAATTAAACAGCTTGGTAGTAATGGCGGCGGCTGGTATGGACCAAACAGTAGTGTGCCCTTAGAAAATCCGACACCACTTTCTAATTTTCTGGAAATGCTGGCAATCCTGCTTATTCCAGTTTCTATTATTGTCATGCTGGGTTTCTTGACCAGACGTCCAAAATTTGCAGGTTTTGTATTTGGTTCAATGCTGCTGATGTCAGTCATCTCGGCGACTGGCGCAATCTGGTCAGAAAGCTTATCTGATACAGCCACAAATATCTCATCAATGGAAGGTAAAGAAGTGCGCTTTGCTGAGAGTCCTTCGGCACTCTGGGCTGCTGTGACAACGCAGGTAAATAATGGTTCTGTCAATATGATGCATGATTCATCCGCACCATTGACCGGACTGGTTGCATTGTCAAACATGTTGATCAATGCCATCTGGGGTGGAATTGGCTGTGGCTTGCAGCAGTTTCTGGTCTATCTGTTCTTGGCGGTATTTATTGCCGGGCTGATGACAGGTCGTACACCAGAGCTATTCGGCCGAAAAATTGAAGCGCCTGAAATCAGATTACTGGCTGTGGTTATTCTTATTCAGCCAGCAATTATTTTACTGTTCACTGCAATAAGCCTGTTTTTTCCTGAACTTACTGGTAACAGTAATCCTGGAAGCCATGCAATCAGCCAGGTATTTTATGAATATGTTTCGGCCTTTGCCAATAATGGTTCTGGGTTTGAAGGACTGGCTGACAATACTGTCTGGTGGAATATCAGCTGTAGTATTGCGCTGCTGGCAGGCCGCTTTCCGGCACTGATTATTCCTTTACTGATTGCTGCGCGTCTGACAGTTAAACGGCAGGCACCTGAAAGTGCAGGCAGTCTGAAAGTAGAAACGCCAACGTTTGCCTTAACACTGATTGCCATTGTGGTCATGCTAACTCTTTTACAATTCATGCCTGTCTTGGTCTTGGGACCCATTGCTGATCATTTACTACTGGTTCAGGGCTAAGGGGAAAATAATGAAATCTGTGAATCAAACACAAAAAGTTCCTGCTCTATACCAGAGCGCTGCCTGGAAAAATGCCTTTATTAAACTGCTCCCACAGCACATGATTAAAAATCCGGTAATGGCAGTGGTATGGCTGGGAACCTTGATTACATTGTTCAGTACAGTGTTCGGACAGACCCAGCTGTTTTTTGGGATGGCTGTTACTTTTATTCTTTTTATTACAGTCTTATTTGCTAATTATGCAGAAGCTGTAGCAGAGGCCAAAGGACGCGGGCGGGCAGCTTCCCTGCGGCAGGCTCGTCAGAACCTCACGGCCCGACGTTTAAAAACCTTGCAGGATAAGGAGGGCGAACAGGTCGCTGCTACAGTACTGGCTCTAAATGATTTAATAGAAATCCGGGCAGGGGAGCTGATTCCTGCAGACGGTGAAATTGTGCATGGTTTTGCCACGATTAATGAAGCTGCGGTTACTGGCGAATCTGCACCCGTACTGCGTGAAGCAGGTACGGACCGTTCTGGTGTGATCGGAGGAACCAAAGTTCTGACTGACCGCATTATTGTACAGGTCACTGCTGAAACTGGACATAGTTTCCTGGACCGGATGATTGCACTGGTTGAGGGCTCAAACCGCCAGAAAACTCCCAATGAGATTGCTCTGGGGATTTTATTGACGGTTATGACCCTAACCTTTGTGTTGGTGGTAGCAACCCTGCCGGTCATAGCTAGATCTCTGGGTATTATTCTTGATCCGATTGTACTGGTGGCCTTACTGGTCTGCCTGATTCCGACAACGATTGGCGGTTTATTGCCTGCCATTGGTATTGCTGGCATGAACCGCGCATTAAAAGCCAACCTGATTGCCAAATCTGGCAAGGCGGTTGAAGTAGCGGGAGATGTCGATGTGCTATTACTGGATAAAACCGGAACTATTACTTATGGAGACCGTCAGGCAACTGCATTTTATCCACTAACGGGCGTAACACCATCTGAGCTACGTCAGGCAGCAGTATTAACATCATTTGCTGACCCTACACCAGAAGGTAAATCTGTAGTGTCTCTGGCAAAAGAACTAGGCGAGCATGTGCACCAGCCAGAACAGGCCGAATTTATTGCTTTCAATGCCGCCAGCCGTATTTCTGGGATTAATCTGGAAACTGGCCAGCAAGTCCGCAAAGGAGCCATAGATGCAATCTTGAAATTTACCTCTCAGTCTCTTGAAAATAATCCTGAACTGAAAACACGGGTAGAGCAGGTAGCTTCCAAAGGTGCAACGCCACTGGTAGTCAGTTTAAACCAGAATATTCTTGGAGTGATTGAACTATCTGATGTGGTCAAACCCAACATTAAAGAAAAATTTGCACGCCTGAGAGAGATGGGGATCAGAACCGTTATGATTACCGGTGATAATCCTCTGACTGCGGCTGCAATTGCAGCTGAAGCTGGCGTAGATGACTATATCGCCGAGGCTAAACCAGAAGACAAACTGGCCTGTATTCGCCGCGAGCAGCAAAATGGTCATCTTGTGGCAATGGTAGGGGATGGTACTAATGATGCACCGGCATTGGCACAAGCCGACATTGGTCTGGCTATGAATTCTGGAACTCAGGCTGCTAAAGAGGCCGGTAATATGGTAGATCTGGATTCAGATCCGACCAAACTGCTGGCAGTGGTTGAGATTGGGAAACAGCAGCTAATTACCCGCGGTGCATTGACAACTTTCTCGCTGGCAAATGACATCTCTAAATACTTTGCAATATTACCGGCTTTATTTGTATTGGCTATTCCACAAATGCAGGTACTCAATGTCATGCAACTCGCCAGTCCGGAAAGTGCCATTCTTTCTGCACTAATCTTTAATGCCATCATTATTCCATTACTGATTCCACTAGCATTGCGCGGTGTCAAATTTACGCCTTCCACTTCAACTCAGCTATTACGCCGAAATATGCTGATTTATGGTGTGGGGGGAGTCGTATTGCCTTTTGTTGCTATTAAGGGCATTGACCTGATTGTCAGCCTGATTATGGGTGTTTAAGGAGAATCATATGCAAATATTAACTCAGCCTGTTACACAGCCAGCCATGAGTGCTTTAATCAGGCCCGCAATCGGTTTAAGCCTGATCGCCTTAATAGTATGTGGATTTGGTTATAGTGCGATTGCAACAAAGATCGGACAAGCAATTTTTCCAGAGCAGGCTCATGGCAGCCTGATTAAATATGAAGGCAAGGTTGTTGGTTCCAAACTGGTGGCGCAGCCTTTTACTGCTCCTTCTTATTTCCATTCACGGCCATCAGTGGCCAATTATGACCCAATGGCGCTGGCGGGAAGTAATCTGGCCAGAACCAATCCTGAACTTCAGAAAGTGATCGCTGAACGTATTGTTCAGGTTGCCAGCCTTGAAGCAATTCAGCCAGATCAGATCCCTAAAGATCTGGTCACTGCCTCAGGAAGCGGGATTGACCCTGAAATTAGCGTACAGGCAGCTCTCATACAGGTAAAGCGTATTGCTGAACAGCGTAGTATGCCTGAACAGCAGGTAAGGGAACTTGTCCTTAAATACGCCCAGCAGCCAACATTTGGAGTATTAGGTTCAAACCGGGTAAATGTACTGGAGTTGAATCTTGCACTTGATCAGCTAAAACGAAAATAAGTTTTCAAGATTTCATTTATACTGAAATATGCACGTTCAGGATCATTAATACCTTGCTTAAGAGATTGATGATCCTCTGTTTTAAGAATGAAAAATGACAAATATACAAACAAATAAGGCCGATATACTGTTACAGCAGGTCAAGCGTCATCAGACGGGGCACATGACAATTTTTCTGGGTGCAGCACCAGGAGTGGGAAAAACTTTTGCCATGCTGTCACGTGCGCATGAGCTATATGGACAGGGCCAGAATGTAGCAATTGGTTATATTGAAACTCATGGGCGTCTGGAAACTGAGGAGCTGGTTGCCGGCCTGCCTGCGATTCCAAGAAAGATAGTTGAATACAAAAACCATAATCTTGAAGAGATGGATCTGGACAGTATTTTACAGATCCATCCAGACATTGTACTGGTAGATGAATTGGCGCACCAGAATATACCCGGGAGCCGCCATAAAAAACGCTGGCAGAATATTAATGAGCTTCTTGATGCCGGTATCGATGTTTTTACCACCATGAATATTCAGCATCTGGAAAGCTTGAACGATGTCATATTCCAGATTACGGGAATACGGGTAAAAGAAACCGTACCAGATCAGATTTTTGAGCGTATCCGTGATATACGCCTCATCGACTTGCCGGTAAATGAGCTGCTAGAGCGTTTAAATCAGGGTAAAGTTTATGTACCTGATCAGGCGGCGCATGCCTTAAAAAGCTTTTTTAATATTGCCAACCTGACAGCATTACGTGAACTGGCCATACAGACGGTGGCCCATCATATTGATATAGATGCACGGGAGCAGTTTGATGTAAAGGGTCTTTCGCTAACGCCCTTAAATAATCATGTGCTAATCATGATTCAGGGTAACCAGAACTCTGAAGCATTAGTACGGATAGGAAGCCGTATTGCCGAACGTCGTAATGCAAAATGGACTGTAGCCGCATTTTTAACTACAGCATCCGGTTATAATCCGATCTCATTTGAAACTCACAGTACAGGCAGGGAAATTGAGCGGGCGCTTCATCTGGCACGGCAGCTAGGGGGAATGACTGATATTTTATATGGAAAAAATTACGCAGGGTCACTGTACAATTTTGCCTGTGAACGGGGAATTTCAACACTGGTACTAGAACAGGAAAGTCGGCCGCTATTTTACAGCTGGTTAAGACCGCCCTTAGCCCATCAGCTGTTAAAATATCAACCCGCATTTGAACTGAGTATTGTTCCGGTTCAGCAAGGTAAGCCGCAAGCCTACCGTTTTAACAGGCAAAATTATGTCTTAAATTTAAAAGAACTGATTTTTGTACTGATCACAACGATAACTAGTATTCTGATTGCAAAACTAAGTGTGCAATACTTAAAAGTTGAAGAGCTATCACTGATTTTTATTACTGCGGTTATTTTTGTTGCAGCCAATACCCGAATGACTGCTGCCATGCTTGCAGCTATTCTTTTTTTCTTTGCCTATAATTTTTTCTTTATTCCACCGACATTAACTTTCCAGATTTCGGCTCATAAAAGTGTGGTGACTGTAGTGGCGTTTCTGGCAGCAGCACTTATTGCGGGCCGTTTGGCATCACGCTTGCGTGAACAGGTAGTCGCCCTAAGATCGGCAAACAGCTATAACAGTATTATGCAGGATTTGGGGCAGAAACTCTCTGTTGCGGTTGACCTGCAGCAGGTCATTGAAATCGGACAGAACAGTCTGGAAAAAAGTTTAAATGTTCAGGTCTGGTTTAAGCTGAGTGATGAAACAGCACTAAGCTCAGATGAAAATCTGCTGACCGAAAAAGAAAAAATTTCGGCAAACTGGACATTGAAGAATCACCAGCCTTCCGGGCGTTTTACCCAGACTTTGAGTGAAAGTGCTTGGTGGTTTCTGCCTTTATTGGCTTCGAAAGAATGTATAGGTGTTATCGGGCTCAATATTTCAGAAAATCAGGGGGAAATGAATATTGAACAAAGACGTCTGGCTGAAGCTATGGTGGAATATATTACCCAAGCTATTACCAGGACGCAGCTCAGCAAGGAACTGGAATATGCCAATATCAGCTCTGAAACTGAAAAACTTCGTTCAGCTTTACTTTCTTCGGTGTCTCACGACCTGCGCTCACCTTTGGCTGCTATGATAGGAGCAGCAGATACCATTGCTACTTACAAGTCTACTATGACCGAAGAAGACCAGCTTACTTTACTCGAGACTATAGGGCTGGAAGGAGAACGTCTAGACCGTTATATACAGAATTTGCTGGACATGACTCGACTGGGCTATCAGGGGTTGAAACTGACGCGTGACTGGATTGAGGTCAATGAACTGGTGGATACAGCAACCAGACGCTTAAAACGTTATAAACCTTTAGTTGAGTTTAATATTCAACGTCTGCCGCAAGAGCTGAAAATTTATGTACATCCTGCGTTGATTGAACAGGCATTATTTAATGTGCTGGAAAATGCTGCCAAATTTAATCCTGAAGATCAGCCAATTGATATTATTCTTTCACAACCTGATACTGCACATCTCCAGTTTGATATTAGTGACCAGGGTAAAGGTATCGATATTGCTGACCGAGAAAAAATTTTTGATATGTTCTATACCATGCATGGCGACCGTAACCCTACTGGGACAGGCTTGGGACTGGCGATTGTTAAAGCCATTATCTCCGCACATATAGGAAGTATTAAGGCGCAGATTGGTCTCAAAAATAAAGGTACTAATATTCAGATTGTTTTACCTGTCCATATTTCACAAGATTAAAAGGCAATAACTGTGAATATACACCCAGCAGTAACCAGAATCGTAGTGATTGATGATGAACCGCAAATCCGGAAATTTTTAGGAATCGCATTAAGGTCCGAGGGCTACCAGACCCAGCTATTTGGCACGGCTATGCAGGGACTGGAATATCTCTCTTCCCAAAGTGCGCAACTGGTTATTCTGGATTTGGGCCTGCCTGATCTGGATGGTCAGGACGTATTGAAAGAACTCAGGTCCTGGAGTGAAATTCCAGTTATTGTGCTGTCGGTACGCTCAGATGAACAAGAAAAGGTGACCTTGCTGGATGCCGGAGCCAATGACTATGTAACCAAACCGTTTAGCGTTCAAGAGCTCATGGCCAGGATTCGTGTAGTCTTGAGGAGCAGGCTAAACCAGACTGAAACCCATAACTATGATGATGGTTATTTAAAAATCAATTTTGTACAAAGACAGACTCATATCAACAGCCAAGCAGTTGCTCTTACCCGAAAAGAATTTCATCTGCTCTCATTGCTGGCCAGAAATCGGGGGCAGTTACTGACTCAACCACAAATTTTAAAGGAGCTATGGGGACCTACCCATCAGGAAGATACACATTATCTTAGAATACTGGTGGCTAAGCTTAGAAATAAACTGGGCGAAGATGCAATTCATCCTCAATATATTATCACTGAACCTGGAGTTGGGCTGCGCTTTCTGGGCAAATAAAATTTCTCAGCACTTATTTTTTTAATTAGCTGAATTTTATTTATATAAGTAAAAAGCTAATAGGTATATTAGCTTTTTAAACTTGATATTTGGAGTATTAACTATAATTAAAATTAAATATCCCAGTTTTGTTCGGTTTCAGTAATCTGGTTATAAACATTATAATATTCAGCAGATTTTACTGTACACCATACCTCTATAAATTCTTTACCTAAATATTTTTTTAATACCGGATTGTTCTTAAGAAGATTTAATGCCTCGAGCTGATGCTTGGGTAAATTAATATGCTCATGTTTTGATTTTGCAAGATGGACTGGCTGCGGAGTATCTAACTGGTGTTCTAAACCATGTAAGGTAGCAATCAGTATGACAGCAATGGCCAGATAAGGATTACAGTCTGCGCCAGCTATACGGTATTCTAGACGCTGATTTTCCTGATCGGAGCAAGGTATACGGATGGCAACATTGCGGTTATTAATTCCCCAGTTTGCTTCCAGTGAAACATGATGACCAAGTGTAAATCTGCGGTAGGAATTAATGTTGGGGGCTAATATAGCCATTGATGCAGGCATTAGCTGAATCATGCCACTAATCGTTTTTAACAACATTTTTGATGGTGTAGACAGATCATTTGAGCTAAACAGATTTTGCATGGAAGCATTACACAAGCTCATATGAAAGTGCATGCCGCTACCCGCTTTTAGCAGGGTGGGCTTAGCAAGAAAGCTGGCATGCAGCTGATGTTTTCTGGCCACCTGCTTGATAATACGTTTTAGCGCCATGATCTGATCGCATAACCGTAAAATATTCGAAGTATGCTGAATATTGATTTCATACTGACCAGAGGCGGCTTCTGCAACAATACCGATCATTTCGATAGATTGTAAACGTGCAATCTGCTCTACTTCTTCAAGTACATACTGATAGTCATCAGGCGTATTCAGGTCAAAGCACTGACTTGATAAAACCTCATCTTCCCCATCTGCATTTTGCTTGTAGAGATAGAACTCGAGCTCAGCCGACATCACCGGATAATAGTCCTGGTGATGAAGCTGAGCGATAATATGGCTTAAAAGATTGCGGGGTTCATATTTACAGCCCTCACCATTTTCATCTTGCATGGTCAGATAAAGCTGTGCATGCGTCTCAGGCTGAATGGCGCAAGGTTGTAATGTGCCGGAAATCGGTATGCAGAGCATATCAGGCTCACCGATTGACTTTCCGAGACCTGTTTCCTCAACCACTTTGCCATCTAGATCCATGGCATAGACAGACAAGGGAAAATAGCAGCCTTTATAAATCTTCTTCAAACTTTGAACATCAATCTGTTTGCCGCGGACATGTCCGTTCAGATCATGCAGGCAGATATCAATATGTCGGGTAAGGGGGTATTGGCTTAAATATTCATTGACTTCGCTGGAAAATAAATCTTCTGGATGATCAATATTTAAATATTCTGGTCTCTTGTTGAGTAAACTCTCTTTAATTTTAATAAAAGGATTTAGATCTTTTTCTTGGGTTGGAACGCTAATACTACTCATGCTTAAAACCTTTTTTATAAGGATAAGAAAATAGTAGATGAGTACAAAAAATTATTACGTAAAGAGTTCGTAATTTTTTAGATTGTAAGCGTTTAAAAATAATAAATTCATTTTTTTATATAATTCTATTGATGTAATTAAATAATTTATTTATATAAGGAATTAAAGCGTAGATATTATTTTTACTATAAAACAGTGTATATTTTAATTAAATCAAATATAAAAATAATTACCTTAAAATACACTTAAGATCTGAAAAATCGCTATTGGGATAGCTAAAAGTTCTATCCTCACTACTGCTTAATAAAAAAACAGGATAGATTGTGATCCAGCTCATCTCGGTTGATAATAATATTTTAATGCCCGGATGACTGAAGATGAAGATCGTAGCAGATGAGAATCTTGCTTTTACAGACTACTTTTTTTCAGATTTTGCTGAAATTGACCATCGTGCTGGCCGTACCCTCATGCATGAGGATGTGAAGGATGCGGATGCTTTACTGGTACGTTCTGTAACACGTGTCAATCAGCAGCTCATTGAAAATACAAAATTAAAATTTGTTGGTAGTGCTACAATCGGAACAGATCATCTGGATATTCCTGCTTTAGAAAAGCAGCAGATAAGCTGGTCAAATGCAGCGGGCTGTAATGCACAGGCCGTTGCTGAATATGTAATTACGGCATTACTGTATTTAAAACCAGAGTTACTGGATGCTGGAAAACAGTTTACCTTGGGGATTATTGGTCTGGGTAATGTCGGTTCACGGCTGGCTTATATGGCAGAACTGCTAGACTGGCAAGTAATCGGTCATGATCCTCTGGTTAATCACTTGGCGGTTACACAGGTTCCATTGCAGGAGTTGCTGGCTTCAGCGGACGCAGTTTCTCTCCATGTGCCATTAACTAAAACAGGGCATTATCCTACTCATCATTTAATTAATGCCGAAACTTTGGCTCTTATGAAAACTCAGGCAATTCTGGTGAACTCGGCAAGAGGCCTAGTTATTGAAGAGCAGTCTTTAATCCATGATATACAAACCACACATCGTCTGGTGGTACTGGATGTATTTGAACATGAACCTGTGATCTCTGAAGAGCTCCTAAAATGGGTAAGGCTGGTTACACCGCATATTGCTGGTTATAGTCTGGAAGGAAAGGCCAGAGGGACACAAATGATTTATGAAGCTTTCTGTGAAAAATTTGGTTTTATGGCCAGCAAGACTTTTATAAGCCAGTTACCCGTATGCGAACAATATTTTACTGAACAGACAGATACTAAAACTGCTCTCAAAACTTGTCTCGGCAAAATTTATGATATAGCCCGAGATGACCAGAATTTACGTGCCTGTCTAAAGGACGGCAGGATTGATCAGCAAGCTTTTGACCACTTGCGTAAGACTTACCCACTGCGCCGTGAATGGTCTGCGCATGGGGGGCCTCAGGCATGAAACATAGTTATCAGCCCACCTGTACATTAGAAGTAATGCGGGCACGTGCTACCATGTACACCCAGATTCGTCAGTTCTTCGCTGAACGGAATGTGCTGGAAGTTGAAACACCTGTACTTTCACAGGCTGGAGTCACTGATGTACATCTTGCGTCTGTATCAGCGCAGCGCCATGTAGAAGGGAAGTTGCAGATACATTATTTGCAGACATCGCCCGAGTTTGCCATGAAGCGGCTGTTGGCGAGTGGAAGCGGTCCGATTTACCAGATCTGCAAGGTGTTTCGTGATGATGAGCATGGCCGCAAACATAATAGTGAATTTACCATGCTGGAATGGTACCGGCCAGGTTTTAGTCTTCTTGATTTGATGCATGAAACCACAGCGCTTTTAAATATATGTCTGGCGCAACGTTTTGGTGAAATGCGCCCGGTGGTAATAAGTTATAAATATGCATTTCAAGATCGTCTGGATATTAATCCATTACAAGCTTCTGTAAAAAACCTGAAAGATACTGCCAACCGTTTAGGCATAAACCTGGATTTGGGTGATGACCGGCTTGCCTATATTGATCTGCTATTCTCACATTTCGTCGAGCCAAGTTTAGGCTTTGATGCACCCGTATTTCTTACCGATTTTCCACCAGAGCTAGCTTCTCTAGCCAAAGTGAAAACTGATGAGGATGGGGAACAGGTAGCGGCCCGTTTTGAGCTTTATATTGAAGGACTGGAATTGGCTAATGCCTATGATGAGCTAATTGATAGCAAAGTGTTGCGGGAACGCTTTGAAGCTGACAATACAGAACGAGGTACACTTGGCCTACCTATCATGCCAATAGATGAAAATTTATTGACCGCTCTACAGTATATGCCTGAATGTTCAGGAATTGCCTTGGGAATTGATCGTTTATTAATGATAGCAACCCGACAGATGCGGCTGGAAAATGTCATTACATTTCCTGCACAGATTGCTTGAGTTTAAAATAAAAAAACCGCTCGAAAGAGCGGTTTTTTTATGAGCAAAGACAATTAGTCTTGCTGAATGCCTGCAACTACCCAGTCTTGCTGAGAACCAGCAGGTTTAACAAAATGCCAGGTTTCAGAGAAAGGTTGTGGCAGACTGTTTAAGTCTTCACTCACTGTACCTGTAAACCGTACACTGACCACATACTGACCATTCTCAGTTGCACTGTCAACTACCATAGCATTTAGGTTACTGAATTCGGCAACATCTTGGTCCTGATTGGCCATAATGTCACTACGCATTGCATTATAAAGTTCCGGAGTTAAATAACGACGGATCTCTTCAATATTACTCGCCGTATTCATTGACTGAATATGGTTGAAACGTTGACGCGCAATACGCAAGAATGCTGCCGGTTCAGTGCCATCTGGTAACTGTTGGCCACTATTCGTGTAGGCCGTACCAAATGGCGCATTATTTGCCGTGTTCGCTGCAGTTGAACTGCCGCCAACTGACTGACCGAAAATATTGGTATTGTCTTGAGTACGCGGTGCTGCATTATGCTGGCCAAATGGTGATGGATTTGGTCCAGCTGAGTTTGGTGCATACGGATTGTTAGTAGCTAGTTTTTTTTTTGCTCCGAATTTACGGAATACAAAAAATGCAACTGCGGCTGCAAGCAAAACCCAGAGCCAGCCAGGAATGCCGCCTTTCTCTTGTTCAGCCTGTTGCTGTGCAGCCAGCTCCTGATCATTTGCCGCTGTCTGTGCATTTGGGTTGGTATTATTGTCATCTGCTAAAGCATTCGCTGCTACTGCACCTACTGCAGCACCTGCTACACCTGCAGCAACCATTGAACCTACACCCGGACCAGAACGCTGGGGCGCAGTTGCAGGCTGTTGAACCGGAGCTGCCTGACGAGGCTGTTGATAAGACTGGGTAGGTGCCGCAGAACGTGACATACCCATACTCTTACCACCGCCGGCACGTTTTGCTTCAGCCAAAGGTGACATAACCAAGGCCGCCATTAAAATACCGGCCATCAAGCCACGCTGGTGTACTTCCATCAAAATTTCCTATATCTAAACGATTTCGATATGTTATTTATGCCGGCTTTTATATAGAAATTCAATGCTAGATCGGTATTTTTTCAAATTAAATGATTACCATATATTAAGACAGTTCATCACTCAGCTGTAGCGCTTCGCTTAAAGCCTCATGTAACCGGGCCACCGCAATCACCTGAACACCAGGTACCGGTTTCTGTGGTGCATTGGCTCGAGGTAAAATTACGTACTTAAACCCATGTTTGGCCGCTTCTTTAAGACGCTCCTGACCATTGGGAACTGGACGGATTTCCCCAGACAAGCCGACTTCGCCAAATACAGCCAGTTGTTGGGGGAGAGCTTTACCACGTAAACTCGACGCACATGCCAGAAGTACTGCCAGGTCAGAACCTGTTTCAGTAATTTTTAAACCGCCCACTACATTCACATAAACATCCTGTCCCGAAGTTTGTACACCGCCGTGCCTGTGCATTACTGCCAGCAGCATATTTAAACGGTTCTGCTCGAGACCTAGAGCAACCCGCCGTGGCTGCCCATGAGCGTCATCGACCAAAGCCTGTACCTCGACCAATAAAGGTCGGGTGCCCTCACGGCTAATCATAACAATTGATCCAGGAATAGCTTCATCGTAACGGCTCAAGAAAATTGCAGAGGGATTGGCTACTTCCCGCAGACCTTTATCTGTCATCCCGAATACGCCCAGCTCATTGACAGCACCGAAACGGTTTTTGGCTGCACGAATCATGCGGTAACGTGAATCTGACTGACCTTCAAAATACAGTACGCAGTCGACCATATGTTCAAGTACACGAGGCCCGGCCAATGCGCCTTCTTTAGTCACATGGCCAACCAAAAATAATGCTGTTCCACTATTTTTAGCAAAACGGGTCAATAAGGCAGCTGATTCACGGATTTGCGAGACACCGCCTGGGGCAGACTGCAAGGCCTCAGTGTATAAAGTTTGGATAGAATCAAGAATGGCAACCGCCGGGCGCTCATGGGCAAGAACTTCACAAATTCTTTCAACACATGTTTCAGCCATAACCTTTAGCCGGTCAGTCGGCAGGTCTAGACGCTGAGCGCGTAACGCAACCTGCGAAAGTGATTCTTCACCTGTAACGTAGAGCGCAGCGCTGTTTGCACTTGCCATATGCGTCGCGGTCTGTAGCAAAATAGTAGATTTTCCAATACCCGGATCACCACCGATCAGGACAACAGAGCCTGTAACCAGACCCCCACCGAGGACTCGGTCGAACTCACCAATACCAGTCGGTAGGCGCGTTTCATGAGAGACCGAGACCTTGTTTAAAGTCGTGATATTGGCAGCTTGTCCGGCATAACCGCCTCCTAAATTCGGTTTGGCACGGTGACTCACGGCAGGTTCTACCACAACTTCTGTCAGGCTGTTCCATTCGCCACATTCTGAGCATTGACCTGCCCATTTTGAATGGTCTGCTCCACACTGTTCGCAGCGATAAACCGTTTTTGCTTTAGCCATAATCGAAATATATAACCTTTGGAAAAGGGTTCTATTGTAGAGATAAAGCTGCTGAAACGGAAAGCTTCGTACATATAGAACGTTAGATCATGTCGTCAGAAAGCAATTTATATATTCTCCAGAACTATAAGGATTCTACCCAAGTGGGGCACAAAGAAGTTGTTTTATAGGATGTCTGGCAATAGGAATGTTTGATATACGAAATAGCAGTAAATTTTTCCCATTATTATGTTAGGAAAAACACAATAATTAGTCGAAGTGATTTAAAGTTATTTTTTAATGAAAATATAAGAATAATTTATATATAACTATTTAATTAATATATTAAATTTAAAAAAACACTATTAAATATTATATGAAACTTAAACTATATAAAAAAATAAAATCAATTCTTTGGTTAATTAATGTTCAAAAGAATGTTGCCGAGTGAAAAATAATTTTTGTTTTAGATGAGTTTTGAGCTAAGTTTGTTGCAAAATGTTTTAAGAAGAAATCAAAAATGTCTAACCAAATGCATAGCTCTATTCCAGAAGAGGAGGGAGAGCTAAAACGGAGTTTATCGAACCGTCACCTGCAGCTGATCGCCATTGGCGGTGCTATTGGTACCGGTTTATTCATGGGATCAGGGAAAACGATCAGTTTGGCAGGACCATCCATTTTATTCATTTATATGATCATCGGGGTAATGGTCTTTTTAGTGATGCGTGCATTAGGAGAACTGCTACTTTCTAATCTGCACTATAAATCATTTATTGATTTTTCTGCTGATCTGATCGGTCCTTGGGCAGGTTATTTTGTTGGCTGGACTTACTGGCTATGCTGGATCACTATAGGGATTGCTGATTTATCCGCAATCATTTACTACCTGCAATTCTTTAATAATGGCCTACCTTTTACACCATTAGAGGGTGTATTGATCAGTATTGCGTCAATTGTCTTTATTATGGGGCTGAATCTGGTTACCGTAAAACTGTTTGGCGAGATGGAATTCTGGTTTGCCCTGATCAAGATTATTGCCATTGTAGTACTGATTGCCGTAGGTCTGTGGATGATCTTTACTGGCTTTACTTCAACAGCAGGTGAAGTAGCTTCTTTTACTAACTTGTGGTCACATGATGGTCTATTCCCCACAGGGATGAGCGGTTTCTTGGCAGGCTTCCAGATTGCAATTTTTGCCTTTGTTGGCGTGGAGCTGGTCGGTACAACAGCTGCTGAAACTAAAGACCCGGAGCGTAATTTACCTAAAGCGGTTAATTCAATTCCAATACGGATTATTATTTTCTATGTGCTGGCGCTATTGATTGTCATGTCAGTTACTCCTTGGAATAAGATTGATCCTAATATCAGCCCGTTTGTAAACCTGTTCAGTCAAGCAGGCGTAGCAGCAGCTGCAATTATTATGAACCTCGTAGTGCTGTCTTCGGTCATGTCATCAATGAACAGTGGTGTGTTTTCAACCAGCCGGATGCTATTTGGCCTGTCCCGTGAAGCTCAGGCACCACGCTGGTTTGGTAAACTGACATCACGCGCTATTCCGGCAAATGCCTTGTATTTCTCAGCTGTCTGTCTGTTGTTGGGAGCTGCTCTACAGTATTTTGTTCCAAACGCAGTTCAGGCATTTACGCTGGCAACAACCTTGTCAACTATTCTGTTCATCTGTGTCTGGATCATCATTATGTGGAGTTATATTAACTACCGCAAACAGCGTCCGGAATTGCATGCCAAGTCAATTTTCAAATTGCCAGGTGGAGTATTTACCTGCTGGGTGGTCATTATTTTCTTTATTGGGATGGTTTATGTATTGTCCTTGGAAGCAGATACATTCCAGGCGCTCAAGGTTAGCCCGTTGTGGCTGATTATTCTGGCCATTGGTTACTTCTTTACTAAAAGCAAGAAATCATAATTTGCAGTAACTGTTAAAAAACGTCAGTTTAGAACTGGCGTTTTTTTTCATCTCGCTTTAATCTCTATAGCCTGAAACACTATGGTCAAAATATTGATCACAGTATACTTTATGGAAATTATCGAATAGGTGGCCAGATGCGTCTTGTCGTTTGCTACATCAGTGTATTGGTTATGGCGACTCTACTTGCCGGTTGCGGTCAGTCAGGGGCTCTACAGCTACCCAATGATCCCAATTATGATAAACGTGCAAGATATCTGCTTTATCCAAATACCGCGCCCGAGCAAAGCAAGCCCAGCGATACCCATCAAGCCCAGCAATCTGACGAGCCAGTAAGCGAGACTTTTGCAGCACCTGATGCTGAACCAGCTACTCAACCTATACCATAAGCAGAACAGATAAGGATACATTCATGAGTTTTACCCGCATCAATGGGGTGTTGCATGCAGAGCAATGTTCACTGAAGCAGCTTGCACAGCAGTTTGGTACACCTTTGTATGTTTATTCAAAACAGGCTTTTGAAAAACACTATACACATATGGACCGTGCATTTGACTTCATTGATCATCAGATCTGTTTTGCCGTAAAATCTAACTCCAATCTTGCGGTTCTGGGTGTGTTGGCCAAACTGGGTGCCGGTTTTGACATTGTCACTGGTGGTGAGCTGGCTCGTGTTCTGGCTGCTGGCGGTGATCCAGCCAAAGTAGTATTTTCAGGCCTTGGAAAAACTGAAATAGATATTGAAAAAGCCTTAAATGTTGGAATTGCCTGTTTTAATGTTGAGTCTCATGCCGAGCTTGACCGTATTCAGAAAGTTGCTAAAAAATTGGGTCAGAAGGCGCCTGTTTCCCTACGGGTAAATCCGGATGTCGATGCAAAAACTCATCCTTATATCTCAACGGGCTTAAAAGAAAATAAGTTTGGTATACCTTCAGATAGCGTATTTGAAACCTATCAGTATGCAGCTTCTCTACCTAATTTGAATATCGTGGGGATTGACTGTCATATTGGTTCACAGCTGACTGAAACCAAACCGTTTGTAGACGCCCTAGAGCGCGTCATATTGATGATTGAACAGCTTAATGGGTTGGGGATACAGCTCAAGCACATCGATATTGGAGGTGGATTGGGCGTAACTTATAAAGACGAAGTGCCACCAACTGTACAGGAATATGCAGATGCCCTGAAACCGGCTTTGCAAAAGCTGGGGCTGAAAGTTTATATGGAGCCGGGCCGCAGTATTTCAGCCAATGCAGGTATACTGCTTACCAGAGTAGATCTACTCAAGCCAACCAATCACCGTAATTTTGCTATCATTGATGCTGCAATGAATGATTTGATTCGACCTGCACTCTATGAAGCATGGATGGATATACAACCAGTGGAACCACATCAGGATATTCAGGAAAAAGAATGGGATATCGTAGGTGCTATTTGTGAAACAGGCGATTTTCTAGGGAAAGAGCGTAAACTGGCGCTGGCAGAGGATGACCTTCTGGCCGTTCTGGGTGCTGGTGCTTACGGCTTTGTGATGAGTTCTAATTACAATACACGAGCGCGGGCAGCAGAAGTTATGGTAAATAATCATCAGGCATATCTAGTGCGTGAACGTGAGACTATTGAGTCGCTGTGGGAACGTGAACATCTGTTACCAGAAGTGTGAGTAAAAAACATGCTGGAATTTACTAAAATGCATGGGCTGGGTAATGATTTTATGGTCGTGGACCTGATTACCCAGCGTGCCTATTTCGATACGCTTACTATTCAACGCCTGGCAGATCGTCACTTTGGTATCGGTTTTGACCAGCTACTGATTGTTGAGCCACCAGACATACCTAGTGCTGATTTTAAATACCGTATTTTTAATGCAGATGGGTCAGAAGTAGAGCAGTGTGGTAATGGAGTGCGCTGCTTTGCACGTTTTGTGCATGAGCGCCAGTTAACCGCAAAAACCAAAATTAAAGTACAGACCAAATCCGGTATTGTCGAGCCGGAACTGGGACCAAACGGCTGGGTTCGGGTTAATATGGGCTATCCGAAATTTGCTCCAGAGCTCATTCCGTTTGTAACAGAAGAAACTGATCCTTTATATGCACTAGAGCTGAACAACAACCAACTGCTTAAAATTGATGTGGTAAATATGGGAAATCCCCATGCAGTAACTATTGTGCCAGATGTACTGACTGCTGAGGTCGCAGCTATTGGTCCACAAGTAGAATCACATGTACGCTTCCCTGAACGTGTGAATGTCGGCTTCATGCAGATCCTGAATGAAAAACAGGTGCGCTTACGTGTTTTTGAACGTGGTTCTGGAGAAACACTGGCCTGTGGTACAGGTGCTTGTGCTGCTGCGGTAAGTGGCATGCGCCGTGGTCTGCTTGCCCCAGAAGTGGAAGTCGAGCTCGCAGGCGGCAAGTTACAGATTGGCTGGCGTGAGGGTGATGTGGTATGGATGACAGGTCCTACAGCAAATGTTTATGAAGGCCGTTTAGATTTGCGTTATTTTCAAAGTAATTAAAACCGAATTAAATAGTATTAAAAGTTCTATTCAATCCCAGAGAGGGCAGGATGCAGCCTGAAGCATTACACTTGCTTTCTATGTGGCTCAAAGAGCGAGAGATCCAGAATCAATCTGCCCATACTTTAAGTGCCTATGCACGTGATGTAAAAGATTTTCTGGATTTCTGTGCTGTTAAGAAGTTACCGCTGAACAGTATTGAAGCTTCAGATTTGCGTGAATACTTGGCTTTAAAGGTAGAACGAGAGCAGTTAAGCTCCAGCAGCCTGCAACGCCATTTATCTGCCATACGGCAGTTCATGAAATGGGCTGAGCAGGGTCAATATCTCGGTTTTAATCCTGCAGATGACTTTCAGCTTAAACGGCAGCCACGGCCATTGCCCGGCATGATAGATATTGAAACGGTGCAGCAGATTCTGGACCAGCCGGCACCTGAAAAACTTCAGGACCAACATTTATGGCTGCGTGACAAAGCCATGCTGGAGCTACTTTACTCTAGCGGATTACGCCTAACAGAATTACAAAGTCTGTGTATGAAAGATATCGATTTTAATCGACGACTATTGCGTATTACAGGTAAAGGTAACAAGACCCGGATTGTACCATTTGGTACTCAAGCTTATGAGAGTCTGCTGAAGTGGCTCGAAGTCTATCGGCTCTGGCAAGGCCAATTTAATGCAGATTCGGCAGTATTTATCAGTCAAAAAGGCGGCCAGCTGGGACCCCGGCAAATTGAGAACCGGGTCAAGTTACAAGCACTGCGGGCTGGAGTAAATATTGATCTGCATCCACACTTACTCCGGCATTGTTTTGCAAGTCATATGCTCTCTAATAGTGGTGACCTTCGAGCAGTTCAGGAAATGTTGGGTCATAGTAATTTGAGTACCACCCAGATTTATACCCATATTGACTTTGACCATCTGGCCAAAATTTATGATCAGGCCCATCCCAGAGCTGTTAAAATTAAATAAATAGTTTCTAAAAAGAATAGCTAAAATCCATCTGACCTAAAACTAGAACTATTGTAGAATAATCAAAACTTAATTTTTCAAGTATAAAAACAGCTTAATTTTATAGTGATCGAGATAGGAAAATGACCGGTTTCTCTTCTCATCACCGGAATATTTTAGTAGAAATGGGGACCTAAAATGATTGTCAATATTCAACAGAAATATGATGAGCTAAGTCCGGCACAGAAAGATATATTTGCTGGGTATGGCTTACGTCAGGTCAAACATTTTGTAGAAATCAGTTCACCTACTATTGAAGCGGCGCTGCCTGCTCATACCTTGGTTCAGGGAATCAATGCCGAGGGTAAAATTCAGGCTATGCATTCTGATACCTTGCAAACTTATCTCTGGATTTCAGATCAAAAGTGGCAAGAAACTGCTCATGCTCCAATGCCTATAGACTTAAAAGAAGACTTTATAGAAGTATGGAGAATATTTGGGCTATCTCAATATGAATTGATTGCTTTGAGTCATGTACATCGCGATTTTTTAGAAAATCATGTTGCTTGAAATTATAGACATTGGATTTGAATAGTAAGCTATAAGGAAAAAAGTAGTTAAGCTTATTAATGAAACTTCCAACTGAGCATCGGACAAGGAGGCTACTTAAGGATACCCCTATACAAACATGCCCCATATTTTGACTAAAATAATTATTTAAAAAGAGCAGTTTCTGATTGTCTCTTAAGAGAAAGAGTGGCTGATTTATATCCTCACAAAACAGAATTCCTTCAATAATGTAAGAGAAAAATATTGCTTCAAGGAACAGCCATTAGATGAAGCAAAATAAATACTGCCATATGCCAACATTTAGGAATCTAAGTCGAGCTAAAATCAAAGGTCATCAAGAGGCAACTGAAAACTTTGTTTAATAATTTGACTAGGTAAATCTGTTTTTACGCTTGTAATACCATTCTTTTTAGTCAGATGTGTAGACTGAAATTTTCGGTAACTCTCCAGATCAGGTACTACAACTTTAAGCATTGCATCACATTCACCCAAAATAATATAGCACTCCATCACTTGAGGCAGTTCCTTCATTGCACAAATAAAAGTATCAATAGTTTCAGCATCCTGCCCAACCAGCCAGATTCGTGAAAATAAAATCAGTTGAAAACCGATTTTCTGCATATCTACGACAGTAGTGTAATGCTGAATAATACCAGCTTCTTCAAGCAGTTTGACTCGTCGTAAACACGAAGAGGGGGATAGTCCAATGACTGTGGCCAGATCATTATTTTGGATTCGAGCATTCTTTTGTAATGCCTGAATGATATTTCTGTCGATGCGATCTAGCTTTATCCGAATTAATTTAGAATCTTGTTTCATAAATTAGAATTTTATTCGAAAATTAATTCTTATTATAAAATATTTGAAATCCTATTTTACAGCTTTTCGTAGATACTTATTTTCCTGATTCAGGACATTCAACAGGAAAAAGAAAATGTCTGTATTTGTACTCTTTGCATTGACCGTGCTTCCCCTAATTTTCACACCTGGACCAGATATGCTGTTTATCTTGTCACAAGTTATGGGTAAAGATGCAAAAGCAGGCATGATGGCAACTTTTGGTATATGTTTTGGCTATCTGATTCATTCGGTTCTGGTTGCTTTAGGAATCGCAGCAATTATTGTATCTTCACCTTTGCTGTTTGATACGATCCGCTATATAGGAATTGCCTATCTGTTGTATCTGGCTTTTAATTTGCTGAAGTCTGTGTTTAATCAGAAAAAAGTGACAGTTGAAGAGATACCTCATACAAATCCGGTCAGGAAGGGGTTCTTTACGGCTCTACTGAACCCAAAAGGAATGCTGATCTATTTTGCTATTCTTCCCCAGTTCATTGATAAAACACAAAATACAGTAAATCAGGGCTTAATTTTATCCTTTATCTTTATTGGGCTCATTTTTATTGTATATTGCAGTTTAAGTATAGTCTTTGCCAAAATTACAAAAAAAACCTCTATTGATGCAAAAAAACAGAAATGGATTGATGGAACCTCGGGTGGATTGCTTGCAATGGCGGCCACTTGGCTTCTAGTGAACTGATGAATATAAAAAGCATGCTATCTGGGCATGCTTTTTATATTTAAAGTACATTAGAAAATTTGATTGTGTTAAAGCGTCTTAAGGCCATAAGACTGGTTTCTTATAAGCTAAAAGCTGAATAAACTGTTCTGGTTGTGTCTTAAATGACATATTTGATCTGTACAGTCATACTTTAAAACTTAAGCTACCAGTCTTTAAATCACTTCAGTACCGGTTCAGGTTTTCTGTCTCTGATACCTGAATTTGAATCATAAAATTTTAATAAAAATAAATATATAAATATCAGTCAACTAGTAGAGTAATTGCCCTAAGATCTCTGTTACATTTTTTTATGAACTCTGCATTTCACGGTTTTTACGCTTTTTTACGTCTCCAAAGGTAATTGTGACTTGACCCAAATGCCATACCCATTGCAAGATAAGGCACCTAAAAAATTTTAATTGAAGAGTTATCATAGCTTTTCTCAACATTTACTTTTGCTAAAACAGCCGAGGATTACATGAAGGCTCTTGTTGCTGTAAAACGTGTGGTTGATGCCAACGTTAAAGTTCGCGTTAAGCCGGACCATAGTGGGGTAGACCTTACTAACGTTAAAATGTCAATTAACCCATTTTGTGAAATCGCAGTGGAAGAAGCGGTTCGCTTAAAAGAAAAAGGAACAGTATCAGAAATCGTAGTGGTTTCTATCGGTCCTAAAGAAGCACAGGAACAAATTCGTTCTGCTATGGCTCTAGGCGCTGATCGCGGAATTTTAGTAGAAACTGCGACTGATGAAATTGGGGCGCTCGAAGTTGCCAAAATTTTAAAAGGGATCGTGGAGCAGGAACAACCAGAAATTATCCTTTTGGGTAAACAGGCTATTGATGACGACAGTAATCAGGTCGGTCAGATGCTGGGTGCACTGCTTGGTGCGGGCCAAGGTACTTTTGCTTCAGAAGTTAAAGTTGAAGGTGGCAAGGTTCAGGTAACCCGTGAAATTGATGGCGGTCTGCAAACTGTTGAGCTATCACTTCCTGCAATTATTACCACTGACTTGCGTTTGAATGAACCTCGTTATGCGGCTTTGCCAAACATTATGAAAGCACGTAAAAAACCGCTTGAAACTAAGTCTCCAGCAGATTATGGCGTAACAGCAGCTTCTAAGCTGAAAACTGTTAAGGTTGAATCTCCGGCTGAACGTCAGGCAGGGGTGCAAGTGAAGTCTGTTGATGAACTGGTCAACAAACTTAAAAATGAAGCGAAAGTGATCTAATACAGAAGGATAAAAATCATGAGTATTTTAGTTATCGCTGAGCACGACAATAACACCCTGAATGCTGCGACTCTAAATGTTGTTGCTGCGGCTCAAGAAATCGGTGGTGATATCACTGTATTGGTTGCGGGTTCTGGTGCTCAGGCAGTTGCTGATGCTGCTGCTAAAGTTGCTGGTGTAAGTAAAGTCTTACTTGCTGATAATGCAGCTTATGCCAACCAGCTGGCTGAAAATGTTGCTTCTTTGATTGCAGAAATTGGCAAGAACTATTCGCATATTCTTGCTGCTGCTACAACCTCCGGTAAAAATATTTTACCACGTGCGGCAGCTCTGCTTGATGTCAGCATGGTAACTGATATCGTGGCTGTGGTAGGCCCTAAAACCTTCCGTCGCCCGATTTATGCAGGAAACGCGATTGCGACTGTTGAATCTTCAGAAGATATTATTGTAGGTACAGTTCGTGGTACAGCATTTGATGCAGTAGCTGCTGAAGGCGGTTCTGCAACAGTTGAAACGATTGGTGAAGTGAAAGATGCTGGTGTTTCGTCATTCGTAAATGAAGAGATCGTCAAATCTGAACGTCCTGAACTGGCTGGTGCACGTATTGTAGTATCCGGTGGTCGTGGTGTGGGTTCAGGCGAGAATTATCATAAAATCCTTGATCCGCTCGCTGACAAGCTTGGTGCTGCACAAGGTGCTTCACGTGCCGCAGTTGATGCAGGCTTTGTACCAAATGATATGCAGGTGGGTCAAACTGGCAAGATCGTTGCACCTGAGCTTTATATCGCTGTAGGTATCTCTGGAGCGATTCAGCATTTGGCTGGTATGAAAGATTCTAAAGTGATCGTAGCGATCAATAAAGATGAAGAAGCTCCAATCAATGCTATTGCTGACTATTGGCTGGTAGGTGACTTGAACCAGGTCATTCCTGAGTTGGTTTCTAAGCTTTAAGCATTTATGTATCAAAAAACGTCCGTTTTCGGGCGTTTTTTATTTTTAAGTCAGGGCACTCTGAATTAAATAAAAGAATTGCTAAACCTAATAAAAAAATGAAAAATAAAGTAAATTTAACTTGGAAATTTTGAGCCAACCATAAAAAATAAAATAGTGTCAAGCCATCTTGCAAAACGCTCCTTATTTGAACAGTAAATAGCTGAAATAACTCAATAGAACTCGATGTTCAAACAAACAAAACCAAGCAGTTTTATGCTATACTCATTCGCTAATTTTTAATTTTGGCCTGAAGTTTTTTTAGGCTAATTTTTCGCAAGATTAATATATAAATATCTGTGGTTTTTAGGCCGCCGGTATGAAGAGGAGTATGCATGAGCGTATCGGAAATCCGCCCGATTGCCATTGAGGATGAACTCAAGCACTCGTATCTAGATTATGCAATGAGCGTGATTGTATCGCGTGCCTTGCCAGATGTGAGAGATGGTCTGAAACCTGTTCATCGTCGTGTGCTATATGCTATGCACGAGCTGGGTAACGACTACAATAAAGCTTATAAAAAGTCTGCCCGTGTGGTCGGTGATGTTATCGGTAAATATCACCCGCATGGTGATTCTGCCGTTTATGAAACTATCGTACGTATGGCACAGGATTTCAGTCTGCGCTATCAACTGGTTGATGGCCAGGGTAACTTCGGTTCTGTCGATGGCGATAGTGCCGCCGCAATGCGTTATACCGAAGTACGTATGCGCAAACTCACCCATGAGATTCTGGCTGATCTTGAAAAAGATACCGTTGACTGGGAAGACAACTACGATGGTTCTGAGCGTATTCCTCAGGTCATGCCAACCCGTATTCCTAACCTGTTGATTAATGGTGCAGCCGGTATTGCAGTCGGTATGGCAACCAATATGGCGCCACACAACATGACTGAGGTGGTAAATGCCTGTCTGGCCTATGCAGACAATACCAATATCAGTGTTGAAGGATTAATGGAGTATATCTCTGGTCCAGACTTCCCTACTGGTGGCATTATTTATGGTAAGTCAGGGATTGTAGACGCTTACCGTACAGGTAAGGGACGCCTGCATATACGTGGTAAATATCATTTTGAAGAAGATGAAAAAACTGGCCGTACCACCATTGTATTTACCGAGATTCCTTATCAGGTTAACAAGGCAAGAGTAATCGAACGTATTGCTGAGCTGGTTAAAGAGAAAAAGCTGGAAGGTATTTCCGAACTGCGTGATGAATCCGATAAAGACGGTATGCGTATCGCGATTGATTTAAAACGTGGCGAAAATGCTGAAGTTGTCGTAAATAACCTGTTTTTAAATACTCAGCTTGAGAATTCTTTTAGCATTAACATGGTTTGTCTGGACAATGGCCAGCCAAAACTGATGAATCTGAAAGATATTATTGCAGCGTTTATTCGCCACCGTCAGGAAGTGGTCACGCGTCGTACCATGTATGAGCTACGTAAGGCACGTGAACGTGGCCACATCTTGGAAGGCCTGACTGTCGCATTGGCGAATATCGACGATATTATCGATGCGATTAAAACTTCTGCGAATCCGGCAGAAGCACGTGAGCGTCTGCTTGCCGCAGATTGGGCCGCAGGTGGGGTCGGGGCAATGCTTGAAAGAGCAGGCTCGGTTTCAATTCGTCCAGATGAAATTGAAGGTGAAGATCCGAGTCGTCCATTCGGGCTAGATCGCGACATTTATCGCCTGTCTCCAACACAGGTTGCAGCTATTCTTGAACTTCGCCTGAACCGTTTAACCGGCTTGGAACAAGATAAATTACATGCTGAATATTCAGAAATTCTGGGGCAGATTACTGAACTGACTGCGATTCTAAATGATTTCAACCTGTTAATGGCTGTAATTAAAGAAGAGCTGGCTTTAGTATTGCAACAGTATGGTGATGCGCGGCGCACAGAAATTGTAGAATCACGGATCGATTTTTCACGTGAAGACCTGATACCTGAGGAACAGGTTGTATTGACAGTCTCCCAGTCTGGCTATGCCAAGACTCAGCCATTGTCTGATTATGCAGCTCAGCGTCGTGGTGGACGGGGTAAGTCAGCTACCTCAATGAAAGAAGATGATTTTATTCAGCATCTGATCGTGACTTCAAATCATGCCACCGTACTGTGCTTTACCAATGTTGGTAAGGTTTATCGTCTGAGAGTTTTTGAAGTACCACAGGCATCACGTGGTTCGCGTGGTCGTCCAATGATTAACTTGTTGCCGCTCGATGCAAATGAGACCATTACTGCCATTTTACCTGTCATTGATGCGCCGAAGAAATTTACTGAACGCTTGGCAGCCTTTAAAAACTTTATAAAAACGAATACTGTAAAACTTCAGGATAATCCGGTCATTTCCGTGCATTTGCCAGAACTTGAGACAGCATTGGCAACGCTTGATGATAATGCTGACGAGCTCTCAGCTGAACTGCGTACCCAGCTAAAACAGTTATGTGTAGAGCTGGCTGTAACAGATTTGGATGATGAGATCATTATCGAGTTTGCCCAGCAGGCCGAAAGTGTCCGTAAAAACTATTATGTATTTATGGCCACAGCTTCCGGTACAGTAAAACGTGTTGAGCTTGAGCAGTTCAGTAATGTGCGCTCGAATGGTTTACGAGCAATTGAACTCAATGAAGAAGATACCCTGATTGGTGTGACCATTACTGATGGTGAACAGCAAATTATGCTGTTTTCTAACGAAGGTAAGGCTATCCGTTTTGCAGAAACTGATGTACGTGCCATGGGCCGTTCAGCTAAAGGTGTACGTGGCATGCGTGTCGCACTGGCTGCCCAGGCAGAGGATACGGAAGATACTGATACTGACTCGGAAGATGAAGATTCTTCAGATTCAAATGTAGTCAGCCGTATAGTTTCACTGGTGGTTGTACCAGAAACTGGAGAAGTACTTTGCGCATCTGCAAATGGTTATGGCAAACGTACCCCTGTAGATGATTTCCCAACCAAAAAACGTGGCGGTAAAGGGGTTATTGCAATTAAGACCTCTGAACGTAATGGTGAACTGGTGGGTGCGGTTGCAATTGACGAAACCAAAGAGCTGATGCTGATTTCTGATGGGGGGACGCTGGTCCGTACGCGTGCAGCAGAAGTAGCCCAAACTGGGCGTAATGCTCAGGGCGTGCGTCTGATTCGTCTAGGCGAAGGAGAAACACTGGTTGGTGTGGTTTCTATTGAAGCCGTGGAAGAAGAGGAAGTAGAAGCTTTCGAAACAGTTGAAAGTACTGAGCAACTGGAAGTTGAGAAAACTGAAACAGAACATCAGCAACCCCAAGAAGATTAAAGCCTGATAGTTAAAAAGGACGCTTCGGCGTCCTTTTTATTAGGTGATTATTTATATCTTAAACGATAATTTCCCCAAACCAGACAGACGGCTGTAAAGGCAGCCAGATAAATCATTTTGGGAAGCACCAAGCTGGTCGGCACACCCATCTGGTTAAGCTGAATAAACATCTGAATGCCTTGTGTAGAGGGTAAAGCGACTCCTAGCCATTGCATCCATTCCGGCGTAGCCGCGTGCGGCCATGCGGTACCAGAGAGTAAAAATAATGGGATTGAAGTGAAAACAATAACATGGCCAGCACGTTCTGGCATGTCTAAATAAGAAGCCACCAATATAGCCAGGCCAATGACACTACTAATAAAAATAGGAACGCCGAGCAGCATTCCCCAAAAATTACCACCACGCGGATAGTCATAAAACCAGAATGTAAAACCGAACAGATATAAACAGCCTAGACAACCAATCGTTAAAATGGCAAAAAATAGACCAGATAATTCAGACTTTACTGGGCGCCACAGTTTTTCTCGATAGCCTGCAATTAACATGCTCAAACCCAGAACAATAGTTTGATGGATAATTAATGGCGCAATCGCTGGAAAAATATAGCTTCCATAGCCAGAGAGAGTGTTAAATAAAGGAATCTGATGTATAGGTACTGCAGGAGAAAAATGTGCAATTTCACCAAATTTTTCAGCCTGTTGAGCAATAGCATTTTCGACAGAAGTTGCAAGGCCTAAACCAATCTGCTTGGTTTTTAGAAAATAAGCTGCACTTAAATATAGTCCGATACCTCCTACCTCGCCGCGGCGTATACTATTGGAGAGCTGATCCGGCAGCAATAATATTCCATCTGCCTGCTGTTTCTGGATCATTAATTTCGCTTCAGCGAAATTTCCGGTTATTGCCTGGATTTTGACGTTTGGACTTTTTGCAACTTCAGTAATAATACTGGAAGTAACCAGACTTTGTTCTTCATCTACGATAACAATGGGTAAAGCTTCTGCTGTCTGAGCTTTATAAGCAGTTGGATAGAAAAAACTATAGAAAAACACAGAAAGAATGAGGGTAGTTAAAATTGAGCTATTACTGGCAATATCCTTAAATGTTTTTAAATAAAAATACAGGAACTGCTTCATAGGGCCGCTCCTTTTAAATATTTTTTCAAAAGCAGATAGCTGATTACTGCATAGAAGGCACAATAGACCGCAAGTATCAGTGCAGGAAGCCATGACACAGTAAGCGGGCTACCGACTACCCATTGTTCTGTCTGTAGTTTGGCATAAGGGGTATAAGGAATAATATTTGCCCAGAATTTTGTAAAAAGTGGGGCATTATTTAAAGGCAAGGTAACGCCAGCAAAGCTTAAGGAAGACCCGCCATAAACTGCAATAAAACCAAATGACTTTGCCAGATTTTGCGTAGCAAGTACCACAGTACTGCTAATCAAGGCGTAAGCACTATATAACAGGATTTGGCCAAGTAAAATTAACCATAAATGTCCAGCTATAAACCAGCCACGGATACCAGCAAGCCAAAACATCCACAACCAGGTCCAAGCTGTAAAAATAATTACATAGGTTATGTTTTTAGAAATAAGTGCACTAAAAATCGTTTGATGATGTACCCAGCTTTTAACACTCCGGTTTTTGAGTTCTTGGCCGACTGCAAATGCAACACAGCAACACAGCAACAAGTGTAAAATGGCCGGCACCATAAAAGGTTCCAGATAAAATTCGTAGCTCAGTCCCGGATTATATAAAGGTGAAATCTTTACATGGGGAGTAGGAGCCTCAAGATAGGGCAGTTGATTGGCCAGATAGCTTCTGCCCATAAAATCTGCGATTGCTTCTAATGTACCAATCAGCATGGCAGAAGAAATAGTATTTCCAATACTGAAATAACTCTGGTTGAATGCTATTGCAATCCCGCTATCCTGTGCCTGAACCAGGCGCTGCTCTGCGCCTTCCGGAATAATCACATATCCCCAAATTTTTGTCTGGTTCAGCAGGCGTTCAACTTCATCTTGATTAGGTGAAACAATTGCAATTTCTAGCGCACTATTATGAGACAGATATTTATCAATATTTTGGCTGAGCTGGCTCTGATCCTGATCAATAATTGCAATAGGCAAATGCTCAGGCTTACCCTGATAGAACATGCTGCTGAATAAAATGATAATAAATAGTGGCGCCACTGTGACCAGACATAAATCCCAGCGGTGGGTGAGTAGATATTTCAGTTCACGACAGATTCCATACAACACTAGTGGTCCTCTTTAATCTTAAAAAGAACACTCATGCCAACTTTTAAATCAGGAATCTGCTGGACAGGTGTCAGGTGTACTTTAAAACTGCGAATATCATAACCACCAGTTTGCCGGGTAGTTTTAATAGTGGCAAACTCACCTTCTGCATCAATATTCTCAATATTGAAAATTGCCCGCCGGTTAAGTGCCGGAATAAAACCTTCCAGTTTTTGGGCTTTATAAATCTGTGTATACTGATCTTCACGGATGTTCAGGCTTACCCATAAACTGTCATCCTGAATCAGGCTGACTACAGGCACGCCAATCGCAACGAGTTCACTTGGCTTACCATAAGTTTTGGACACTGTACCACTAACAGGTGCGTATAATTTGGTCTCTGCCTCTAAAGCTTCTGCTTCACTTACCGCTGCTTTGGCTATATCGACCTGTGCATCTGCTGAAGAGCGCTGCTGTTCAGTACTGCCGCGTTTGGCACGCGCATATTGCTGATAGGCTGCTTCAGTCAGCTCCTGTGCAGAAACTTGAGCAGCATACAACTCGTCACGACGCTGCCTTGAAATTACTCCTTCCTTATACAGGTTTTCACCACGCTTATAAGTCGTTCGAGCCAGCTGCTCCTGAGCTTTAACACTTTGCCAGTTAGCATATAAGGTTGCGATATTTTCTTCTTGAGAGCCACGTTCAGCAGTTGACTGTAAAGCAAGAGCAGACTGCAGTGCTGCTAAGGCCTGCTGCTTTTTTGCGTCTACTTCGGGACTAAACAGACGAACCAGTGGCTGGTTTTTATTTACTTTCTGGCCCTCCCGTACATAAATTTCTTCAATACGGCTAGGGACCTTGGTGCTGACATAGATTGTTTCTGCTTCAACCCGGCCTTGAATTTCAATATCCTGTGGCTGATAACTTTTCCATAATCCAAATGCAATGGTAGCCAGTAAAATAATAACCAATATAATAATTGCAGGTTTAAGCCAGGCTCTTTTATGCTGAGGCTGCCGTTGTCTTGTTGCAAGCTTCTGTTCGGTATCAGCAGAATCTGGCTCAGTTTGACTCGGCTCGGCTGGCTCATGAATATTATCTTGAGAAGATGCAGTATTTTGTGCAGGTAGTTTTTTTTCTTCATTCATACTCATATCCTGTCGACCTTAGCGAATATAGACTGTATCAGGTTGATGAATATAGCTTTTAAACTGTTCAATTGAGCCATGACCCTGTAACAGACTTGCCAGTGAAATAATATATTTATAAGCATTTAAAGCCATTTCACCTTTTAAAATATTTAAACTGTTTTGGGCATCAATGACTTGGGTAGCTGTTCCCATATCTTCTTTAAATGATAATTCCTGTATACGAAGATTTTCTTGAGCAGCACGCATGTTTTGCTGTAACAGTCGATGACTGTTTTGCGCAGAGGTTAATTCACTATAAGATTTGAACAGAATATTCTCGATTTCCTGTTTGGTGCGTTCGGTAGCAAGACCAGCGGCGTAACGTTGTAGTTCCGCTGCTTGCACTTTTTTCTGTTTATCTATACCCGAAAACAGATTATAACGGGCAGCCATACCTATGATCCAATTTTGCTGTTCGTCTAAACTGTATTCACCAAAAGCAAAAATACTGGGTTTCTTTGCAGCATTTTGAGCACGCACATTTTCTTCAGCTAATAGTGTATCAGTCTGCATTTTGCGAATGAGAGTGGATTGTTCAGGATAAGTCGCCATAAGTTGAGCCAGAACCGGTGACTGCTGTGAATTTATAAACAAAGGCGTACTAAGACTGTCTACAGTTTGCTGCTTAAGTAAATTCTGTAATTGAAAACGGCTGGCCTCAAGATTGGCTTGACTATTTTGCAGGGCACGTTCGGCATTATTGCGGGCAACTTCAAATTGCATGCGCTGCCCTTTACTGATAAACCCGGCACGTTCCAGCTTGAGGGCATTATTATAATGATTTTGCATTGCATCACGATTAGTACGGCTAATGCCATTCAATTCTTGCTGTAACTGAGTATTAAAATATGCCTGAATGATTTCAAAGCGTTGTATATCCTGTTGTTGCCGGGTATCAAGCTGACTACGCTGTGCCTGAATATTAGCAATTTGTTTGGCGCTTTGGGTAAGCCCGCCCGTATATAAAGGCATCATCAATGATATAGTTGGGCGTACCACTTCATCTTCAAGCACAACATTTGCGGTATCCGGTATAAGGCCAATGCCCCCATGAATAACTTGTCCGATACCGTTACGTAATGGGTCGGTAATATCTGTAGGTAAACCATTTTCTCCTTGCCATTGGTCGATACGCTCATTCACACCCTGTGAAAGGGTTTGTTCAAGGTTATTTTTTACAGATTTGAGGGGAAGATCAATTTCATTATGAAAGGCATAGGCCCGTACATTTAAATCAATGCGGGGTAAGCCTAAACCTTTAGCGGCTTCAGCTTCTAATTGTGAAGCCTGCTGTAAAGCCATGCTTGCCTGTGAACTATAAGAGTTTTGCAGGATGTATTGTTCAGCTTGTTCATAACTAAACGTCTGCGCAAAGCCAGTTCCTGTATATAATAGGAAAGTTGTAATAAAACCTATTTTATAAAAATAGTGAGGAACTAGTTTTAAATCAGAAGATCTGAATATTAATTTTCTTAAAATCTGCATATATTAAACAGCTTTTCAAAATTTTTAGGTAGTTTAATCTTTTATATCAACATTTCTATTACTACATTGTTTCTGTTGAAGTTGTATTTTAAGACTAAAGTTTGTCTTTATCCTTTATATTATAGTTTAAAATAAAATTTAACAGGTAAATCTTATTTTAATATTATATAAAATTGCAGAGAATTGGGCTAAAAGCAAATAATCTTTTTAGTATTTAATCTACAAATGTATTGATAAATAGTTCTCTATGATTTTTTAAATAAACTTTAGAAAGGTTGAATTATTATATAAGTTCCTAATTAAACTAACATCCTATTTTTATTGAATAAACTGTTCTATCTTTAAGTAAGTATTGAAATATCGGTTCGAGAATTTACTGCATCATTTGCCAATATATGATTAAATGCCTTGATTTTATTTTTTTTAATTTCTTGAAGGGAAAAATCATGCGCGCGTACAATTTCTGTGCTGGTCCTGCTGCATTACCTACTGCTGTTTTAGAAAAAGCTCAACAGGAACTGTTGAATTGGCAGGGTAAAGGCGTTTCCATCATGGAGATGAGCCATCGAAGTAAAGATTATGTCGCTGTTGCCGAAAAGGCGGAAGCAGACCTGCGTAAACTCATGAACATTCCTCAAAACTATAAAGTTTTATTTTTACAAGGTGGTGCCTCCCTACAGTTTTCTGCTATACCGCTAAATCTACTGGGTAAAAATAATAAGGCCGACTATATTTCTACAGGTATCTGGTCTGAAAAAGCCTATAAAGAAGCACAGCGTTATGGCGATATTAATGTAATACAAGCTGGCACAACGGTGAATGGCAAACTGGCGATTAGTGAACAGGCTCACTGGAACCTATCTAAAGATGCAGCTTATGTGCATTATGCAGATAATGAAACCATTGGTGGATTACAGTTTGCAAGTGTTCCTGAGGTAGATGCGCCACTGGTTTCTGATTTTTCTTCAAGTATTTTATCTGCGCCGCTGGACGTTTCCAAATTTGGACTGATCTATGCGGGTGCACAGAAGAATATTGGTCCTGCTGGTCTGACTCTGGTTATTATACGTGATGACCTGCTCGATCAGGCTAAACCTGAAATTCCAAGTCTTTTGAAGTATTCAGCGCAAGCTAAAGATGGCTCTATGGTAAATACACCTTCAACCTATGCCTGGTATTTATCTGGATTGGTATTTGAGTGGCTGCTGGAGCAGGGTGGTGTAGAAGCAATTCATAAAATTAATCTGGAAAAAGCTAAACTGCTGTATGGTTATATTGATGTCAGTGATTTTTATGCGAATCCGATTGCAGAAGCAAACCGTTCACTCATGAATGTTCCGTTTACTCTGGCAAATCCGGAACTGGAAAAACTTTTCTTGAAAGAAGCTGAAGAAAACCATCTATTAAATCTGGCCGGTCACCGTTCAGTAGGTGGTATGCGTGCAAGCATTTATAATGCTGTACCATTAGAGGGTGTTCAGGCATTAGTTGATTTTATGGATGACTTTGCCAAACGCAATGCTTAAACTGATACATATAATTAATAAAAAACCCTCTATAAACTAGAGGGTTTTTCATTAATGAATAAAAATTTTAGAATTGGATTATGCCCAGTTGATGAATAATAATGGCAGAAATAAACATACCGAGAAGAAAAAAACATAAGGCTCCCGTATCAACTTTAATACGTAGACCGCTATATTCAACAATTCGTGTAGTCGTCTGTTCTGGAATAATTTTCATCAAGGAGCCTAAATAATGCTATTATTTTTTAAATCCTATCAATTGCTGCTAGTTTTAGCATAAATATTCGCCTGAATCCAGATATTGCCTCGAATATATTGGCCAATTTCAAAGTTTTCGTACTGTTTATTGCGAGTCGCGATCCGGATAAGAGTAGCTGGTGTGTTTTCTTCTAAAATAAGCGTTACATCATAAACAGTATAATCCTGGTCCATAAACTGCATACTGGTCTTGCCTACAATATTCCCTTGAAACCAGGCTTCATCTTCTTGACCGATTGTCTCTCCATACAGATAGGCCACCATTTTAGAAAAATCAACTGTTACAGGCGCAGTATCTTCTTCAGACTTTGGTTCCCATGCATCAATCAATTCCTGAAGATTGGCTGGGGCAACACCATTATGTTGCTGTAAAATATCATTTAATGCCCGGTGCTGACGAATCGATGCCGGGTCATCGACTACCAGTTCTTCATGAGCAGAAACAGCTTCAAGTTCATATGCCCAAGCATTAAGCTGAACCTGATAGCTTTGACCTTTTTCATAACACTGATGATTAACACTGTATAAACTGTCAAATGCATACACTACAGTATTCGGATTATTACCAAGTTGCAGACGCAGAACTGCCTGAGTACCTGATTTACAACTAATAATACGCTCTATTTTTGCATTATAGCGATAAGGACTATCAAATACAGGAAATGCAGTCTTGAGTGCTTTTGGCTTATTATTTTCTACTGCAATAATTTGTGCTAGACGAACAGGTGATTTATCCGGACCTTGAATCAGCCAGACAGAGGCATCCATTTCCTGCTCATTCTGACATAAACCCATAGGCATCATCGGTGAGTCAAGTGACACACCTAACCATTTAGGGACTTCAGTTTCAGGCTGGTCAGTTAATAAATTCCAGTGTTCAACGTGACTACCAAAATTCTGATCATCGATCAGGATAATTTCCGGGCTGTTCTGATTATTCATATGCACTATTAGGGATCGCGTGAGTATATCTATTAAATCGAGGGTAACTTGTATTTTTCAAGCCCATCATTACGCTCTTTTACTTCTAAATTCAGCATTTGGAGCAAAACTAATTTATCTGAAACTAAACTGTAAATAAAGACCAGAGATCTGGTACGTTTTAATGCCTGTTAAATACTTGCAATCATTAGAGTGAAAAATATGGCAATACAGGATAATTTATAAAGATTGTTCCTAAAAAATAACTGAACTTTGTTAAACTGAGAATCTTATACTTACGGAGTTTTCAGGTGCTTCCCTTTAAATTATGGATTGATGCGGATGCTCTACCGCGTATTTTACGTGATGTGATTATGCGGGCTTCAGATCGTTATCAGCTTGAAGTAACTTTTGTGGCAAACCAGAATGTCGGGATTACTCCATCAGTACGTATTAATTCGATTCAGGTCATGGGTGGGGCTGACCAAGCCGATCAGGAAATTGTCAATCGGATGCAAAATAATGACATTGTGGTAACACAAGATATCCCGCTGGCCGCACAGGTCATCGAAAAGGGGGGTATCGCTATTCACCCGCGTGGAGAGATTTTCACTACAGCTAATATTAAAGCGCGGTTGCATTTACGGGACTTTATGGATACCTTGCGCGGAGCTGGGGTTCAGACAGGTGGCCCACCACCTATTTCAGACCGAGATAAACGTGAGTTTGCCAGTAGCCTGGATCAGACCATATTAAAGCAGAAGCGTAAGACAGCCTCATGAATCAGAAGGTGCCGGTCTCTCGCGGCAATATTGTGTTTACCTACACTATTCTGGTATTCATCTGGGCTACAACTCCACTGGCAATTGTCTGGAGCGTCCATGATCTGCATGTCATGTGGGCAATGGTCATTCGTTTTTTTATAGCTTTACCACTAGCAGCTCTTTTGCTGCTCTTGCTCAGAGTAAAGCTTCCCATTCATAAAGTAGCGCTGCACAGTTATATCGCGGGTTCCTTTAGCTTGATTGGTTCGCAAATTTTTACCTATGCAGCGACAGGTTATCTCAGTTCAGGCATTATTGCATTGATGTTTGGGCTGGCACCAATTATGGCAGGTTTAATTGGCCGTTTTTTATTTAAGCAGCATTTATATAGTATGCAATGGCTTGGAATGGGGATCGCAGTAGCAGGGCTCTCGATTATTTGTCTGGGAGGAAATACAGGCCAGCAGGTTCATCCTGTAGGCATTCTCCTGATGTTGCTGAGTGTTTTTAATTATGCTTTATCTATTTTCTGGGTAAAGAAAGTAAATGCGCAGGTTGAACCAATGGCACAGGCGACTGGTTCGATTATCGTGTCCGTGCTCGGTTGTATGCTGCTGCTTCCTTTCATCTGGCAGTATGCACCGAGCCATATTCCAGATACCAAATCGTTAATGGCTTTATTCTATACGGTGATTATGGCATCTCTGGTTGCAATGTTCTGTTATTTCAAACTGGTCCAGAACATTCAGGCAACTACTCTGTCTTTAACCAACGTCATGACACCAATGCTGGCTATTCTCATTGGTTCAGTATTAAATCATGAAAAACTTACAGTCATGATTTTTGTGGGCGCTACTGTACTGTTATCAGGACTTTTTCTTTACTTTTATCGTGATATTAAGGCAAGTCGTGAACTTGCCCAGAAAATTAAAAGTAATTAGAACTTTAGTCTAGCTTGCTACACCTTGAGTAGAATTAATACATTCAGCAAGTTTGGCACGATCTTGAGGATGCAGTGTCACAAAATAAGCTCCTGTCCGGAAGCCTGTCTCATCCTTGGGCTTGCTATAAACCACCTGGGCAATTGTTGCTACATGAAAGAAATTATCAGGATGACTTAATGTTAAATGAATATAGCTTCCATCTTTAAGTTGTTGATTTGTATAAAAGCTGATACCACTTTCTGAAATATTAACCTGTTCAGGCACAGGTAGCATGGTCTGGACGATAGCGTCATAAAGAGACCCTGTAATCAGATTCATTTTCTGGTTAAATAAGGATAGTATTCGAGCAATTTGTTGATCTTTTTGATTTAATTGTTCTAATTCGTAGTTAATAGCATGATCAAATTGATCTAATTCTGCAAGTAGTAGAAAATAACGCGGCAATACAAAATTAGGGTCGTAAGGATCGTTAAGAGCAACATCATCAGAGATAATCTGATAATTAATCCTTAAAGCAGCATCAATGCGGGACATCACGCGACGTTCGTTCGAAGCACCCTGATGCTGTAATGTTTCCATAATGAATTACCTCGGACTAGATGGTATGTTTAAACCAATCTCGCTGTATATAGGGTTGAGATACACTCGCGCACGGCGTAGTAATCACTTTATTTCTTTTATTGCTTTAGTTTCCATGATCGGCCTGACCTTGGGTGTAGCAGTTCTTATTACAGTTCTGTCTGTCATGAATGGTTTTGACCGAGAGTTAAAAAACCGTGTTTTGGGCATGATACCTCAGGCCACAGTTTCTTCAACCCAGATTTTAACAGATTGGCCCGAACTTGCAAAAAAAGTCGAGAGCCACGAACATGTTACTGGCGCAGCACCATTTACCCAGTTACAGGGGATGCTAACTGCACAAGGCCAAGTTGCAGGTCTGATGGTAACTGGAATAGAACCTCAATATGAAAAAAAGGTTTCTATTATTCAGGATCATATGGTTGAGGGAAGCATTGATAGCCTGAAAAAAGGTGAATTTGGTATTGTGCTGGGGAAACAGATGACAGATGCACTCGGCCTCGGGCTGAATGACAGTGTCACTTTAGTATTGCCTGAAGCCACACCTTCACCGGCAGGGGTTGTGCCTCGCTTTAAACGTTTCAAAATTGTGGGCATTTTCAGTATTGGAGCTGAAGTAGATTCCATGATGGGCTATATTGCCTTAAATGATGCTTCGACTTTGTTACGTTTGCCGGATGGTGCTCAGGGTGTACGTCTGAAGCTGGATGATATCTTCAGTGCACCTCAGGTAGCTAGCTTGATTGCCCGTGAATTACCAGGGAATTTCTATGCTTCGGACTGGACCTATACTCATGGGAACCTGTTTAGTGCCATCCAGATGGAAAAAGCGATGGTAAGCCTGCTCCTGTTTCTAATCGTTCTGGTTGCTGCATTTAATATTGTTTCTTCTCTGGTCATGGTAGTGACCGATAAAAAATCTGATATCGCTATTTTAAGAACACTAGGTGCGTCACCCGCTACAATTACCCGTATATTTATGGTACAGGGAACAGTAATTGGAGTCATCGGGACAGTATCAGGCGCAATTTTAGGAATTATTTTTGCCTCAAGTATCAGCAGCTTTATTTCATGGCTGAATAATGCTTTTGGTCTGCACCTGTTTGATGCCTACTTTATTAATTATTTGCCTTCTTATCTCAGATGGCAGGATGTCGTAGTCATCGTCAGTCTGTCTCTGATTTTAAGCTTTCTGGCAACTATTTATCCGGCACTGCGTGCAGCTAAAATTCAACCTGCCGAGGCTTTACGTTATGAATAATACAGTACTTGAAGCCCGTAATATCTATAAGCATTTCACGGATGGGAAATCAACCGTAGAGGTGATTAAAGGCTTATCTTTAGAGATTAAGGCGGGTGAGTTTACATCGATTGTTGGAGCCAGTGGCTCTGGTAAAAGTACCTTATTACATGTTTTAGGTGGCCTAGACCGGCCAACTGAGGGTGAAGTGTTTTTAAATGGACAGCGCTTTGACAATTTAGGTGAAGCTGAACGTGGTTTTATGCGTAACCAGTATCTTGGGTTTGTCTACCAATTTCATCACTTACTGCCAGAGTTTACTGCTTTCGAAAATGTAGCAATGCCCCTGATGCTGCGCAAAAATACACAGTTTAAAGAAGCCAAACAGCAAGTAGAATACTTGCTGGAACGGGTCGGCCTGTCACACCGGATAACCCATAAACCAGGCGAATTATCTGGTGGTGAGCGTCAGCGTGTAGCTTTGGCGCGGGCATTGGTAACCAAACCTGCTTTAATGCTGGCTGATGAGCCGACAGGTAACCTGGACCGTAAAACTGCTGTAGGTATCTTTGAGTTATTAAGCGAACTGCGTCAGGAATTGAACATGGCAATGCTGATTGTAACTCATGATGAGCAGCTGGCCCAAGCTGCCGATTCAATTCTGCATATGCAGGATGGCTTATGGGTGAACGCGTAAGTCGGAGATAATCTGATCATTAACCTTGTTAAAGCCCATCAGTATGGGCTTTAATTATTTTAATAAGTTATAAATATAAAAATCATGTGGAAAACTATTTTATTGGCCTGGATTGCTGGAATCTCGGTCATGGGGAAAACTTTTAACTTACCTGTTTTTCTGTTACCTGGACTGATGATCTTCAGCGTAAGTTCAGGGCTATTATATTGGTATCAATATAGTAAGCTGGAGTCGCACCATCCGATTCCATGGTTATCTAGAGCAGTTTTTATTCTAGCCTTAGGCATCCTGACAGGCACATTGGGTTATCGCTACGCTGACCATGCGCTAGAACAACGTCTAGATAACAGGGAAACAGAAACAAGAAATATTGAGGCAATTGTTTATATCCGACATATTGATGAGCGTTCTGAGAAGCAGATCAGGCAAAAAGTGGAAGTACTTGACCAGAAAAAACAGCCTGTTCAATGGTGGCTCACATTTAAAAATATACCTGAGCAACCTATAAAATTTGAGTTAGGAGAATATTACCGGATTTATGGGGAAGTCATACCTGCTCATGGATATGCCATGCCGGGAGTATTTGATCAGGAAAAATGGTTTATTCAGCAGAATATCATGGCCAGTGTAAAAATCTGGAAAATAGAGAAATTGGACCATGAGGCAGTTTACCGGCTTGGTTTTAATCAATATCTGAATAATCAACAGGGTTGGATCAATGGTCTTCTATTACTGATGGAGCGGCAGCGCTATCATTTTCGTACTTTTATTCAAAATAGCACACTGAAAAATAAAGGCCTGATTTTAGCACTTCTTACAGGTGATAAAAGCTTACTTTCCTCTGAAACAGAAGAACAATTTCAGCGGCTGGGAATCAGTCACCTGCTGGCAATTTCTGGCCCACACGTATTAATTTTCGCAGCTCTGGTCAGCTGGGTATTGCAAACCCTGATACGGCTGTATGGTCCAAAACTCTATTTAAGCTTGCCTCGCCCTTATCTGCTGGTTTTTCCTTTCTGTTTTTGTGTATTACTTTACAGCGCTTTTGTCGGTTTCGAGATTCCGGCACTACGAACACTGCTCATTACTCTGCTAGGGAGTAGCCTGCTTTTATTAAGACAAAAAATCCAGGCATTAAGCTTATTGCTGGCAAGTGCCAGTTTACTATTATGGATAGATCCTTTTAGTGTTCTCTCGGCAGCTTTCTGGCTTTCTTTCGGGGCCTGTTTTATTCTGTTGCGCATTTATGAAAGTATAGATCGGCAGCCTGCCCAACCGGCTTTTAACTGGAAGCAAAGAGTTTTAACTGCTGGAAAGTTACTGATTGAATCACAAGGGAAAATTTTTATTGCTCTCTTTCCGTTAGTACTGATTTTTTTCAAACAGGTAAGCTGGATTGCGCCATTGACCAATATTCTTGTCATTCCATTATTAGGTGCTGTCGTAGTGCCGCTAGATATACTGGCTGCATGTCTTTCCTATATCATTTCTCCTTTGGGCCTGCTTTTATTTCATTGTAGCGATTTAGGCTTGAATTTAGGCTTGTGGATATTAGAAATACTGGACCATCTGTTTAATCCCCAATTACAGGGAATTGCATTTACACCGTTGCTTATTGTGAGCCTCAGTATCGGCCTGATTATTTTATATCTGCCTCGATCTGTTATTCCTAAAGCTTGGGCGCTGTTATGTTTTGTACCAGTTTTTACGAGTAGGGCACCAGACTCGGATTTTAAGTTAACCATTTTAGATGTGGGGCAGGGCCAAGCCATTCTACTTCAGAGTAGTCAGCAAAAAATAATGTTAGATACAGGCGGTTACTATGATGAAACCAAATTCAGTATAGGCCAGCAAATTCTTGCACCATTTTTATTTTCCCAAGGGATAGCTCACTTAGATCGGGTGCTATTAACTCATCTGGATCAGGATCATAGCGGGGCACTCTTACCATTAAGCCAAAAAATTAAAATCGATGAAGTAATAGCCAATACCCAGTTACCTGAAACATGGAATATAAAACAGTCATCACCATGCCGGGAAGGACAAAGCTGGTCTTATCAGAATTTTAAGGTCCAGGTACTATCACCTGGCTTAAATACTTACCCATCAATGGTAGAAGCCAATCCGAATGAATATTCATGTGTGTTATATGTGCAATTAAACCAGGCCCAGCCTTACCGGAATTTCTTGATTATGGGAGATGCTGGCTGGCCAACTGAATATGAACTCATGAAAAAGTATCCCGAACTTCAAGTCGACGTACTAGTATTGGGTCACCATGGCAGTAAGCACAGTTCTGCTTACAGTTTTCTAAAATATTTGCATCCTAAGCTGGCGATTGCCTCAGCAGGACAGAATAACCGTTATGGTCACCCGACCAAAGAAGTTAAGGTACGTCTAAAGGCACTTGATATTCCACTTCTTTTAACTGCCCAAACCGGTAATATTGAATTTTATCAAGAAGCTGATGAACAAATAAATTACACTCTCTATAGAGAGCAGTGGAAATGGTTAAAGATTAAGTAAGATTTTTGTTGTGCTGCCGCAGCTGATCCACTTTTTGTAGTGCTTCAGCTTTATCAAGCGTATAAATGGAGCGTAATTCTGGGTGAGCCTTAAAACGTTTATAGCTCCAGTGGTAATGTTCGGGATAGCGTGTAATCAAATCTTCGATCACATGATGAATAACTTGGGTACCTTCTACAGCGCTGCCTTCATAAATTTTCTCATCAATTGGTTCAATAAACATATTAAAGCCATCCTGTTCATTACGGATGGCGTAAAGAAGCAAAGTACTGGCCTTAGTTTTTTGAATCAGCTTGGCGCTCAGGCTGCTTGAGGCTAAGGGTACACCAAAGTATTCCACCAGATCACCACCCACATTTGGTGTATGGTCAGGCAAGATAACAGTTGTGCCTCCCTGTTTAAGCGCCTTAAAAATCTGGCGAACACCAGTTTCATCTGTAGGAACCAGATTGGCCTGCTCACGGCTGCGCGCTTCGCGGACGAACTGATCTGCATACGGGTCTTTGACCGGTTTATAGAGAATGGTCATTGATGTATATTGCGAACACCAAGAGTTCATAATCTCCCATGTGCCAAAGTGCGGAACGATCAGGACTAATCCTTTTTTGGCTGCCACCGCCTGATGAAAATAATGCTCGCCTACAATTTTATGAATTCTTGAAATATTCTTCTCTGTACTTGAGCCCCAAATACTAAAAAATTCAAAGTATGACTGTATTTCATTGCGTATAGCCTGACGAATAATCTGATTACGCTTTTCGGTCAGCAGATATGGAAAAGCAATCTCCAGATTCAGATTTATTGTTTTTGAGGTATTCGACAGTTTTAAAGTATTCACCAGACCTGCAAGTATACGAGCAATAAAGCGTGATACTCGTATAGGCTGGCGACTAATGATTTTCAAAAGACGATAAGATAAAGGCTGGGAATTTGAGCTAGTCATTATTTAAATGTAGGATTCTGCTTAACAAACGTAAAAGAAAAAATATTATAAGTTAAAAAGCTTTATTTAGACAGTTTTTCATTTTCCAGTGTATATAATGAAGATATTTTACTTTTCGGATAAATATATATGTCGGATTGGCCGCCAAAACCTAATAATGAAGTTCCAAGTTCAGACAGCAGAAGCGGTAAAGAGTGGCAGATACTAGAAAAAGCTGTACTGGCTTCTGTTGAAGAACAGCGCCGTAGCCGTCGCTGGGGAATATTTTTTAAGTGTTTGACTTTTGCCTATATTCTATTGCTTTTGCTCATGATGGGTAGGGGCTGTACTACGGCAACTACCAGTGGGGCAGGCTCAAGTTCAAATGCTCATCTGGCTGTGATCGATATTATTGGTACGATTGACTCTAGTGACCGTTCCGTAAATAGTGAAGATACCAATAAAGCTTTGAAACGTGCATTTGAAGCAAAAAACAGTCAGGCAATTGTGCTCAATATCAATTCACCTGGGGGGTCACCTGTCCAGTCAGATGAGATCTGGCAGGAAATTCGCTATTACAAACAGCAGTATCCTGAGAAGAAAGTATATGCACTAATTGGTGATATGGGAGCCTCAGGCGCTTATTATATTGCTTCGGCTGCTGATGAAATCTGGGTTAATCCATCCAGTTTGGTCGGCTCAATTGGTGTGATTATGCCAAATTATGGGGTGATGGGCCTTGCGCAGAAACTGGGTGTTGAAGACCGGACATTAACTTCAGGCGACAATAAAGATATTCTGAGCATGACTAAACCAGTCAATCCTGCACAGAGGGAGCATGTACAGACGGTCTTAGACAATGTGCATAGTCACTTTATTGCTGCTGTAAAAGAAGGCCGTGGCAAGCGCCTGAAGAGTAATGACCCTGCAATTTTTTCAGGATTATTCTGGAGCGGTGAGCAGGCGGTTAAACTGGGCGTTGCAGATCGTACCGGAAGCATAAACAGTCTTAAACGTGAGCTTAAACTGGATAATGTTCTGGATTATACAGTTCAGCGTAGCCCATTTGAATCGGTACTTGGCCGGGTAGGTTCTGAAATAGGCCAGGGCTTTAGTGAATCAGTTACCCAGCAACTTAAAATTCAGCAGGATACCAAGCTGCAATAATGAACATAAAGGGATATATGACGAAGCCATTAATACACTTTGCACATGCCAATGGCGTGCCTTCAAAAGTTTATGAAAAGTTGTTTGAACAGTTGCGTGATGAATACGACATTATTTATGTGCCTTTGATTGGCCCAGATAAACGTTATCCAATTACCAATCACTGGCCTCATCTGGTAGAGCAGATCATCGACAGCATCGTTCGGCAGGCTCATGGTCGCAAAGTTATCGGGCTTGGACATTCGCTAGGTTCAGTTCTCACGATGATGGCTTCTTATCAACGTCCCGAGTTATTTTCACAGGTCATTATGCTAGATCCGCCGTTGATTATGGGAAAAGCATCTTTTGTTTTCCATATGGCTAAATGCTTTAAACCCCAACTGGTAGATCAGATGACTCCAGCAGGGTTATCGGTGCGGCGACGTGATCATTGGGAGTCGCGCGAGCAGGCAGGCGAGTTACTTCGCACTAAAGGTTTCTATAAAGATTTTGATGCAGACTGTTTTCAGGCCTATCTGAAATATGCATTAACTGAAGATCCGGTAAGGGGTGGCGTAACTCTGACTATCCCTAAAAATGATGAAGTAGAAATCTTTAGGAAGAATCCTTCGCTCTGGTGGTTACCGATGGCAAAACCGAAAATACCAGTACATCTTGTGGTCGGAGATAAAAGTGTTTTTCTTAAGCGGCGTTTTCCACACGTAGCCAAGAAAAAAATCGGTGTTTCTTTTAGCATAGCCGAGGGCGGCCATATGTTCCCGTTAGAACATCCTGTTGAGGTGGGCCGACTGGTAAAACAGCTGATCCATGCATAAATGATGAGCCAATAAAAAAGCGCCTATATGTGGGCGCTTTTTTATTGGCATAAATTGTATTATAACTTGCAAAACTGCATGGGTTTAGTCAACAGAGAATTTCTATAAAGTACAGAGCCATCTTCTAGATGCTGAACGGCGCCAATACAGATCCATTCAACCACCTGAGGGTAAACCAGGTGTTCTAACTCATGTACACGGTTTGCCAAAGTCTCAACTGTATCAGTTCTTTTAACCGAAAGTATTCCCTGCGCTAGTGCCTGACCAGCATCTAATTCAGCTGTCACATAATGAACTGTACAGCCATGATATACATCACCTGTATTAATTACACGCTGATGAGTATGCATACCTTTATAATAAGGCAACAGGGAAGGGTGAATATTCAGCATTTTCCCTTCCCAGGCTTTGACAAATTTTTCACTTAAAATCCGCATGAAGCCTGCTAGCACGACCAGATTAACTCCCCAGTCAAGCAGCTGCTGATGCATAACATCATCAAATGCTTCCCGGCTTGGATACTGTTTATGTTCAACAAGAGCAGTCTTAATTCCTGCCTGTTTAGCGCGTTCTAGAGCATAAGCATCAGGCCGGTTGGACAGTACACCAACAATTTGGCCTGATAGTTTGGCATCGATCAGGGCCTGCAAGTTAGATCCACTGCCCGAAACGAGTACAGCAATTTTAATCATATGAAATTACGCGAAGATCACACGAATTTTTTCATCTGCACCCTCAACAGATTCAGGATTGTCAACAATGTGACCCATTATCCATGCTTTTTCGCCGAGGTTATTCAGCGTGTTAACCGTTCTCTCAGCATCTGCCGCATCAACAGCCAATACCATACCTACGCCACAGTTAAATGTGCGGTACATTTCAAATTGTTCAACACCACCTTCCTTTTGAAGGAGTTTAAACAATTCTGGCCATTCCCAAGAAGATTCATTAATGACTGCTTGAGCACCATTTGGAAGTACGCGCGGTAAGTTACCTGGTAAACCGCCACCTGTGATGTGTGCCATTGCGTGCACATCAACCTGTTTGAGTAATTCAAGGATTGGCTTGACGTAAATGCGGGTAGGTTCCATTGCAGTATCTGCAAGTGGGCGACCATCAATGATTTGAGTTAAGTCAACATTTTTTACATCTAAAATCTTACGAAGCAGAGAGTAGCCATTAGAGTGCGCACCTGAAGATGCAATTCCAATCAGTACATCATCGGCTTTAACTTTAGAACCATCAATAATTTTGCTTTGCTCAACTACACCTACGCAGAAACCTGCCAAATCATAATCTTCACCTTCATACATGCCTGGCATTTCAGCAGTTTCACCACCTACTAACGCACAGCCAGCAAGTTCGCAACCTGCACCAATTCCTGTAACAACATTTGCAGCAACCTCTACGTTTAAATGGCCTGTTGCATAATAGTCAAGGAAGAACAATGGCTCTGCACCACATACAAGAAGGTCATTTACGCACATTGCCACCAGGTCCTGACCAATCGTGTCATGACGGTTTAAATTCAGTGCTAAACGTAATTTGGTACCCACACCATCCGTGCCAGATACGAGAACAGGTTCTTCATAACCTTTAGGAATTTTACAAAGTGCACCAAAACCACCAAGTCCGCCCATCACTTCAGGACGTGAGGTACGCTTGGCGACAGATTTGATTCGATCGACTAATGCGTCTCCCGCTTCAATGTCGACACCTGCATCTTTGTAGCTTAAACCAGTATTTGGGGTAGAAGTTGAGTTGCTCATAATGAAGTCTCCGCGTTCGCGCGGGGGATTATAACCTGAATATACGAAACTCTTATGTTATTTATGCTCTAAAATGCTATTTTACTAAAATATTTCTTTTTTCATAATGATTAGATACTTATAAAAGGCGTGTTTCCATGGTCGACCGTACCTTACGTCGTATTTTTATTCTTGCGGCGATTGCATTATTACTTTGGGTGCTTTACCTGCTAAAACCGGTAGTCATACCATTTTTAATGGCCTTTCTGATTGCTTATCTATTTAGTCCGCTAGTGGCATGGCTCCACAAATATCATTTACCGCGCTGGCTCTCGATCAGTATTGTCTTTATTGGAATTGGTATTCTCCTGGTACTGGCAATCTGGTATGTGGTGCCTTTGGTCTGGCAGCAACTGGTTTATGCGCGTGACAGTATTCCAGCAGGTATACATTGGTTAAACGCGACCTTTTTACCTTGGGTTTCTAATACATTTAATGTCGAGCAGATGGAAATTGATACTGAACAGATTTCTACTGTAGTCATGGATTATATTCAGACCAATTATAGTGCAGATAGCATTCAGACCATGTTGCTACGTCTGGCGCAATCCGGATTAAATTTCATCCAGATTGGCGGTACAATTGTTCTGATACCAATCATTGCTTTTTACTTTCTGCTGGACTGGGACCGGATGCTGAACAGTATGCGTCGCCTGATTCCACGGCCTTATGAAAAAAATACTATTCAGGTAGTTCATGAATGCCATAATGTATTAGGTGCCTTCGTTAAAGGGCAATTCTTGGTCATGATCCTGCTGGGAATTGTTTACGCAGTAGGTTTACAGCTGATTGGTCTTGAAGTCGGGCTGATCATTGGAATGGTTGCCGGGCTTGCCAGTATTATTCCTTATCTGGGTTTTGCCGTAGGGATTATTGCCGCAGTCATTGCGACATTGTTCCAGTTCGGTTTGGACTGGACCCAGCTAATTCTGGTTGGTGTCGTCTTTATGGTGGGTCAGGCGGTAGAAGGTTATATCCTGCAGCCTTTCCTGCTCGGTGATAAGATAGGTTTATCACCTGTTGCTGTTGTATTTGCTGTACTGGCCGGTGCACAGCTAGCTGGTTTCTTCGGTATGCTCATTGCTTTGCCAATGGCTGCGGTGATTGTAGTACTGCTTAGACATTTACGTGAATGCTATGAACACAGTACATTCTATGGTCCACCTAATCTGATGGGAGATAAAGGTACGGACAGTCTCATTATAGATGCCGAACAGGTAAATCTTGATATTGAGCTTGAAAAGTCGCAAGATACTGAAAAGACAGTTCATATTGATACTAAATAACGATAGGATATGGCCAAATATATGCGTCAGCTGCAACTGGATATAGAACTTCAACTTGATGCCCAGATCAGTGATTTTTCCGGGCCAAGCTGGGGGCCTGTAGTAGATGCAGTCCGGCAGTTGCATGCTGGTCTCATGAACCGGTTTTATATTTATGGTGCAGCAGGCTCAGGTAAAAGCCATCTTCTATCTGCGATTTGCGATTCCTATATGGAGGTAGGTAAATCTGCCATTAAAGTTTCACTCCTTGAACTCCTGGATGCGCCTATTGAAGCAATTACATCACTGGAAAAATATGATCTGGTTGCACTGGATGATATCGAAGCTATAAGTGGTGTTCCACATTGGCAGCGTGCCGTTTTTCATCTTATTAATTATAATAATGAAGAGGGAGGGCAGCTGATTTTTTCCTCACGGTTTGCACCAATGGAATTGAAACTTGAACTACCTGATTTGCAGTCACGGCTGACTCAGGCGGTCAGTGTAAAAGTGCCCAACGGTAGTCTCTATGCAGATCGTCAAGCACTAGTTCATTCAGTACTAGCACGCAGGGGCGTACAGCTAGACCAACAGATTATTGATTATCTTTTATTACATGGGCCACATCAGGCAGCACGTCTTTTACAAACTTTAGAACAATTGGAAACCTTGCTCAAGGGAGAGCGAACACGGCTTTCAAATATGACTTTGCGCCAGATATTTGCCTTAATTGATGAGTATGGCCGGTAAACGGAAAAATCTTGAGTAATTACTCAAGCTGTGACACAGTACAGAAAAATAATTCGATGTTGCACGGAACTGCAGCTTAAGAATAAAAAATAGAAATAAAGTATAAGGAGATGGATATGCTCAAACAGAGCATAGGCATAGCTATGTTATGCATTGCGGGGCAAGCCTATAGTGCTGACATTGTGGTAACAACAACTGAAGATATATCCTCTGCAAATGATAAACAATGCTCGCTTCGGGAAGCAATTGAATATATCAATCTGGGTTTACCTGAAGCTGGCTATAATGGATGTGGTGGGAAATCATCTACTTCTACGATTTTGCTTGAAAAAAAAGCAGTCTATAAACTCAGCAATCATATTAACATCAAGGCTGACCTGTCGATCAGAACCAGTTATACCACCGATGTTAATGATAAGGATGTACCCGGTTTAAATAACGCCACAATTCAGATGCTGGGTACTGATAATATTTTCCGCATTGATGACAGTAAAAAAACTTTAGCGACAGTCAGTCTAAGAGAAATTACTTTGCAGGGATGTGGGGCCAGTCAATGTGCCGAACAGGGAGGGCTAATTTATAATAATGAATATCTGACTTTGGAATACACCCGTTTATATAATGGATCAGCAGCCCAAGGCGGAGCAATATATAATATGGGCCAGCCAGAGGCTGAAACTGCTGCCAGTATAGTTGAAATAAAATCAAGCCTTATTGAAAATAATAAAGCTCTGGCAGGTGCTATTTTATATACCCATGCTCCTGAGTTCCGGATTTCAAATTCAGTATTTCGTGAAAATAATACAACTCAAACAGGTTCCAGCAATATTTATTCGGCCAGCCGTCTAGAAGAAAATAAGATTACTGATTTTCCTCAAGCTAGGGCTTGGGTAAATAGTAGTACTTTTTTAAAAAATCAGGGCCATATTATTAACTTGCGTGACGGGATCGGGTTAAACAATCTGACCATTGTCGGTAATCAGGCTGGTATTTTATTCAATGCACCTTTAGGTAAAGGATACTTGGCCAACAGTATCATTTTAGGAAATCCTTATCCTGGTGGTCAGCAGACTAACTGTGCTTTTGCCGAAAATGACCAAAGCATTCTACAGAATAATCTGGTCAGTCAGGAATGTGGATTAGGTGCTACCCATTATCCTAATGAATACTGGTCCGGTACACAGCTGATTGCGGGAGAGACCTTACAGGGCGCATGCAAGAGTATGTCGCAGGACCCTAATAGCCTGTTATGTCCCTATAGTCAGCCTAAAGATACATTTTTGGGATATTTTCGTCCCCGTATCCTGCTAAGTTATAACAGTCTGGCGGATTCACCTATAGTCAATAAAGGTAAAAATTCATTTAATCCTGATATCAAAATAGTGGGCTGTGAAGCTGCTGACCAGCGCAAACAGGCGCGAGATTCAAATAATATATTTTGCGATCGTGGAGCAATTGAAATTATTGTCCCAACGACAGTAAGTCTGGTGGGTGAAGATATACGGACTGGTAGTCAGGCCAAAATGTCGGTTGCCGATTTACTTGGAGATAGCGACCTGATTCCTAAAGAACAATGTAACGCAATCTTAGGCCCTCATCCATCCGGAGAAGCATGGCAGGCTGGCTGTATACAAGTTGTACAAACAGTGACTCAATCTAAGGGGACATTAAAGATTGATGAGGAAGGTAATCTGGTCTATACCCCGAATGGTGGCTGGCATGGAACTGATATTTTTAAGATCCGTCTGGTAACTACTTCTACGCGCTTTAACCAGAATATTCCTTATATGGAAATTAATGTACAGGTCAGACAAGAACCTGAAAACCACATGGAAAGTGACAAAATTAAAACTTCCGGTGGGGCACTCGGAATGTTCAGTTTATTTACGCTTTTAGCATTAGTCGGGCTACGTCGGTATACAAAATAATTAGGGCCAAATAATGAAAATTTATAAAAAGGGGCTATTGAGCCTGATGATACTGACGGCCATGACTTTGATGGCTGCAGAAGACAAGACTATTTATGTCAATACGTTTGAAGATGAAGATGGCGAAAACCTGAATAAGTGTTCGCTACGTGAAGCTCTGGTTGCAGCCCGTAAAAATATTGCATATGGCGGGTGTACAGCAGGAAATACTGGAACTGGTCAGCTAGACAGAATTCAATTGCAAGCCGGAGAATATATACTTAAGAGAGAGTTACGGCCAGAAAGTGCGGTCAAGATTTATGGAGAAACACCGTTCGATTACAAGACAAAAGATCCTTTAACACACCAGTATCCGGCACGTGGGCCTATAAGCACAGTTATCAACGGAAATCATACCTCCCGAATTTTCAATACTTCAGAAACCCAAGCCAGTATCTTTCTTGAAAATATTGAACTGAAAAATGGTTATTCCTCTGCTGAAGGAGGAGCATTACTCATAGCTGGCCCACTAAATATGACAAATACGGCTATTAAAGATTCTAAGTCGGATAAAGCAGGTGGTGCTGTTTATATCATTGCACAAAACCTAGAAAAACAGATGACTTTAGTAAACACCCTAATTCAAGGAAATCAGGCAAAAATTGGAAGTGCTTTTGCCATGGACTGTTCAGCAAATCTGTTGGGTACCCAGCCTGCTATCAGTGTAGAGCGTAGTAGCTTGGTTCAAAATGGTACGATAAATGACCGCAGTACGATTGAGTTATGCGGCTTAACACGTGTTTCCTTAAGTGCCAATACTATTGCCCGGAATAAAGCAAATCTGGTAGATGGCCATATTATTCGTGCGGTATCTGAGCTAGGCCGTCCATTATACTCCGCCTCATCTCTCGCTTTAATCAGTAATACCATTGTAGAAAATCAGGCCAATAGTACATTTTATTTTGATGAAAACAGTACCAAGGCTTTAGCCTTTAATGTTTTAGCTTTCAATACAGGCAAATCCTGTGACTTTGTCCGTAAAGACAGTAATAGCCAGAATAAGACATTGGGGCTAACTCTGGCATACAATGCACTACAACTTGGCAATGTGGAAGGTCAATGTGTATTGCCTGAAGAACTATTAAAAATACAGACAACGGTAGACCTGAGCAATATCTCACGTCAAAGCGTTCTATCTGATTATCAGCAACCCTCAAAATACAATCTCTATCTACCGCTCTATTATCCTAAGGACAATCAGAATGCTTCAGATCTGGTGAACACAGGCGCAACACAGGATTGCAGTACACTTGATCAGCGCGGACTGGCCCGGATTACAAATGGTACTTTAACTTTAAATCCTGAAATGAAAAATACCTGTGAAATCGGTTCTGTAGAGCGCATGCGCCTAACAGCAGCTGATATTACAGATTTAAAGAATCTGTCTATTGTACAAGTTCTAGATACCTATCAAAAAGAAGCTGACAACTTGAAAGAGGGCATAAAAGAAATAGAAGATACTGAAGAGCAGGCTATTTATCAAAAAGAGTTGAGCGAATTAGAACGTCTAATTGCCAATATCAAGTTGAAACAGAAGTATCGTACCATTTACATTGATCCTTTTACGCTGGCTTTACCAAGTGAAGAAGAATTTCTCAACGAAAATGGCAAGCTTGAATTGCGTCCAAAAGAACTCAGTACAGATCAGTATAGTATCGAAACGCATAAATACGGTGTAGGTTCAGTTTCTGGTAGTGGTGCAGATTTTAAGTTTAATGGACAGCAAGATGAACATCTGTTTTGTGAATGGATGCCTGAGTTAAAGCGTATTATGATTTATCGGACAGATGACCAGTTATCTGCTAATACCGGTAGCGCTTATTGTGCTTACACCATCAAGGCAAAAACGGGTGAGTCTTCAACAGGACTTGTTAAAGCAGATTTTATTAATATTGCTCCAATTGCAAAAGATGATAACTATACATTACAGTATGGCTCAGACTTAAAAGTCAGTATTAATCCGCTAGAAAATGACAGTGATGATGGTGATGGTCCTACATCACAATTAAAGCTCAATACAAATAAATCAGCCTTCTTTCACGATGCAGACGGACAGGAATTACCTATACGTTTTAGCGTTATTCCTCCAGGTGTAACGGTCAGTGCAGACCGTACCGGTCCATGTCCGGGTAATTATATTCGAGAGACCTGCTATGGTGGACAGATCCATATCCAGGCCAAAAATAATTTCAGCCAGTTTAACTATCGGTTTGAATATAATATTTTTGATGCTGAAGGTGAGGAATCTAGTACGGCAACTATCTTGCTAGAAAATACAGCTAAGAATACTAATACCGCCGGTGGAGGAGGAAGCTTTGGAATATGGGGAATATTAAGCCTATTAGCTTTAAGCATGTATCGGTTTCGCCGTAACGTTTAAAAAAAGCCTCGTAAGAGGCTTTTTTATTGAATTGATTGATTTTTATCTAGTTTGCCTTAAGTGCAGCAGGCATGTATTTATTCATATATTCTTGGCGGATTGATGCACGTTGCTCTGAGGTAGCTGCTTTTTGCATTCTTTGTCTCAGATCATGCCGTTCGTGACTGCTCATCTGTTGCCAAGTTTCACGCATTTTCTGTTTTTCCTGCTCTGGCAGCTGGGTAAACCAGTCCATGCGTTGCTGTAGAGCGGCACTTTGTTCTTCAGGTAATTCTTTTAAAGTCTGATAACGTTTAATCAGGGCGCGCTGTTCTTCATCGGACAAGGTGTCCCAAGTTTCATTAATCTGGGTCCCGGCATCTTTAGAAAAAATCCAGAAACGTTCGAACCCTGCAAAGCTGGTTTGTAAAAAGCTTAAGGTACATAAAGCTAAAGCCAGTTTCTTAGCTGCCATGACCGACCCTATCCTCACCTAAAACCAGTAACATTTCCAAATCTTCCACCATTTGGGGTGAAAGTTTTGGAGTAACAGCAACCTGATTTTGTGGCTGCTCTGTCATTTCCATAGAGTTGGGTAATATGACAAAACCAGTAATGGCTGCAGCAAGAGCAAAACCTGTCATCCGCCACATGCTGTAATGTGGTGATGGACGATCCTGTATGGTTTCGAGTACATGATTCATCACTACAGGTTTAGCCTTATGATGAGTAGCCAGTGTATCAAGCTTGGAAGTCACTTTTTTTGTGAAATCATCTTTATTCATCTGATGATCCTCCCATATGTGGATTTAAATGCGCTAAAGCTGTTCTTAATCCCTGAATTGCCCGATGGTAATGAGTTTTTACACTGCCCTCGGTACAATCCATAATTTCCGCAGTAGTTTGGGTATCAAAACCCTCCCATGCCCGCAACATAAAAGCCTGTTGCTGTCGAACTGGAAGTTTTGAAACAGCGGCCTGTATTTCTTCTGCAGTAACCGCTTGATCCAGAAAATCAGAAGGGTTTGGACTCGATTCATCCACGATATCCATCATTTCTTCTTCATCTGAATCCAGACTGACTTTTCTAAAAAATGAAAAAGGTTGGGCACGGCGTGCTTCCTTACGACGCCAGTCCTGTAATTTGTTATTTAAAATTGTATAGAACAGGGGGTACCATTCTTCAGTACTTTTATCACGATAGGATTTATGTAGGGAAATAAATGCTTCCTGTACCAGATCCATAGCTATGCCTTGTTGCCCCTGTGTTGCACTTTCCATCATGACCAGAGCACGACCCGTCACATCCTGCATAAAAAACTTCAGACGCTGCTCAGCCGTACTGGCATGCGTACTGCTGAGATGTTCTGCATCAGGCTGTTTCGGTACTAAATCCATAGAGATGGAAAATCCCGTCATTGGACACCCACTCATTATTTTGTTGGTCATCACTTAAATAACGTCAAAAATAATGTTTGGGTTGACATAGTAGATAATTATTTTTTAAGAGTTTAAAGGATTTTTAACCACAATTAGCCCTTTATTAAAATAATTTAACCTTTTAGAGCCGCTGGCGAACCATTTCAAAAAAACAGATAGAGCCTGCAACTGCAACGTTCAATGATTCTTGACCACCTGGTTGGGGAATCACGACAGCTTTTGCATGCTGTAACGCATATGCTGACGCACCCTGTCCCTCATTTCCTAAAATCCATGCACAAGGTTGTGTGAGGTCCTGCTGATAGATACTTTCAGACTGATGTGAGCTGGTTACGAATACAGGAATTTCAAACTTCTCCAGTATGTCTTCAAGCTGGACATTTTCATAAATATTTAAAGAAAAATGAGCTCCCATACCAGCACGCAGTACTCGTGGTGACCAGAGTGAAGCTGAGCCTTGGGTACATACAACCTGCTGAATATTAGCGGCGGCGGCAGAACGCAATAATGTGCCTACATTTCCTGGGTCCTGTACATTCTCTAAAATAAGTGTATCAAGATGATATTGCAGGGGTTGGGTATTTGTCGGCAGATCAATAATTGCGAGACAAGCCAAACTCGTACCCAAGGTACTTAAATCACGATAAAGTGCTTCACTCAAGACAAATACATGACCCTGATAATACTCAAGGATCTGTTTAAAGTCTGGATGATTTAATGCCTGTTCAGTACTGAACAGTGAATGGATTTTTTTATTTTCCTGGAGCCAGCTCAGACAGAGATGGGTTCCTTCAAGAATAGTTTGCCGCTGTTTTTTACGGTAACTGTTCTGTTCAATGAGTCCCCGTAAATGTTTGATTTTAGGGTTGTCTTTAGATTCAAGAAAAATAATTGACATAAGTAAAGAGTCCACAGAGATGAGTAGTTAAACCCATCTCTGTATAAATAAATTATTGGTGATAGCCTGTAATCAGCTCAACTTCATTTTTGGAACCAATAATCACTGGCACGCGCTGATGCAGATCGGTCGGCTCAATTTCTAAAATGCGTACGCGACCTGTAGTTGAAGCACCACCAGCCTGCTCAATAAGCATACTCATTGGATTTGCTTCATACATCAGACGTAAACGGCCCGCTTTTTTAGGATCTTTTAAATCATATGGATAAAGGAAAATTCCGCTACGGCAGAGAATACGATGAATATCGCCAACCATACAGGCAACCCAGCGCATATTAAAGTCTTTAGCACGTGTAGAAGTTTTTCCAGCCAGCAGTTCATCAATATAACGCTTAACCGGTTCTTCCCAGTGGCGCTGATTTGAGGCATTGATAGCAAATTCCTGGGTATCAGCTGCGACCTGAATATTCTCTGCGGTTAAAACAAATTCCTGGCTGTCTGGATTAAAGGTGAAGAATACAACGCCTGCACCTACAGTCAGTACCAGCATTGTGGAAGGGCCATATAGAACATAACCGGCAGCAACCTGCTGAGTCCCTGCCTGCATGAAGTCAGCAGCCTGAGTTACATGGTTTTTTGCAGGTAAAATTGAAAAAATAGTTCCTACACACATATTGATATCAATATTGCTTGAACCATCTAACGGGTCAAATAATACCAGATATTGACCATTTTCCTGAGCAGGCGTAAATTCATCAAGCTCTTCTGAAGCCAGCCCGCCTACTTGGGGATGTACTTTTAATGCATCAATCAAATAATCATTAGAAATAACATCAAGTTTTTTCTGGGTTTCACCTTGTACATTTTCATGCTCTGCGCTGCCCAAAACACCTGTAAGTGCACCCTTTTGTAAAGTCTGATCTATTACTTTACAGGTATCGGCAATAGTGCTAATAACTTGAGCCAGCTCAGGCGTTAAATTCCCAGTTTGTTGTTGTAAATATTGGGACAAGGTGTAATTGGTCATACCAAAAAGCTCCAGCAAAGAGAAAATAGATGTATAAAAAGAACTGGGCTATTTTAGAGGAGAACCAATGTAATTAACAATTTTATTGCGTGATGAGATGTGTTGTTTTTGCGCTTGCAACTCTACACGAACATGCTATGTTGAATTATGTTCATAAAAAAGGAAGTAGATCTATGACGACCAAACATTTTGATGCGACTCCAACTCCAAATGAGCCAATTAAGCTGGATAATATCTCAACTGAAAAAGTGAAAGAAGCTTGGGAAAGTTATGAAGCGAAACCTGAATACAAAGAATTTAATAAGCATGACATGATTGAAGCCATGCAAAAAAATGAAGAAGATAAAAAGTTGGAGAATTAAAAAAGCGCCCAACAGATGTTGTGCGCTTTGCTCTTGGAAATTTGAGCGTTTAATTATTTGAGTAATGGCGGTACAGCTTCGTAGTTGATTTCTACACGACGGTTTTCTTTCCAGGCTGCTTCATCATGGCCAGGATTAATTGGCATCTCTTTACCATAGCTCACAGCTTCAAGCTGATTGGGGTTTACACCATTTGTCACTAAATAGCTTTGTACTGCTTTGGCACGACGTTCACCCAATGCCATATTGTATTCACGTGTACCACGTTCATCGGTATGGCCAGTTAAAGCAACTTTTGAATTGGCATTCGCCATCAGGAACTGGGCATGAGCCTGTAGGGTTTGATAATCCTCATTGCTCAGATCACTGCTATCATAGTCAAAGTATACAACACGTTTTGCTAAATAAGCACGATTCGCTGCTGTAACACCTTTAGCTGAAGCACCAGCCATATTCTGTGCATTTAGTGCCGCGTCTTCACTTAGACCGGTTGTGTTAACACTCGTACCCGCTGTAGTTGGAGTGGTAGTGGTCGTAACATCTGAAGTAGGTTTACGGTTGGCACAACCAGTAATAACTAGGCTGGCAGCCAGTAAGGGAAGAGTTAAATATTTTACTGCGTTCATCTTAATCTCCATGAAAAAATTGTTATAGCCAGTTAAATTATTTGGGAGCCCAAGCAGGCTCACGAACTTCGCCTTGTTCACTTGGCAGATTCATTCGGAAGCGCCCATCAGTTGACATAATTGCCAGTAATCCCCGGTTACCTTCACGGGTAGCATAAACGACCATCTGGCCATTTGGAGAAAAACTTGGAGATTCATCCAGACTGGTTGGGGTAAGAATGTTGGTAATGCCAGTAGCAATATCTTGAATGGCAACTTTATAGTTACTTCCGGCTGGGCGGTGTACCAGTGCGACTTTTTTGCCATCTGCACTTAAGGTACCGCGCGCATTAAATGCACCTTTAAAAGTCAACCGCTTGACTGAGCCGTCTGCAAAGCTGTAACGGTAAATCTGTGCTGAACCGCCACGATCAGAAGTAAAAATAAAAGATTTACCGTCTGGTGCATATCGGGCTTCTGTATCGATGGCAGAATCATTAGTCATACGTTTAAGCTGACGGGTATTCAAATCCATCTGGTAAACTTCAGGGTTTCCATGCATGGACGCTGTGAAGAGCATAGACTGTCCGTCTGGAGAGAAACTTGGTGCACCATTAAGACCACGAAAACTGGCCAGTACTTCACGTTGCCCAGTAGCCAGATCTTGCACGTAAATCGCAGGGCGCTTGGTTTCAAACGAGACATAAGCCAGTTTTTTTGCATCTGGTGTCCAGGCTGGAGACAGAATCGGGTCACGTGAAGAAAGGACAGTACGTGGCTGTTCACCATCAGTGTCAGCGATCTGTAAGGTATAACGCTGTTCTGGGGTTGCCGGATTGCGCAGTACATAAGCAATACGGCCACTAAAATCACCAGGAATACCTGTCAGTGCCTGATAGATTGCATCACTGATCATATGGCCAGCCTGACGTATACGTGAAGCGGGTACAGTTAAAAGTTCATTTAACAGATAGGTCTGCTTCTCGACATCATAAAGCTGGTAATGCACTTCATACGAATCACCTGCAACAGACTTGATACTACCTGTCACTACATAAGGGATTTTAGTCGCTTGCCAGCTTTGTGCATTAATATTATTGAGTGCAGCGCTAGCCGGAAGATTTTTTGATGAACTGGTAAAGCGCCCTGAACGATTCAAGTCACTTTCAACTATTGGATAAATAGACTGATCATTTGCAAAGGGTACAATTGCTATTTTTGGAGCTTCTTCAGGAGCCTTTGCAATTTCAAGGTGTAATTGGGCAAAAGCTGTAGTGGTGATGGCCGGACTAAAAACAGCTGTTAAGGCAAGGGCTAAAAGAGTTTTACGCGTCATATTCATAATCGCAGGGCGCTCAATTCCATGATTCTGGGGTATGGGAATGCTAATTTGTAACATGATGACATAATTTAAATCTATTTAAAGCATGTAAATATGACTATCTCGTGAGAAGTTAGAACCATCTTATAACTGAAGAAATAGATACCCCAAGTTATAGGTTTCAGAGAATTATAAATAGTAAAGTTAATATATTGATATTAAAATCAAAATAACCCAATCCTATCGATAAAAAATAAAACTCGGTCAATTTATTTAAACACCCTCAAAAGAGGGTAGTTTTTTATTTAGCAGTAAATGTAGAGGTAAAGGTACGTGCTTCACGTCGTGCATCGGCATCAGATGGCATTGGATAAGGAGCGGCTGCTCTTACCGCAGCTTCTACACTGGCTTTCATATCTGGGTCACTTGAATTCACTACCACTGAGAGAACAGCTCCACTATCACTTAAAGTTACACGTGCTGTTGCCTTGTTACCAGAAGAGCCACTAGGTATATCCCAAGCACGTTTAATTTTATTTTCAAAATCACGTTTGGCAGATGAAGCAATTTTTTTAGCTTCAGCTTTTTTATCAGCCGCTTCTTCAGCTGCTTTTTTTGCAGCTGATGCTTTTGCTTCAGCCTCAGCCCGGTCTCTGGCATCGGCATCGGCTTTGGCTTTTTCAGCAGCATCAACTTTTGCTTTAGCCTGTGCATCGGCTTTGGCTTTTGCAGCAGCGTCAGCTTTTGCTTTAGCCTGCGCATCGGCTTTGGCTTTGGCCTGCGCATCAGCTTTGGCTTTTGTAGCAGCATCAGCCCTTGCTTTAGCCTGCGCATCGACTTTTGCTTTTGTAGCAGCGTCAGCTTTTGCTTTGGCCTGCGCATCGGCTTTGGCTTTTGCAGCAGCGTCAGCTTTTGCTTTGGCCTGTGCATCGGCTTTGGCTTTTTCAGCAGCATCCGCTTTTGCTTTTGCAGCAGCGTCAGCTTTTGCTTTGGCCTGCGCATCAGCTTTGGCTTTTTCAGCAGCGTCAGCTTTTGCTTGTGCATCAGCTCTAGCTTTTTCAGCAGCTTCGGTCTTTTGTTTAGCCAATGCTTCAGCTTTAGCTCGTGACGCGGCATCTGTTTTTACTTTTGCGTCTGCTTGAGCTTTTAATTTTTCTGCCTCTGCTGCTTTCGCCTTTTCTTCTGTACGTTTTGCAGCTTCAGTTGCCTGTAGTGAAGCAGAGGTTGTAGCAGGAACTGGAATAACAGGAGCTGGTTCTATACTTGGCTCGGCAGTTTGCGTAATTTCGGTTGCTTGGTTTTCATGTACGGTCTCTACAGTATCCGTCTGTTCTAGAGGAACAGGTTCAAGCGGGGGGAGATCCTCAGGTTTAATAAGTACAGTTTTAATTTGTTTAGGAGCTTCAGGCGGTGTACTCATACCCAAATAAAGCAAGCCGACCACAGCCACCAGATGTACGCCTAGCGTAAATCCAATTGCTACTGCTTTTTGTTTAAAAGGAGGCTTTTTAAAATCTTTCATAAAATTACTTTAATGGTTCGGTCAGTAAACCCACTTGAGTTAAACCGGCTTCCTGAAGACTGGACATTAAGGCTATGACATCACCGTAAGGGCGGGTATTATGTCCACGGATCACCACATTGAGCTGTTTGTTGTCTGCCTCAGCCTGAGTCTGGGCTTCAGTTAAAATCTGGGTCAGCTGAGATAGCTCTAGAGGCTCTGCCTTATGCTGTTCGTATTCTAGATAGTAATGACCATCTTTATCTAGGGTAACCATGGCAGGTGCATCTTTAGATTCAATCGGATTACCATTAGCTTGTGGTAAATCTACATTAATGCCACTGGTAATCATTGGAGCAGTTACCATGAAGATCACCAGCAATACCAGCATGACGTCGATATAGGGCACGACATTCATATCACTTTTTAAAGGTTTCTTGATCCGCTCAAAGCGTCCGGAACGTTGAATAGCCATTATTCAGCTTCCTGTGCAGGACCCACAGACTGACGTTGTAGCAAGGCTACCATTTCCTCGGCGAACAGGGCACGGTCTGAGTAAAGTGCTTCACCTTTAGCTGTAAAGTGGTTAAAAGCCAAGACAGCAGGAATAGCTGCAAACAAGCCAATAGCAGTCGCAATGAGTGCTTCGGCAATACCTGGTGCGACAGTAGCGAGTGTTACTTGGTCAACAGCAGCAAGACCAATGAAGGCATTCATAATGCCCCATACTGTACCGAAAAGACCGATATAAGGGGCAACTGAACCAATGCTGGCCAATGCTCCCAGCCCCTGCTCAAGATTACCTTGGTCACGGCTCAGACCTACACGCAAAATACGTTCAGTTCCCTCAATCGACTGTGTCGTTGAGGCATGTCGTTTATTCAATTTAAAAAATTCGCTCAGTCCCTGATAAAAAATATCTTCCAGGCCTGAGCGTTTTGAGTTGAGCTGGGCGTTATTGTATAGCGTATTCAGCTCGGCACCAGACCAGAACATTTTCTGGAAATGTTCATCATCTTTTTGGGCTTTCTTATGACTCATATACAACTTGGCAATCAGGTACCAGCTATAGATTGAAGCGAGTAGTAGAATCAGCATAACCAGCTGAACCACAGGACTTGCTTGCAGAATTAAATCGGAGATATGCAGGGTTGATTCAAGTTGTGTTGCCATAGAGAAGTTGCCAGTGATTTTGCTAGTCTTGTTCCAGTTCTTTACGGATGAGATCGCGGATTTGCTCTGGCAGCTTGCGCGGCATCATTTTGTCATTCAAGCAGGCCAGTTCGACTTCACCCGAAGCCAGCAAGATTTCACCACGATAAATATTCTGTTGCAACACAAATGATGCAGCTTTACACGAAATAACACGTGCTGTAACAGTGATCAGGTCATCCATGAGAATTGGACGCATGTATTTGACGTTAATCTTATGTACGACAAAGTTATAATCCTTCTGGTGCCAGTAATGATCAACGCCAGCAGCGCGCAGCCATTCCGTACGGGTGCGTTCCATATAACGGATATGATTGGCGTGATAAACGATACCGCCCGCATCTGTATCTTCAATATATACCCGAATCTGAAACTCGAAATGATTTGCCATAGATCGCATCCGTCTAAAATACTTTTTGATATTTAAAAACTAAATATCTGGTTTTGCTTTACTTAGGGTAATACTTGATATTTCTTTCTTGACCAGACTTGAACCAAAAACATGTAATTCATTACGACTGATATAAAGAAATTGCTATTTTACTTCTGGCTGAAAGAAAGCTTGAAATTGAAAGTCCTACCAAGATACCACCCTGACTCAGGCCCGGATTTTAGCATAGACGTTCTGAACTCAAATGGCACAAGCTGACAATCCTGTAGAGAGCATGCAAATACAAGAAAGCAATTTATTGGCAAAAAGGTTCAGTGCATACGAGCACTTTGCCAATTGTATAAAAACTGCCTATACCGCAACCTGACTATAAAAATCGTGACACTTGGCTAAAGAAGTATAGATGAACCTGCTAAGGGATATTTCCATAAGTTCTAAAGATGTATTTAGCCAAATTTCACATGTAGAAAAATAAATTGGATAAGAGGTGTGCAATGCTCACGCAAGTTGTACGTAAAATCTTTCTCACCCGTAGCGGGAATGAAACTGCATGTAAGCAGCATAATGTAGCGAGTCTGAATATACCTATTCGACATTTTGATTTTAAATTTGATAAAGATGAGCTGGATAGCAAGTTCTATTTTCAGACTGTTTTAGGCAGTGCGTACTGGCAGGCACTCTCGATTTTTCTGACGTATGGTGAAGATCTGGTTATTGAAACTGCTCGTTTTCATCGTGATCTCGTAATTGATCCGGTTTTAAAACAGAGAGTTACTAGTCTAATTGGACAGGAAGCCATCCATTCAAAAATTCACGAGGAATGGAATGAAATCTTAAAAGATAACCGTTTCCCTGTCACTCTGTACCGTTTTTTGGCAGACAAAGTCTTTGACCATATCTTTCTGCGCTTTCCTCAGCCAATGAAATTATCACTTATGGCAGCTATTGAACATTTCACCGCGGTTATAGCCCAGCATATGATGGTTAATACGGATTCTTCGATTATGGCCATGATGGACAATCCGCTAACTCGTACTGAAGATAATAAGACTATGGCGCTATGGATGTGGCATATGCTTGAGGAGTCTGAACATAAAGATATTGCTTATGACATTTATCAGGTTCTATCAGGTAATTACTGGTTAAGAGTTTCTGGTTTTGTACTGGCATTGGTTACTATTCTGGGGCTGGTGTCATTAGGTGGCATCATGCTCCCTTATCTGCATTCACCACGTTATCTCATCAGCCGACGTTATTACAACGATGTCAAAGATAGTTTAAAACTGCTGGTCGGGCGGAAATATGGCGTCTTCGGTAGTAACTGGCATCATGTATTCGATTATCTGCGCCGTGATTTTCACCCGAATGACCATGACACTACTGAGTATCTGGAATTCTACAAAAAATATTTGCTTGATCCGGAGAAAGGGCTGTTAACGCCATACTTTATTAAAGAGTTTGTGCCACCTCTGCGTACAGCTACAGCTTAAAAATCTTGAATATCGAATATTGGATTCAGCATGAAATTATCAGGTAATAGAAGTAAATCAAGCCAGAATGCCTATGCGGTAGTTACCGGTGCCGGTAGCGGTATTGGACGGAGTTTTGCATATGAGCTGGCTAAACGTGGAGGTGCAGTAGTCTGTGTAGACCTTAACCTGGCAGCCGCACAAGATACTGTTGATCAGATTAAGGCAACTGGTGCGAAAGCATTTGCATTACAGTGTGACGTAGGAAATGCTGAACAGGTAAACAGTGTTGCTGAACAGGCTGAGCAGCTTTTAGGACACCCGGTTACACTTTTAATCAATAATGCTGGCGTTGGGCTGGGTGGCAAGTTTGACGAAGTATCACTTGATGACTGGAAATGGTGTATGCAGGTAAATCTATGGGGTGTTATCCATGGCTGCCATGCTTTTGTGCCAAAATTTAAAAAGCTGGGGTATGGCGCTATTATCAATGTGGCCTCAGCAGCCTCTTATACAGCCGCTCCAGAGATGAGTGTATATAACGTCAGTAAAGCAGGGGTACTGGCTCTCTCTGAAACTTTGTCATCTGAGCTGAAAAAGTTCAAGATTCAAGTAAATGTGGTCTGTCCAACTCTGGTCCCTACCAATATTATCAAGAACGGCCGTATTCCAGGCCAGTACTCAAAACTTGCTGATCATGCCTTGATGAATTATGCATTTACAACCAGTGATAAAGTCGCCAGATTGAGTTTAGACCGTCTGGATAAGGAACAGCTTTATACAACACCACAACTTGATGCCAAACTGTTCTGGCTGATGAAACGAACTTCTCCAAGTCTGTATGCCAAGTTTCTTGGCCTGTCTTATCAGTTTATAAAAACTTGAGAGTATAAATATAATGATGACTGAAGTTAAAACCAAACAGCGCGCCCATAAGAAGCAGTCTGCTAAAAATGATAACCAGTTATATGATACTTTTATTATCGGAGCTGGTATTTCTGGTATTGCAGCTGCCATCAAGTTAAATGAAGCAGGGTTGAATCATTTTAAAATAATTGAAAAGGCAAGTACTGTAGGGGGGACCTGGCGGGAAAATACTTATCCGGGGTGTGGCTGTGATGTTCCTTCGGCACTGTATTCCTATTCATTTGCGCCGAGTACTCGCTGGAGCCATTTATTTGCCAAACAGCCTGAAATATTTTCTTATCTGAAAAATGTAAGTGAAAAATATAATATTTTGTCAAAAATTGAATTTAATCAGGAGCTGGTCAAGGCCAGCTGGCATGAAGACCAGCAAAGATGGATACTGGAAACTCATAAGAGGGTTTATCAAGCTAGAACTGTAATTTTTGCTACAGGCCCTATTACTGAGCCGCAAATTCCCAAGCTTGAAGGACTAGAAACCTTTACAGGAAAGATGTTTCATTCAGCAAAATGGAATCATGAATATGATTTAACAGGCAAGCGCATCGCAGTTATTGGAACAGGTGCCTCAGCAATTCAGTTTATCCCGCAGATCCAGCCCTTAGCCAAGGAACTTTTCGTGTTCCAGCGTACCGCACCTTGGGTCTTGCCAAAACCTGATTTACCCTTAGGAAGATATACCAAGACCTTGCTTGCCAGGGCCCCAGTCATTCAGCAGAGATGGCGTCAGGCTGTAGCGGGTTCTCTTAACCTGATTAATTTGGGGTTACGTCATCCTGTATTTTTAAAACCAGTCAACAATGGAGCTAAACAGCTGCTTAAACTTCAAATTAAAGATGCAGTGTTACGTCAAAATGTTACCCCTCAATTCTTGATTGGCTGTAAACGTATTCTGTTTGCCAATAATTATTATCCCGCCTTAATACAGCCGAATACCCGGTTAATTCCACACGGACTGGTTCGGGTAGAGGGCAATAAAGTAATTGCAGCAAATGGAGAAAGCCACGAGGTAGATGTCATTATCTGGGGTACAGGATTTGAAGTATCCCATCCGCCGATTGGTCAGCGCGTGATTAATGAAAAAGGACAGTATCTGGCAGATTTATGGAAAAATAGCTCACCGGAAGCTTACTTGGGAACCAGCCTTGAAAGTGTACCTAATGCTTTCTTGATGCTAGGCCCAAATATTTTGGTCTATGATTCATTTATAGGACTGGCAGAGGCACAGGTACAATATATCGTAAACGGCTTATTGCAGATGAAAAAACAAGGAATCAGTAAGCTCTCTATAAAGTCTGATGTGATTCATCAGCATAATGTTCAGGTGCAAAAAAACTTGCGTAAGACTGTATTTAATAGTGGCGGATGTAAAAGTTACTATCTTGATCAGAACGGCCGTAATTTTGCTGCCTGGCCATGGTCGCTTAAAGTTTTAAAGCAGCGGCTAAGCCGACTGGACTTAAATGATTATGACATAGAATATTTAGAGAATATGCAAGAAACTAAATGCTCTGCATAAAACTCTAACTGAGTATTTTTTAAGATCATATCTTGGAACCGTGATTAACCCGGCTTAGCACACCGGGTTTCTCTATTTCTAGCTTATTCTTAATGTTTTGGTTCTGGTGGGGTCATACCGAACTGCAAGTAAGCCATATTGGTCGCGATACGGCCGCGCGCAGTACGCATGGCATAGCCTTGCTGAATCAGATAAGGTTCAATCACGTCTTCTAATGTCCCTGAATCTTCTGCCATTGCTGCAGCAAGTGCTTCTACACCGGCAGGCCCGCCGTCAAATCGTTCAAGTAGCATGCTTAAATACCGGCGATCCAGCGTATCTAATCCATCTTTATCGACATTCAGCATATCTAGCGCGCGCTGCGCCATTTCCTGAGTTACTTCTCCAGTACCTTTTACCTGAGCATAATCACGAACACGACGCAATAACCGATTGGCAATACGGGGTGTTCCGCGGGCACGGCGTGCGACCTCACGTGAACCTTCTTGAGTAATTGGTACATCCATGAGACTGGCTGAGCGCGTTACAATATGTGTCAGGTCTTCTACTGAATAAAATTCCAGACGCTGTACGATACCAAAACGGTCACGCAGGGGCGAAGTCAGTAATCCGGCACGAGTAGTGGCAGCAACCAGTGTAAAAGGCGGCAGGTCCAGCTTGATTGAACGGGCAGCTGGTCCTTCGCCAATCATGATATCCAGTTGATAATCTTCCATCGCCGGATACAGAATCTCTTCAATTACCGGAGAAAGTCGATGAATCTCATCGATAAACAGTACATCACCTTCTTCGAGGTTGGTCAGCATTGCTGCCAGATCACCCGCGCGTTCCAGTACCGGCCCTGACGTGGATTTGAGATTTCCACCCATTTCCCGGGCAATAATATTAGCCAGGGTAGTTTTACCCAATCCCGGCGGGCCAAAGATTAAGGTATGGTCTAGTGCTTCACCACGACCGCGCGCCGCGCCGATAAAGATTTCCATTTGCTCACGTACTACCGGCTGACCAATATAGTCATCCAGTGAGGTTGGGCGGATGGCACGATCAAAATGATCTTCTGGTTTTTCTGAACCACTAATAAGTCGGTCTTGCATGAGCTCGTTATCTACTTAATTTATTTCATCATTGACTTAAGTGCAGCACGGATCAAATCGGCTGATTCACTGAAGTCACCTTTTACTGCAGCTACAGCTTTTTGTGCTTCTTGCGGTTTATAGCCCAGTGACTGCAGAGCGGCTTCTGCTTCGGCAATCGGAGAGTTGGCAATGAACTGGATTTGCGGCAGGGCAGTACTACTGGTAGTTGCTGCCTGTGCCAGTGTTTTGAAACGGTCACGCAATTCAATCATTAAACGCTCGGCAGTCTTCTTGCCAACACCAGGGATTTTAACCAATGTGTTCAGGTCATCATGTTCAATCGTATGCACCAGCAGTTCTACACTTAAGGTAGAAAGAATACCAAGAGCCATTTTCGGACCAACACCATTAACTTTGAGTAAGGTACGGAAAATGGTTTTTTCCTGGGCATTACTAAAACCGTAAAGTTGTTGAGCATCTTCACGTACTACCAGATGAGTCCACAATGTAACTTTCTGGCCTTTTTGTAATTGGCAAAATGTAGAAAGCGGGGCGTCAATTTCATAACCTACACCATTAACATTTAAAAGTACGGTAGGAGCTTCCAGTGCAAATACTTCACCAATTAAACAACCGATCATTTTGAATTTATATTCCTGAATTAAAGAAAAGTAGTACGGCGACCCTGTAAGGCTTGGGCCAGTTCATATGCCTGATGGTCTGAAAACTTACTGATAATATCCAGTACCTGCATAATATTCTGGTAATGATCAGTCTGAAAATTGGCCCCAAACTCCTGCAAAATTGTCATCAGACGCCGTTCTTTAAAGCTTAAAGACTTTTGTGGCAATGTTAAAGGAACAAAAGCATCCAGAATGTGCTGCAAGCTCATATGCGCGATAATTTCCAGATCTGATTTCTGGCGGTGCTCAAAAATCTTGTTTCGGGCCATATTCTTGGCAGTTTCTATACCTTCACAAATATCTTTGGGGCAATATTGCAACAAACTGCCTTTAAGCTGGCCAGTTAAAATTTCAAAATGATGGCGTGCAAAAGCAGAAGTTACTTCGTCTACCAGACGTTTCATGGCCCGACCACGTAAGGCGGCGATTTTTTGCTGCCAAGTGGTATTCTCAAAATTCAGTTCTTCTGGCTGACCATAATCTGCAATCAGATTCAGGAAAATCGGCTCGACTTCTTCATAACTCAGCATATTTAAAATAATGCCATCTTCCAGGTCGATCAGGGCGTAACAGATATCGTCCGCCGCTTCTAGTAGATAAGTAAGTGGATGGCGGCAATAATGATAATCACTGAGCTGAATCAGTCCAAGCTGTTCGGCAATCTGCTTTAAAATTTCTTTTTCAGACTGATAGCAGCCAAACTTGGCCCGTTGGTGTGATGGTTGGTCATCAATACGTTTAGACAGCCAGGGATATTTTAAATAGGCGCCTAAAGTCGCATAAGTCAGGCGCATTCCACCATCATTCGGATGATAATCAATTCGGGTGAGCAGACGCAGTCCCTGTGCATTACCTTCAAACTGACGGACGTCGGCTTCCTGCTCAGGAGTTAATTCTCTCAGCAAGTCATTATGGGATGCATCATCAAACCATTCCCGAATCGCATATTCACCTGCATGTCCAAAGGGCGGGTTACCAATATCATGGGCCAAACACGCAGCCTGAATAATGGCTCCTACATCTGCTGGGGAAATCCATACCGGTAACTCATCCTTGATTTTTTCAGCTGCAAGCATACCCATTGAACGGCCAATACATGATACCTCCAGTGAGTGGGTCAGACGGGTATGGATACCATCATGCTGGGTAAGCGGGTGCACTTGGGTCTTGCGGTTTAACTGTCTAAAGCTTTGCGAAAAAATAATGCGGTCATAATCTTTATGAAAAGGGCTACGGGCCAGCTCTGAAGTACTCTTTTTACTTCCCAGACGCACCGCCGAGAGAAGCTCTAACCAACGCATTTGTTCCATTTATGATTATTCAGTTGATTCAAAACCTGATCATGCCAAAAAATCCTATAATTCGCTAGCCAGAAGCGACAGTAATTGTCGGGCTTGGCTCAGGTGTTTTATATTCAGCCGAGCTTGGCCTTTTGGTTGGCAGACAGAACAGTCATTTAAAACTGCGTTTAACTTAAGTCTCTAAAGTATTCATAAAAGCAGTACCCTAATAAATTTCCTAAATATCGCATCTAGTACCAGATTAGACATCAGAAATAGCTGAAAATTACAGTAAATTTTTATATTTTTAACTCTGGAATAGTTTGAAAATTATACAGTATTTAGAAATTACATGAAGTAAGAAAATTTATTTTTAATCTGTGAATAGTATGCCTGAACACCGAGATGATAAGAGCTAGGCGAAGGTTAAGCTCTTATTTCTTTAAAATAAAGCGTAGGAAAATGAGCTTTTCATGGCTTTATCACTAGCCCCAAATAGGCTTTCACAGTAGAATATGCGCTCTCTTCAAGTCACATTGCGGCATGGTCGCTCAGGCCTGCCCGTGGAGCCAAAATCAGCATGTTTATCGTGGCCGGTGCACCAGCACATTCTTCTTTCAAGAAAACTCAACTATTATCACGTTTAGCGTCAATTAGTTCTGTTCAATCTTTTGACAGCCAGTGGGTTTATCTGTTTGATCAAGCGCTCAGCGAGCAGCAGCATCAATCTGCCTTGCAACTTCTGAATGATGGTGAAATCTTTGAATTGCGCCAAGTTTCAGATAATGAAATACAAATTCTGGTAACACCACGCGTGGGAACCATTTCGCCATGGTCATCTAAAGCGACTGATATTTTCAAGAACTGTAATGTGCCGGTACATCGTCTGGAACGCGGTATTCTTTATACTTTAAAAGGAATTCCTGAGGTTTCTGCTGATGTGAAACTGGCTCTGCATGACCGTATGACTGAAAGTGTATTTGCTCAGATTGAAGATGCACAGGCGCTATTTAATGAGACTGCACCAAAACCTTTAAATTCAATTGATATTTTAGGGCAAGGTAAAGAGGCACTGGTTAAAGCCAATAATGAGTTTGGTTTTGCCCTGTCTGATGAAGAGATTGATTATCTGACCCAAGCTTTTACTAATATGGGCCGTAATCCGAATGATATTGAGCTGATGATGTTTGCTCAGGCTAACTCTGAACATTGCCGTCATAAAATCTTTGGATCAGAATGGACAGTAGATGGTGAAAAACAGCCATTATCCTTGTTTCAAATGATCAAAAATACTTATAAAGAATCTCCAACCGATGTTCTGTCTGCTTATAAAGATAATGCCTCTGTAATTGTAGGCTATGACACACAACGTTTTTATCCAAAACAGGATGAAAGTGGTCATTATGTGTATAAGTATAAAAGTCAGGCTGCCCATATTTTAATGAAGGTAGAAACCCATAATCACCCAACAGCGATTTCTCCATTTGCCGGTGCAGCTACAGGCTCAGGTGGCGAAATCCGTGATGAAGGCGCAACAGGCCGTGGAGGTAAGCCAAAAGCAGGTTTAACCGGCTTTACCGTGTCTAACCTCAATATCCCTGGCTTTGAACAGCCTTGGGAAGAAAATTATGGTAAGCCATCTCGTATGGCTGCTCCGTTGCAGATCATGATTGAAGGCCCGCTGGGTGGTGCTGCATTTAATAATGAGTTCGGTCGTCCTGCATTAAATGGCTATTTTCGTACTTTTGAGCAAAATGTAAACGGTGAAGTTAAAGGATTTCATAAACCCATCATGATTGCTGGCGGTTACGGCAATATTCGTCCTGACCATGTTGAAAAAGATGCGATTCAACCGGGTGACCTGTTGATTGTACTCGGTGGGCCAGCTATGTTGATCGGTTTAGGTGGTGGTGCAGCATCTTCTGTTGACAGTGGTACGATGGGAGAAAATCTTGATTTTGCTTCGGTCCAGCGTGAAAACCCTGAAATGGAACGCCGTTGTCAGGAAGTGATTGATACCTGCTGGCGTCTGGAAGATTTTAACCCGATTGTTTCTATTCATGACGTCGGCGCGGGTGGTTTATCTAATGCCATGCCTGAATTGGTCAATGACCATGAGCTGGGAGCTGTACTTAACCTGCGCAAGATTCCTTCGCTTGAGTCAGGCATGTCGCCAATGGAAATCTGGTCGAATGAAGCTCAGGAGCGTTATGTACTGGCAATCCGTCCAGAATCTCTGCAGCAATTTGAAGAAATCTGTGCTCGTGAACGCTGTCCGTTTGCTGTACTGGGTGAAGCAACGGAAGCACGTCATCTTACGGTTGAAGACCCGCTATTTGCGAACAAACCGGTAGATATGCCGATGCAGGTTATGCTGGGCGGCACACCACGCATGCAGCGTTCTTATGAGACAGCGCCTCGTCAGGGTAATGATTTTGATGCCTCAAAAGTTGATTTAAACGATGCAATTTTCCGTGTTTTGAAAAATCCGACAGTTGCTTCAAAATCTTTCCTCATCACCATTGGTGACCGCTCAATTACCGGTATGGTTGCGCGTGACCAGATGGTAGGGCCTTGGCAGGTTCCTGTCGCTGATGCAGCAGTAACTACGACCAGCCTGCAAGGCTATACGGGTGAAGCAATGGCAATGGGAGAGCGTCCTCCTGTAGCTTTACTGAATCCGGCAGCATCAGCACGTCTGGCAGTAGCAGAAGCAATTACCAACATTGCTTGTGCCAATATTGAACAGATTAGTGATATCAAGCTTTCTGCCAACTGGATGGCTGCAGCAGGCCAAAAAGGTGAAGATCAGGCCCTGTTTGAAGGTGTAAAAGCGATCGGTATGGAAATGTGCCCAGCCTTAGGAATTGCAATTCCAGTTGGTAAGGATTCACTTTCCATGCGTACCACTTGGAATGATAACGGTGAAGATAAAGCTGTAACTTCTCCAATGACCGGTGTGATTACAGCATTTGCACCTGTTGGTGATGTGCGTAAAACCATGACGCCCGAGCTGAAGAAACTTGAAGATTCAGTACTGGTACGTATTGATCTGTCTAAAGGCCAGTTCCGTCTGGGTGGTTCTATTTTGGCACAGGTTTATAAAGCAATCGGTACAGTTACACCAGATGTAGATAACTTTGATGAGTTTAAAGCGTTTTTTGCACTGATTCAGGATTGGAACAACCGTGGCCTGATTCAGGCATATCATGACATCGGTGATGGTGGCCTGCTGGCAACTGTTACAGAAATGATGTTCGCCTCACGTCTGGGTGTGGCACTAGAAGAGCAGTCAGTTGAAAGTCTGTTTGCAGAAGAAATTGGTGCAGTATTACAACTTAAGGCCACTGATTGGGAAGCACTGCAGGCAGAAATTTCCGAGTCTCTACTTAAAGACGCTATCAGCCTGATTGGTTCGGTGAATACGACCGATACTTTAAATGTAAATGGTTTAACGCTAGCACGCTCTGACTTGCAGCAGGCCTGGTCGGAGGTTTCTCATCAGATTCAACGTTTACGTGATAATGTTGAAACGGCAGATCAGGAATATTCACTGATTACCAATGCTGACCATCAAGGTATTATTGCTAAACCAACCTTTGACTTAAATGAGCCAATTGAGGCACCATTTATCAATACGCGTCGTCCAAATATGGCAATTCTGCGTGAACAAGGTGTAAACGGACATGTAGAAATGGCCGCGGCATTTGATAAAGTGGGTTTCAACAGTATCGATGTGCATATGAGTGACCTTTTAGCTGGTCGCGTAAGTCTGGATGAATTCGAAGGTCTGGTAACCTGTGGTGGTTTCTCTTATGGTGATGTGCTTGGAGCAGGTGGAGGCTGGGCAAAATCAGTCCTGTTTAATACCAAGTTGCGTGACCAGTTCGAGCAGTTTTTCCATCGTGAAGAAACATTCTCTTTAGGGATCTGTAATGGTTGTCAAATGTTGTCACAGTTGGCGCCGTTGATACCTGGCGCAGAAAACTGGCCACGTTTTCACCGTAATACTTCTGAAGTATTTGAAGCCCGTACTGTAAACGTACGAGTAGAAAAATCAAATTCTGTAGTGTTAGAAGGAATGGAAGGTTCTATTCTGCCAATAGCCGTTGCACATGGTGAAGGTCGTGCAGTAATTTCTGATAACAGCTTGAGTAGCCTGAATGCTAATGGTCAAATTGCTCTGCGTTATGTCGATAGCCATGGCAACCCGACCCAGCAGTATCCTCTTAACCCGAACGGTTCTCCAGAAGCAGTGACTGGTGTAACCTCTAGAGATGGACGCGCGACTATTATGATGCCACATCCAGAGCGTACTTTCCGTGCGATCCAGCATTCATGGAAACCGGAAGAGTGGAAGGAAGATGGAGCATGGTTACGCATGTTCCGTAATGCTCGCAAGTTTATCGGTTAATTATACACATATAAAAAAGCCACCTCAGGTGGCTTTTTTTTATAAAAAAATTTTTGACTATTTATCCTCAGATGCCTTGGTATAGGGCTCAAGCTCATAAGCCTTTTCAACTTGTGGATGACGTTTCTTCTCTGTACTCACTTTTTTGGTCCAGAGTTCATCTTCAGATTTCTGTAACTGATCATTCATCTCCTGAGGCACAACATTTCTAAACAGATCACTTTTACCTTCAACGACATCAGCAATGACCTGATAAACTATTTCAGGCTCAAACTGTTCATGAGGAAAGGCCATTTGAGAGTAATCAAAGATCCACTCTTCAGGGTTGTTTTCCCAAGTTTTCCAGTCTTCAAACATCCGGTCATTGAAGCCTGTCAAAAAAGGTCCCGGATTTACAGTTGCAACCTGTACGCCAAATTCTTGCAGTTCACCATCCAGTGCTTTGGCAAATGCTTCAATTGCATGTTTGGAGGCTGAATAAGCTCCAATCAGGGGCCCAGCAGAAAGTCCGGCAACACTTGAAATGAAAATAATTTTTCCGCTATGTTTATCTACCATTTTACGAGCGAACTCTTGTGTTAACAGCATTGTGCCGAAAACGTTCACTTCAAATTGTTCACGCAAATTTTTCTCAGGTATATCGACCAAAGAGCCGGCTTTTGAAATCCCTGCATTATTAACCAAGACATCAATGTCCCAAGCTGTAGCTTTTTCACGATCTTTTGGATCCGCAATATCAAGCTTTTCAAAGCGAATATTATCAAGTCCCTGAGCCTTAGCTTCCTGTTCCAGACTAAAAATCTGTGCTGCAATCTCGACACCTGCAATCACTTGATGATTCTTTGCCAAGAGAAATGCTGCGCCTTTACCAAAGCCGGTGCCCGCACCTGTAATTAGTACTGTTGCCATAAAATAATCCTGAGATTGTTATGAATTTTTTTACTATTCGGTAATTTATTCAGCTTGCCTAGTGACAATAACGTTGGCTATACGATATTAAAGACAGAGATAACAAAAAGGAGGTTCTATGTTAAAGCTGATTTACTTCGTTCCTGATGAGTATCTGGATTCTACCAAACAAGCAATCTTTGCCGCCGGAGCAGGAGGAATAGGAGATTATGAACATTGTGTATGGCAGGTAAAGGGAATTGGGCAGTTTAGACCAATGCAAGGAGCGGACCCACATATTGGTCAGGTCGGACAAATTGAACAAGTAGAGGAATGGCGGGTAGAATCAATTGTACCTGAAGAAAAAGCTGCTGCTGTTGCTCGGGCGCTAAAGAACAGCCATCCTTATGAAGAACCAGCATTCGAGTTTATTCAACTTCTCAACATACAATAGCAGAGCTGTTTTCAGCATCTTTATGAACAAGCTAAAGCTGTAATAGGCGATTGAAGCAGGTTTTATTTTAAGAAAAACTTCCCTTTAAAATCTATTACTTTAGCCTACTTACCGCTCTATACAAAATAGCCTGTTTATACCTGTCTGCTTACTTTTATTAATAAAGTAAGCAGAAGCAAGAAAACCTATTTTACTTACTTATACTCGATGACACTCATGAAAACTTTTTAAACTTTTTGTATAAAAAGTTCGCGATCAAAACGGTACTGTGGAAAGAATACACCATCTTTGGCCCGTTCACCTGCAGCAATCACCATGATTGGATATTGCTGGTCATTTAGTTCCAAAATCTGGCGTACCATCGGCTCATCAAAACCTTCCATCATGCAACTGTCAAAACTGTAGGCACGTAAAGCCAGTACCAGATTTTCACATGCCAGCGCTGTGGTCTTGCTTGCCCAGAGTTTGGCATCTGCAGGACTAAATGCAGAGACTGGCATCTGCTTATCCAGACTGCGCGCCACTTTAAAAGCAACTTTCTTAAAGTTGCCAAAAGCATTCAAATAGCCCGTTTTATAGTTATACGGAATATACTTGTAGTATTTCTTGATTGCTGGCGGCGCTTCTGGAAAAGGAAATTCATTGACATTACGTTTTGCCATTTCATCAATGCGGTCTGTACGTGCAACACAGACAATCAGTTCAGATGCAGTTTTGGCAGCGAGCTGGCTCATACAGGCTTTTATCAGCTGCTGTTTTTTATCAGGATCTTGAACTACGTAAAAAGTCCATGGTTGCAGGTTGGATGAATTGGGTGCCAGTAAGGCTAAATCCAGACATGCATCCAGCACATCTTCTGGAATGGGCTTGTCAGTAAACTTGCGTACTGAACGGCGACTTTCTACAACTTTTTTGAACTGCTCAACGTCAATATCCTGAGGTGCAGGTTCATAGTAACGTTTCTTTTCTGGCTGTTCACTGTCTTGGGTATAATTTTCAGTATTTGGCATAATTAAACAGTTCAATAGGAAGATTTAGAGAAAATCCTCAGAGGCAGAGGAGTATAGACAACAAAAAATCTGGACACATCTCATGTATCCAGATTTGAGCATAAAACTTAATTGAACTGTGTAAAGTCAGGTTTACGTTTTTGCATAAAAGCCTGTACAGCTTCTATCATTTCAGGAGATTTAACGCGCTGCATAAAAATTTCAGCTTCTTCATCAATGCACTCAATAATATTAGTTAAATCTTTTTTCATTAGTGCTTTAGTCTGTTTAATGGAGGCAAGCGGTAACTGAGTCAGATATTCAGCAGCTTTGTGAGCATAATCATAAACATCATTTTCAATAATCAAGTTAATAATTTTGGCATCTTCGTAGATGTCATCCTTAATCACACGATTGACCAAGCCTACCTGTTCGGCAGTTTTTGCTGTGAATTTTTTAGCACTAAACAGCAGTTCAGCAGCACGATGGTAGCCTGCTTGCTTAACAAGAAGCTGACTTGCTGCGCCTTCTGGAGAAAGGCCTAAACTTACAAATGGAATCTGGAAAATGGCATCATCATCACTATAGACCAGATCGGCATGCAACAGTATAGTTACTCCTATACCAATAGCTACCCCCTTAACTGCTACAATTAAAGGCTTTGAAAATTTTGCTGCTGATTTAAGCAAGACAAAAGGGGGCATATTGCCTGCTTTATCCTGTAAAGGCTGCTGGGTAAACTGCATGAAATCTTTCATGTCATTTCCTGCAGTAAAATCATCATTTAAGCCACGAAGTATTACTACACGTACATCACTAGAAATATCTGCTTCATCAAGTGCCTGAGCAATCCATAAATAAAGCTCACCATATAAGGCATTCTTGGCTTCAGGCCGGTCAATAGCCAGCGTAAGAATTCCGTGATCCAGTTTTGCTTTTAAATGTTGATGTGGTTGTTGTATACAGCTTAATGTCATCGTACTATCCATGCTTTAAATCATGATTTTATTATGGCTTATTATGTCGCATATCTTTTTTGAAAATGCAACTGATGAGTCATTAAAGCTCAGAACTTATGTCATATACTTTTGATTATCTTGTCTTCATCGGGCGTTTTCAGCCTTTTCATTATGCACATTTGCAGACGGTACAGGTTGCCTTAAGTCAAAGTCAGTATGTGATTCTGGCTTTGGGTTCAGCTCAAAATGAACGGAATCTCAAAAATCCATTCACAGCTTCTGAACGTGAAAAGATGATTTTGTCCAACTTTTCACCAGAAGATCAGAAGCGAATTATTTTTGTTCATGTCATTGATGTCTACAATGATGAAAAATGGGTAAAGCAGGTTAAAGCTTTAGTTAAGAAAGTGGTTCAAACTGGCTCTAAAATTGGTCTGATCGGCCATTTTAAAGATGCATCATCATATTATTTGAAACTATTTCCAGAATGGACGATGGTTGAACTGGAGAGTCTGGAAGGTGCCATTTCTGCGACGCCACTGCGCGAAGCCTATTATCAGGGTATAATTAAAACAGAAGCTTTCCCGGCGGGTTCACAAAATTTTTTGAAGAATTTCCAGCATGGTCTGGTGTACCGTCAACTACAGCAAAAATATAAAGAGCAGGACTACAGCAATATACAGTAATGAAAATTAAAACCTTTAGATAATTTAGCGATATTAGAGAGTTTATATGTCGAACCGGTTAAACTTGAAAAAACACCTGTAGTCTGCTTCACACCTTTCTTAAAGAAATCAAGTAAGACTGAACACCACAGACCCATAAAAATGCCGGCTAAAGTGCCGGCTTGCTATTAGAGTTTTTATGGTTTATTCCACTTCACTCATTGTGCGGATATCATCTAATACTTGAGCAGCATGACCAGCTGCGGTGACTTTACGGTAACTCTTCATTAGCTGGTTGTTATGGAACAGGAAGGTAGAACGCTCGATACCCATAACTTTTTTGCCATACATATTTTTTTCTTTAATGACATCAAAATGTTTGCACAAGATTTCATCTGCATCACTGACCAGTTCAATTTGCAGTTCCTGCTTATTGGTAAAATTCTGGTGAGATTTGACTGAATCACGAGAGATACCCACGACAGTAGCGCCCATAGCATCAAACTGGTCTTTTAATTCAGTAAACTCAAGGGCCTGAGTAGTACAGCCGGGTGTAGAATCTTTAGGATAGAAATAGAGAACCAACCATGCAGATGGCACTTCAGATAAGTTGATCTCACCATTTGCGGTTGGGAATACGTGGTCAGGTAATTTAATATCTTCAGTACTCATGGTTTTCTCCAAAAACTAGCCACGAATGTGGCTAGCAAAATAATAAGGCAATTATTTTTTTGCCTGCGCTGATTTCATGGCTTCTTGGGTCAGGTTTTGCAGTTTTGAAGTTAACTGTGGACCGAAGCACGCTTGTAAATCACTATTTTGTTTTTGAACAAAAGCTAAACTGCTTGGGCTTTTCTTCTGGTTAATTGTGCTCTGGATTTCCCATTTTTGAGCATTGGTCAATTTACCATCTGCTTCTACAGCACAGGTACAGTATTTGCTTACTTCAGCAGCAGAGAGTTTCTTGCTTTTACCTGTTTCTGTTTTACAAACATTGATTAGGGCAGATTTAACATTTGTGCTTTTATAAGCCTGCTGAAGAGGATTTGCTTCTGCAGCATGGGTATTTACTGTTAACAGAGTAGCTGCTGAGAACAGGGAGGAAAGGAAAAGTTTTGATGCTAAGTTCTTCATAAATTGTACCTGGTGATTACGGTATATAACGTGTAGGGTCTTCAATACCTGCTTCTTGGAAACCTTGTTTACGAAGTCGGCAGCTATCACATTGTCCACAAGCACGTCCTTGGTCATCTGCCTGATAGCAGGAAACCGTCTGGCTATAGTCTACGCCATGTTCAATGCCCAAACGTATAATATTCGCTTTAGATAAATGTAACAGGGGTGTTTCAAATTTTAAAGGTTTGCCTTCTACTCCCACTTTAGTAGCTAGGCGCGCCATATTGGCAAATGCTTCAATAAACTCAGGACGACAATCCGGATAACCTGAATAATCTACGGCATTAATCCCGATTACTATAGCCTCTGCATCAAATACTTCTGCAGCTGCCAAGGCATAAGACAAGAAGATGGTGTTGCGGGCAGGAACATAAGTTACAGGTATGCCTGACTGTTCCTGTACAGGGACATCAATATTATGATCTGTCAGTGCCGAACCACCCAGGTTGCCTAGGTCAATATTAATAACGCGATGTTCTACGCCGGCACGCTGAGTAAGTGCTTTAGCTGCATCCAGTTCAGTAGTTGAACGCTGACCATACATAAAGCTGATAGCGATACACTCATAACGTGCCTGTGCCCAAGCCAGACAGGTTGTTGAATCTAATCCACCAGATAATAAGACAATTGCACGCGAGCGCATATATTGTTTCTCCAATCTTTCTGTACCGTGATTAACGGCCAGTTTCATCATTCCAAAGTAGCTTGTGTAGTTGTAACTGGAAGCGAACGGGAAGCTGGTCATCTAGAATCCACTGTGCTAATTCACGAGCCAGTTTAGGTAATTGGGCTGCACCTTTTTCCACTGCAAACGCAGGAGAGAACCAGACTGTACTGACTTTCTGTTCTAGGGAGTACAGCGCAAGCTGCTCTTTGGCCCATTGATAATCATCACGGTTACAGATAACAAACTTGATTTGATCATTTGAAGTCAGAAATTCTAGATTTGACATTAAGTTACGTATAACTTCTCCAGAACTTGGAGTTTTTAAGTCTAGAACTTTTGATACGCGTGGATCAACTTTAGATACATCGAGTGCACCACTGGTTTCTAAAGAAACCTTATGTCCTAAATCACATAAACGTTGTAGTAAAACCAGACAATTCGGTTGTGCCAGCGGTTCTCCGCCGGTTACACAGATGTAAGGTGTATTATAACTTCGGGCAGTTGCAATGATTTCTTCAAGTGACTGACGTACCCCTCCTTCAAAAGAGTAGGTCGTATCGCAATAGGTACAACGTAAAGGGCAGCCAGTCAGACGAATAAATACTGTTGGTAACCCCGCAGCGTTTGCTTCTCCCTGCAACGAATAAAAAATCTCCGTAATACGTAAACCAGCTGCCGGATCAGACACTGGAATAACGGAAGAACGTAAGGGATTCATAGCCCAATATCACCTTCTATAAAAAACAAAAATCTCTACGATCAGGCATGACCGTAGAGACCTTTAAACAGACAGAAAATTAGTCAGCGCGAAGCAGGTCATTTAGACTGGTTTTAGCTCGTGTCTGAGCATCTACCTTTTTCACGATAATTGCAGCATAAAGGCTGTATGTTCCATCTTTAGATGGCAAGTTCCCTGGTACAACAACTGAACCTGCAGGAACACGGCCATAATGGATTTCGCCAGTTTCACGGTCATAAATCTTGGTAGATTGGCCGATGTAAACGCCCATTGAAATGACAGAACCTTCTTCAACAATAACACCTTCAACAATTTCAGAACGTGCACCGATGAAACAGTTATCTTCAATGATAGTCGGGTTGGCCTGAAGCGGTTCAAGTACACCACCGATACCAACACCACCCGACAAGTGAACATTTTTACCGATCTGTGCGCATGAACCTACAGTTGCCCATGTATCTACCATTGTGCCTTCATCTACATAAGCACCAATATTCACATAAGAAGGCATAAGAACCACATTCTTAGCTTGGAAACTACCACGGCGAGCTACAGCAGGTGGCACTATACGTACGCCGGCTTCTTTAAACTGCTCTTCAGTCCAGCCAGAAAATTTGGTCTCGACTTTATCATAAAAACGCAGGTCACATGATTCGATTGGCTTATTATCATTTAATTTAAAAGATAATAAGACCGCTTTCTTCAGCCATTGATGAACAATCCATTCACCATCAATTTTTTCAGCTACTCGCAGTGTACCGTTATCCAGACCTTCAATAGCTTCTTCTACAGCTTGACGCACTTCTGACGGACAATCTGCTGCGGTAAAGTTGGCGCGGTTTTCAAAGGCCTGCTCAATAATAGTTGAAAGCTGAGTCATGATATTCCTTCCTGAAAAAATTTATGAGAGTTTACACTATTTGTGTATAAAAACAGCCAAAAATTAGCAAACTTTTCATCTATAAAGGTCTCTGGTACGAGTAAAGTAAATATGAAGCTTTTTGGAAATATTTTTACAAAAAAACATGTAAAAACAAGAAAAAACGTTAAATGTATCAAAAAATAACAGAAACCACGTAATTTGTGTCTAAAAACCCACTTAGGTTTTATCTAACATACAAGACACGAAACAATTATAGATTAAAAAACAAACTCTTCTGAGGAGATTAATAATGAAAGCTTTAAGAGTTTTAGCGACCGCTACAGTTTTAAGTGCTATTGCAGGTTCTGCATTGGCAGCTGATGAAATAATTGTCACTGAAGAAGGGGTTTCAACTTTCTCTTTCTTTAAACCTGCTTCAGTACGTGCAGAAGTTGGTACTACTGGTTACGGTGGCGCGATTTCATATAATGCCAATCCATATGTTGGTGTAACTTTAGGTTACAACGGTGGAGATATCTCTTGGTCAGATGACTTATCTGTAAATGGTTCAGATTATGACATCGATATGGATAACAATAATGTTTACTTAAATGCTGAGATTCGTCCTTGGGCAAACTGGTTCTATATGGCTGCTGGGGTAGCTTATGTAGATAATGATTATGATTTGGATCGTCGTGTAGGTGCTGATGAAAAATTTAGTGTAAATGGTACTGAATTCCGTGCAGGGGCTGACGGTGCCCGTATTAATGGTCAACTTTCTTATAAAAATAATTTAGCACCGTATGTAGGGATTGGTTTCTCTCCAGCGATTACTAACCGTTGGGGCGTATTTGGTGAAATCGGTGCATTTTATAATGGTAACCCAAGTGTAAATTTGACTTCTAGTGGTACAGCTACAAGTGAGAATGGTGTTATTGCAGATTTTGATGATCAAGTACGTCGTGAAGCAGATGATATACGTGAAGATAACAAATATGAATGGTTACCAGTAGCTAAACTGGGTGTAAGCTTCCGCTTCTAATCCAGTCAGCAATAAAAAAACGGACTAAGGTCCGTTTTTTTATTGCTTTTATAATTATTTAATCAAATTTAAAAATTGTTTTAAAAACTTCACTCTTCTGGATAGGCCACTTTCTTGAGTGCTTTTATGTCAGCTTCAGGTGAACACAACGAAATAAACTCGTAACCATAACCACGTAACAAATGTCCCTTACGAACTGCTAACCAAGTGGTATTTAAACCAAAAATATCAGTTTGAATCTGTTTCAAGCGATAGTCGCGTTCCGCATCATAAGCGACGTTATTAACGATGCCTACCCCCATACCGAGTTCTACATAAGTTTTAATAACATCTGCATCAAGTGCAGACATTACTATATCAACTTCAATATTGGCTGCTTCAAAAGCCTTGTCAATTTTAGAGCGTCCAGTAAAACCGCCATGATAAGTAATGATTGGATAGTTAGCCAGATCTTCTAGACGAATATTTTCCAGTTGGGTTAAAGGATGATGCTGTGGAGTGATAATGCTGTGTTCCCATGTATAATATGGAACACTGGCCAGATTTTCTTCTGTTGTCAATGATTCTGTAGCAATACCAATATCAGCTTCCCCCTGTAAGAGCATTTCTGAAATCTCTACCGGACTGGCTTGTTGCAGGATGAGATGAACTTTGGGAAAAGCTTTTTTAAACTGGTTAACAATTGGTGGGAGAACATAACGCGCTTGGGTATGAGTGGTAGCAATGGTAAGTGTACCTTCATCAACTTTGTTGAAATCATCAGCCAACCGCTTGATATTTTCTGCATCGACCAGCATACGCTCAACAATATTCAAAAGAGATTGGCCAGGTTCTGTCAGACCTAGCAGACGCTTACCTTTACGAATAAAAAGCTGTACTCCCAGTTCATCTTCAAGATCCTTAATATGTTTGCTAACACCTGACTGTGATGTATAGAGTGCCGCTGAGGCTTCAGTCAGGTTAAAATTCTGTCTTACCGTTTCCCGAATAATTCTAAGTTGCTGAAAGTTCATCTGGATTACCTCAAAAAAGAGTGGGGCATATACAGCCCCTTTATTATATTTACGCGACCTGATCTTCAAACAGGTGTAGGGCAGAAGCACTGATCCATACATTCTGCTGTGCCCTGAACTGATGCTGTTTTACTTCTTCTGGTGAAAGCGTGATTTCAATCAGATTACCATTGCGGTCCTGCAATTCTGCTACAACATTACCAGCAATCCAGATTTCACGCAGAAATGTTGCCTGAATCGTATTATCTTGCGGTTGAGCGTGAATACGTAATTCATCAGGACGGGCAAACGCAACAACTTTTCCCTGCGCAATTTCTACACTATGAGGGAGTTGGATACGGTCTTGTCCAATCTGGATAATGCCTTGCTGATATTGCCCTTCAAAACGGTTGGCCTGACCCAAGAAATCAAATACAAATGGCGTAGCTGGTTTCTCATAGACTTCCCGAGGTGAACCAATCTGTTCAATATTACCTTTATTCATCACCACGATTTGATCAGCAACTTCAAGCGCTTCTTCCTGATCATGGGTAACAAAGATGGAAGTGATATGAAGTTCGTCATGTAAAGTTCGTAACCAGCGACGTAACTCTTTACGAACTTTCGCGTCAAGCGCACCGAAAGGCTCATCTAGCAATAAAACTCGCGGTTCTACTGCAAGCGCACGCGCTAAAGCAATACGCTGACGTTGTCCACCTGAAAGTTGGGCTGGATAACGGTCTGCCAGAAATCCTAATTGCACCAGATCTAACAGGCGGGTTACCCGTTTTTTAATTTCAGCCTCCGATGGTCGCGTACTGCGGGGACGTACACGCAAGCCAAAAGCAATATTGTCAAATACGCTCATATGTCTAAATAGCGCATAATGCTGAAATACAAAACCTACCTGGCGTTCACGAACATGTACATCAGTTGCATCACTACCTTCTAGCAGAACCTGTCCGTCGTCTGCCGATTCAAGACCAGCAATAATCCGGAGTAAAGTCGTTTTACCACAACCTGAAGGGCCAAGCAGGGCAACCAGTTGACCTTCAGGAAAATCGAGTGAAATATTTTTTAGTGCATGGAATGCACCAAAGTGTTTTTCAATATTTTTAACTTGAATACTCATGGGGTCATTCCTTAAGAAGAGGTTGAATCATCATTACGCTTAGCTTGTTTTTCCTGCCCGAGTTCTACCCAGGTTTTCAGGATTAATGTCACAATTGCCAGTAATGCCAGTAGTGATGACACAGCAAAAGCGGCACTGAAGGTATATTCGTTATAAAGAATTTCGACATGCAGGGGTAATGTATTGGTTTCCCCACGGATATGACCAGATACAACTGAAACTGCGCCAAATTCACCCATAGCTCGTGCATTACATAAAATTACGCCATAGAGCAGGCCCCATTTAATATTGGGTAAAGTTACTTTCCAGAAGGTCTGCCAGCCAGATGCGCCCAGTACAATTGCAGCTTCTTCCTCTTCATTACCTTGTGATTCCATTAATGGAATCAGTTCACGTGCTACAAATGGCACAGTAATAAATATTGTGGCTAAAACAATCGCAGGAGTGGCATACAAAATTTTAATATCATTATCTATCAGCCATTCTCCCAGCCAGCCTTGAGATCCAAAAATTAGGACCAGCATCATACCGGCAATAACAGGCGAAACCGAAAAGGGCAGATCAATAATGGTGGTCAGAATAGACTTGCCTCTAAAGTTAAATTTGGCTACACACCATGCCGCAGCTACGCCAAAGACTACATTAAGAGGTACTGCAATCGCTGCTGTCAATAAAGTCAGTTTGACTGCAGATAAAGTATCTGGATGGACCAGCGCCTGAAAGTAAACCCCGACCCCCTGCTTAAAAGCTTCAACAAATACCAGAATAAGAGGAAGAACCAGACAGCTTAGAAAAAATAGCAGACCGATAGTGAGTAATAGATAGCGTACCCAAGCCGCTTCCCGGGTCGCATCGCGTGACTGCAGTTTTTCTGCCAGTGCATTACTATTGGTGGTTAAACTCATCTTGCGGTTCTCCCGGTACGTCGGCTGGCCCAGGCCTGCAACAGATTAATCAGAAATAAAATCGAAAATGAAATTAAGAGCATAACCACAGCAATAGTGGTCGCAGCCGCATAATCATACTCTTCCAGCCGTGAAATAATCATAAGGGGAGCAATCTCGGTTTCAAAAGGCTGATTGCCTGCAATAAAAATTACAGAACCGTATTCGCCCACTCCCCGAGCAAAAGCAAGTGCAAAACCGGTTAAAAGAGCTGGAAATAGAATAGGTAAGATAATTTTAGTAATAGTCTGAAAACGGGTTGCACCTAATGCAGAAGCCGCTTCTTCCAGTTCAGTTTCTACATCGCTTAAAACTGGTTGTACCGTGCGCACGACAAAAGGCAGACCAATGAAAATCAGTGCCAGTGTAATTCCGATAGGGGTATAAGCGACCTGAATGCCTAAAGGCTCCAAATACTGTCCAATCCAGCCAGTGGGTGCATAAAGAGAAGTTAAGGCAATACCTGCAACTGCAGTAGGTAGCGCAAAAGGCAGATCGATCAAGGCATCTACCAGCCGTTTTCCTGGAAAACTGTAACGTACCAGACACCAAGCCAGTAGTAATCCAAAAACAACATTAATAAAAGCGGCCAGCAATGCAGTCGTAAAACTGAGCTGCAGAGATTTTAAAATACGCTCTGAACTCAGAATTTCCCATAAACCATCCCAGCCAATACCTAGCGACTTGATAAATACCGCAGAAAGAGGGATCAGAACAATTAAAGACAGATAAGCAAGGGTAAAGCCTAAAGAAAGACCAAATCCTGGCAGCACTCGGGAACGCTGCAACATGTTAACTCCTCAAAAGAGAGTATGCCCACTTAAAATAAGCAGGTGAAATAAAACTGAAAAAACTGCTCAAGCATATTCATGAGCTTTTAAATTGCAAATCTGAAAAACAACTCAGTATTATCAGTAATATTGATATTTAAGCTGTTTTTCTCTGCAATTAAAAAATCGAAAATCTCCGGAAAAGGCCCGAAGCCGGAAGCTACATTAATATGACCTACTTTACCCAAGCTAACCGGTTTTAGATTCCAGGCATTAGCAAAAAACTGGGCATCTTCAAGCTTAAACCACGGATCATTGTCACTGATGATTAGCTGGGCCGGGACACGGATTTTTAGATTTTGAAAATATTCTGCATAGTTATATTGACTGTTCCGTGCAAAACCGGCCTCACCAAAACGTTCAGGATTAGCTGGAGCGACCAGTACCAGATTTTTGATTCTGTGTGCCAGGTCGGGATATTCGGCAAGTGCGGCGACGCTGGTCAGACAGCCAAAGCTGTGCGCTACAATCTGGAGAGATTCCTGATGTAAACTTACAGTTTTCACAAACTGGGCAATCCATTCCTGAAGTATTGGCATATTCCAGTCTGTTTGCTGTACACGGGAACAGGACCTGAGCTGTCTTTGTAACCAGGATTGCCAGTGTTCATATTCACTGCCACCTACGCCCGGTACAATTACTGTATGTATTGAACTCATGTCTGATCCCCCGGTTTACACAGAACTCTACTTTTGACTGTTATTGATTTTTACAATCTGGTCAAATACACCGCCATTTTCGAAATGCTGCTTTTGTACCTTATTCCAGCCACCAAATTCCTGATCAATTGTGACCAGCTTCAGCGGTTTAAAAGTACTACTATATTTTTTCAGGACTGCCTCATTACGTGGTCGGTAATAATTACGGGCAACCAGATCCTGTGCATAAGGTGAATACAAGAAGTTTAGATAACCTTTTGCAACATTCAGATTCCCTTTCTTGGCTGCATTTTTTTCTACAATCGCTACAGGCGGTTCAGCCAGAATAGATAAAGAGGGCGTAATAATTTCAAACTTGCCAGGCTGTTCACGTACTGCCAGAAAGGCTTCGTTTTCCCAAGCCAGCAGCACATCACCAATACCACGTTCAGCAAACGTTGTAGTAGCTCCACGTGCGCCAGAGTCAAGCACTTTGGTATTTTTATAAATCTGGCGAACAAACTCCTGTGCCTTGGCATCATTACCCCCTGGCTGGTGCTTTGCCCATGCCCATGCTGCCAGATAATTCCAGCGCGCGCCTCCAGATGTTTTAGGGTTCGGAGTAATAATTCCTACTCCCGGTTTTACCAGGTCACCCCAGTCTTTTATTCCCTTCGGATTACCTTTACGTACCAGAAATACAATAGTTGAAGTATAAGGAGTGGAATTCTGTGGTAATTTTTTCTGCCAGTCAGCAGGTAATAATTTTGCTTTTTCAGCAATTACATCGATATCGGCAGCAAGTGCCAAAGTCACCACATCAGCTTCCAGTCCATCAATCACCGAGCGTGCCTGCTTACCTGAACCGCCATGAGACTGGCGTAAATTCAGGTCTTGACCGGTACGTTGTTTCCAGTAAGCACCAAACTGCTTATTTACCTGATCATAAAGCTCACGCGTTGGATCATAAGACACATTGAGAAAATCTTTAGCTGCAAAGCTTGCAGTAGAGGCCGAAAGTAATGCTGCAATTATTCCAATTTTTACTTTTGAAAATTTCATATTTTATCCCCAATATTTTGCATAAGCATAAAAACATGAAAGCAGAATAGCGCTAGTCTTTATCCATAAAAAATAATAAAAAACGAATTCATTATGAAAAATAAAGAAAAAGAAAATATACTTCTGTTTCTAAACTAAGTTGCAGAATCAACTGGATACTTCATATCGATGCTGTTTTTCAAGAATGCTAAGAAAATAGAAAATGTTCCTATTGAAGACCGGGCTTTTCAGTATGGAGATGGCTGTTTTACGACAGCCCGGCTGCGGAATAACCAGATAGAGCTGCAAGATTTACATTGGGCTCGGCTGAGGAACAGTTGTGAGCGTCTATATCTTGATGCTGATTTTGACCTGATTGATAAAACGCTTGAACAGCTACAAAATCATTATCCGGTATTAAATGGTACGTTAAAAATACTGATCAGTCGCGGGACGGGGCAGCGGGGTTATAGTTTGCCTGAACATCCGGCCGATATTTATATACTGTTTTATCCTAAAGCCAGTGAAGTGATTAGACCGCAGCTGATCCGAAGTGGTGTGCTGAATCAGGCTATGGGGTTATGTATGCCGAGTCTGGTAGGTATTAAATCTTTGAATCGTCTGGAGCAGGTGCTACTTAAAAAGGAAGCCGAAATGCAGGGTTGGGATGAGGCACTGGTCACCGATGTGCAGGGAAGTGTCGTTGAAGGTGTGAGCAGTAATTGCTTCGTTTTTCAAAACAATACATGGTTTACACCGGAACTTCGCTATAATGGCGTCCACGGTGTGATGCGGGCGACAATCCTGTCACGCATGCAGCGGGAAAATATCGTCTGCGAGCAGCGTTTCATCGACATGGAAAATATTGGGCATTTTCAGAGCCTGTTTTTCTGTAATGCATTAAGCCCCATGAAAATTGTTACTCAACTTGGACAGCGGAGCCTGGATTCCCAGCCTTGTCTGGATTTATTCCGTATTTTGCAACTGGATCAGATTAGCTAGTTTATGCCGAAACCTCACTCAACTCCGAAAAAAAAGAATGCTAAACCTACGTTCCCTGCTGTACTGACGATTATTGCAGGCCTGTTCATACTTGGCTTGGTGGTGCTCTGGTCAAGCCTGTTTAAAGATTATCCGGTAAATGGGCCAAAACAAATGCTGGCAATTAATCCGGGAGACACCTATTCAGGTTTTATTGACCGGCTGGCTGAAGACGAAAAAATCAGTTTTCCAATTATTTTAAAGCTTTACCAGAAACTGGTCATCCATGACACATTAAAGGCTGGTGTATATGAAATCCAAAAAGGCATGAGTGTTCGGCAAGTACTTGAACTGATCTCGAACGCTGAAAATGCCCAGATGAACCGGATTTTAGTGATTGAAGGCACGACCTTTAAGCAGTTACTTGAAAATCTGAAAAAGGACCAGCTGGTTACTCATACTATTACTCATTTACCAGAACAGCAGCTATTAAAGGAATTGAATATTCCTTACAGCCATCCGGAAGGGCTATTTTCACCAGACACTTACTTCTTTGCAAAAGGTGAAACCGACCGCAAGATTCTAACCCATCTCTATACACGCCAGATGAAAGCACTGGATGAGGCATGGCAAAACCGGGCCAGTGGTCTACCGTATAAAGATAAATATGAAGCACTGATCATGGCTTCTATTATTGAAAAAGAGACCAGCATTGATAGTGAACTGCAACAGGTTTCCGGAGTGTTTGTGCGCCGCCTGAAAATGGGAATGCGCTTACAGACTGACCCGACCGTAATTTATGGTATGGGGGATAACTATAAAGGTAATATCACCCGAAAGGATCTGCGTACACCAACGCCTTATAATACCTATACAATTTCTGGCTTGCCGCCAACGCCAATAGCTTTGCCAAGTAAAAAAGCGATTGAGGCAGCAATGCATCCGGATAACTCAAATAATATTTACTTTGTTGCCACCGGCAATGGGGGGCACAAATTTAGCGCCAGCCTCGAAGAACATAACCGTGCAGTACAGCAATATCTATCTGTACTGCGAGCTAAAAATTAGGAGAGTAGGATGTTTATCAGTTTCGAAGGTACAGAAGGCGTAGGAAAAACTACTCTAATCCGTGAAATTTATGCACATTATGAGCAAAAGGGTGCCGAGATCATACTCACTCGTGAACCGGGCGGAACACCTTTAGCTGAACAGATTCGTGCACTGTTACTCTCTGTTAGTCATGATGAAAAGATGAGTGATGATACCGAGCTTCTGCTGATGTATGCAGCAAGAGCCCAACATTTACAACAGGTCATTTTACCTGCGCTTCAGGCCGGTAAAACAGTTTTGTGTGACCGTTTTACCGATGCCAGTTTTGCCTATCAATGTGCTGGACGTGGTCTGAATGAAAATAAATTGGCGGTTCTCAACCAGTCTTTTGTTTCTCGTATGCCAGATATTACATTATGGCTAGATGCACCGGTTGAGCTGGGAATGTCCCGTGCCCGTGAGCGTGGTGCACTAGACCGTTTTGAACAGGAAAAGGTCAGTTTTTTTGAAAAAGTGCGCGCAGGTTACACTAGATTATGGCAACAACATCCAGAACGGATTAAGCGCCTTGATGCTACACAAGCACCAGAAAAGGTACTTGAACAGGCGTTAGAACAGATTGGAAAACTGGCCTGAATTAAAGGCCAGTTTTAGAAAAGGATTGGATTAACCAAGTGCTGGTTCGACTTCCTCATTAACCAGTGGTTGACTAACTTTGAAATCTGGTGGCGTCAGGATGGTTTTTCGAAGTTCAGGCGCCAGCTCCAGATAATCCAGCGTATAGTGCAAACCACGCGATTCTTTACGTTCCATCGCGCAGCGTACAATCATCTCGGAAACCAGTACCAGATTACGCAGCTCAATCAGGTTTTTACTGACCTGATAATCTTCATAATATTCAGTGATTTCCCGCTTAAGCATCTCAATTCGATGCAATGCACGCTTGAGGCGTTTACTGGTACGGACAATACCAACGTAATTCCACATGGTCTGACGCAGTTCGTCCCAGTTTTGCAGAATTACAACATCTTCGTCTGCATCAGTAACCTGCGAGTCGTCCCATTCAGGTACAGCAGGCAAGCTAACTTCAGGGTTAAACTGGCTCTGGATATGCTGGGCTGCACTCATGCCATAAACAAAACACTCTAGCAGGGAGTTACTTGCCATTCGGTTCGCGCCATGCAGACCTGTATAGGACGTTTCCCCAATGGCATATAGGCCAGAAATATCAGTCTGGCTATGCTCATCCACAACCACACCACCGCAGGTATAATGCGCAGCTGGCACCACGGGAATCATATCTTTGGTAATATCAATACCGAGTTCAAGCAGACGGGTATATAAGGTCGGGAAGTGTTCTTTTACAAATTCAGCCGGTTTATGGGTAATGTCCAGCCACACATGACGAATACCCAGCCGCTTGATTTCAAAATCTATGGCACGAGCCACAATGTCTCGAGGGGCCAACTCGGCACGCTCATCAAAACGCAGCATAAAACGTTCACCCTCTGGCAAACGCAGATAAGCACCTTCACCACGCATGGCTTCTGTAATCAGGAAAGAGCGGGCTTGAGGGTGATACAGACAGGTTGGATGGAACTGGTTAAATTCCATATTGGCCACACGGCAGCCAGCACGGTACGCCATGGCAATTCCGTCACCGGTTGCAATATCAGGGTTAGATGTATACAAGTAGGCTTTCATAGCTCCTCCGCAGGCCAGTGCGGTAAATGGAGCTAAAAAAGTATGGACTTTGCCAGTCTTTTCATTAAGTGCGTAAAGGCCGACGGCCCGATTTTTTTGCTCATCTATTCCTAATTTTTCGGTAGTAATCAGGTCAATTGCAATATAGTTTTCAAATATGGTCAGATTTTTCTGTTCTTGGGCACGCTGCACCAGTGTCGTTGAAATCGCTTTGCCGGTTGCATCGGCAGCATGAATAATCCGGCGCTGAGAGTGTCCGCCTTCACGGGTAAGATGCAGTTGTTCGGCATCATCCAGCGTAAACTGTACGCCATGTTTGAGCAGAAAATCGACTGAAGGTTTACCACCTTCTACAGTATGTTTAACCGCGTCCAGCTCGCATAACTGGGCGCCTGCAATCATGGTGTCATCAATATGCTGTTGAATAGAGTCAGTTTCATCCAGAACTGCGGCTACGCCACCCTGTGCATAATATGTGCTGGCTTCTGTCAGGGGAGCTTTAGCTAAAACAGCAATGTTATAATGGTGAGGTAATGATAATGCCAGGCTTAATCCGGCTCCACCGCTACCTACAATAATGACGTCAAACTGATGAGTTGTATTTAAACTGCTCATATTCATCGGCTATTTGATAGAAATTCGATCATCAGACCGTTTTTTGCCTAAGAATGCAAGACTTAAAACGCTCAGGTTTAACCAGAATTTCCAATTAAATTTAAATTTTGTAACGTTTTGACTAAAACCTTGTTTTAAATCATTCATCAAACATATTATTAATCAAAATTAAAAAACCGTTCAGCTAAAAAATTATCATTTAACTGCAGTATGTGAGTTGTGCTTCATGAAAAATCGCTTATTACAAAAAGGAATGTACGCTGCTGTTTTTACTATGGCAGCAGTACAGACACAGGCGGCTTCTACAGTCGATTTCTCTAATCTGGTTGAGCAGGTCAGTCCGGCTGTTGTGAGTGTAAATGTTGTCAAGAAAATGACACAGGAAGAGCTGTTACAGCAGCAGGTACCGGAGTTATTACGCCGCTTTTTTGGCAATCAGGTGATTATTCCGCAACAGCAAGTACCGCAAGAAAAAACCGGCTACGGCAGTGCCTTCTTTATTAGTAAAGATGGTTATCTGCTGACCAATCATCACGTAGTTGAAAATGCCTCACGTATCAGCATCACCTTGAATGATCGTCGTGAAATTGATGCTACTGTAGTTGGAAGTGATGAACGAACCGATGTGGCTTTACTTAAAGTTAATGGCTCAAGCTTTCCAGCTCTGCGAATTGGCAATGTAGACCAGCTCAAGGTTGGTGAACCGGTGTTGGCAATTGGCTCGCCATTTGGTTTTGATTATTCTGCGTCAGCGGGAATTGTCAGTGCTAAATCCCGAAGTATGATGGGAGAAACCTCTGTACCATTCATTCAGACAGATGTTGCGCTTAATCCCGGTAATTCTGGGGGGCCACTATTTAACCAGCGTGGTGAAGTTGTAGGTGTAAATTCACGTATTTTTAGTGGAACGGGTGGCTATATGGGCCTGTCTTTTTCCATACCAATTGATGTCGCAATGGATGTCGCTGAGCAATTAAAGAGTAATGGTAAAGTAATCCGCTCTTATCTGGGGGTAATGCTGCAAGATATCGACCGTAATCTGGCAGAAGCGTATAAATTGCCTAAACCGGAAGGTTCACTTATTACCCAGGTCGCACCAAATTCTCCAGCGGCCAGAGCAGGACTAAAAGCTGGTGACATCATCTTGCAAATTAACGGGATGGCGATCTCCCGTACTTCAGATCTTTTGAATTATCTCAACCGTCAGGCTCCAAATCAGAGTATTCGCTTGCAGGTATTACGTGACGAGAAATTGAGTAATATTACTGCTACGCTCACTACGGCACCAGATAATACGCCAGCAAAAACCAATACACCTGTACAAAATAAAGGACCTGTTTTAGGTATAGCTATTCGCAATCTGACCGAGGCTGAAAGCAGGCAGTTGGGTATTGAGGGCGGAGTATATATTCAGGAAGTTATGCGAGGGGGGCTGGCAGCACAATCCCGCTTGATGCCAGAAGACATCATTACTCAAATTAATAATACGCCTGTGCGAAACAGCGATGAGTTCGTAAATGCAGTAAGTAAGCTGAAAAAGAATACGGTAGCCCGGGTTGCGCTGATCCGTCAGGGGCAACGCGCTATCTTGGGCCTGCGAATCCAGTAACAAACTATACCAATGTTTAAAGCCATCCTGCAGGATGGCTTTTTATTTAAGTACCATTAGCCGGATGATGCCTTTACACTAGATGTTTTATGTGAGTTGATGCAAGACAGGAAAAAATTGCACGTGAATACATTTTTTGATTTAAACATTCAGGTTCAGCCAGAGCATATTGATAGTTTGGGACATGTAAACAACGTCGTATATGTCGCCTGGATGCAACAGGTGGCAGAAGCACATATTGAGGCACTTGGACTGGGACTGAAACAGTATCAGGAACTTAAACATGCCATGGTCGCAGTTGAGCATCAGGTACAATACCGTAAAGCTGCATTTGAAGGGGAGGAACTGATTCTACGTACCTGGCTCTATGATATTAATGCATTGTACTCATACCGTCAGTACGCTTTTTACCGTCCACAAGACCAAACCCTGCTGTTTACCGGTCAGACCAAATGGGCATGTATCGAAATAGCAACGGGTCGCCCAAAACGTATGTCGCCCACTTTTACTCAGGCTTACCAGCCAATTTCAGCAGAGATAAACCCGATGGATTTCTCGACAATCTAAATTGGTCGATATGGTTTTTCCAGATTTTGCTGATTTACAGCTCAAAGCAAAAGCGCATGATTTATGGATACTTTAAAAATTCCATCTGTTATAATCGCTCGCAATTTCCCGAAACAGCTTTTGCTATGTACCTTAAATTTTGTACATAGCCGTATACATTTTTCAAGGTAGCCCATGGCGCAAGCTAAAAAATCTGTTGATATCAAAAACATTCGTAACTTTTCGATTATTGCGCATATTGACCATGGCAAGTCGACCCTGGCAGATCGATTCATTCAAATGTGTGGTGGATTGCAAGACCGTGAAATGCAGGCACAAGTGCTTGACTCAATGGAGCTTGAACGTGAACGCGGTATTACTATTAAAGCCGCTTCTGTAACACTTTATTATACGCATCCGAATGGTCAGGAATATCAGCTCAACTTTATTGATACCCCAGGGCACGTTGACTTTTCTTATGAAGTCTCACGGTCACTGGCAGCCTGTGAAGGTGCTCTACTGGTAGTCGATGCAGCCCAGGGTGTTGAGGCACAGTCAGTTGCCAACTGTTATACCGCAATCGAACAGGGCCTTGAAGTTCTGCCAATTCTTAACAAGATTGACCTGCCACAGGCTGAGCCTGAACGCGTCATTCATGAGATTGAGGAAATTATCGGGATTGAAGCGACTCATGCACCGACTTGCTCTGCAAAAACCGGTATGGGTGTGGATAAAGTTCTGGAAACACTTGTTGAGGTTATTCCGGCGCCAGAGGGTGACCGTGATGCACCTTTACAGGCTCTGATTGTTGACTCATGGTTTGATAATTATTTGGGAGTAGTTTCCCTGGTTCGCATCAAGCAGGGGCGTGTACGTAAAGGCGATAAAATGCTGGTGAAGTCAACAGGCCAGACTCATATTATTACCTCTGTGGGTATTTTTAATCCAAAACATACTGAAACCGGAATGCTCGAAGCAGGCGAAGTAGGTTTTATTATTGCCGGTATTAAAGATATTTTTGGTGCTCCTGTTGGTGATACCATTACTCTGGCCTCTACGCCAGAAGTAGGTACGCTGCCGGGCTTCAAAAAGGTAAAACCTCAGGTATATGCGGGTTTATTTCCGATTGACGCCAGTGATTTTGAGCCTTTCCGTGAAGCATTGCACAAGCTTCAGATTAATGACTCGGCACTATTTTTCGAGCCTGAAAGTTCTGATGCGTTAGGATTCGGTTTCCGCTGTGGCTTCTTGGGAATGCTGCATATGGAAATCGTTCAGGAACGGCTGGAACGCGAATATGATCTGGACCTGATCACTTCTGCCCCTACAGTAGTTTATGAAGCATTAACTAAAGCGGGTGATACGATTTATATCGACAGCCCGTCAAAAATGCCTGATGGTTCTACTGTTGAAGACTTGCGTGAGCCAATTGCGGAATGTCATATCTTGGTGCCACAGGAATATCTGGGTAATGTGATGACGCTATGTATTGAGCGTCGTGGCGTTCAAAAAGACATGAAATTCTTAGGTAATCAGGTCTCTATTACTTTTGAAATTCCAATGGCAGAAGTCGTCATGGACTTTTTTGACCGCTTGAAGTCCTGTTCACGTGGTTTTGCATCACTAGATTATAACTTTGTCCGTTTTGAAAGCTCCTCACTGGTAAAAGTAGATGTGCTGATTAATGGTGAGAAAGTTGATGCTCTGGCAATGATCTGCCATCGTAATGATGCGCGTCACCGTGGTATTGCTCTGGTCGAAAAAATGAAAGATCTGATTCCGCGTCAAATGTTTGATGTAGCGATTCAGGCAGCTATTGGTGCACAGATTATTGCCCGTTCTACTGTAAAAGCCATGCGTAAAAACGTCTTGGCGAAATGTTATGGTGGTGACGTGTCACGTAAGAAAAAACTCCTGTCTAAGCAGAAAGAAGGTAAGAAACGCATGAAGCAGGTGGGTAGTGTTGAGATCCCTCAGGAAGCGTTCCTTGCAGTCTTAAAAGTAGAAAGATAATAATAAGAGGTCATCTAGCTCATGGATTTTGATTTTAACTTGATCCTCGTTCCAGTCACTGTCATTTTTTTCCTGGTGTGGCTGCTCGATAAACTTGTTTTCAAGCAACGCAAAACGAGGGGCCGTGGCAATGAAAATTTTATCATTACCTGGGCTTATGACTTCTGGCCAGTACTAGCTATCGTGCTTGTACTGCGCTCCTTCTTTTATGAACCTTTTAATATTCCGTCAGACTCTATGGTACCAACCCTGGAAACCGGAGACTTTATTCTGGTCAACAAGTATCAGTATGGAATGCGTCTGCCGATTATAAATAAAAAATTCATTGATATTGGTGAACCTGAACGTGGTGATGTGGTGGTATTCCGTTATCCACCGCAGCCAAGTATTAGCTATATTAAACGTGTAGTCGGCTTACCGGGTGATCATATTGTATATGACCATGGACAGCTGAGTATTAATGGACAGCCAGTTAAAAAGGTTCCGGTTGAGTTCAGCCGTGAAAAGGATATTCAGGACACGCCAGCTTCGATCTATCATAAAGAAACTTTGGGCAAACATACTTTTACCATGCGTGAGCTTGAAGGGGTAAATGTTGCGCGTCAGGCTCCATTTATTAACTATGTTGAAAATGGAAAATACTCGGGTGAAGATGGTCTTTACTGGGAAGTCAAAGTTCCAGAAGGTCATTATTTCGCTATGGGAGATAACCGTGACCAGAGTGCAGACAGCCGCTTTTGGGGGTTTGTGCCTGAAGAAAATTTGGCTGGTCGAGCAGTTTATATCTGGATGCATAAGGAACCCGGCTTCAAGATACCAAGCTTTGCACGTAACGGTAAAATTGATTAACCATTTGGGTGGGTAATAACAATGCGTAATGCTCAGCAAGGCACTTCTTATATTACAATTCTATTTGCGATTATTGTCTTTGCAATGGTGGTAAAGGCTGTAGTAGCCATATGGCCAGCATATTGGGATAATCGTGTAATTAATAGCCAGATTGAAGAGTTATTAAAAGACAGTCCAGCAGATATAACGCCAGCAAAATTTACCCAGCAGATGGATCAGCGTTTGGACATGAACAATATTGATGACTTGCAGTTCAAAGATATTGCCCAGGTTTCAAATGATCAGGGTTTACATGTAAATACCCGCTATGAAGTGAGAAAACCTTTCTTGCTTAATATTGATTTAGTACTAAAGTTCGAGAAGAGTTTTGATCAAAGGTCACTCTAAGGTAAGTGATTTTCGCTTACCCAGCCGTATCGGCTATCAGTTCAAGCAGCCTGAGTTGTTGCAGCTTGCCCTGACTCACCGGTCGGTTAGTCACAAATATAATTATGAACGTCTGGAGTTTTTGGGCGATTCACTATTAGGCATGATTATCGCCAACTATTTGTATCATGCATATCCTTTTGAAAATGAAGGCCGGCTGACCCGCATGCGTGCTACTCTGGTCAGGCAGGAAGCATTAGGCAAGATTGCAAACGATTTGAAACTTAGTCAGTGTTTAATATTAAGTACAGGTGAATTAAAATCGGGAGGACACCACCGTGAATCGATTCTGGCCGATACTGTAGAAGCCATTATCGGAGCAATTTATATTGACTGTGGTGAGCTTAAGATTTTACAAGACATCGTACTGAAGTGGTATGGTCCATATTTAAACAATATTGAGCCAACCGACCAGTTAAAAGACCCGAAATCCCGGTTACAGGAATATCTGCAAGCCCGTAAAAAACCTCTCCCTGTTTATGAGGTGGTCGATATTCAAGGGGATGCACCGAACCAGCATTTTAAAGTGGAGTGTTCGGTCGACAGCCTGCCTAAATTTATCGGAGAAGGGTCAAGTCGTCGCTTTGCTGAGCAAGCAGCAGCAGCGGAAATATTAAAGTTATTGGAGCAATAGACTGCATGTCGATCCAGCCAGATCAAAACAGTACAGATCAAGAGTCAAACACACCGGACAATAACCTAATTGACCAGTTCTTTAGTTTACAAGGTGTGACTATACCTGCTGATTTTAAGAGTGGGTTTGTGGCTATTGTCGGACGTCCGAATGTCGGTAAATCAACTTTGATGAACCACCTGTTGGGACAAAAACTCTCTATTACTTCCCGTAAGCCCCAGACAACACGGCATAAAATTATTGGTATTGATAGCCGTGAAAAGTCACAGGCCGTTTACGTAGATACTCCGGGAATGCATAAGAAAGAAGTGCGTGCCATCAATAAGATGATGAACCGTGCAGCACATTCAGCCCTACGTGATGTAAATCTGGTTCTATTTGTGGTAGATGCCCATAAGTGGACACAAAATGATGACCTGGTGCTTGAGAAGCTGAAAAATGCTGAAATGCCAGTCATTCTGGTTATCAACAAGATTGATACTATTGAAGAAAAAAGGACATTGCTTCCTTTGATTCAAGAACGTACTAAACTCATGAATTTTGTGGAAATTGTACCAGTTTCTGCATTGCGTGGTGCAAATCTAGAACATCTGCGCGATACAATTGACAAGTATTTACCGTTCCAACCGCCGTTATACTCATTTGACCAGATTACTGACCGTTCAGAGCGATTCCTGGCATCAGAAGTAATTCGTGAAAAAATTATGCGACAGCTTGGTGAAGAGCTTCCATATGACCTGACTGTTCAGATTGAATCTTTTAAAACTGAGGAGCCGGCATTAAATGAGAAGACTGGCCGGATGAAAGCTGCCTGTACCTATATCGATGCCACCATTTTTGTTGACCGTCCTGGACAAAAAGCCATCGTGATTGGTGAAAAAGGTGCTAAGCTGAAAAAAATCGGGATGGATGCCCGTATTGATATGGAAAAAATGTTCGAACAGAAGATCATGCTGACACTGTGGGTAAAAGTGAAAGGTGGCTGGTCTGATGATGAACGCGCGCTCAAGAGCCTGGGATATAGTGATATCTAAGGCTTAAGCTTTTTGCAGGAGTTCCGTAGTGATCAAGACAATGGCAATACTGATAAGCATTCTAATGCTGCAAGGCTGTATTCATAAGATTGTTACGGTTCCTGTAAAGGTGGCTTATAAAACCACGAAAGGGGTAGTCAAGGGGACTGCGGCAGTGGTGGGTGCAGTTATCCCTGATGGGGATGATAAAGATCAGGCATCAGATCGGGACTAGCTCAACCCTATGCGTAATGAAGCTTTGCATGGTTACCTGATCCATTACCGTAAATATCGTGAGAAGAGTCATCTTGTCTATTTATTTACTGAGGAATATGGCCGGATTGACGGAATTTTACGTCAGGTTCCCCCGCCACAGTATCAACCTTTAGCACTTCAGGCTTCTGGCAAAGGTGAACTCAAAAATTTCAGTAAACTTGAAATCGTAAACCAGCCTATTTTCTTTTACGGTGATGCATTCTTTTCTGGCTTTTATTTAAACGAATTATTACTTCGGTTATGTCCGCTTGAAGAGCCGATGCCACAGACTTATCAGCAGTATCAGTTGACATTAGTCAAGTTACAGCAACTGGCAGTAAATGCACAGCCCGGGCTGCTATTAAGACAAATTTTACGCCAGTTTGAACATATTTTGCTCGAAGAGCTTGGTTATGCTATCGATTTTTCGGTAGATGCTCATCAGCAGCCAGTTGAACCGGAACGATATTACCATTTTCAGATTCAGGAAGGCTTTATACCTGTACAACAAGCCAGTTCAGCTACCTTGGCTGGCCAGAGTCTTCTCACAATGCTGGACTATGAAAAAGGTGCAGATTTCTCCCAGCCACAGTTACAGCTATTATCTCGACTTTATCGCCAGATGATTACATCTTTACTGGGTGACCGGCCATTGAAGAGCCGCCAGTTATGGATTCAAAATACTCATTCTCAATCTTAATCAGGAATTTATTATGGCTGCATTGCTTGGTGTAAACATAGATCACGTTGCTACTTTAAGACAAGCACGAGGCACCGTTTATCCGGACCCGGTGAATGCGGCACTGATTTGTGAACAGGCCGGTGCAGAGGGTATTACCCTGCATTTACGTGAAGACCGCCGTCATATTCAGGATAGTGATGTACGCCGTATGCGTCCAGCTTTGAAAACCCGTATGAATCTTGAGATTGCCGTAACTGATGAAATGGTTGAGTTTGCTAAAGAAATCTGTCCACAGCATGTTTGCTTTGTACCGGAGAAGCGACAGGAACTGACCACAGAAGGCGGTCTGGATGTAGTGACCAATTTTGAAAAAGTTAAAGCAGCAACTCAGGCATTATTGCAAGTTGGTTGTGATGTTTCTCTCTTTATTGATGCCGATCTGGCACAGATTGACGCGGCTATTGCCTGTGGCGTACCTACCATCGAGATTCATACCGGTGCTTATGCAGATGCTCATAATGAAGCAGAACAACAGGCAGAGCTTGAACGTATTATTAAGGGAACTGAATATGCTGCAGGTAAAGGCCTAGTGGTAAATGCAGGACATGGTTTAAACATTGACAACGTAACGCCAATTGCAGCAATTCCACAGATCCATGAATTAAATATTGGACATTCGATTATTGCAGATAGTCTTTTTATTGGACTGGCACAAGCTGTACAGCAAATGAAAGCAGCAATTAAGGCAGCACGTTAATTATGTCGACTTTAAACTATGATGAACTGATGCAGCCAGTAAAAGCTTTTCTCGGTTGTGAAACCCCGAAAGCCTGGCTGGATGAAGCACTGAATAATTTAGAGCTACTGATGCAGGATCATGCCAACTGTGAAAAAAAAGCAGCTGGTACAGCAATGAACCTGATGTTCCGTTACAGCTTTTTTACCGACTTGCAAGTCAAGCTGGCACAGTTAGTTCGTGAAGAGATGCTGCATTATGAACAGGTACTTGAGTTTATGGCTAAACGTGGTCAAGAATGGAAAGCGGTCAGTGCTGGGCGTTATGCAGCCGGCTTGCGCAAAGAAATTCGTACTTATGAGCCAGAAGCTTTAATTGATGTACTGATTATTGGGGCTTTTGTAGAGGCGCGTTCTTGCGAGCGGTTTTATGCACTTGCACCGCTGGTTGATGAAGAGTTAGGGCGTTACTATCGCTATTTGCTTAAATCTGAGTCTCGACACTTCGAGGATTATCTGGCTTTGGCGCTCGACGTGGCCAAGACAGCAAAACTTAAAAATGCTGAAGAAGATATCCAGACACGCATTGAACATATACGGGAAATTGAAAAAGCTCTGATTCTAAGTTCAGATGATCTTTTCAGGTTCCACAGTGGTGTTCCGGCTAAAACTGCAGCTTAACCCCGAGTGCTAATAAGAAATCCTTCTTTATGAAGGATTTTTTTAGTTTGAAAAATAGTAGTTATTAAAAAACAGACAATAAAAAGCCCACTTTAATGCTGTGGGCTTTTATATATTTGGCTCTCCCACCTGGGCTCGAACCAGGGACCTGCGGATTAACAGTCCGTCGCTCTACCGACTGAGCTATGGGAGAATCTGAATGCGATTATAGAGGGATTTTAAAGTGGGTCAAGCTTAAATTGTCATATTTCTGATGCTGGAGTCCCATATGCTTTTTATTTAGTCAAATATTGAAATAAAACAGAAAAAAGCTTTACAGTGCGAATCAACTGTTGCTAGATTAATAACAGAACAGAGCGCTTGAGTAAAACCAAGCAGTGTGGATTTAAACCAACTTGCCAGCACTAAAATGGCTAAACAGGAGAAGGCGAATGAATACGCTATCTATTTCTCAGATTTTCTCTCATTTTTCTTTATATCAGAAAAATTATCTTTCTATTATTCAAGATACTGAACAGTATTTTACGCCGGTAACAGAAGCCTTTATTGACCTTTGGCCAGCTGGTAGACATCAACTTTACTTAGGTGATCTGCTACAACTCTGGTTGAGTGAAAAGTGGTTAATAGAAAAAACCCATTCCTCAATTTTAGATACTCTTTCAGCAACACCGCAACAGATTCAGCAGCTGAAGAAAGATCAGTATATTTATCAAATCACAGGCAGCAACTTATCTGGTCGGAATCAGGCAAAAGTCTGGTCAGTTTCACAGCAAGATGTAGTCTCAGTGTCGTTAGACAGTGCCTTTAAGTTTTACTGTATTTATAAGGGAATAACCCGTCCGCAGAAGCACCATATAAATTCGGGTAAATTTCTGAAATCAGCAATTTAGAGAGAACTTAAAAATCCTAAGATAATAATTAACTTTATAGCTGGCCTATTAAGATAAAAACGCTTAAAGAGAGCATTACTTTAATACTTTGAAGGCGTAAAGCTAGGTTAGAGTTTGCTGAAAAACAGGCTTGCTCGATTCGGGATTTTTAATCTGGAGCAAGCCGGAGAACAATAACTACTAATTACGGAGAATCATGCAAGTGGCTGTTGCAAAAGCATAAAGTTTTCCTTCTTCATCAAAAATTTTTCCTTCAGCAATACCAAGGTTCTTGCTGAGATTGATGAGGGTTCCTGTAGCTTGTAATTCTTTGTTTTTAGGGATTGGACGGCACATTTTAATATTTAAATCTATAGTTCCATATCCTGCACCTGCTTCTAGCATACTGTGAACTGCACAGCCTGTAACAGAATCCAGAACAGTTGCTGCAAAGCCTCCATGTACACCACCTAACGGGTTCAGATGCCGCTCATCTGCTTTCACCTTGAAGGTAACAGTACCCTGGGTGACTTCTACAGACTGCATGGGCATGGTTTTGCCAATGCTGGCTGAGGGCAATATCCCATCACGCATTGCTGTGAGCAGTTCAAGACCAGTCATTTGTTTGGGATCTTTCATTTTTCTTCCTGTTCTATTATTAATTTATAAAGTTCTAAAAAGGAACTTGTTGTTAACTTAGCGGATCGATTAAATTAAAGTCAATAAATTTTTATATGTTAGACAGAAATGAAATGGTCTGAAACCCAGCAGCAGAATTGTCCTGTAGCACAAACACTTGCCATGATTGGTGACCGCTGGACTTTATTAATTATTCGTGATGCATTTTTAGGACTGTCCCGTTTTGAACAGTTTCAAAAATCATTGGGAATTACCCGGCATGTACTTGCAGAGCGTTTAAAACGTTTGGTTGAAGAAGGCATACTGGAAAAACAAAGTTATATAGACCGCCAGCAACGTTTTGAGTACGTGCTGACTGCCAAAGGTAGGGACTTAAAACCTATTTTAATGGCAATCGTCGAGTGGGGTGTGCAGTGGACAGATGCAGAAGAACCAAAATTTTATTTAAAAAAGGAAATATTGGAAGAATTAAAATAGACAGTGAACCCGAACTAAAAAAAAGCCTGCTATGTAAGCAGGCTTTTCTAATTACAGGATTTATTTGGCAGCTTTTTCAGCCTCAACAGAAGCAACAGCTGTATCTACGCCTTCAATCGAGTCTGCTGCTTTTTTAATACGTGCCAGAGCATCTACCAGTACTTCATCAGCAGTAGCATAAGAAATACGCATAAAACCTCCCAGACCAAATGCATCACCTGGAACTACTGCAACACCAGTTTCTTCCAGTAACCATTCAGAGAATTCTGTGCAAGATTTAAGCCCTTTAGCACGAATAAGAGGTTTAATGTTGGCATAGGCATAAAAAGCACCATCTGCAGGCAAACAAGAAATACCATTGATTTCATTAAGACCATTTACAACAAGGTCATGGCGGCGTTTAAATGCTTCAATCATTGGCTCAAGTACATCTTGCGGGCCATTAAGTGCAGCTTCTGCAGCAACCTGTGAAATTGAGGTCGGGTTAGAAGTTGACTGAGACTGGATCTTTTTCATTGCCCCAATCAGCTTGGCAGGACCTGCTGCATAACCAATACGCCAGCCAGTCATTGCATAAGCTTTAGATACGCCATTTAATACGATGGTGCGGTCATATAAATCTGGCGCAACAGTTGCGATATTATAAAATTCATCATCCCACCGGATCGGTTCATACATATCATCAGATGCAATATAAACTTCCGGATATTTGCGAAGGACCTCAGCTAGAGCTTCCAGTTCAGCTTTGGTATAAATCATACCTGTAGGGTTGGAAGGGCTGTTTAATACCACTAGACGGGTTTTGTCAGTAATTGCAGCTTCCAGCTGTTCAGGCGTAATTTTAAAACGCTGCTCTTCACCGCATTTCACAATAACAGGTACACCTTCAGCAATAATCACCATATCTGGATAACTAACCCAGTAAGGTGCAGGAATAATTACTTCATCACCTTTATTTAAAAGTGCGAGTGCAAGGTTAAAAAATGACTGTTTACCACCGCAAGAGACCAGAATCTGGTTTGGTTGGTAATCCAGATTATTGTCACGTTTAAACTTGGCAATAATTGCTTTTTTTAGGCCTGGCGTACCGTCAACAGCGGTATATTTAGTAAAACCATTATTGATCGCTGTAATAGCAGCGTCTTTGATGTGTTGTGGTGTATCAAAATCAGGTTCACCTGCGCCCAAACCAATCACATTCTTTCCAGCAGCTTTTAACTCAGCCGCTTTATTGGTTACAGCAAGCGTTGGGGACGGTTTGATGGCATTTACACGATCAGAGAGACGTACGTCCACGGCAATATTCCTTCTTATGGGGATTAAAAATAAAAAGCAATATTATCTTAGCGTAAAAACTGCTTAAAGGGCGTGTAAAAATTACCATATCAGTAAAAAAATGAAAAAGATGGAATCACCTCATGATGAAGCTACAAAAAATCCCGGAATGTCTGTTCGATTTGAACGGAAAAGCACGTTACAATATGGATTGTTTTATTTTGAGTTAGTGTATGAGCCAAAACAAAAAGCCACTGGTCAAGCTCCCGTTTCCAGTGCCGGCAGCCGATCATCCGGAGCAGGTTGCTGTGCATAACCAGGTTCGCCCTAAAGCTGAAAACTATGCAGACCGTACATGGGCTCCGCCACGTGGCACTCGGCGCTCTATGGGTAAGCGTTAGTTATAAAAACAGGTAGATTGCCTGTTTTTATAATCCCACACAGTTTAATTTATAGCGTGCTGTTTTGGTAATAATGTTGTTTTTTCTGATACATCTGCTGATCAGCACGCTTTAATAAATCTTCTATGCTTTCATTTTCCCTGCTCGTAGCACATCCCATGGAAATACTGATAGGTTGGCTGGCATAATACTGGTTATCAATCTTGAACAGTTCTTCAATAGTTTGCGTTACAGTCAGTGTTTCAGCTTCTGTAGCTGTAGGCAAGAGAATGACGAACTCATCACCTCCAATGCGTGATGCAGTATAACGGGTGTTTTCAATCGCCTGATTAAGTACGTTTCCGACTCTGCGCAATAGCCCATCACCAATATCATGACCTAAGGTGTCATTAATTTCCTTTAAACTGTTCATGTCTATAAAAATACAGGAAACAGGACGCAAACGGCTACGTTCAAGACGTTTGACTTCCTCAGAAAAAAAGGCCCGGTTGCAGAGCTGAGTCAGCACATCATGCCTGCCCAGATATTCCAGATAATTTTCAGCCTTTTTACGTGCGCTGATATCGGTTAAAGCGACCTGCACCATTCCCCAGTCTTCTTCATAACCGGGAAATACAGTAAATTGCAAAATAACATGACGAACACTGCCATCAAGCGCATAATTAACTGCTTCACGCTGGTGATGCAGATTACCATTCCAGAGTTCAATCAGCTGTTCACGGAAGGTCTGCTGCATCTCGTCAGCAAAAATCTGATCAGTATTTTTTAATAAACTCTCTTTATCTGGCGCTTTAAATAGGTCCAGTGTTGCCTGATTTACGTCGATAATCACAATATCATCGATACACTGGTTAACGAACTCACTATGAACATCTAAAAAGGTATGGAAATCCTGAATATTTAGCTGTTTTAGCTGATCAAAACGCTGTTTGATGCGACTGAAATCTTCTACCCATAAAGAAGTCGGTGAATAGATAAATAATGATTCGGCAAGAATACGGTTTTTTTCTTCCTGACGTCGGGCATTTTCGTAGTGGGTAATATCTTCTGTGGTTAGAAGCAGGCGTGAAAGATCATGTTCATAACCAGGTAAAACGATAGCTCTTAACTGAATATCTAAACGTTTACCAGTTAGGGTATAATTTACAGCAGTACTAAAAAAATCGGTTTCTCCCTGCCATAGTGCTACTAGTTCCTGAATGTGGGTTTGATACATGTCCTGCTGAAAAATATTTGCAGTATGTTTAATCAGATCTTGCTGGCTGTCTGCTTCAAAAACTTCTAAAGTTTTGGGATTGACCCGAATGACCTTGATTTTATGAGCACAGTTGCGTACCCGTTCTACATCTTCTTTGAGAAATGCAGCCAGATCATTTATACCTTCTGAACGCCAAACATCAAACTGTTTTTTGATTTCACTATAATCTTCAAGCCACATGGGAATTGGAGACAGATCAAATATTGAAGAATCAAACAGTTCCATGCTTATATCCACATTTTAGGTGACTGGCGAGAGTATAGGGGTAAACAGATTTTTTTAGAACAAATAAGCCGATGAAAGTAAGTGGTTATCTGGATAACAGATATTTCTGAAGCTGTAATTACTGAGCTGAATAAGTTAATAATCTAAAAACCCGTCATATTTTACTTTTAATATTTCTAGTTTCAGCCCAGTAATTTATAAATATATAATAAAATTAAATTTTAAGCTTTGGCAAGTCGATTGACCGGATGCTCAATTTCAATTTCTCCTTCCCAAAGGCGAATAAAATCCTGTTCATTAAAATCATAAAGTTCCATCAATGCGATGATGACACCAGTAAACACCAAGGCTCCTTCAGTATTTTCCGGGAAATCATAAATTTTACCATTGAATTTAGATAAAATATCACTGATTTCATGTTCGCGGCCACGTCCATAGCGGTCACGAGGATACATATCTTCATTAAGTACAATCAGGGCAACGGCTTTTTCAGCTTTTTTCAACCGGGTTTTGTCTAAAGCCGCCTCAAACGAGTCACTACCATGATTAAAATAGAAAATGACCTCATCATTAATAAATTGTCTTACCATATCTCGGGTCAGGGTCGGAAACTGTTTTAAAGCATTTCGTTCTACATACGGCTTAAAAGATTCAGGGAGTATCACATTTTTTGAAATACCTTTAAAAAATGGAGCAATATCTGAAACTTTGTAGCCTGCAATACCACAGCCCAAGGCGGTAATAAAATATTTCATTTTAGGATGGTTACGGGTATAAACCTTGAAATCCTCTACATAATGCTCAATCTGGCTAAGTGGCATTTGCTGAATATGCTCGTTCAAAGTGGGGATAGCATAACTTTGCCCCGCCCAACCTCGACCCACACCTTTTACTGCTCCAAAATACTGGTGGGCTACCCGGGCAGCGCCATCACTGTGTTCGCCTGCCAGATTACTGCCAAATACAAATACAGTATCTTCAGGCAAAGCTTTGATAATACTTTCATCGTGATATTGGTAGACCATATTAACCAGACTTTTTAGAGAAGTGTGTTGTCATGTTGCCGCTGAAAATGCATAGGGTCAAGTGAAATCTTGAGCGCTTTGAAGTGTAACCAAAACATAGCAAAAAGCTATCAGGAAACGCTTAAACATAAAAGAGTTAGTGCCCGAATTCTGTTAAAATATACAGGTCAATCATGAGCAGAGAAGAGTATCAGTGAGCGAGAGCCGTCCTTTTGAATTGGTTACACAGTATGCGCCTGCCGGAGACCAGCCACAGGCTATTGAGAAACTGGTTAAAGGCATCCAGCAAGGGTATAAAAGTCAACTGTTACTTGGGGTGACAGGTTCAGGTAAGACCTATACTATGGCGAATGTCATTGCACAAACCCAGCGGCCCACTATTGTAATGGCACATAATAAGACTTTAGCTGCCCAGCTCTATGGCGAATTTAAAGCTTTTTTCCCCAATAATGCCGTTGAATACTTCGTCAGTTATTATGACTATTATCAACCAGAAGCTTATGTTCCATCCTCTGATACCTTTATTGAAAAAGATGCGGCAATTAATGACCACATTGACCAGATGCGGTTGTCTGCTACCCGTTCTTTACTAGAACGTCGTGATGCTATTATTGTCGCTTCGGTCTCTGCTATTTATGGCTTGGGTGATCCTGAAGCCTATATGAAAATGCTACTGCATATTGTTCAGGGAGACCGTGTTGGCCGTGACGATATTATCCGCCGTCTTGTAGAGATGCAATATACCCGTAACGAGCTTGAGTTTGTACGTGGTACCTATCGGATCCGCGGCGAAATTATGGATATTTTTCCGGCAGAGTCAGAACAGAATGCGATCCGTATTGAACTATTTGATGACGAAGTAGATTCAATACGCTGGTTTGACCCTTTAACTGGCAAAATGCTGCGCAAGGTACCCCGTGTAACAATTTACCCGAAAAGTCACTATGTGACACCAAAAGATAATCTGGTTCGTGCAATTGATACTATTCGTGACGAGCTAAAAGACCAGCTTAAATTCTTTCGCGAACACGATAAACTGCTTGAAGCCCAGCGTATCGAACAACGTACCCGGTATGATCTGGAAATGATGCAACAGCTGGGTTACACCAACGGTATCGAAAATTATTCACGCCACTTATCTGGACGCCGTCCGGGTGATGCACCTCCGACTCTGTTTGACTATGTACCTGATGATGCTCTGCTGATTATTGATGAATCACATGTTACTGTACCGCAAATTGGAGCCATGTATAAAGGTGACCGTTCCCGTAAAGAGAACCTGGTAAATTATGGCTTCCGTTTGCCTAGTGCGCTGGATAACCGGCCCATGAAATTTGAGGAATGGGAGCGGATTATACCCACTACGGTCTTTGTGAGTGCTACACCTGCCCGTTATGAACTGGAAAAGTCAGAACAGGTAGTAGAGCAGGTAGTACGGCCAACCGGACTGATTGATCCGGAAATTGAAATACGTCCAGTATTAACTCAGGTCGATGATGTGCTATCAGAAATCAATATACGTAAAAATTTAAATGAGCGTGTACTGGTGACCACTCTTACTAAGCGTATGGCTGAAGATTTAACTGCTTATTTGAAAGAATACGGGGTAAAAGTAGCCTATCTTCATTCAGATATCGATACTGTGGAGCGAGTAAAAATTATTCATGAACTTCGTACCGGGGTGTTTGATGTATTGGTCGGCATTAACCTGTTACGAGAAGGCCTAGATATGCCGGAAGTATCCCTTGTCGCGATTCTGGATGCAGATAAGGAAGGTTTTTTGCGTTCCGAGCGTTCACTCATTCAGACCATTGGTCGCGCCGCACGTAATATTAAGGGCAAAGCTATCTTATATGCTGACCGCATTACGGACTCTATGCAAAAAGCAATTGATGAAACAGAACGTCGCCGTAACAAACAGATTGAATTTAATGAATTGCATGGAATTATTCCGCGTAGCGCAGTGCGTCAGGTCATTAAAGAAATTGATACTGGAGAAGTATTAGCTGAGGATGAGATTGATGAGAAAATCACCGCGCAGGCACTTTCTCTGACAGCCGATGAACGGCATATTTTAGCTGATCCTAAACTTCTAAGTAAGCATATGGCGAAGCTGGAAAAAGAAATGCTTAAAGCTTCTAAAGAGTTACAGTTTGAACAGGCAGCCCGTCTTCGTGATGAAATTCTGCGGCTAAAAGCCCAAATGTTACAATAGTGGCAGGCTGAAAATTTTTCGCAGCAAATTCATAACATAACACTACATAGAGTGCAAAAAGAACGAGTTAAGTTAGATTATTCTGTGAAATAACTCTTTCATTTCTACGAGGTTTCATGTGTCATGACTAAAAATATATCAAAAGCAGGTTGGCAATTAACAAAGATTGCAGTAGGGGGAGCATTGCTGACTGGTCTTGCTGTCGGGACAATGGCATATGCGCAAAGTAAAACCATGCCTGTGGTTGAGCGAGTTGAACTGGATAAGTATCTGGGTGTATGGTACGAAGTAGCCCGAAAACCTATGTACTTTCAGCGAAAATGTGCGCGTGATGTTACAGCTACTTATACGTTAAATGAAAATGGCAATATAACAGTAGATAATCGCTGTTATACCCAGGAAGGTAAAATGATGCGTTCACTAGGCGAAGCATATGTGATTAATCCTCCATTTAACAGTAAACTTGAAGTCAGTTTCCTGCCAGAGGCAATTCGTTGGTTACCCTTAGGCCGAGGCGATTATTGGATCTTGAAGCTTGATGACAATTACCAGACAGTACTGGTAGGGGAACCTTCTCGCAAGTACTTGTGGGTACTGTCACGTACACCACAGGTTAAACAGGACGTGGTAAATGAATACCTGAATTACGCTTCTTCATTGGGTTATAAGCTTGATGATATTATTCATACTCAACATACGACTAAATAATAAATTTGTCTTAATCTTTTGAGTTTTAGAAAACATGTCTAAGCATGATTTTTAAATAAATAGATGAATTTTCCATTTATCTTTTCTGCTCCTTTATAATGCAAAATTAAAAAATAGAGGGGCAGTAGAAAGTGTTTAAAGGCGTTGTGCTATCCGTTACAGCATCAGTCACCTTCGGGGTTCTCTATTTTTTTACAACCTTTCTTGCTCCTCTTAATAGTGAGCAAACCTTTGCTTGGCGTATGCTATCAACTTTGCCATTTCTGACATTTTTTATGTATTGGAGTGGTGATTTTAAATATATTTCTGCTATTTGGCAGCAGCTTAAAGCCAAACCTCAATTTATTCTAATGTTATTGGTTAGCTCCATTTTATGTACTTCCCAGTTATGGCTGTTTCTGTGGGGTCCAATGAATGGACGAGGCTTACAGGTTTCATTGGGCTATTTCTTATTACCACTGGTTATGGTGCTGATAGGATGTATTTTATTTAAAGAAAAGTTGTCAAGATTTCAGGTAGTGGCAGTAGCACTGGCAGCTATAGGTGTTGGCCATGAACTCTGGCGAATCGGCGGTATAGCTTGGGAAACAGCCTATGTCGCCGTAGCCTATCCCTTTTACTTCTTTTTGCGAAAAAAAATTCATACAGATCATCTGGGAGGCTTCTGGTGGGATATTGTATTAATTCTTCCGGTTGCAATTTATTTGAGCAGCATTGGTCTACATAGTTACAGCCAGTTTCTTGCTTATCCCCACCTATTCCCGGCGATAGCAGGTCTGGGAGCCCTAAGTGCATTAGGCTTGGGTAGTTATATTTTGGCAAGCCGTTATTTGCCTATGGTAATTTTTGGCTTGCTCAGCTATCTGGAACCTGTACTGCTAGCCTTGGCTTCAGTTGCCTTGGGCGAAGCAATTTCAGGCGATGAATGGCTGACCTATATTCCTATCTGGTGTGCAGTATTGGTGTTAGTAGTAGAAGGAAGCTTACATTTATACCGACAGCAAAAAAATAAACAGAATCTGGTACGTAATCTGAAATCTTACCAGACCCGTTTAAAAGATGACTAACTAGAGTCTTGAGTAAGAACTACATGATTCGCTAAGTGATTTTATTCACCCAATTTAAGTATTCATATCTCTAGAATTCTGAACAGATAAGCCTGTAAGATAATTTTGTAAAAAATTAGCGATATTTTATGAAATTATAAGCAATATATTGGAAAATATGACCAGCCCTTTCAGCTTTTGTTTCATTCTTGCCGATAATTCCATTACAATTATCGGGTTTTGAAATTCACGCCTAGATACATTATTAATTAGAGGACGTATTTGTGAGCAAAGACACTATCATCGCCCTGCACGCAGAACACCAAGGTCGCTGGAAAAACCGTGAAGAAATTGCGGAACGGATGATTGCGCTGATTGGCCAGTTATACCGTGAAAAAAATATTGTCACTTCTGTTTATGGCCGTTCTTTAGTTAACCGTTCAGTAATCCAGATTTTAAAAGCCCATCGTCGTACCCGCGTAATGGATGTAGAGCTTTCTGTTGTTCATACTTTTCCAATCCTTGAGGCATTGGTAAAAATCGACAATATCGGCTCTGCTGAGATTGATCTGGGTAAACTGGCTGTTGAATATAAGGAACAGGGTGGTGATGTTGACTCTTTTGTAAAAGAGGCTGTCAAGTCACTAGAAGGTAACCCTGCTTCTGCACAGCCTAAAGATGTCGTACTTTATGGCTTTGGCCGTATTGGCCGTATTCTGGCGCGTCTGATTATCAGCCAGTCTGGTCTGGGCCGTGGTCTGAGCTTAAAAGCAATTGTAGTACGTAAAAGTGCAGATGGTGATCTGGCGAAACGTGCTTCTTTGTTGCGTCGTGACTCAATCCATGGTTCATTTGCGGGCACCATCTCAATTGATGAAGAAAATGAAGCAATCATTGCCAATGGTAACTATATCAAAGTGATCTACGCTTCTAGCCCGGCTGAAGTAGATTATACTGAATATGGTATTGAAAATGCTTTAGTTATTGATAATACAGGCAAATGGCGTGATGCAGAGGGCTTGGCTCAGCATCTGAATTGCCCAGGTGCTGCACGTGTTATTTTAACTGCACCTGGTAAAGGTGAAATGAAAAATGTCGTGTACGGCGTAAATCAGGCAGATATTCTGGATGAAGACAAAATCATCTCTGCTGCTAGTTGTACTACTAATGCGATTACTCCGGTTCTTAAAGTACTGGATGAAAAATATAAAGTTATTAATGGTCATGTTGAAACAGTACACTCATTTACCAATGACCAGAACCTGATTGATAACTACCATAAAGCTGACCGCCGTGGCCGTGCAGCAACACTTAACATGGTAATTACTGAAACTGGAGCTGCTAAGGCTGTTGCTAAGGCATTGCCTCAGCTTAAAGGTAAGTTAACCGGTAATTCAGTACGTGTGCCAACACCAAACGTATCACTGGCAATTCTTAACCTGACTCTGGACCAAGAAGTTGATCGTGAAGAAGTGAACGAATTTATTCGTCAAATTTCAATCAACTCTAACTTGCAGGGCCAGATTGGCTATACTAACTCTACTGAGGTGGTATCGAGCGATTTCATCGGTTCACGTACCGCAGGGGTATTTGATGCACAGGCAACAATTACTTCTGGCAACCGTTTGACTGCTTATGTATGGTATGACAATGAAGTTGGCTATAGCTGTCAGGTATTACGTATTGCTGAGCAGATGGGTGGCGTAAGTTACCCTAAGATTCCTGCTGAAACTAATGCATAAGTCATAATATTTTAAAAAACCCGGGTGAACCTGGGTTTTTTTATATCTGTACAAAAAAACTGCTGAACAACACATAGAAATTTATAACAATGTTGATGAGTAAAAAAATAATATGTTGTTAAGGAAGATATTTTGCAAATAAAGACCATGCTAAGTGGAATAGCCTTTATTCTACTCGCGACCCTGTGCGGGGTGCTGATTGCCATTTGGGCATTTAAACATTTCAAGATCAACATTCCCTTACAAAATCAGGCAGTTGATATTGAATTACAGGAACCCTTGCAAGCACGAGTTAAAATTCATGAGGCCCTAGATGTGAATGTCAAAGGAAAAGTGAATGCCAGTATACCGATTCATGAACAGCTTGATATTCCACTATCTCAGACTTTAAATCCACGGGTATATTTTGATAATGAAGTACCTATCAATACTGTTATACCGGTAAAAGAAACACTTAAGGTGAAACAGGAACTGCCTATTGATACCAAGGTCAAAGTCAGAATTCTGGGCAAAGATGTAACGTTACCGCTCAAAGGTAATATTCCTATTGATCTTGATGTGCCGATTGATATTAAAGTGCCTTTAAACCAGAAAGTACATTTAAAATTTACGGCTCCAGTCAAAACGGTGATTCGTGAAAATCTGAATATTCCATTGAATACAACATTGAATACGAGTATTCCCATTCAAGGTAGACTCAGTGTACCGATTAATGCGCCACTTTCTGCTTCGGTTGATGTCAAGAATATTCTGCCGGTAAAGATACGTAAGGGAGAGCTTTCAATACCCCTTGAACATATAGCACTTAAGCGGGTCACGGCTGAACCGGCCAGTTCGCAAGCTCCCACCTTAAAATAGGAGAAGTTAAGGATGAATATCAGTAACTTCTCGTTAAAAGTTTGGCTGGCCAGTTTTATTTTAGTGAGTAGCTTAATTGCGCTAGTGTTCTGGCTGTATTTAAATGTGCAGGCTTCTCTACAGGTGAGCTCGACCCAGACCGATATTACTTTACCCCATTCTCTAGGTACCCGTATTCATGTAGGAGAATATCTGACTGCACAGACTATAGGGGGAATCAGTTCATCAATTGATCTTGATCACCACTTGGTTTTACCATTGGATGGCAAATATCTGGCAGATTTAAAATTTAATGTGACCACTCCTGTATCGGTACAAATTAAATATTCGACCATGCTCAAAATTAATCAGGTGATGCCCGTCGAAACGACTACAGATTTGATCTATAAAAACAAACTACTTCCAAAATTTCCTTTAAAACTCGATGTACCGGTAAATATTGATGTTCCATTTGAACTGAACCGGACTTATGAATTGCCCATCCAGATTGCATTTAATGGCCCGGTGTATTTCGAGTTTAATCAACAACCGATTAATGTGCATGTAAAGCATCAGCTTAATCCTTCTTTAGAACTGAATGATCCGATTAATATTCCTAAGATCGCTAACTTCGAAGCCACCATGTATAACGTTGAGCGTAATACCAAAGCCAATCTGGATATGAAAATGCTACTGCCGTTAAGTTATATTCAATATCAATAGAACAATTAAAAGTGGAATAAAATTATTTAGGTTGCTTATTTAAAACTAAGCGAGTTGCTGATTTAAAGCTATAAAAACCCTATAGAAAAACCGTCAAACTTTATAAGCATTTATGAAGCTTGCAAATACCGGCTTATAATAAACAATTGCTATATTTTCTATTCGAGAATTTAGTAAAAATATGGCAGAATAGGCGGTTTTAAGAGTTTTTAGAGGATTGGCATATGCGCTTTGTTGATGAAGCAGTCATTACCGTAGAGGCTGGCGACGGTGGCAATGGCGTAGCCAGTTTTCGCCGTGAGAAATTTGTACCTTTTGGTGGACCGGACGGTGGTGACGGTGGCCGTGGGGGAAGCATTTATATCCAGGCGGATGACAATACCAGTACGCTGGTCGACTATCGTTATACCCGTAAGTTCCGTGCTGAACGTGGCAAGAACGGAGCAGGTGCAAACTGTACCGGACGTGGTGGTGAAGACGTTGTTTTATATGTTCCTGTAGGAACGACTGTAGTGGATACAGAATCAGGCGATATTATTGGTGATCTGATTGAAAGTGGCCAGAGAGTACTAGTTGCCGGTGGTGGTGAAGGTGGGCTGGGAAATACTCATTTTAAGTCATCAACCAACCGTGCTCCACGTAAATGTACAACTGGTGTAAAAGGGGAGTATCGTGAGATCCGTCTGGAGCTTAAAGTACTGGCTGATGTAGGACTGCTGGGGATGCCGAATGCTGGTAAGTCGACCTTTATTCGTGCTGTTTCTGCAGCTAAACCTAAGGTAGCAGACTATCCATTTACCACTATGGTGCCAAATCTGGGTGTCGTTGATGCTGATCGTCACCGTTCATTTGTAATGGCTGATATTCCTGGTCTGATCGAAGGCGCGGCAGAAGGCGCAGGCTTGGGTATCCGCTTCCTGAAACATTTGGCACGTACCCGTATTTTATTACACATCGTCGATGTGCAGCCGATTGACGGTTCAGACCCGGTACATAATGCCAAAGCAATTTTACGTGAACTTGAAAAGTTCTCACCAACACTGGCACAGTTACCTGTGGTTCTGGTTCTCAACAAACTCGACCAGTTACCAGAGGATAGCCGTGAAGAATGGTGTGAACATATTCTGAATGAATTGAACTGGGATGGCCCGGTATTTAAGACTTCAGGTCTGCTAAGCGAAGGAACAAAAGATGTTGTTTATTATCTGATGGACCAGATTGAGCAGCAACGTGAACGTGAAATTGAAGACCCTGAATATGCAGCTCAGGTTAAGGCATTCCGTGAACAGCTTGAAGCTGAAACACGTGAGCAAACTATCGCCGCCAAAGAAGCCTATCGTGCAATGCGTCGTGCGCAACGTCTTGCAGATCATGAGGATGATGAGGACTTCGATGATGAAGATGATGAAGTGGAAGTAATCTACGTACGTTAAGTAGAACTGAGGACATGATGATAGAAGTGGTAGATGGGCAGCGACAGCTCAAAGCTTGTAAACGTATCGTTGTAAAAATCGGCTCATCTTTACTCACAGCAAATGGTCAGGGGTTGGATCTTAATGCAATTTCGCATTGGGCTAATCAGATTGCTGACCTGCATAAAGCCGGACATGAAATTATATTGGTGTCTTCCGGTGCTGTGGCAGAGGGGATGGTGCGCATGAAATTGAGCAGTCGACCCACAGATTTACCCAGTCTTCAGGCATGTGCTGCCATTGGCCAGATGGGATTAATCCAAACCTGGTCCAGTGTATTGGAAAAGCATGGGATTCAAACTGCACAGGTACTTTTAACTCACGATGATCTGGCAGACCGCAGACGTTATTTAAACTCATGTGATGCATTACAGCATCTGATTGACTGGCAAGTAGTGCCAGTCATTAATGAAAACGATACAGTCTCGACGGATGAAATCCGCTTTGGCGATAATGATACACTTGCTGCAATGGTAGCAGGACAAGTACATGCTGACCTGTTAATTATTCTGACAGACCAGCAAGGTATGTTCGACTCAGATCCGCGTTCCAACCCGCAAGCCAAACTACTTTCTACAGTGCGTGCACTCGATGATAGTCTGTTTGAAATGGCAGGCGGTGGCGGCGTACTTGGCCGAGGCGGTATGGTCACTAAAGTTCGTGCTGCACGTTTGGCCGCAAGATCAGGTTGTCCTACCCTGATTGCCAGTGGTGAAAGTGACAACGTACTTTCACGTCTGATGAGCGGTGAAATGCTGGGGACTTTATTTGCCACTGATAAAGATCGCATGACTGCGCATCAACAGTGGCTGGCTGCCCATTTACAGACCGCCGGGCGGCTTGTAATCGATGATGGTGCGATAGAAGCTATTCGTGAAAAACACCGTAGTCTGTTACCTGTGGGTGTTCGTGCCGTGGAAGGCCATTTTAACCGTGGTGATGTTGTGGAGTGTGTAGATAGCCGGGGCAAACGGATTGCAGTAGGCCGAGTGAATTTTAGTTCGCGCTCTGCGGAAATTGTAAAAGGTCTATCTTCTAATAAAGTTTATCAAGTTCTTGGTGAAGCACGCTCTCTAGAAATGATTCATCGCAATCATATGGCGATTTACTGAGATTCTTGTATTAATAAAAAAGCTCGCTCAGGCGAGCTTTTTTATAGGCTCTAATGCAGGCAGTTCAGCATCTTCTCCAACCATATAGCAGTAATCAGCCAGACTAAACATTTCTAGGTCTTCATAACTGTTCCCATACGCATAAACAGACTGGTAATCGGTTAATGTATATTTTTCTTGTATCCTTAACTTTTTCTGCTCGCAACTGCAATCTGGACTGCTATAAAATCCGCTCAATTTGCCCTGATGTACTTCAGTTTTAGTGCAAATCAGGTCTACTCCAAGCAGCCTGCAAAAAGGTTCAAGATAAAGATCGATTGAAGCCGATACAATAACAACATCGTCACCTTTTGCTTGATGTTGTCTCAGACGCCTTAACAATTCAGGATTAAGCTGGTGTACTAACAAGTGTGCATACTGTTCTGCCATTGAACGTATATTTTTGGCATTACTACCTTTAAACATGGCCGAAAACAATTTCGGGCGCATCTGGTGTGCAGGGTATAGCTTGAAATAATAGGCCTGAATCCAAGGGAGAATTTTCAGGCCTTGACGCATGATATGTCGTTTAGAGAGCGTATAAAAGATAAAGCCAGTAAAGCTGTCACTACGGCACAATGTACCGTCAAAATCAAATAGCGCAAGGTTTATAGCTTGATACGTTTGGCGCGTTGCATGCATGTCTGATATCGTCCATTGACGCGTGTGGCAAACCAGTTGGTATTATAGTCACGGCTTAATTTTGGTCCGGAAATGACTACTTCTGGCATAATGGCATAAATTGGTTCTTTACCTGTTTTTTCCTGGTAGAGTTTTTTTACTGCAAGGTAAGTTTGAGTATCTTCAAAGTCTTGCTCTTTTTCCTCCTTTAAATCAGAGCGAATTTGGCGTGGCGTAATCAGAACATTGTTTGCAGCAAAGACCGCAATCAGCTCACGTTCAGACTGGCTTTTGTTTGAACGGATGCTACCGTCTTTATTATAAAGTAGCAGGTCACCATCTAGGTCTAGCTCTGCTTCAGTTAAGTCATTAAGCATACTCTGAAAGGCTGCATTACGGCTTGAATAGCGTCCAGAGTTATAATCTGCAAAGCGGTAGAGCGGCTTGTCATAATCAGCAGGGTACATCATCAAACGATGAATCCCATAATATAGGCCGCCATTTTGGGTATACAGGTCGCTACGCAATTCAGCCATATTCATACCAGAACGCTTATGCTCTTTGGCATAACCGATATGAACCTGCATTGAACCTAAGGTTGTAATCGGATTTAAACGTTCAGAAACATCTTGTCCTACCAGACGGGCGGCTCCGGTTAGAGCACTTACATGATAGTGTTTACTAAAATGATTAAACATTTCACGGTAGAGTTCATCCAGTTCACGTTCTGTTTTAACCTTGCGCATTCTGCTCAGGTAGTTATCATCCGGAGAAGGTTGGGTTTTCAGCATATTCTTAAAATATCCGGCCAGTGTTACACCCAGTTTATCTTCAAGACGCTGATCAACTTCACGTATAGCTTTTTCACCCAAACCCGGTACTTGCGGGTCAGCAACAAAGTTAGATTCTTGATCGACTACTGCAATAATTGTACAGATATTTTCCTTGGTTTTAGGTATTCCCAACTGGTCAGTAATTTCATATAAGTCACCAGCCCAAGAGCCACGGTTTTGTACACGAGTAGGAATAAGCCGTTTAATCTGCTCTTCTTTTAATTCTGGTTCATCATTTTTAGACCACCACGAGCCTTCACCGCAGGCAATCAGACTGAGTGACAAAACAAGAACACTTAAGGATTTAATGGCGGTTGTGCAGCGTAAATTTTTTTTCATGACAATGAAGACAGATGAGTACAGGGATAAGCACCTAAGGCGAATGAAGTATACTATGTCGCTAATAAAATGTACGAATATATATGTATATTAGAGAAGCCCGTTTAAAAAATAATTCTATATCCCTGTACATATTATTAAGCGACAGAGAATTGATGAATAAGATTCAATAATTCTAGTTGGCATAACCCTTGCTTTTAAAAAGATGAATATTCAACTTTTTAAATTTAGGGAAATAGGATGTATAAACCGCTTACTTTATCACTGGCTATATTGTCAGCTTTACTAGGCTCTACTTCAACTTTTGCAGAAGAGTTTAAAGTTCTTAAACAGATAAGTAATCAGCCGGGACTTTTAACGCAGGGAAAGTATAAAGATCAATATTATATACCCAGTACTTTAAAAACTATTCAATGGGGTTATCTGCCTAATAAAGATTCCCGACCAGTTCTAAGTGTGCCTACCGATAGTACTGTTGTTTTTGATACTGTTTCCCATGAAGGCTTGCTCGAAGATCAGGGGCGTAATGCAGAAAAATATTTTCGTTCCCAGGGTGTAAAGCCAGAATATATTCTAGATGAAGCAAAGATGATTACGCAGTCTGCTTTAAAACATGATTTTAGTAAAGATGGACCACATATTGTGACGGGGCCTATTGAAATACAGGGTGCAATGCCGGGTGATATATTAAAGGTAGAAGTACTCAATGTTGAACCACGAGTTCCTTATGGGGTAATTTCTAACCGTCATGGTAAAGGCACTCTGGTAGGAGAGTTCCCTAAAAAAACAGTACAGGAAGGTGCTTCCCACTTATACCCGGAACGTTACGGCAATGTATCAGTTTTTACACCTATTGAGAAAAATGCTCAGGGAGAGTATGAAGGTGTACTAAAAACACAACAGGGCAAGTCGATTCGTTTCCCTCTTGCACCATTTATGGGAATTATGGGTGTGGCTGCTAATACCAGTGAACCAGTAAATTCGATTCCACCTGCTTTCTTTGGCGGAAATATTGATATTAACGAGTTAGGTAAAGGCTCAACTGTTTATTATCCGGTACAGGTTCCTGGCGCACTTTTCTATACTGGTGATAGCCATTTCGTTCAGGGCGATGGTGAAGTCGCTTTAACGGCACTTGAAGGTTCAGCACGCGCTACATTGAAATTTACACTGCTAAAAGCTGGAAAGGACAAAATTCCTGGTAAGGAGATTAAACATGTACTTGCTGAAAATGATCAATTCTGGATTACACCAGGATTAGATGAAGACCTTGATATAGCCATGAAAAAATCCACCCGTGAAGCTATCCGGTTCTTAAATCAGGAATATGGTATTGATGAAGCACTTGCTTATGCTTATTTAAGTGCTGCTACTGATTTTGAAGTTTCACAAGTAGTAGACCGGACTAAAGGAATTCACGCTATGATTCGAAAAGCTGATTTCAAAGAATTTAATCAGCCAGAAAAAAGCAGATAAATGGGAGAAGAGAGAAAATATCGATGAGGATATTTTCTCTTGCCCTTAAAGAAGTATAAGGATACTTAAACTGAACTGACTAGCCTAATAATATATTATGACTCTACATTTTTTATGATAAAAATATACATTCAATCTTTAAGTGTCACTTTTATTTAATTAAATGATTATTCAGGTTGCCTAAGTAATTATAGGGGCTAAGCCCTTACATTTCTCGACCATCCTCTTACAGACCCAGCTTAATAGGGGGTATTAAATGACTTATAAAGCGATTTAAAAAGTAGAGGAATCAAAATGAAGAATATTTACGCAGTTCTTATACTTTCTTTAACTGGTACGTCATTTACGTCTTCTGTTATTGCTGCTTCTACCGCGGATCGACCTGCACCAGAAGCCATTGCTGCAGCTGAAGCCCAAAAAGCTGCTTTAGACTATCAATATGAACAAGAGCACAAATCATCCGCCTCTTCAGATTAGACAATACAGGGCTTTATAAGATATAAGCTGTGAACTTTAAAGCCCTGCTTTCAAAAACAGTTTTATTATAACTATATTAAACCTGTTCAAATTATATAATATTTATATTTTCTAAATAATAAAAAATTACTCTCTGTTTAATTATAAATGAATCTAATAATTCATAAAGGCTATAGCAGTTATACATAAAACCTTTCATCTCATTATAAAAAAGTAATTACAATTTACTAAAAGTATGCATAATAATTTTATCTTTAGTTGAAAAGGTTCACTTATATGGATCCATCGCCGTGTCGATCAAAAATTATTTTTAATCAGCCTCATTTATCCGGAGGTCTAAACTAATGGAATTTTTATTAGATCCGGGCATATGGGTGGGTTTACTTACCCTGATTGTTTTAGAAATTGTTCTAGGTATTGATAACCTGGTTTTTATTGCCATTTTGGCTGACAAGCTCCCTCCTGAAAAACGGGACAAAGCCCGTGTAATAGGTCTTTCTTTAGCCCTAGTAATGCGTTTGGGCTTATTATTTGCTATCTCTTGGTTAGTCACTTTGACTCAACCGCTTATTACTGTCTTTGACTGGACTTTCTCCGGTCGGGATCTGATTCTTTTATTCGGTGGTCTGTTCCTGCTTTATAAAGCAGTCAGTGAATTACATGAACGGATGGAAGGTAAAACTGAAGTTAAAGTTACTACGAATGTAGCTTATGCAAGTTTTACTGCGGTTGTAGCCCAGATTGTTATACTCGACGCTGTCTTCTCTTTAGATTCGGTGATTACTGCAATTGGAATGGTTGACAATATTTATGTCATGATGGCCGCCATGATTGTCGCTATGGCAGTAATGTTGCTGGCTTCCAAACCATTAACTGAATTTGTAAACCGTCATCCGACTGTTATTATCCTGTGTTTAAGCTTCCTGCTCTTGATTGGTATTAGCCTGATTGCTGAAGGATTTGGTTTCCATATTCCTAAAGGCTATATTTATTCAGGTATAGGTGTTGCAATTCTTATCGAGATATTTAATCAGTTTACTTCGCGAAATGCAGCAAAGCATGAGGCAAAAATTCCTCTGCGTCATCGTACAGCGAACTCGATTTTAAAACTGATGGGTGGACGTGTAGAAACTGTGGCTGATGCACAATCTACAGAAGCGCAAGATGCATTTGTAGATGAAGAGCGCTATATGATTGGTGGAGTACTGACACTTGCCGAACGCTCAGTAGCCTCAATTATGACTCCCCGTAACCAGATTTCCTGGGTAAACCTTGAGGATTCACCTGAACAGATTCGTGAACAGGTATTATCTGTTCCTCATAGCCTGTTTCCTGTATGCCGTGGTAGCCTTGATAGAGTAATCAGCGTGATACGTGCCAAGGAACTGCTAGATGTACTTGAAGATGAAGTCCAGCTAAAAGCCCTGTTAAAACAGCAACGACCAATCTACATTTTTGAAAAAATGAAAGTGATTGATGCGATTAATACTTTGCGTACTTCCAAAGGCTCGCTAGTATTGGTCAATGATGAGTTTGGTAATATCCAGGGGCTTATTTCACCACTAGATGTATTTGAGGCAATTGCAGGTGAGTTTCCAGATGCCGATGAACAGCTTGACCTGGTAAAGATTGATGAAAGCACTTGGAAAGCTGCCGGGAGCCTGGATTTGTATCAGCTAGAACTGGAGCTTGGCATGCTAGACTTGGTAGAAGATGATGCAGACTATGTGAGTGTAGCTGGTCTGATTTTAGATAAAATTCAGGATAAGATCACAATCGGTACTCAACTAGATTTCCAGGGTGTACATTTTGAAGTGACAGAACTGGAAGGTAACCGAATCAAGACTGTTCAGATTACACATCATTCATAATCTGGTCTTTTAAAAAGAGCTTCTTAAAGAAGCTCTTTTTTATTTTAATATATTCATATGCAAGCCTAAATTTAAACAGAGAAGAGCAAGCATCGTTTAAATAACTGGAATAGCCCGTTATATACTGGTTTATATAAACCATACTTTATGGACCACGAACACAGTTACGACCTTCACGTTTAGCTTGATAAAGATAGTGATCAGCAATTTTGAAAACTTCTTCAGTGCTTTTGGAGCTCTCTGGCCAGTATGCGATACCAATAGAAATAGTTACCGGGCCAGACAGGTTGGTAATATTCGATTCTATTTTTTTTCTTAAACGTTCAGCACTGTTATAGACTGCTTTTTTATCAATAGTCGGCATGAGTACAGCGAACTCTTCTCCTCCACAACGACAGCAAATATCATCTTTACGAAAATTGGTTCTTAAATGACCGGCAATTTGTTTTAAAACTATATCACCTTGAATATGGCCATAAGTATCATTAATTTTTTTAAAATAGTCGACATCAATCAGGAGAATAGAAAAAGGTGTATGGTTATCTACCATTTCTTTAATAAAGATATCGATACCCCTGCGATTGTACAAGGCAGTGAGAGGATCAGAATTAACATGATGATTCATTTCTGAAATTTTCTTGCTAAAATTTTGTGCACTTAAAAGTAAGGATAGTTTGAATTTCTGTACTTCATAATACCAAGGGCTAATCGCTTGAATTTTCTGTTCTATTTCTGGCTGGTTAAGACGACTCGCCATTTTAGCCAAGTGATTCAAGGGGGAAGAAATGAATAGTGAAAGTTTCCAGATCACCAAAAAGATCAATAGATAAAATAATAGGATAACAACTGATACTTTATAAATTACTGAATTTGCCTGTTTAAGTAACTCTCTGGTTGGCTGTTGAGAAACCACAATCCAGTTAGTAGTAGAAATACGAGCGAAACCTGCTAAATTTTCTATTCCTCGACTGTTAATGAGCTCTACTCGCCCTCTATTGATTTGGTTCATATAAGAGAGGGCAGTATTGTTAGTCATAATGCTACCTATTCTCGCGGAATCGGGATGAAAGATAATCTGTCTGCTTTGATCGATCACATACATATAATTTTTTTTATAACCGTATTCGCTGGCAAGAAGGTCACTGATAATATTTTTTTCATTTAAATTGATAACAACCCCCATATAGCCCTGATAAATATTTTGCTTGTTGAAGATTGGTTGAGCTATAAAAATAATTAAATTGTGCCTGATAGAATAATAAGGTTGAGAAATATAGGGTTGTTTACTCTGTGCTAGATGCTTGAAGTTTAGAAGATCCTGATTTGTCAGTTGACCGCTATCAAAACTGGCCGGACTAAAATTAAGAATATTTCCTCGACGGTCACCAATGATTACCGCATTAAAATAATGAGCTTGATTCTTCAGGCGATCGACTTCATATTGCCGTAATTTATTATTATCAAAAGAATGACTAACGGCTAAAGTACTATGCTTGAGCTCAGATAAAAGATTTCTAAAATAGTTGTCAGTACTATTCGCGATCTTAAAAGCATATTCATAGTTCAAGGCAAGTGAATCATTTATTAATTCTTTTTTAGCAATATAGTGACCAATGAGTAAGGAGATAATAAATAAAGAAGAAACAGCAAATATGGTAAGAATAAGGATTAGTTTTCTTAAGTTAAGGTTAAGGGCATGAATAAAGCTAATATGTGACATGGTGCATGAAATCTATATCAACAGTGAAATATTCTATCTTATTTTGTATGTTCTTGGTTAATATTTGTTCTTTTTATTTTTAGATATGGGTTAGTTAACCAAGTTAAAAGATATTAAAATTAGATAAATTAATAAAAAAAATTCTATTTTAGAACTCAACCTTATGACATTTTATATATTTTTAATATATTAAAAAATAATAAATAATTTTTTTAACTATTTATAATAAGTCTATAGTTTTTAATCACTTAATAGTTCCAATAAAAATTTATTCATTATGATGAAGTTTAATTTGTATTTTGATACATATTTTTATTATTTAAGTTAAAGCAAAACAGCCACTTATGCTAAGCTAAATATAAATAATAGATGAGGATAACTATATGAAAAATATACCAAATGGAACCCAAGTCATTCATCATCTAAATTATGAAGAACAAGTATTTTATAAAGAAGAGAATGGAAACTTACTATTTTGGAATGAGAGTAAATGGGAAAAAGCCCTGATAGAAAGTATTGAGATGATGATCATTAAAGATTTTGAATTAACTGATCTAAGAAACTAAAAGACTATCCTGAAGGGGACGTTTTAAGATAGATCAATTTATAGCTGTAGCCCTGCCAATACAGGTGATTGAGCAGGGTTTATCATTTCTAATGTACTGAATTTATTTAATTTATCTGAAACTCAAGTTAAGTTAACCTATATTCTAGCTCAGGTAGACTTTTATAAAAGATATTAGTTAAGCTTTTGATTATATACCGATATTCTTCAAGATAAATGCGATAGTTGAATTTTAAAAACTCAATAAATTAAAAATAGATATTCTTTCTGTAAATAATTAAACTAGTTGGTCCGCTATTTGATCCGCTCTAATCTGGGCTTTAGCTTAAAATATCTCTGACCACTTTTTCTCTCCTGTACTGTAATTTATTAAGCCTATCTTGTTCAAGGTATAAGTTGGGAGAGCTAAGCAGGGTATTAAGTAGTGTCAGGTTTTAAAATAGATCTAAAGATGAATAGCTTAGTAAACAAGTTGAAAGTGAGGTTGGAAATTTGAGTCAAAATACCGTAATCAGAGAGCTATTTGATCGGCCAATCGAGCAAAAAATTTGGGTCGCGCCAATGGCAGGGGTGACAGATCGACCATTTAGAACCTTATGTAAATACTTTGGTGCAGGCCATGCTGTTAGCGAAATGATGACAGCTGATAAGACACTGAGGATGAGTAAAAAGAGTTTATATCGGGCTAATTTTGATGGTGAATTAGCTCCAATTTCTGCCCAGATAGCAGGATCCGATCCAGAACAACTGGTTGAAGCAGCACGTTATCAGATTGCTAATGGTGCTCAGATTATTGATATTAATATGGGATGTCCGGCAAAAAAAGTCTGTAATAAACTTGCAGGCTCTGCTTTATTACAGGATGAAGAACTGGTTGCGCGTATTTTAGATACCGTAGTTGCCGCAGTTGATGTACCAGTTACCCTTAAAACTCGTTTGGGGTATTTAAATGGTCAAGAAAATATTCTGCGTGTGGCGAAGCGGGCAGAAGAGGCTGGTATTGCGGCACTGGCTTTACACGGCCGGACTCGTGAAGACATGTATTTAAATCATGCACGTTATGATTTGATTCGTGAAGTTAAAAAAATTATTCATATTCCAGTAATTGCTAATGGCGATATCGATAGTCCTGAAAAAGCCAAATTTGTATTGGAACATACAGGCGCCGATGCGATCATGATTGGGCGTGCAGCACAGGGGCGTCCATGGATATTTCGAGAAATTGCCCATTATTTAAATACTGGAGAATACCTAAAAGCCCCTGATATTGAAGAGGTAAAACATGTATTGCTTGGGCATTTAAGTGAGCTCTATGAATTTTATGGGGAGTATTCTGGCTGCCGTATCGCCCGTAAACATATAGCTTGGTATACCAAGGGCTTATATGCCAGCAATGAGTTTCGTCAGAAAATGTATCAAGTAGAAAGTACGTTAGAGCAGGCAAAAGTAGTAGAAGCTTATTTTAACCAGTTATTGGCCCAAGGACATTTAATGAGTGATGTACAGCAAGAAACTGTTAACCTGCTTGATCCTTAAGCCAAAAAGAGGCTAGGCATGAATATTGTCTTGCTCTAGCCTCCGGTTAAAAACTGTTAATCTAAATTTGAATGAGTGGCCTGATTAATTTCAAGATTTAGCAGGTTAATCAGGTCAACAGCATTTAGCTGTCGAATCTGGGCAACATTACTGCCAGCCCAGAATGCCCCATACTCATAGTGGCCCTGTTTGGATGCAATTTGATGTAGCTGTTTTGCAATATCATAAACATATGGATAGGCGGGTAGACTTGGCCGCTGAACCAGATCAACTTCGGTATGCCATGCATTAATCAGGCCGCGTGCCGGGCGTCCTGAAATAGTTGAGGTAATTTGAGTAAGAGGCCGGTTAAATAAAGCTTCGCGATAGGCTGCATTGGCATTTGAGCTTGGACATTGAACAAAGGCAGTTCCTAACTGTACAGCTTGAGCACCAAGTGCAAGACATTGCTGTGCTTGGCGGCCGTTCATGATTCCGCCCGCTGCTACGACTGGTAAATCAAGATATTGTAAAATTAAGCGTACCAAGTCAGTCGTTTTAATAGCGCTGTCACGATGCGGGTTAAAACAGCCACGATGTCCACCGGCCTCTACCCCTTGAGCAATAATGACATCAATCCCTGCTTCTGCAATTGCTTTTGCTTCCGCCAGATTGGTTGCAGAAACCATGGTTAAAATCTTTGCTTTTTTAAGTGCTTCAATCTGATGTGGGTGTGGAATACCAAAATGAAAACTGACGGCTGCTGGGCAAGTCTCTAAAACAAGATTGAGATAATCATCTGAGTCCTTAAAGCTTGGATAGATATTTTTTAACTCGTGAGGTGCAGAGGCATCAAATTTTCTAAAGTGCGGTTCTAGATATTCAATCCATTCTTGTGCAGTATCCTGATCCAGTATTTTAGAGCGATGACAAAAAAAATTAAGCTGAAAAGGCTGTCGGGTTAGCTGTTGTGTTTTTAAAATCTGTTTACGTGCCTGCTCAACTGTATTGGCTCCTAGGCCTAATGAGCCCAAAGCTCCGGCATTAGAGACTTCAGCCGCCAGCTCGGGTGTACTTACACCTGCCATAGGCGCCAAGAAAATAGAGTGTTTCAAGCTAAGTCTTTCGATCAGATTCATATTCTTATTACCTAAATTTTATTTTAAGATTTACGTCAAACGCTCGAGAGATGCAACCAATATCCAATATTTTGTTAATAAATAACGTAATTTCAGGCATGGCTAGTTTCCTTATGCCTTTTTATATGAAGGCAGAGCAAACCATAAACTTGAGTTTCTCTATCACTACCAGATTATATTCAAATTAAAATAGCCTAAGTTAATTTAACGACATGCCTTGTCGCAAAGAAATAAATGCAAGCTGTGCAGTCGCAACAGACTAGTATAATTAATAATTATCTCTCTACATGGATGATTGGGTCTATGTCTGAACGTATTCGCGAGAAACTGCAAATTCTGGCTGATGCCGCTAAATATGATGTATCCTGCTCATCAAGTGGCAGTAATCGAAAAAATAAGGATAAAGGACTCGGAAATACCGGTTCCGGGATCTGTCATAGCTATACTGAAGACGGTCGTTGTGTCTCTCTGCTTAAAGTCTTATTTTCAAATATTTGTATTTACGACTGTGCTTACTGTGTTTCAAGACGATCAAATGATGTGAAACGTGCTGCCTTTACTGTGCAGGAAGTCGTAGATCTTACTATTAATTTTTATCGTCGTAACTATATTGAAGGCCTGTTCTTAAGTTCAGGGATTTTTAAATCGGCTGACCATACTATGGAACGCATGTTGCAGGTGGTTAAAAAGCTTCGGTTAGAAGAAAATTTTAATGGATATATACACTTAAAGACCATTCCAGGAGCCTCACCTGAACTGATTACAGAAGCTGGACTATATGCTGACCGGATGAGTATCAATCTGGAAATGCCAACAGCAGATGGACTACAAAAGTTTGCACCTGAGAAAAGTCACAATGAGGTGCAGAAAGATCTGGGAATTGTCCGTGACCGGCTTATCCAGTTTAAGGATGAGCGTAAAATCATTAAAACAGTACCCAAATTTGTTCCGGCAGGTCAAACCACACAAATGGTTGTCGGGGCGCATCATGAAACTGATCAGGACGTGATTTTAATGGCAGATCGCCATTATAAAGAGTTTAAACTGAAGCGTGTCTATTATTCTGGTTATATTCCAATTAACTCTGAAGATCAGGCTTTACCTGCCATTGGATCAGCACCACCATTATTACGTGAAAACCGGTTATACCAGACTGACTGGCTCATGCGCTTTTATGAGTTCGATGCTTATGAACTGCTTGATGACGAACATCCGAACCTTGAACTGGATGTAGACCCAAAATTGGCTTGGGCACTACGTCATCCGGAACAGTTTCCGGTAGATATTAATAGGGCTGAATATAGAATGATCTTGCGCGTGCCGGGTATTGGCGTACGTTCTGCGAGAAAGGTGATCCAGGCGCGGCGCTTTGGCAGTATTCATATTGATCAGCTTAAACGCATGGGGATTGCTTATAATCGGGCCCAGCACTTTATTCGCTGTGCAGATACACCCAAATTTATCAAAGAAATGTTGCCGAGCCAGATCAGGCAGCAGATTCTGCTGGCTGGCCAGTCCAAATATAATGCACAGCTCTCTCCACAATTAGGACTAGGCTTTTAAGTGGCCCAGTATGTTTTTGATGGCAGTATGACCGGACTGCTAAGCTGTGTTTTCCGGGCTTTTCAATTTAAAGAGTTTGCAGTAAAAATTAGTATACAAGGGCGCTTCCAGTCGGGACTGTTTGATGAGGTGATTCATGTAAGTGCAAATGATGAACATGCACAACGTGTATGGAATGCTTTAAAAATTAAAGTTGAACATACGAGCCTGAAAAATTTTTATTACACTTTTTTATCTGAACAGGAACAGGCATTTCAGCAGCTCTTTGAATTTTGTATATATATATTTCAGTCTGCTTTACCCGTAGACTACAACTATGGTCATACTGCGGTATTGGGTCTTTCCCAATGGACCAAGCAGGTAGGGCGTGAGAAGCACCGCATGGAAGCTTTTGTCCGCTTCAAAAAAGCCAAGAATGGTCTTTTCATTGCGCTGGTACGACCAGACTTTAATGTATTGCCTCTAATTGAACGGCATTTTAAGGACCGTTATCAGGACCAGTCTTGGCTGATTTATGATGAGAAAAGGAATTATGGAATTTATTATGATTTAAAACAGGTCCATCAGGTGCATATGCAGGTAGAACAAGTGGACCAGACATTACATACTGGGTTTAATCAGAAATTTACAGTGGAACTGGATGATGATGAATTGCTTTATGACCAGCTTTGGAAAGACTATTTTTGTGCTATTAATATTGAAGCTCGACGTAATATAAAACTGCATATACAGTATGTCCCTAAACGTTATTGGCGTTATATGAATGAGAAAATATTGTTCGAAGACTCATTTTTGCAAAAGAGATGAGAAAAATTTCATAATCGAATAAAGTAACGCACAGTATTAAGCTTAGAGTTAATGATGAAATTCTTCCATGTTGTTTTAATTTCTTTATCTCTTGTTTTGCTGGGAGCATGCGCAGAAAAACGGCCTGATGATTTCCATAGTACGCCAGCTGATTATCGGGTAAATAGTGCAGTAGAACTGCAAACCAAAATAGATCATCTTAACCAGGAACTGCAGCAGCAATTCTTAACTTTCAAATCTCAATATCCTGATGCGTTTTCTGATCCTAAGGCTGAGCTGGATGTTCATAATTTGCATACATTAAACGAGCATCTGGTGAGCCGGTTTGCGTTGAAGAATGCAAAAAATGGTTACTGCAATATGATGAACAGTTATTTTGTAAAGATGTTTCAAATTGGACACCAGAATCTCAATCTGGTTGAACATCTTAAACTTGAACATCTACCTGCTCATGAAAATCTGAAAGAAATTTTTGCTCAACCCGAAAATTTCTATCAGTTTATTATTAATCGTTATACCAGCTATCGACAAGTGCAAGAGACCATGAATTATGGCTGTAACCTAAAAGGTGCTCTCGAGCCGTAAATAAAAAACCCATCATATCGATGGGTTTTTTATTTAGCAGCTGGTCAATTTTTCTGGTTGGGGTGCTTCGTCTGGAAAGAAGACAGGACGTAGTTTTACACCAATAGTATTACCTAAGAAGGCAAAGATCAGCCATAACCATCCATGTAAACTACCTGAAGCAATCCCACTGAAATAAGCACCAATGTTGCAGCCATATGCCAAGCGGGCACCATAGCCCAGTAAAATACCGCCCAGAACTGCAGCCAGCAGTGAACGACGCGGTATGTTGAAGTTAGGAGCAAACTTACCGGCCAGACTCGCAGCCAGCAATGCGCCCAGCATGATACCGAAGTTCATCATGGAAGTTACATCAAACCAGAGTGGTTCAGTAAGGGCTTTAGCATTGGCAGGTTGTTGCCAATATGCCCATGAGGCGACATCTATACCACCCAGACTAGCTGCTTTGGCAGCCCATACAGCTAAAGCCGAGGTTACTCCCCAAGGCCTGCCAGCCAAGGCCAATGTGGCAAAGTTCAGTAAGGTCAATAAAATCCCGCCCCAAACCAGTGGCCAGGGACCACGTAAAAAGCGTTTCCAGCCAAACTCTGATGGGGGAGAGCCGATTTCTAATGCACCATGGCGCTTTTTCTCAAAATAAACAGTTGCCAGCGCGATGACTGCAAAGAGAGCAAAGTTCAAAAGTAAAGCAGGCATTACCCCCAAACTTTTAACAACAGAGACAGGCGCCAAGTGCGGCAGGTTAAACCACCAGTCCAGATGCAAGGTTGCCAACAGGGAACCCAGACAGAAAAATATCAGGGTAACCACCATGCGGGCACTACCGCCACCGACCGTATAAAGCGTTCCAGATGCGCAACCACCCCCTAATTGCATGCCTATACCAAAAATAAAAGCACCAATCACAACCGAAGTGGAAAGTGGAGACACAAAACCGGTTACCGGCTGACCAAACAGCTGGCCAGCTCCTAAAGCAGGAAAAAATAGTAATACAGCCAGTGCCAGCATGATCATTTGCGCACGCAAACCACGACCTCGACGCTCCTTGATAAAAACGCGCCAGCTGGAAGTGAAGCCAAAGGATGCATGGTAGAGTGTCATCCCTAATGCTCCACCAATGAGAAGCAGCAGGGCTTGATTCAAGCCAACAATCTGGTATGCACTCATTGCACCAATTAACAGCAGCAGCAAAGCGACCCAGACCGTAACTTGAGAACGATTGGATTTTTCAGCAACAAGATTCATGGGAGAAAAATAATACGAAGAGAATGAGTCTATTTTAACTTATTTTGATGCCTTAATTATTATGTAAATCTATAAAATATATAATATATAACTGAGAATAAGTGATAAGTTATAGTAGTTAAACTGATACAAAAGTCTGAACTAAAAAACAGAAATTTTAATTATTTCTCTCTGTATGCAAACCTGATGAAATAAATAAACAATACACATAGTTTAAATATCAGATCAATGTCAGAAAAGATAAAATATATTAAAGATAAAAAAATGCACTACAGATGTATTAAATAATGAAGGAAGAAAAAATGGATATTATTCCAGCCGAGCAGGCAAAACTATGGACTTTAGAAGCGGGTCTGACTATGACGGTAGTACGAGACAAGCTTAATGATCTGATTGAACAGGCAGCCAGACAGGGGAATACTGTTATATTCATGATTTTACCTAAATACATTGCACTTGAAGACATACATGCTCTCTCAGCAGAGCTGCATGAAATAGGTTATCAGGTCAGGTTTGGACTCGAAGAGAGCTATTATTATTTCAATATCCATTGGCATTAAAACTAAAACAGGCTCCTAAAGAGCCTGCCTTTTAAATCAAAGATTTTTAGACCGATGTCATGCCACCTTCATGCTTGACTTCAAGATGTTCAGGCAGATGTGGATTGGTTAATGCAAAGGCTTCTTTTAACTGCATATCAAAGTTATCTGTAAGCATACTGTCAAAACGCTTGGCATTATAGCGGATAAGTTGTTCAGCTTCTTCATCAGTAATAAAGCCCCTGCTGACCGCATCTTCTACATGCTCTTCAAAAGTTAAACCGACAAACTGTCCCTTGGATTCAGCTTTTTTAAATCTGTCCCAAAGCGGTTCAATCTGTAGCAGCATTTTAAAAGTAGATTCCAGTCGGCCATTTACATCATCTTCTCGGACATTATAGTAAACATGAGCTTTTAGTTGTTCGCGGAAGGGATTTTCCATCATAATCCACTGAGCCACCTGTTGTTTGAGCTTATCATTTGGTTTGGCCACAGGGCGACCAAAGGGAAAGCAGACCAGTTTAACCAGCCCGGCTGCTGCAGGCACTGGGAAGTTGGCAAATAGTCCATAAAAAGCCTCTTGTATCTGATAAAACGCTTTTTCCAGAGCCAGTTGTGCATGATCCTGTTCAGCTTCAGTCCTATTGCCACGTTCATAATATTTTAAAATAGAAGTCGCAATGAATAGATAGGAGTGGATATCAGCCAGACGGCCAGACAGCATTTCTTTACGTTTGATATCACCAGCAAGTAAACCCAAAGACATATCGGCAGTTAAGGCAAAGCAGGCACTAAAACGGTTAACCAGCTTATAGTACGGTAGAGTGAAATCATCGGCTGTAAAAGCTGCACGTGAGGAACCACCTGTAAATGCGTAGGCCAATGCCCGTGCAGCCCGGTTTAAGGTATAGCCTAAGTGATGATAAAGCATTTCATTAAACTTGTTTAAGGCACCAGTCTTATCTGGAGATTGCAACAGCTGTAATTCTTCAAATAGATAAGGATGGCAACGCATTGAGCCTTGTCCAAAAATCATTAGGGAGCGGGTTAGAATATTTGCCCCCTCTACAGTGATGGATACAGGAACTGCCTGATACTGTAGAGCCAAAAAGTTGCGGGGTCCAAGTTGAATTGCGCGACCACCGACTACGTCCATGCCATGATTGACCACTTTACGCATGGTTTCTGTTGCATAATGTTTTGCCATTGCCGTCATGACAGCTGGCGTGCCACCTTGGTTCAAACCACAGGTGACCATATAACGGAAAGCTTCCAGCATATAGGCATCACTGGCAATATCACTCGTCGCTTCCTGTACACCTTCAAACTTCCCGACTGAAAGTTTAAACTGCTGACGAATGCGGGCAAAAGCACCGACAGTCAGGTAACACATTTCACCTGCTGCGGTAGAGAGGGCAGGCAAGGAAATACCACGGCCAACTCCCAAGCATTCCATCAGCATGCGCCAGCCTTTACCTGCATTTTTGGGTCCGCCGATAATCCAGTCAATTGGGATGAATACATCCTTACCATCGACTGTACCATTCATAAAAGGTGAGCCCGGATAATGGCGCGGTCCAATTTCTATACCGGGATGGCTGGCTGGAATCAGGGCACAGGTAATTCCATATTCATTTTTGTTTTTATCACCAAGCAATCCGTCTGGATCAAACAGCTTAAAAGCCAGACCGACCACAGTCGCAATGGGTGCTAGAGTAATCCAGCGTTTGGAAAAATTCATTTTTAAGCCGAGTACCTGCTCACCATCATACTCGCCATAGCAAACTACACCGGTATCGGGAATAGCACCGGCATCAGAACCTGCTTCCGGGCTGGTCAGACCAAAACATGGAATTTCAGTACCATTAGCTAACCCTGGTAAATAACGTTCCTTCTGCTCTTCAGTGCCGTAGTGCATTAACAGTTCACCTGGCCCAAGTGAGTTAGGTACCATACAGCTTACTGCCGCCGTCATGGAGCGTGAAGCAATTTTGCTCATAATCCGGCTTTGTGCAAAAGCCGTAAATTCCAGACCACCATAAATTTTAGGTATAATTAGACCTAAAAAGCCTTTCTCTTTAATAAACTGCCAAACGTGTTCTGGCAGGTCTTTATCATGATGATGAATTTGCCATTCATCTAGCATGTCACAAAGTTGTTCGACTTCATGGTCAAGGAAAGATTGTTCTTCTTCAGATAGATGCGGATAAGGATAACGGTCAAACTGATCCCAGTCTGGCGCGCCCATAAACAGTTCTTTTTCCCACCAGCTGGTACCGGCCTCTAATGCTTCGCGTTCGGTTGTGCTAATACTCGGCATTGCATTACTTAACCGGTCAAAAGCCGGACGTGTGATGAGGTTCATACGTAATGAATCAACAAGTAACACCAGGCTAAGTAGAATTAGCGGTATCCCCAAAATTAAAGACCAAGGACTGATCAAAGCTGTAATAATGACAGCTCCGATCATCGTTATGGCACCCGTAACTCTGGATAACCCATAAAAAAATATGGCCCATATGGTAAACAGCTGTAGCAAAATACTCAGAATAAATAACATAAAATCACTCCTCTAAATCATTACATCTGATGTGTAAAAACGACCAGCAGGAATCAACAGTTACGAAGTCATCATTTTTCTGTTTATATCACTTGAGGTTTTTTCAGTGAGTCAGTGCAATTATTTTTAATTAGATTAAAATATTTAACCTGCTGTATTAATCCTTTTAAAGCCATATAAACTCAACCATAAATAGTTAAATTTTTGTCACCAAAAGTATAAAAATACTTCTAAATAAAAGACTATATAATTGATAGAAATGTATTTATTTGATGGTTTGGTACCTATAAAACCTGAAGATATATTTGAAATGAGGTTACATAAAATATGTTAGAGCCATACAGAGACTGACACTTTATGTAATGAATAATTTTTGAACATATTATAGAAATAAATATAGATCAAAAAATAGGAGAACTATTATGTCACGTGGAGATAAGTCAGCTTATACAGAAAAACAGAAACGGCAGGCTCAGCATATTGAAGAAAGTGAAAAAGAGCGCGGGCATTCAGAGGATGAGGCAGAACGGATTGCTTGGGCTACTGTAAATAAACAGGACGGTGGTGGCAAAAAGAAATCGGATTAACAGCCAACAGATTATAAAATTAGTAAAAAGGCCCTCACTAGAGGGCCTTTTTAGAGCTTAAAACAATTAGGCTTCAATCGTTTGAACTGCAATTTTTTTTGCTGGATCTGTTTTACGACGCACTTCAGGAACCGGTTCACCATAATACTGACGATCTGCAAAATAGCTTGAACGTACCATAGGTGCTGACCAGATATTTCTAAAGCCAAGCTTACGGCCATGTTCAGCATAACGCTCAAATTCTTCTGGCGTGACAAATCGGTCAATCGGTGCATGCTGTTTGGAAGGCTGTAGATACTGACCAATAGTGACATAATCTACATCATGCGCACGAAGGTCATCTAGAAGAGCAATTACTTCCTCTTCTTTTTCACCAATACCCACCATTAACCCACATTTAGTTGGAATATCAGGGCAGTATTCTTTAAACATTTTTAACAGGTTTAAAGAGTGCTGATAATCTGAACCCGGACGCATTGCCTTATATAAACGTGGCACAGTTTCAATATTATGGTTAAACACATCCGGCGGGCATTCAGTCATAATACGTAGTGCAATATCCAGACGGCCACGAAAATCTGGAACCAGAATTTCAAGTAACGTATTTGGACTAAGCTGACGTGCTTCTTTAATACAGTCAACAAAATGCTGTGCGCCGCCATCAAGTAAGTCATCACGGTCAACTGAAGTGATAACTGCATATTTTAGACCCAAATTTGCAATTGTTTCTGCCATATGGCGTGGCTCATCTGCATCTAATGCATTTGGACGGCCGTGAGCAACATCACAAAATGGACAGCGTCGGGTACAGATGTCACCCATAATCATAAAGGTTGCTGTACCGCCACCAAAGCATTCTGGCAGGTTCGGGCAGGCAGCCTCTTCACATACAGTATGCAGTTTTTGTGAACGTAAAGTTGTTTTAATACGTTGAACTTCTTCTGGTGCAGTCATCTTCACCCGGATCCAGTCCGGTTTACGAGGCACTTCAACCGTAGGTACAACTTTTACAGGTATTCTAGCGACCTTTTCTGCGCCACGAAGTTTAATACCCTGTTCTGGTTTACGGTTTTCAGACATATTCAACTTTTCCACTGTTTGAGGAGAGATCAGATTGACAGGCTTCTTATTATAACGGACTTAGCTTTAAATAGGAAAAAAACGCTATTCATTTAAAAAATGTAGCTATCACATAATATAGGTGGGGGAAATACAGCAAATTCATCAGGATTACGTCATAATATAGGCAAGATAAGAGATAACGTTTTCATGTAAGGAGCTTTGAATGCCACGTAAGAAAGAGGTCGTTAGTGGGAATTTCGTTAAATATGATGCGGTAGTTCTCGGTTCTGGACCTGCGGGCGAAGGCGCGGCAATGAAGCTGGCGAAAGCAGGTAAACGTGTGGCTATTGTTGATATGCGTGAGCAGCTCGGTGGTAACTGTACGCATGTCGGTACTATTCCAAGCAAAGCTTTACGTCAAACTGTATCGAGTATTATCCGTTATCAGCGTGATCCGATGTTTAAAAAAGTGGGAGACTGGAAACAGTTCACCATGAAGCAAGTGCTGCGCAATGCACATAAAGTGATTCAGCAACAGGTCGATACCCATTCACGCTTTTATGACCGTAATAAAATTGATATTTATCATGGTCGTGCGTATATACAGGACAAAAATACAGTTTTAATCTTCAGCGATGACGGTATTAAGGAAACGCTGGTATTCAAACAACTGGTGATCGCAACAGGTAGCCGCCCGTATCATCCGGCTGGACTCGATTTTAATCATCCACGCGTATTTGATTCAGATAAAATTCTGGATCTTGATTTTGCTATTCAAAAAATCATTATTTATGGCGCTGGTGTAATTGGTTGTGAATACGCCTCTATTTTTATTGGTCTGGATCATAAAGTTGACCTGATCAATACACAGCATAAACTGCTCAGTTATCTGGATGATGAAATTGCCGATGCATTATCTTACCATTTGCGTGAACAAGGCGTACTAATCCGTCATAATGAACAGATTGATTATCTGGAAACTTATGATGATCACGTGGTATTGCACCTGCAGAGTGGCAAGAAAATCAAGGCAGATGCTATTTTATGGTGTAATGGCCGTTCCGGTAATACAGATGGACTCGGCCTGGAAAATGTTGGCCTTACACCAAATAGCCGCGGACAGCTTGCGGTCAATGATCAGTACCAGACTGAAGTTGAAAATATTTATGCTGCGGGCGATGTGGTAGGCTGGCCATCACTGGCTTCAGCAGCATACGACCAAGGGCGTTGTGCTGGTGCCAATATGAGTGGCGAGCTCAATGTAAAACCGGTAAAAGATATTCCAACCGGTATTTATACCATTCCAGAAATTTCTTTCTTCGGCAAAACCGAGCAGGAACTCACCGAAGAGAAAATTCCTTATGAAGTAGGGCAGGCTTCTTTTCGTCATCTGGCACGTGCACAGATTACTGGTGACACTGTCGGTGAACTAAAACTTCTATTTCATCGTGACACTCTGGAACTTTTGGGAGTCCACTGTTTCGGTAATAATGCTTCTGAAATTATTCACATTGGTCAGGCAGTCATGCAAAGTCCAAACAACACTTTAAAGTATTTTATAGAAACAACGTTTAACTACCCGACTATGGCGGAAGCTTATCGTGTAGCTGCATTAAATGGTCTTAACCGTTTATTCTAAAATGTTGTATATAAAAACGCCCATCAACTGATGGGCGTTTTTATAGATTTTTTTTACAGATTAAGCCATCTTTAAATGACAGTTCTATGAAAGGTTTATGACGATTTAATAACATTCAATCTTGAAAACTTTTAAGTAAATGCTTGCTGTGAGTCAATGTGCACAGAAAGCCTGATTAAAATATTCAAAAAGCTGTGGTGTATTGCTCCACAAATAAAAAGCTAGAACAAATAGAAGTACAATACTAATAGCAATCATAATATTCAGGCTGTCAAACGATTTAGTCATGAATTACGGCCTCTTCATTAACAAAGAAATGTACAAATACTCCGAGCACACTTAAGACAATTGCGGTTAGCCATACTGCATTGTAATTGCCTGCAATATCATGATTGACGCCACCCAGCCAGCCACCAAAAAAAGAACCAATCTGATGGGTGAAAAACACGATACCACTTAGCATGCTCAAGTATTTTACTCCGAACATGTTTGCAACAATACCATTAGTCAGTGGAACTGTAGATAACCACAAGATTCCCATTACCATACCAAAAATATAGACACTAATTGTTGTTAAGGGAAGAGCCAGAAATGCAATAATGGCAATACCGCGAATACCGTATAGCAGCATTAAAAGCTTAGGTTTAGAATAACGATCACCTAACCAGCCGGCACCGTAGGTTCCAATAATATTAAATAATCCAACTAAGGCTAAAAAGATAGTACCGGTCGTGGCGTCAAAGCCATGATCGATCAAATAACCTGGCAGATGTACACCCAGAAAGACTACCTGAAAACCACAGACCAGAAAACCAAGAGCCAGCCACCAGAAGGGTCGATGTTTTCTAACAATGTGTAAGACCTGCTTAAAAGTAAGAGCGGGCTTTAAAGCCTCACTAATTACTTTGGGCGGCTGGTAATGGGGAGCCTTAAGCATCCATGCCAGCGGAATAATGAAAGCCACTAGAACAGCACAGACCATAAGTGCAGCAGACCAGCCTATACTTTTAAGCAGCAGCAAAGTGGCAGGCAACATAATGAACTGGCCAAATGAACCCGCCGCACTGGCAATTCCCATGGCCATACTGCGTTTTTCTGGAGGAGCGGCCCGACCAACGGCTGAAAGAAGTACAGAAAACGAAGTAGCTGACAAGGCAAAACCTAAAATCAAGCCTACACTTAAATTAAGAAGTAAGCCTGTTGAGCTGAAAGCCATAAGAACTAGGCCAGCGGTGTATAATGCACCTCCAATGGCCACAACAATTTTACTTCCATATTTATCTGCAAGGGCACCTGTAAAAGGCTGAACTGCTCCCCAGATCAAGTTTTGCATGGCAATCGCCAGACTAAAAACATGATGTCCCCATCCAAACTCATGGCTCATTGGTACAAGATATAAACCAAATGAATGCCGCACCCCTAGTGATAAAGCCAGAATGAAAGCACTGGCAATGAGCATATATATAAGCGGTTTGGAGAATTGTGTGGTTGACATATAACGTCCATGGAATGATCGCACGAGACTATAATATTCGATTCGGACAAGAGAAAGAGTGAAATAAAAAATTGGTATGAATAAATTAAAGTTATAAATATTTTAAAAATAAAATTCTTACAGAAAATAGTAAGGCGCTCAAAATAAAAAGCAGGAAAAATTCCTGCTTTTATCGATATAAATTAATTTAGAAACGGTAGCCTACACCTGCATATGCCAAGATCGGATTTACCTCAATATCAGCTTTAGATTTAATCAGCTCACCCAGTTGAGCATCTCTCACCGTGATGGTTGTATCGTTTTTTAAGTGAGCATATGAAACTGAACCTACTGCAAACCACTTATCATTAAAGTCATAAGTAAAGCCTAATGTTGCGACAGGGGCAAAAGCATCACTGGCTTCTACCTCTACTTCTGGGTTGGCTGTACTTGGTGTCCCTTCAAGGGCAGCGCCTGCCTTTCCTTGCTTAATATTTGCAATCATATGTCCGGCAGCAATTAAGTCCTGTTCAGTACGTGGATTAATTTCCAGTTCATTAAAGTAAGCATACATAAGACCTACACCTACATAAGGACGGAACTTATTTACACCTGTTTTGCCAAAATGATACTGAAGTTCAAAAGCTGGAGTCCAAGCACGTGCCGAAGCAGCTGGGCCATAAGCTTCTAAATCTGTAATAAAGATATCATTTTGTAGTGCAATATCTAAAAATTCTAATGGTAAACCCCCTAACTGAGGAGTGGCGATGGCTGAAAACGGCGCATAAATTTTACCTTTACCTTGTAAGTCAACTTTAGGAGGAATACCTGCTTTAATTTCTAGAGAAACATTATCTGTGAAAAAGTAATTAGATATGATTCCTAAGGTAGTTACATCATCAGCTTCAAGTCCAGTTCCAGGATTACTCCACTCTTCCAGACCATTAATAACGGAGCTACCACTTATCGCGGAGTCTAATTCACCACCAGAAAAGAAACCTAAAAAATTTAAAGTATCAGCTAAAGCTTGTTGCCTAACATTAGGATCTAGATTATTTAAAACCGTATCAACTTGAATAGTACCATTTCTTGCTTTCGTATTATTTGCAATAGCTGTATTAACTTTAAAGGGTTGTGCTTTACCTTGAGGCATAACATGTAAAGCACCGACGGAAACAGAGAAGCGTTTAAAGCCATCTGCTTTCATACCAAACCAGTTATTTTCAGCAAAAGACAATTGTGGTAAACCAAACAGAACACTCGTTGTGAGTGCTAGGGCAGTATATTTCATATCTAGACAAGCTCCATGTCTTTAAGACATTAATTTTTTTTGTTGGTAGGTGCAGTATCGGGAAATTAGAGTAATTACTCTGTATTTTAAATGCTTGGTTAATGCATGCTTTTGTAGGGAATTGTGGTTTTTAAGTTAAAATTTAATAGAAAAATGAAATAATTAAAAATTATGTAATGTTTATTAACACTAAATTCAATTTTTATTCATATTTAAAAAATATGGAATATTAAGTTAAAATAAAAGGCTACCTAAGAAGTAGCCTTTTTAATAAATTTTAATTAACGTTGAAAGCGAGAAAGATCTTCTTCCGAGCGTGCTGTTAAAACTTCAATGCCTGTTTCAGTTACTAAAATTGTATGTTCATATTGAGCAGAAAGTTTATGATCCTTAGTAACCACTGTCCATTTATCTCCTAATAGTTTAGTCTGCCATACTCCGGCATTTACCATGGGTTCAATGGTAAAAGTCATACCGGCTTCCAAACGCATGCCAGTACTCTTCTGGCCATAATGCAAGATTTGTGGCTCATCATGAAATACTGTGCCGATACCATGACCGCAATATTCCCGTACTACACTAAAGCGCTCGGACTCTACATATTTTTGAATTGCATAGCCAATATCACCCACATATGACCCTGCCTTAACTGTTTCCATCCCACGATACATTGCTTCCTGAGCAACTTTACACAGGCGATTTGCAAGAATAGAGGTTTCGCCACCTACGATATACATCATGTTAGTATCGCCATGATAACCATCTTTAATAACAGTTACATCGATATTGAGGATATCACCCTTCTTGAGAATTTTAGCTTCTGAGGGAATACCATGACATACCACGTGGTTTACTGAAGTACAGATTGTATGTTGAAACGCTGCGCGCCCTGGCGCAGCCCCATAACCTAAACAGGCAGGGATGGCCTGTTGCACATTCACTATATAATCATGACAAATCGTGTCTAGTTCTAATGTGCTGACTCCAGGTTTAATATAGGGCTTAATCATATCGAGTACTTCTGCCGCCAAACGCCCCGCAATACGCATTTTTTCAATCTCTTCAGGGGTTTTTATTAAACGGGCAGGAGCTGAATAAGTACTGTTCATGATCACTAAAAACTTTTGGTAATTTGTAAGTGTCTATGGTATAAATAGCCGCCCGTTTTATCAAATGGTTTTTTGTGATCTCTAGATACATGAAAACCGTTTAAAAACGGAAAAATCCGCACATATGTCGTCACATTGCTCTGGGTGCCCTGCGGGGTGGAGAATGCGGACATATGGAGGCCTAACCCAAACTTTAAGGTAAAGAAAATGGCAGATTACAACGTAAGCATGCGCGACCTTCTTACAGCTGGCGCGCACTTTGGTCACCAAACTCGTTTCTGGAACCCAAAAATGCGTCAATATATCTTTGGCGCGCGCAACAAAATTCACATCATCAACCTTGAGCATACTGTTCCTGCGCTAAATGATGCTTTGAACTTTGCTAACCAGTTAGCAAGCAAAAAGAATAAAGTTTTGTTCGTTGGTACTAAACGTGCTGCTTCTAACATCATCCGTGAACAAGCTCAACGCGCTGGTCAACCATATGTAGATCATCGCTGGTTAGGTGGTATGTTGACGAACTGGAAAACTCTTCGTCAATCAATCAACCGTTTGAAAGATCTTCAAACTCAGTCTCAAGACGGTACTTTTGCTAAGCTGACTAAACGTGAAGCTCTTGAGCGTGCACGTGAGATGGAAAAACTTGAGCGTTCTTTGGGCGGCGTGAAAAACATGGGTGGCTTACCTGACGCATTATTCGTAATCGATGTTGATCACGAAGCAATTGCTATTAAAGAAGCTAAGAACTTGGGTATTCCTGTAATCGGTATCGTAGATACAAACTCTAATCCAGACAACGTAGACTACGTTATTCCGGGTAATGATGACGCGATCCGCGCAGTAACTCTTTATGCTTCTGCTATGGCTGACGCGATTATTGCTGGTAAAGAATACGCTCAATCACAAGCAAATGCACAAGCTAAAGCAGAAGAAGCTCCAGCTTCTGAGGCTTAATGCGTTTGACGCTAGCTTGTCATTTTTGCGACATGTGATGGTGGCAAAGTAAGCGTTAAGTATGCAGGCGGCCCATGAGAATCCTCTGGGCCGTTTCTGTTCTAAAAGAATTTGTTTTCTACCACCGAATTTAGGAGATTAACATGACTGCTGTTACCGCAAGCATGGTTAAAGAATTGCGCGACCGTACTGGCCTTGCAATGATGGAATGTAAAAAAGCTTTAACAGAAGCTGATGGTGATATCGAACTTGCGATTGATAACCTTCGTAAATCTGGTCAAGCAAAAGCAGCTAAAAAAGCGGGTAATATTGCAGCTGATGGCGCGATTACGATTGTTCAGGAAGGCAACAAGGCGATTCTTGTAGAAGTAAACTGTCAGACTGACTTTGTCGCTAAAGACGAAAATTTTGCTGGCTTCTCTGCAAAAGTTGCTGCTGCTGCGCTAGCTGCAAATGAAACTGATGCTGCTAAAATTGCTGAACTCAAGCTTGAAGATGGTGCTACTGTTGAAGAAGCACGTATTGCACTTGTTCAGAAAATTGGTGAAAACATTCAGGTTCGTCGTGCTGCGATTGTTGAAGGTGAAAACCTTGCAGTTTATAAACACGGCCTGAAAATTGGTGTTGTTGTAGCTTACACTGGTGATGCTGATACAGGTAAAGGTATTGCAATGCACGTTGCTGCATTCAATCCAGTTGCTGTAACTGCTGAACAGGTTCCTGCTGAGCTTGTAGCGAAAGAAAAAGAAATCGCTGAAGCAAAAGCAATTGAATCTGGTAAACCAGCCAATATCGTTGAAAAAATGGTATCTGGTTCAGTAGATAAATATCTGAATGAAGTTGTACTTGAGCGTCAAATGTACGTAATTGACAACGACAAGAAAGTTGCTGAAGTACTTAAGGCGACTGGTACAACTGTAGCTCAATTCGTACGTTTCGAAGTGGGTGAAGGTATCGAGAAAAAAGCAGAAATGAGCTTCGCTGAAGAAGTTGCTGCTGCTCAGGCTGCTGCTCAATAATATTGAATCAGCAGGTCGTAAAAAAGCCCTCAGTTTGAGGGCTTTTTTGTATTTATAAAACTCAATATTCTTGAGTGGCTTTATGTTTAGCTTGCTAAAGTAAAGGAATAACCAATTGGAATGTAGTTTTCGAATAATTTAAACGATGATATGGCTTATTAAGCGCTAGTAAGCGCTCTATGCCGTGTTTTCCACTTAGGTAGGAATTTACCTAAATAAGCATCCATGCACCATACGGGGCCAATCAGGAGAAACTGGAGGTCTTTTAAAAAAGAAGGCTTTTTACCCTCAACTTTATGTCCATAAAACTGGCCGATCCATGCCAGAACAAAAACTCCAATATAAAAGCCTATACCTGCTGGCAAGATATAAATAAGCCAACCCATAACCAGAATTAACGCTGCCATTGCTACAGCTAGCACTAGGTCAAGACGGGCATAGAAAATTAAAGTTAAAACTACGAGCAGAGTCGCAAGCAGAGTGCTGAAGTGTGCGATGATCCCGATAATTGAAAATAGGATAGTTGGAACACAAATCCAATGAATTGCTTTATTGGTTTTATTTTGGTGGCTTTCAGAATATTCTTCAAACCATTCTTCCACTGTCTTCATTATCCACTCCTTGTGTGATTTTTATTAGTCTTAAAATATAAACAGAATATAAATCAAAAAGACAGAATGCGTCAAAGTTTTCTAAGAGGGGAGTATCTAAAAATAAATAAAGCTATTTTTGATACAGACCCATAAAAATTGCTAACCAAGTATTTTAAAAATTGGAAGGAGTTTTAAGCAGAGAAATGGAATTTAGTAAAGTTTAGAAGAAACTATAAAAACAAAAGCCACTAATTGTGGCTTTTAATCTTCTTATGCAGTAAGACAGATTTAAGAGTTAGGACCATCTACACGTTCAATACTTACTTTCGCCGTACCGGCATTAGTTACACCAATACTTTTGGCAGCGCCATACGACAAGTCAAGTACACGATTACCATGGAAAGGTCCGCGATCATTAACTTTAACAATTACACTTTTACCATTAGAGCGGTTGGTCACGCGAATATAACAGTTTAGTGGCAGGCTGCGATGAGCTGCTGTCATGGCATTCATATCAAATGTTTCACCGCTTGCAGTCTTGCGGCCATGGAATTGACGTCCATACCAAGATGCTACGCCGGTCTGGCTGAACTTACGAACAGTGTTAGACGCTACGGTATTCAATTTTTCAATCACTGAAGGTTCTTCTTCAGGGATTTCAATTTTCGCTGCAATAGTCTGGCGGCGAATTTTATCACCGGTACGCTCAGTGATTGAAAGACTGTTAAGGTTTGAAAAGTGAGAGTTAAAGCCTTGTGCATCACGGTTTAAAACACGGGCTGCAAGATTTAAATTGTCATTATCATTGCTCAATGACGAAGCCTGTACCATTTCTGCTTGAGACTGCGTTACGGTCAGACCGATAGTTAACGCAAGTATATATTTTAGCGAAGTGGGCATTCATAAACTCCTAAAGATCAGTGCTGCTTTGCTGATAAAACTCCAGTAAACCAGCACATATATCCAAATGTTCGTTTGTGTTACTGCATTTGACGATGGGGGATAATATTCATGTGTCACCAAAAGTGTCTAGTCTTTAACGAGAAATATTTACAAAAAGGACAAAATCTCACAAATATGGATTAAAAAATAATCAATATTGTAACATTTAATTTAAAAAGTATAATTAATGGTCTTTTATCTATAAATAATTGTTGACTTTTAAAATACTGGGTAAATATTTGGTTTAACGATCGGCTACTTCTGTCCCTAATTGCCATACAGCAGTGGCATACATACGGCTCTTATTGTAGGTAGTAATAACCTGAAAATTCGGGTAGGTAATATAGTAAACCGGACCATATGAATCTTGAAGTTGAATGATATTGACCATATCCAGATCATCAATTTTTACCAAAGGATTAAGTGGGCTAATTCCTTTATTTTTCAAAACTCCATAAGGTACAGGCTGGGTAAGATCAGTTGCAATAACACTGTCTGGATTTGAACCGGTGTATCGTGCAGCAAAACCGATAGGCTGGTCGCGTTGCCAACCATGATGAGCTAAGTAGTTAGCAATAGAACCGATAGCGTCTACTGCTGAGTTTCTGAGATCAATATGACCGTTGCCATCGTAATCTATGCCCAGTTTAGTAATATTACTCGGCATGAATTGCGGATAACCAATTGCGCCTGCATATGAACCAATAATACTGCTGGTTGGATAGCCTTCTTTATAGGTCCAGGCAATTAAAGCGCCTAATTCATCGCTAAAATATTCAGCGCGGCGTGGATAACCGAAGGCCAATGTAGCTAGTGCATCACGCGTGACGAAGGAACCTTTATTGGCACCATAGCCAGTCTCTACTCCTAAAATACCTAAAATCACCGCCTTAGAGACTCCAAACTGCTGTTCAGCCCGGTTTAAAGCATCTGCATACTGGTTTTTAAAAGTAACTCCGCGGTTAATCGTACCTGCTGACATAAAATTAGTTTTATATTCATACCAAGGTTTACTTTCCCCAGGACGATTCATGATGTTAACAATGTTTGGTAAATTTTTACTGCCCTGCATGGCCCAATCTACCTGCTGTGCAGTCAGACCATAATTTTGCATAGTTTTAGTTTTAAATGCTTCATAATTAGGGTGAGTAATAAAATCATTTGCCTGAGAGAAAGCGACAATACCGGCAGCACTCAAACCTATACTAAATTGCTTGAATTTTTTATAAATATTTAAACTAATCATTGGCTCTTAAATCTCAACTATCGATGCGTATGAATAGACATGACCAAACCAAAAGTGGCCATTAAAGTAATGATGGCGGTACCACCATAACTCATAAAAGGTAGAGGTACGCCAACTACAGGTAAAATACCACTGACCATGCCGGCATTAACAAACACATAAACAAAAAATGACAAACCCAGTGTTCCGGCTACAAGACGTCCATAATTATGAAAACAGTTGAGGCCGATCTGTAATACCCTGAAAATAATCGCAAAATAAAGAGTAATAAGGATGAGAACTCCAATTAAACCAAACTCTTCAGAATAAGCTGCAATAATAAAATCAGTATGGCCTTCAGGTAAAAAATGTAAATGGGATTGGGTACCTTGTAAAAAGCCCTTACCAAAAAATCCACCTGAACCAATTGCTGTTTTAGATTGGATAATATTCCAGCCTGTACCTAAAGCGTCTGCTTCCGGATTCAGCAAGGTGAGTACACGTTGCCGCTGATAGTCATGCAGAAGAAACTGCCATGCTAGGGGAATAATCATGCACATGAGGCCTATAGCAGCTCCAATGAGCTTCCAGGAGAGGCCACTTAAAAACAGGACAAAGAGACCGCTGGCAAGAATCAATAATGATGTCCCTAAATCTGGCTGCTCTGCAATGAGTAAAAATGGAACAATAATAAGAACCAGAGAAATAATGACGTTTTTAAAGCTTGGAGGAAGAGGATGGCGTGATAAAAACCAGGCAATCATCATTGGCATACCAATCTTCATAAACTCGCTGGGCTGTACACTGCCAAAACCAGGAATATCAATCCAGCGCTGTGCACCCATGCGCACTTCGCCAAATATCATGACTGATAACAGCGCTAATACACCAAAGATATAAAAATATGGCGAAAACGCCTGATAAACCTTGGGCGGAATCTGGGCAAGTGTAAACATGACAATAAAGCCAATACCGAAGCTCATGGCCTGCTTGCTAACTAGACCAACATCTTGCGCAGAAGCACTATATAGTACAGTTAAGCCTAATAAGGCATTGAGAAACAGAAAAAGGCATAACCACGGATCAATATGCAGCCGCTGCCAGCGAGACGGTTGCATGGCTGTACTCAGCCCATCACGAGGAGCTTGACGCAGGAATTTATATTGAGAGCTTGGAGACATGGAGATTTGAAAACAGGCTAAATTAATGCATGCCGCATGCTAACACAAAGCTTGCACAAGACAATCGCTATGCAAACTTTGCAATAAAAAAACCTGGCATTAGCCAGGTTTCCGATTCTGATATTTTAATCTCAAGACTATCTGATCAGTCTTAATATAAACTGATGAATAAGTTAAATATTAATGGAAGAATAAAGTATCGTGATATTCTGCAAGTACCATTAACTCATCTTTAGTCAGATTTGGGATAAGCTTGTCGATAGCGATATGCACTGCTTTAGTGACCGCTGCCGCTCCGATATCAGCAGCTTTACGTTTAATCATGCCCAGATCAAGTGTTTTGTTGAAATCGCTCATAAAGTGACGGATGGTTGCGTCACCGAACTGTTTATAAAGCTCGGCCAGCACTGCACGGTCTACTTTATTGCCCGCCTTAATTTCAGCAAAATTATGCTTAAGGTTAGTGACCAGACTGGCGTCCAGTGGTTCACCTACTCTATATTGGTTATCCGGTCCTTTAAACATGCTACGTTCAGAGAATTCAATTGACTGCTGAACTACTTCATTTGGTGCTTTATTTAATAGTTGTTTCAATAAGACAGCCACAGTTGACTTAATATAGCCTGCAAGTTTCTCTGCTGTATCACGTTTGTCACTGGCAGGGAAACGGCGTACCAGTTCGGTTAAAATAGCATCAATAATTTCATCATTGATTTGTAAAGCGATTTTATCCCGAAGAGGATAAAGCGGCTCCTTTGAATTCTTTTTTTCAACTGATGTCTGAAGATTGTTCAGTAAAGACTCAGACGGGGTAAAACCAAAAAATGGCATGATTAAAACCTCGGTATTTTTCGTTTTATTGTCGCGCCAATCGGATCGGGTTTGGCATCCAGGTTAAATCTGATACACGACATGGATTAATATCCAGCCCACCACGTCGTGTATAAGTTGCATACACCATCAACTTTTCCGGCTGTAAATGTTGCCATATATCTGCAAACATTTGCTCCACACATTGTTCATGAAAGCCATTATGTTGACGGTAAGAAATAATATAAGCTAACATACTACGATAACAAGGTTTTTTACCTTGATAGCGAATAAAAACCGTTCCCCAATCTGGCTGGCCAGTCACTGGACAGTTACTGCGTAACAGATGCGAATATAGCTGGATTTCTCCTTCTTCATGGTCATCTGCATATTGCAGCAAACCTGCATCCGGATGATTCTTCAACTGCTGGGGTGTCAAATCATCAATACATATACCCTGCGGTTGACTGATTTCAAGAGCACCCACCTGAAAAAGCTCTAATTTCACTGCTGCACCTGCAGCCTGAGATAAGTCTTTCTCTACAGTCTCTATGAAAATAGCCCGAGTTTCAAACCGGTGAAAATTCAAACTGTTAAAGTAGAGTTTTAAAGATTTAGATTCAATAAGATGAGGCGAAGAAGCGGGTAAGCTCATACGTCCAATAGCGACTTGTGGTATACCGTGGCTGTTTAACCATGAAATTTCAAAAATATGCCACCAGTCTTTACCTTGCTGAATACCTTCTATATGGGCATAGTCAGCGCGAGACTGCGCGCGTGCAATAGGAAAAAGAATATCAGGTTGATACTGGTTTGGATAACTGGTGTCTTTACCCAATAAAGACTGCTCTACACTCATTCACGCATTCCTGAACCACGAGACAATAAATAGTATGCAATGCCATAAAACACTGCGCAGAATAATGTAACTACCACAAGAGAAACTGAAACGTTTACATCACTATGGCCTAAAATTCCGAAACGGAAAGCATTCACCATATATACGATCGGATTGATCAGAGAGAGGTTCTGCCAAAATGGGCTTAATGAACTGATCGCATAGAACACTCCCCCTAAGTAGGTAAGTGGTGTTAATACAAATGTTGGGATAATTGAAATATCATCGAAAGATTTAGCATAAACAGCATTGATAAAACCGCCCAGAGAGAAGAGCAGGGAGGTAACAATCACGGTAAATATGGTCACAAACCAGTTAGTGATATGCAGATCAGTAAAAAACAGACTCATCGCTGTCACTATAATACCAACCAGTACACCGCGACATACTCCGCCAATCACATAGCCCCATAAAATCAAATGCAGAGGCATTGGACTCATAATGAGTTCTTCAATACTTTTTTGAAACTTGGCACTAAAAAAACTACTGGATACATTGGCATAACTATTAGTAATTACCGCCATCATAATCAGGCCGGGGACAATAAACTGCATATAGCTTACGCCGCCCATCTCTCCAATACGTGAACCGACCAGATTGCCAAAGATTACAAAATAAAGGCTCATAGTGATCGCAGGTGGAAGCAAGGTCTGGGGCCAGATCCGCATGAAACGTCGGATTTCTTTGCGAACTAAAGTTCCAAGTGCAGTTTGTAATTGACCTAGATTCATGTTGTCGCTCCATCCAGATTTTTTTCGACCATTTTTACGAAAAGCTCTTCGAGACGGTTCGATTTGTTGCGCATACTGCGTACCTGAATATTCTGTGCCTGCATGAGCTGAAACAGATCATTTAAAGAATGGGCTTTATCCATTGTTACTTCTAGAGTCATTGGATCAATCAGATTAAAATTAACGCCAATAATATTCAGATGCAAAGGTTCAATAGGTTCAGCCAGATCAAAAATGAAGGATTCCTCATTTAATTGATTAAGAAAATCCTTCATAGTGGTATCTTCTTTAATTACGCCACGATCAATAATCGCGATCCGGCGACAGAGCATCTCGGCTTCTTCCAGATAATGGGTTGTCAGAATAATTGAGGTACCCTTGGCATTCATTTCTGTCAGGAAATCCCACATTGAACGGCGCAGTTCGATATCGACCCCAGCAGTGGGCTCATCCAGAATAAGTAACTTTGGTTCATGCATCATGGCTCGTGCAATCATGAGACGGCGTTTCATACCACCAGAAAGCATACGGGCCTGAACATGACGCTTGTCCCAAAGGCCAAGCTTTTCCAGATATTGTTCTGCCCGTTGTTCTGCCAGCTTTTTAGGAATACCGTAATAGCCAGCTTGAGTGACCAGAATATCAAAGGTTTTTTCAAAATGACCGAAGTTGAACTCTTGTGGCACGACTCCTAGGCATTGTTTGGCCTCAGAAGGATGGATGTCTAAATTGTAGCCAAAGATTTCTACAGTTCCGGAGGTTTTTTTAGCCAGTGAGCTGATGATACTGATCGTTGTAGACTTGCCTGCACCATTGGGCCCTAAAAGTGCATAGAACTCTCCTTCCGGTACAGTCAGATTAATTCCTTTGAGAGCTTGAAAACCATTTCGATAGGTTTTGGACAAATCCCTTAGCGTCAATGCATCAGTCATGAATTTCTCGCATGGTGAATAGAAAAGATATTCTGAGCGATCTGCTTCAATAAACCAAGTACATTAATGGTAATCGGCAAGCTAGAGATTAAAATTTGCTTAAAACGTAAGCATCAGTGGTGTTTATCTGCATTTATGTACTTTACCTTGCTCATTTTTTTGTTATGATGTGCATCGCGCGTTCGTAGCTCAGTTGGATAGAGTACAGGTTTCCGAAGCCTGGGGTCGTGGGTTCGATTCCCGCCGAGCGCACCATTTTTATATATGATAAGAATCGATAACATCCTATAAACCTCGCTAGATAAGGCTTATTAAGAAGAATGACTATGAACAGCCGAAATGATGGCTTATATACTATATATAACGGTATTTTTGCCATGCAATCATATAAAATTTTTCTTATGAAGAATAAAACCACGCAATATAGCAACCAGCACAGCAAAAAGAATAATTAAGAATATTTGTTCTGCTGTGTTTAGGTTAGGACTATCTATAAAGTAGTGTTGTATAATAAATAAAAAAGCTAAAATAACTGTAATAACCAGTATGATAGAAAACACAAGGTATCTCACTAAACTACATATATTCTATATATAATATTATCTGAAGACTGAATATTGTCAGGCTACAATTAGATTATAAAGATAGAAAATTTCTTCCATTCCACTAGAATCACAGAGTTTAAGTAATACTTTGATACCTATTACAAGGCACAGTAATTGTATTATTAAAAATATATCTGTATTGATAAAAGTGAAACTCATAAAATTATGAGGAGCTGTCATGAGAATCTTGAGATGGCTATCATTTATCGCAATTGTAGTGATATTGACTCTGATTTTTTGCCTTTACGGAGACTTGGCAGGAGATTCTGTCAGATCAAAAATTTTCTAATAAATTAAACCTCTTAATCAGAGGTTTTTTCAATTTTAAACCCTAAGTTTTTACATCAGGTCATAGTAGTAGAACTAATTAAGACTTTTTATGTCTTGTATTATATTTAATTGATATTATAGCCCTCCTGAAAAAAGGGGCATTCTTCATGCAAAAAGGCTTGGCAGGTGAATTGTTTGGTGTAAATATTTATTTACCTATTTCACGTATTGAGGTGAAAGCCTTAATACAAGCAAAAAATGCTCTGGCAGAATATTTAGTCCGTGATAAGTATAAATCACTTTATGAAGTTCATTTACAGCTAGACAGACAGATCCATGTATTTGCTCATTGCTTAGAAAGGGAAGAGGCAGCCCGCTTTTACAGGTTTTTTCTAGAAGAAGTCACAAACTCAAATAGTAAAAAATTGGAGCTAAATCCAAATTATACTTTTTCAAAAGCAATTCCATCTTATGGAGTCGAATTTAAATCTCAATATAATATTAGAGTAGATAGTTTTCTAAAAAATTATTTAGGTTGTATTTTATCCAGCTTAATTTGCATAATTTTTTTATTGTATAGTGCAATCGTTAATTTTAACCTTTAAGTTAAGAGTAAATGATTTACTTAAAATATTGGAAAAAATTAATATGTTATTGTTATTAATGCTGAAAATGACGTTATATCACGAGTATTTTTAGCTTTAGATGGAAATCATGCAGAATCTTTTTATTTAGGGTATGTAGGGAAGCGAGCGTATATCCAGAATCCTATTTTTGAGAATTTTAAATCTTATAAGGGAGCTTAGGTGAAAAAGTTATCATAGCATTTTGTGTTGTATGAAGATGTCTTGATACTTTACTCAAGCAAGATCATAGAAGGTATTGGCATATTTATTATTTTCACAAATATTAGATGTATCATTTCATGAGTTAATCTAATTTGAGCTATTCGATAGCAGCAAGTAAGAGTAAAAAATAAACTAAAAAATCGTCTGTAAATATATTTTAAAATTACGAACTAAGGAATGAATATAGGGTAATCAGTCATCTTTGACCTGTAAAAATGACTGATTTAATCAGTCATTTTCAATGCTGTCTTAAATGTTGTATAGACTGATTAATCTGTTGCATGGCGCGGTTAAGCTCTGATGGTGGAAGTCGGCTTTCTTGCAGATACGTCAGCCATTGCATCTGACAAAGTTTTAAGTGTTCAATGTGGTGTGCTTGCTGAATACGTTCAATAAGCTGTTTGGCCATTAAGCCACAATATTGTCTTAACAGACTCGTCATTAACTCTTTTATAGCTAGAAACCCTAAGAGCTCAACATTTATTTTAACGTTAGAAGTGGACCGCTCTGAATATATAATTTCATTTTGCCTGTCATTACTTATTAATATTATCGGGGCTGTTTCTATTTCAAATTGGTCTGCTGATATGAGTTTTTCTTTTTGCCGACCTTCGAAACTGATCAGTCCCATATTATAAAGCTGGTCTAGTACCTCAGGTTCTGCAATTCGTTGCTTGAATTGTGGCGTGAGTATATCAAAATCTGGTGTACCAATCAGAATAAGTAAGCGTCTCTGGCGTACATTTAGATGAATTGATCTGTTTTTTAAAACTTCTATACCTAATGGTGTTTTTTGATAATCAGACATTGCCCCGACTTCCCCTAATCAGTCAAGGCAACCCTACATTAAAAAAATTAAAGTTTGATGAACAAGTTTTTAAATATCAGCACCTAAACTAGGGTCTGTTCTAGGGCCTTACGTAGATAAGGATCCAGCTCTTCTTGACGTAGCAGCCAGTTTACATAGTCGCCAGGTAATTCTTTAATTGCGGTACCACGGTGTTTGCCAAAATTCAGAATACGGGGTATCCGTGCGTCTTCTGATGCAGTATAAAGTTCTTCAATACTCTGAATATTTAGATGGTAAAGAATATGCATGAGTATATTTGCAGTTAAAATAATATCGGCATCTGCACGGTGAGCACCTTTGAGTAATTCTCTTGCTTTATCACTTCCTTTACTGATCATATAAATCAGTGCAGAGATGTTATGTGCCTCAGCATCGGGCCAAACCTTGCGGGCCAGCGCCAGAGTGCAAATAGCTTTAATATTTGAGGTGTCTATGCCACATTTTTCAATGGTACGAATATCATAATCAATATTATGACCGATAATATAGACAGTTTCGGAAGGTAAACTGAAGTCCTTATAATGAGGCTGACCAGCAATATCGGTTTCTAGAATATGATGTACTGCCATCGCGGCATAAGAAATTGATTGTTCACCAATACTGTAGAGCTGGTCAAATAACTGACTTTTGTCTAGGCTCAAACGGCCTTGAGCAATTTGGACAGGCGCGTAGGCAATTTCAATCGGTAGTCCATTGAGTGTATGTGTTTCAGTATCGAGAATAATGGCCTGCATGTTGAAAAATATGCCTGAACAAAAGAGAAAGTCAAAATCTAACATTATTATTTCTATTCTGACAATTTAAAAACCTGTCAGGGCTTTAATTGAAGGGTTTTTAGCTCATCATTTATCAAGTTGAGCCACAAATTACGTCGCTTCTAGAATAATTTGACTTTCATTCACCTTATTTTGAAGAAAAAAATCCTTCAATCTGGTTTCTAAAATTTATATATGAGAATAATTAAACAATTTTCTTGCTATTTTTTATAGAAATTGGGAACGGGTGTCATGAAGAAGAAAGAACACCCTAAAAATCAGTGAATGATAATAACTTAAAATAAGGATATAAAATAATGAAAAGACATATATTGACCTGTACTTGCAATAAGTATCAGTTTGACGGCTGTAATGATAGTGATGACAATGATAACCAGAATGTCAGTACGCCTGTTCCTTCCATTCCAGTAAATAATATAGATAACCCGGTATTAGCTACGCCTGTAGCCTATACCAAAACAGATGTGGTTATTGCCGGTGAAAGCGTGGTCATGACTTATAAAATGCTTGGCATTAATAATAAAGGAACACAAGCTACTGCGTTAGTTTTCACCCCGGAGGGAACACCTCCAGCAAAAGGATAGCCGATAGTTGCATGGGCACATGGCACGATGGGTTTGGCTGATCAGTAAGCACCGAGCCGGAGTAGTCTAAATCCGGTTATTAAAAATATGATTAACGGCCTGCTTCAGTCTGATTATATGCTGGTAGCACTTGACTATGAAGGGCTCGGTGAACCTTGTGGAAATGAACTTCGTTCTTACTGCCAAATGGGATCATGGCAGCGTTTACGGGTTGAATATTACTAATATTATCTCGGATGTAAAATCTCTAATGCCAAGTCAATAACCTGAATTTAAAGCGATGACTCATGTTTTTTAATATGAGCCATTTTTATTTAAAACTGAGTAAAGTTCATTCTGTTTAATAATAAACTTCATGTTACAATACGCGCCAATCTTAGCACGGCTTAAAAGCCCTAAATTAATAGGACCTCGCTAATGTTTGCCAATATCTCTATTGCTGAATTTGATCCGGAATTAGCTCAGGCAATTGCTGCCGAAGGTGAGCGCCAAGAAGCGCACATCGAGTTAATTGCTTCTGAAAACTATTGTTCTCCAGCGGTTATGGAAGCGCAAGGTTCAAAACTCACTAACAAATATGCAGAAGGCTATCCAGGCAAACGCTACTACGGTGGTTGTGAGCATGTTGATGTTATTGAACAATTGGCAATTGATCGTGCTAAAGAACTTTTTGGTGCTGACTATGCAAACGTTCAGCCCCATGCAGGTTCACAGGCAAACTCTGCTGTTTACCTGGCTTTGCTGAATCCGGGCGATACCGTTTTAGGTATGAGTCTTGCTCATGGTGGCCATTTAACCCATGGTGCAAAAGTAAGCTTCTCCGGTAAAACCTATAATGCAGTGCAATATGGCCTGAACCCGGAAACTGGCGAAATCGACTATGAAGAAGTTGAGCGTCTGGCTTTAGAGCATAAGCCACGTATGATCGTTGCAGGCTTCTCTGCATATAGTCTGGTTGTTGACTGGCAGCGTTTCCGTGAAATTGCTGATAAAGTTGGTGCTTATCTGTTTGTTGATATGGCCCACGTTGCAGGTCTGGTGGCAGCAGGTGTATACCCGAACCCGGTTCAAATTGCTGATGTAACCACAACCACTACCCATAAAACTTTGCGCGGCCCACGTTCTGGTCTGATTCTGGCAAAAGCGAATGAAGAGATTGAGAAAAAACTTCAGTCTGCTGTATTCCCAGGTAACCAAGGCGGTCCATTAATGCATGCGATTGCGGCTAAAGCAATCTGCTTTAAAGAAGCTATGTCTGATGAGTTTAAAACCTATCAGCAACAAGTGGTTAAAAATGCTCAAACCATGGCGCAAGTGTTTATTGAGCGTGGTTATGATGTCGTTTCTGGCGGTACATTTAACCATCTATTCCTGTTATCACTCATTAAACAGGATATTACAGGTAAAGATGCAGATGCATGGTTAGGCGCAGCCCACATTACTGTGAATAAGAATTCCGTGCCAAATGATCCACGTTCTCCATTTGTTACCTCGGGTATCCGTGTAGGTACACCAGCAGTCACTACTCGTGGTTTTGGTGAAGCTGAGGTGCGTGAACTTGCTGGCTGGATGGCTGACATTTTAGATAGCAAAGGCGATGAAAATGTTATTGCTGATGTAAAAGCGAAAGTGGAAGCGGTTTGTGCTAAATTCCCGGTTTATGCTCAATAAGTGATTTCTTTAAAAAAGCTCCCATAAGTGGGAGCTTTTTTAGTGTTATAAACTGTAATTTATTTTAAGTTCATATATCTATAATAAACCCATAAGAAGTTATTTATAAATAATAATTTCAAAGTAAACTTATTCAAAATCTAAAGATCAATAGCTTTAGCAAGAAATTTTTAATCTTATAATATTTTATTTTTATTCTCTTAGATTGTTTGATGGTTAAACTTATCTCTTTGACTATATAAAGGTATATCACCTAAAAGTGAATAATGAGAAAAGTAATAATAAAAAAATCACTCCGAGTACCCAAGGTAAAAATTTCCATATCATGGGTTGTTTCTCTTCCATAGTTTCACTAGAGAGGGGAGAGATTTCTGTTTTAAGTGTATTATTAGAGGTAGAGATAAGACTCTGCTCATATTGTTCGGGCTTTAGTTTTTTACATTCTTCACTTAAATAATTATAAAATTGTTCTGATTCACTCTCTTCGAGTCTGTAGGCAAATACATGAATCTTGTCGTTAAGTTGCAACGTAATATGGTCGCTACTAAGATTTTTCTCCTGTTTTAATTGATCTCTTAGTTCATTTCGGGCTATAAGCGCTTTTCTTATTTCTTCTCTTTGCAGAGGTCGGTGGATTTCTACACCAAATAGCTCACCTAATAGTTCTAATTCCATTATGATCTACCATTTATTGTTGTTGTACGCCGTGTCTATAGCAATATAAAGCAATAGCTTACAAAGACAATGACATTGTCTAACAATTTAAACTTAAGGCAAGAATAAAAAAGTTAAAAGCACTATTTTATATTTAAGATAACTGGCTTACTTTGTATGGTAAAAATATGAGTTCTGTTTTTGCTCAAATCAAAAATTTTTTGATAGAGGAATTTCTGCTAATAAGAAAGTTTATAAAAAATTTGTATTCAATGTTTTAGTAAAAGAAGATAATCAGAATAACTTGGTTAATAAAATAATATGAGCAATATAGAAAGTCTAGCATTCTATATTCGCGCCCTTTTTATAAAAGTCTAAAACAATATCCAGATCAAAAAGTAAACCCTCAGAGGTATATTCATTTGAATGTAGTTTGAGTAATGCAGGCATATATTCAGTTTTATATACGGTAGGGTAATCTTTGCATAAAATCTGTATCCGTTTTTGTTGAGAGGTCTTAGGATTGTCTAACTGATCTAGATATTTTCCAATTTTCTCACCTGCCTGGTCAAGCTGAGCGGCGAGAGGAGAGCTGGAGTTCAATGGTTGAGCCGTGTCTGTCTCTTGTGGCTGCCTTTGACAAGCTGCGATTGATAAAGATAAAAAAACAGTCATAAGAATTTTTTCTTTCATATTCATTTTTATTTTGGGGAAGATTAAAAAAGTATAGGATGAAAATAATAAAAGAAAATATGTGATTGTGGTGGAATAGTAAGCCAAAAGTATAAGTTTAATTCCGGTAACTTATATCAGTATTTGAGAAGCTATAAATTAAATGGTTGAGAAACTTGGTTTAAGATGTTACATCTATGAATAGGCTTAACTTATTGTTTAAAGGTTAGCGTTCTTCATTTAACTGGATACAGTAAAGGATAACTTTTTTCATTCTTTACATTTTATATGTTTTGTGGCTCCTCTTAAGGGGAGCTTTTTATTGTTTTATAAAAAACAATATGGTTGAGAAACTTGGTTTAAGATGTTACATCTATGAATAGGCTTAACTTATTGTTTAAAGGTTAGCGTTCTTCATTTAACTGGATACAGTAAAGGATAACTTTTTTCATTCTTTACATTTTATATGTTTTGTGGCTCCTCTTAAGGGGAGCTTTTTATTGTTTTATAAAAAACAATAGGGTGGAAAAATACTTTTCTGATAAGTAATTAATTATTTCTAGACCAGAAAATATACATCTATAGCGTTGCAATATTTATTTAAAATGGAAGGAGTCAGTTTATATGGCTAAACCAAATATTATTATTTCTTCACAGGACTTGCATCGTCTTGAAACCATGCTCGAGCATCAATCTCATATGACTCAGACTATAGAACATCTGGAAGATGAACTTGCTCGGGCTGAAGTAGTAGAGCCACATGAAATACCGGCTAATGTGGTCAGCATGAATACCCGAGTGCTGATCACGATAGCCCCTTCAACTGAACCGACTGAAATCCAGCTGGTTTATCCGCATGATTTTCGCGGTGATAAAGGACAAGTCAATGTACTTGCTCCTATAGGTGCTGCTATTTTAGGGCTGGCTGAAGGTCAGGAAATTGAGTGGCCACAACCTGATGGCCACCTTATGAAAGTAAAAATTGAAAAGGTACTATATCAGCCTGAGCGAGAGGGTGATTATCGTTAGATCAAATGCCGTGAAATTTCACGGCATTATTCTTTGTAGTTATTCAATTAACTATGACAAAACTTAAACGTAAAAACTGCTATTTCGGCTTGTAGTCTGAAAGATTTGGTTTAAATTGAAAATATAGCTTTCAGCTTCACTTCATATTGTTCTGTTATTTTATTATCAGTCTATTTTACTGTTTGAGGCGATACCCGGCGTCTATATGCAGCATTTCCAAGAACTCATTCCATTGTCCAAGATTGAGGTTACTCCTCAAGAAACTTTGACCATAAAACGCAATGATCTGGTTCCTCTGATTCATGATCAATACCGGTTAAATCATTATGCCGAGCATCTGGTTCAGGCACAGTCCGTACTCCTCAATGGAGTAGACCCTGAATTAACCCGGCAGTTAAGCCAGACTATTGAACAGCTGATTCAGGCTTTAGCTGACTCTAAAAAATATCTGAAAAAACGTAATTTCAATGCACTACAGAAATGGCTGGGAATTGATATCGAGTATCAATCAGGGCAGGTGGAATATTATAGAAATCTGGACCGGTTACTTACTCAGGCTGATCATTTGAGTCAACGGTTACAGATTGAGATTCAGAAATCACAGGCGCGTTTTCAGCAATTACTGGGTTTACGGGAACAAATGGCGAAATATATTGTAGCTGCACAGGAGTTTCTTAATGAATATCCAGCCTTTATTAAAAACCAGCATCCATTAGATAATTTTGCAGAAAGATTATCTAAAAAAATTAATACATTACAAACGTTACAGGCAAGTAATGATATTGCCATTACACAAATACGTCTTTCACAGCAGCTTTCTTTTAGTCTTTTAGACCGGTTTAAAGAAGCTCAGCAAGTACTGATTCCTGCTTGGCAATACCATGTGCAGCAGACAAATTTAAAGCATTCCGATGCAGAATTAGAGAAGCTGGATAATAGCCGGGAAAATCTGATCAGAACATTGAAGAAATCTTTAGAGAAACATTAAAGTAAACCGAAGCAGGGTGAATTATGGCCGATCTGGAAAAAAATGATTTAACGATAGTTACTTCGAGAGACTTATCGGAGCAGGATTTTCAGCAACTAAATTTACAGGAAATAGGGTTAAAGGATTCAGACTTTACAGAAGTCCAGAATGCCCATAAAGAGTTAAATGATATGAGTCATCATACTGTCGCTGAATATGGGAAAAATATTGCGACTAAAACCTCTTCTTATACGGATGAATTGCTAGATTTAGTCCAGAACAAAGACCTTGATGCTACCGGCCAGAAACTCAATCAGGTAGTACAGGTTGCTCAGCAGCTGAATACTTCCAGCATTTTAAACAAACCCAAAAGTTCAGGTTTTCTGGGTAATTTGCTGGGTAAGATTAAAGGTGCCAAACAGAACTTTGACCAGCAGTTTCATACTACTAAAGAGCAGATTGATGTTCTGGTAAAAGAAATTGAAATTTCACAGACCGGGCTAAAAGCCCGGGTTGATACACTGGATAAAATGTTTAATGGGGTACAGGATGAGTATCGGCAGTTGGGTATTTATGTCGCTGCGGGAAAACTTAAACAGCAAGATATTCAGCAGCAAATCGCTAAGCTCAGTGAACAGCCTCAAGACCAGCCGATTACACAAAAGATTTATGATTTAAATCATCTGGCAAATAATCTGGAGAAACGTATCAGTGACCTTCAGGTTTTACAGCAATCTGCTATGCAGACTTTGCCAATGATCCGGATTATTCAGTCCAATAATCTGATGCTGGTGGACAAGTTCTATGCCATTAAAAACATTACCTTACCGGCTTGGAAAAACCAGATTAGTTTGGCTATCTCTCTTAACGAGCAGAAAAATAGTGTACAGCTTGCCAATAGTATTGATGATGCAACCAATGAATTACTACGCCGTAACGCAGAGCTTTTGCATCAGAACTCTGTAGATACTGCTAAAGCCAACCAGCGGTCAGTCATTGATATTGAAACCCTTGAACATGTTCAGAATACCCTCATTAAAACAGTAAATGATGTGATTCAGGTACAGAAAGAAGGTATGCAAAAACGTCAGGAAGCTACCAGCCGCTTGCGTATGTTACAAGATAATCTGAATCAGCTTGTGCTTGAATCAAATTCGGGGACAAATAAACCTTAAGCTGTTTTTGTTATATTAATAGCCTAAGTATACCTGATTAATCTTTGGAGATATTATTTGCCACCTTTAGATGAATATGCGTTGAGTTCTAAACAGATCGAAACAGGAATGCTGGTATTGAAAAAGCGTCAGCATAAAGTAATGCTGCTTTGCGTAACGACCAGTACTTTATTTATTGCAAGTGTGGTTGCCATATTTTTACAGCAGGATTTTATCTATAGTTTTTTTGGTCTTTCTCAACAAGTAGAACAACTACATTTACCTTTAACTCTCGAAGCTAGCCTGACAGATCTTGCACCACAGCAAGATTATTTTTTTAATTTACTGTCATGGTTTGGCTGGTTATTCTTAAAACTGTTTGCAGCTTTCTTTGGTGCATTTTTCACAGTTTATTTTCTCAGAAAATTTCATTTTTTTTATATTCGCTTTCAGTCATTTATTTTAAAATTCGTTGGATGGCTCATTGCATTTATCATTATCTGGTCAGGTTTGACTTATGTGCAATATGACCTAAACAATGAAGAAAAAGAAGCTGCGCATGAGCTGGTACATTATGAGCGTAATATTCAAGATAGTGCGATTGCACACTACTTGGCTGAGGAAAATGTAGAAAAACCGGTTCAAGCTTATATACTCGCGCAAACGGCCTTATTGCACCAGCCTGCAGATAAAAATACAGCTATTCCCTATATAGTGGAACTGGTCAAAGCAGAGAAGACTGATCCAGACTTTATTGAGTATGGTTTTAAACCAGAACAGCTTTGGATCATGCAGCACCAGGTTTATGGAAAGGCTTTAACACCGTTAGCTCAAAGTGTTGAGCCACAGGTAAGACAGGCTCAACAGCTTTCATATTGGGCAAATATTATAATCATAGCTATAAGTTTAATGAGCGCTGTTTTAAGCCTGATATTTTATTTACTGTCTCGTCGCCTGCAATTGAGAACCGAGCGAATTACACACCGCCTAAACAGCTAAGTCATGAAAAACAAGTTCAGAACAGGCCCGAAAAACCGGCTCTGTTCTTTAATCACAATTCTTAAAACCGATTGTATTTATAAAAACATATTGTTTCACCTATTAATGGCTTTGCAGTATCATCAATTCATTCCTTAATATTGACTCCTTTGGAGAAGTTAGCAATGTTAGACCACAATACTTCAGTACAACTTAAAACATTACTCGAACGTTTGGAAAGCCCGATTGAACTGGTTGCCTCTCTAGATGGCTCTGACAAGTCAGATAAAATCAAAGAGCTGGTCAATGAAATTGCCGCCCTGTCTGATCAGGTGACTGCACGCCTTGATGGCCAGCACAGCCGCCGCCCAAGCTTTGGTGTGGCCAAAGCGGGCGAGCAGCCCCGGGTATTCTTTGCCGGCCTGCCGATGGGGCATGAGTTCACCTCGCTGATTCTGGCCCTGTTGCAGGTTTCCGGATACGCTCCCAAAGTCTCTGACGAGGTACTGGCACAGATTAAAGCGCTCAACCTGACTGCTGACTTTGAAGTATTCGTGTCACTGAGCTGTCATAACTGTCCGGATGTGGTGCAGGCCCTCAACCTGATTGCCATCTATAACCCGGGCACCACTGCCACCATGATTGACGGGGCCTTCTTCCAGGAAGAAGTCGAACAGCGCAAGATCATGGCGGTTCCAATGCTGTTCCAGAACAGCCAGCACATCGGTCAGGGACGTATGACCCTGGAAGAGATTATTGCCAAGCTGGACAGCGGTGCGGCGGCCAAAGATGCAGAGAAACTTAATGCCAAGGGAGCCTTTGATGTCCTGGTGAT